>SL_8KL_010_SEDDRAFT_10000353_pt1 | contig 39538 bp, 39 predicted proteins | sample SodLakKL_010_SED_4_FD_11160 | JGI IMG/M metagenome (IMG submission 11160)
CCCTTAAGGGACTCTCCCCCCTTAAAGAGGAGGGCCAGCTGAGCCAGTTCCAGGTGTGGGAAAAAAGTTTTGAAGGGTTGGCTGACCTGGTGGAAGAAAGCCTGGACATGGACTATATCAGCGGCCTCCTTTCCCTCGAATTATCAGGCTGACAGGAGTGGTAAGCGATTTGAGCGAGGACAGGAATTATGAAGAGACAAAAGAAAATAGCCTGGGAAGTCACCGGCTTCCTGACGGCAGGGTTCTTCGGCGGGGTTATACTACCGGCACCTGTGCTGCGGCGGCAGCTCGGGCTGCTCTGTCAATGCTGGTTGAGGGAAGGCCCCTGGAACATGTGGCCCTGTCAACTCCTGCCGGAAAAGACCTCAGGTTAAAAGTATTGGATCCCCAGTTTAACCAGAATTTTTCCCTTTGTGCCGTGGAAAAGGATGCAGGGGATGACCCGGACATTACCAACGGGGTAAAAGTTTACGCCCGGGTGGAATATATAACTGAAGAGGGAATTCACCTGGAGGGGGGAGAAGGAGTGGGCCGGGTTACCAGGCCGGGACTTTCTCTACCCGTGGGGTCCAGTGCTATAAACCCGGCACCCCGCCAGCAAATAAAGGAAGCCTTGAAAGAACTGGTTCCGGACCGCCAGGGCATTAAGGTTACCATAAGCATTCCGGGGGGGGAAAGGCTGGCGGAAAAAACCTTAAATTCTGCCCTGGGCATTGAAGGAGGCTTATCCATTCTGGGAACTACCGGTATTGTAGAGCCCATGTCGGAAGAAGCCATCCAGAAATCCCTGGTCCTGCAGATTCCCCAGGCCCTGGAAGAAGGGTTTACCAGTCTGGTCTTGACTCCAGGCCGCCGGGGCAAAAGTCAGGCGGAGGAAATTTTGGGACTTCCTCCAGGTGCGGTCTTACAGATGAGTAACTTTGTGGGCTATATGCTCTCCAGCTGTCTTAAATATGGAGTGCAGGAGGTTATCCTGTGTGGCAGCCTGGGTAAACTGGTCAAGGTGGCGGGAGGCATATTTAACACCCACAGCAGGCAGGCCGATGCCCGGCGGGAAATCCTGGCTGCCTTTACCGCCCGGGAGGGAGCTCCCCGGGAACTAATTGAAGAAATAATGGGGGGAGTTACGGTGGAAGGAGCCGTGGACAGCATAAAGGAAGCAGGCCTGGAAAGGGTTTTTTCCTGTATTGCCCGGGCCTCCAGCCTGCGGGCAGAGGACTACTCGAAAAAAAAGATTAAAGTAGGAACTATATTACTTAATTACAAGGGGAAAGTTTTAGGGGCTGATAAAAAGGCCCTGGAGATTGGAGGAAAACTGGGATGTCATCAGAGTATATTACCCTGGTGGGAATAGGGCCGGGAAGNTCCGAATATATCCTTCCCATTGCTCAAAGGGCCATAGAGGAGGCCCAGATCCTGGTAGGGGGTAAGCGAGCCCTGGAAAGCTTTGCTTCAAAGGGGCAGGAGACATTTCCGATAACAGGAAAATTAGAAGAGGTGGTTTCCTATCTGAGAGAGATTCCTGCCGGGAAAAAGGTTGTGGTTCTGGTTTCTGGAGATCCCGGGTTTTACAGTTTTTTAAATTACCTTAAGGAAAAAATTCCTTCCCGGCATTTGAAAGTTATCCCGGGCATTAGTGCTTTCCAGGTGGCTTTTGCCAGGATTCAGTCTTCCTGGCACGACGCCAGCCTTTTCAGCCTTCACGGCAGGAGAATAGAAAACCTGGCCTCTTTTATAGAAGAAAAATTAAAAGAAGTGTCCCGGGTAGCCTTTTTAACGGATAACCGCCTTACTCCCGACGGGGCTGCCCGGCTTTTGCTGGAGGAGGGATTTAAAGGGGAGGTTCCCCTTTATGTGTTAACGGATTTAACTCTTCCCACAGAGAAGGTGGAAAAAATGTCTCTGGAGGAGCTGGCCCGGAGCAAAGAAAAAGGAAACAGTGTGGTGGTGTTGGGAGATGTCTGAGAAAAAATGGCCTTACCTTACTCCCGGTATCAGGGATGAGGAGTTCCACCAGGGGAGGAACATCCCCTTGACCAAGGAGGAGGTGCGGGTGCTGGTTTTATCCAAAACCCGTATCCGGGAAGACCAGGTGATTTACGATATAGGGGCAGGTACGGGATCAATAAGTATTGAAAGTGCCCTTCTGGCCCAAAAGGGAAGGGTCTATGCCATAGAGCGGAATCCGGCAGCCCTGGAGCTTCTCCAAAAAAATAAGGAGCTTTTTAAAGTGGATAACCTGGAGATTGTAGAGGGGAATGCCCCTGAATCTATAGAAGGCCTTCCCGGGGCAGATCGGATAATCATTGGAGGTAGTGGCGGAAAGCTGGAAAAAATCCTGGAGGTTTGTGCCTCCAAGCTTAAAGGAAAAGGGATTGTTACCGTTACGGCAGTTACCATGAACACCCTGGCTTCAGCCCAGTCCCTCCTGGATAAAGAACCCTGGAAAAACTTGCAGATGGTCCAGATTAGTGTAAACAGGGCAGAAAAAGCAGGAAAGTTTAAAATATTTAAAGCACTAAATCCCGTTTTTATTCTGACGGCAGAGGGGGGTTTTGATTAATGAAGGGGAAATTATATGCAGTGGGGGTAGGGCCCGGTGAGCCCTCCCTGTTAACCATAAAGGCTCTGAAAGTACTGGAAGAAGCCCGGGTAGTGGCAGTGCCCAAGGGAAAAGCGGAAAAGGGAAGCCTGGCCCTTTCTATTATTAAGGATTACATAAAGGACAAGGAAGTCCTGGAACTGGTTTTTCCCATGACAGATAATAAAGAAGTGCTGGAGGAATTCTGGGAAAAGGCGGCAGAAAAAGTAGGAGCCCTCCTGGAAAAAGGAGAAAAAGTGGTTTTTGCTACCCTGGGGGACCCTTCCCTGTACAGTACTTTTTCCTACTTAAAGTCTTACCTGGAAAAGCAGGGGAACAGTTTTTCCGTGGAGGTGATTCCGGGGATTAATTCCTTTTCGGCAGCAGCTTCCCTTTTACAGTTATCCCTGGTGGAAGGGGACCAGAACCTGGCTGTCGTTTCCGCTCCTCAAAACATTTCCCGCCTTAAAGAAGTATTGAAAATTTTTGATACGGTGGTAATTTTAAAGGTCAACAAGTACCTGGAAGAGATAATGAAGGTCCTGGAGGAAATGGGCCTGGAGGATAAGGGCTACTTTGTCAGCAGGTGCGGCAGGGAAGATGAGTATTTTTCCAGAGATCTGAAAGGACTTCTGGAGGAGAAACTGGATTATCTTTCCATGATAATAGTTCGTAAGTAAAAGTTAGAGGATAGAGGTGGATTAGTCATGAAAGTATATTTTGTGGGGGCAGGTCCGGGAGATCCTCGCCTCATAACAGTTCGAGGGAAAAGCCTTCTGGAGGAAGCAGATGTAATTATCTATGCCGGTTCCCTGGTAAACCCCCGGCTCCTGGATTATGCCCGGGAAGGAGCCCGGATTCATAACAGCGCTTCCATGAACCTGGAGGAAATGGTAAAAATCATGGAAGAAAGTGCAGGGCTTGGAGAAAAAGTGGTAAGGCTGCATACGGGGGACCCGGGCCTTTACGGGGCCATCCAGGAACAGATAAATCTTCTGGAAGCAAAAAATATTCCCTGCGAAGTGGTGCCGGGGGTGAGCTCCATGTCAGCGGCAGGGGCTTCCTTGAAGCGGGAATTTACCCAGCCGGGAGTGTCTCAAAGCCTTATTGTAACCCGCATGGAAGGGAGGACGCCTGTTCCCTCCGAGGAAAGCCTGGAAAGCCTATCCCAGCATCGGGGGAGCCTTTGTATATTTTTAAGCGTGCAGAAAATAGAGGAGGTTGTATCCAAGTTATCTAAAGGGTATCCTCCCCACACCCCTGTGGCCGTCGTTTATAAAGCCTCCTGGCCGGAGGAAAAAATCATTCAGGGGGATTTAGCCACTATAGCTAAAAAGGTTAAAGAGGAAGGAATAGAAAAAACTGCCCTTATCCTGGTAGGAGATTTCCTTAAAGGAGAAGGGGAGCCCTCCCTCCTGTATGACTCTTCCTTTACCCATGGTTACCGGAGGGGTGAATAATGAAAATTGCTGTCCTGGCCCTGACCAGAGGCGGCCAGGTTATAGCAGAAAGAATACGTGATTCCTTTGCCCCCGGAGAGGTTGACCTGTATTTTTCCAAAAAGCTGAGGGAAAATTTTTCTTCAATAAACTTCAGGGAAGAAGCCTGCTACTTTAAAGAGCCCCTCCAGGAAGTGGTCTCGAAGATTATGTCAGAATACGGGGCCCTTATCTTTGTTATGGCTACAGGAATTGTGGTAAGGATCCTGGCTCCCCTTTTAAAGGATAAAACCCGGGACCCGGCGGTGCTGGTCCTGGATGAAGGGGGTAACTACGTTATAAGTCTTCTTTCAGGCCACCTGGGCGGGGCCAATGAGCTGGCCCTGAAGGTGGCAGAAAAAATCAAGGCACAGCCGGTAATTACCACGGCTACCGATGTTGGAAAAAAGCCAGCCCTGGAAATGGTAGCCCAAAAATATAATATGGAAGTTGAACCCCGGGAGGGAATTAAGGAAGTCAACTGGGCCCTGGCTAATGGTTTAAAGGTAGAAGTCTTTAAGGAAAAGGGCCTGGCTCTGCCCCCGGGTTTTCCCTTCCAGGCAGTAGAAATAAAGGAAGATGAGGCAGGATTATACATGGATTTAAAGGGGGAAAAGGCCTCTGGAATAAATCCGGCAGTTATTATTTCTTCCCGTCTTTATAACCCGGATGAACTTTCAAATATTTACCCGGGGAAAATTGTATGCCTGCGTCCCCGGGATATAATCCTGGGGGTGGGATGCAAAAGAGGAATCTCGGGAGAGGAACTTCTTTCCTTTATCAGGGAAGGCTTTCAGGAAGAAGGTTTTAGCCTGAAGAGCTTACGAGTAATTGTTTCCGTGGAATTAAAAAGGGAGGAAAAAGGACTCCTGGAGGCTTCTCACAGGTTGGGTAAGGAAGTGGTTTTTTACTCCCCTGAAGAATTGAAAGAAAAAATGCCCCTGGTCAGCCATTCCAGTTTTGTTGAGAAAGCAGCAGGCACAGGGGCCGTATGTGAACCTGCCGCCCTTTTAGGAGCAGGAAGGGAGGAATTGTTATGGAAAAAGAAAAAGTTCAAGGGAATGACTACCGCCGCCGCCCGCCTTCCATCCGGGTGGTGGGAATAGGGCCGGGGGATGCTTCCCTTCTTACCCCCCAGGCCCGGGAAGCCCTCCAGGAAGCAGAGGTGGTAGTAGGTTACGGCCTCTATCTTTCCCAGGTGGAATTTTTACTGGAGGGAAAGGAGACCTTTACCTCAGGCATGAAAAAGGAGATTGACCGGGCCCAGAAAGCCATTGACCTGGCCCGGGAAGGGAAGAGGGTGGCAGTAGTAAGTGGAGGTGACCCGGGGGTTTACGGTATGGCCGGCTTAATACTGGAAATACTGGAGCCCCATGAGCTTACGGTAGAAGTGGTGCCGGGGATAACAGCAGCCAGTGCAGCAGCATCTCTCCTGGGAGCTCCCCTCATGCATGATTTTTCTGTTATTAGCCTCAGTGACCTCCTGACTCCCTGGGAGGTCATTGAAAAAAGGTTAAAGGCAGCGGGAGAAGGGGACTTTATCCTGGTAATATATAATCCCGCCAGCAAGAAAAGGCGCTGGCAGGTTGAAAGGGCCAGGGAAATACTCCTATCTTACCGGGAAAAACAAACTCCCGTGGGAATTGTAAGAAACTCTTTCCGGGATAACCAGGAAATAGTTATATGTGAACTGGAAACCATGCTGGATTATACCATAGATATGTTTACCACCCTGATCATCGGTAGTTCCCAGACTTATCGCCGGGGGGATTACATGATAACGCCCCGGGGTTATAAAATACCCGTAAAATAAGGGGAAGGGGAAGGTTTCCATTGATTTTAGTTTTAGGAGGAACTACGGAAGGAAAAAGAATAGCCACTCTGCTTCGGGACAAAGGGTTTAATTATACCGTTGCTGCAGTGACGGAATATGGGGTAGACCTGATACGGGAAGAGGGAACTCAAAATACCCGTAAAGGACCTCTGAACCTTGAGGGGATGGCCCATCTTCTGGAGGAAGAAGGGATAAAGGCAGTGGTTGATGCTACCCATCCCTTTTCTGTAAAAGCCAGCCTTAACGCCAGGGAGGCGGCCCGGCGGCAGGGAAAGGAATATTTGCGCCTGGAGCGGCCTTCTCTGGAGATTTCCTCTGATTTCCCCATCAGCCGGGTAGAAGATTTTAATCAGGCAGCCGAGGAAGCTGTAAAAGGCCGTAAAAAAATTTTTCTGGCCCTAGGAGTAAATCACCTGGAAGAATTTTTGAAAAAAACAGTAGATGCAGNTATAGAAGTGGTGGCCAGGGTTTTACCCCTCCCCTCCTCCCTGGAAAAGTGTTATAAGCTGGGGCTGAAACCCTCTCAGGTAGTGGCCCTCCAGGGTGGAGGAAGCCGGGAATTGAACCGGGCCCTTTTTAAGGAATTTAGGTCGGAAGTTCTGGTAACCAAGGACAGCGGGAAGGAATGGACGGAAGATAAGGTTAAAGGAGCCCTGGATTTAGGGATGAGGGTAATCCTGGTAAAAAGGCCCTTTATAGATTACGGGAACAAGGTTTTTGCAAGGGAAGATGAACTGGTTATGTACCTCCAGGAAAATCTCCCCCTGCAAGGTTAAATAAGAGGAAGGAGAGAGGATATGAACTCTGGTATTATATTATTGGCCCATGGCAGCCGACGGGAAACGGCCAACGAAGTACTTCCCCGTCTGGCAGAGATGGTAAAGGAAGAGGGGAAATATGACAGAATAAATTGTGCCTTTCTACAATTTACCAGTCCCGACCTTAGGGAAGCCTTGAAGGAACAGGCAGAGGATGGAATCAAGGAAATAACGGTGGTGCCCGTGTTTTTGTTTAATGGTATCCATCTGCAGGAGGATATACCTGAGATTTTAGCTGAAGAAAGGAATAAGTATCCCCAGGTAGAAATTAAGCTGGCAGCCCCCCTGGGGGCGGATCCCCGCCTGGGTGAGATAATTAAAGACCGGATTAATGAAGCAAGAGAAGGTGTTTAAGTATGGATATTATAAGGGAGCCAGGAAAAATAGAAGAGGAAAGCATGAGGATAATTGATGAGCACCTGAAGGGCTACAGCTTTACTCTCCAGGAAAGTCAGGTTGTTAAAAGGGTTGTACATGCCACGGGAGACCCCACCTATGCTCAAATAATGGTTTTTAGTCCCGGGGTAGTGGAGAAGGCCCTTTTATGCCTGTCCCAGGGGAAAAACCTGGTAACCGATGTGGAAATGGTAAGGGTTGGCATCAGCAAAAAGAATTTAACTTTGCTGGGGGGAGACTCTAGTTGCTTTATACATCACCCCAGCGTTATTGAACTGGCCCGGGAGGGGAAGATTACCCGGGCTTCCCAGGCAGTAAAATGGGCCCGGGAACAAATAAAAGATAATATCATGGTGGTAGGTAATGCCCCCACGGCCTTATTTACTCTCCTGGACCTGATAAAAGAAGAGGGTTTTAACCCTGCTTTCATCGTGGGAGTCCCTGTAGGCTTTGTAGGTTCCAGGGAAGCCAAGGAGGAACTGGAAAAACAGGACCGGGTTCCCTTTATAACCTGCCGGGGAATAAAGGGGGGCAGCCCCGTGGCGGTAGCAGTAGTCAATGCCTTGTTAAAGCTGGCCGTGGAAAAAAGGGGAGAAGGATAACATGTCCAGGTTTATTATTGGAGGAACCCAAAGCGGGGTAGGAAAAACTACCATTACTGCTGCCCTGATCCGGGCTTTAACCCGCAGGAGCTTAAAAATACAGCCCTTTAAAGTGGGCCCCGATTATATTGATCCGGGATATCATAACCTGGCCTCGGGGAGACAGACCCGCAACCTGGACGGCTGGATGCTCCAGGAGGGTCAGATTAAGGAAGTCTTAGGTCGTAATACTCCTCCCGGGGTCACGGGGGTAATTGAAGGGGTTATGGGCCTTTATGACGGTTATTCCTCCCGGGGAGAAGAAGGAAGTACTGCCCATATTGCCAAAATAACCAAAACTCCCGTAATTTTAATTATTGACGGCTCCAAAATGGCCCGCAGCGCTGCGGCCCTGGCCCTGGGATATAAAACCCTGGACCAGGAGGTTAATATAGGGGGCATAATTTTTAACCGGCTGGGAAGTGAGAACCACTACCGTATCTTAAAGGAAGCAGTGGAGTTTTTAGAAGTGCCTGTTTTAGGATATCTTCCCCGGGATATGAATTCCCTGCTTCCTGAAAGACACCTGGGGCTGGTTCCTATTACGGAAATGGAGAAGGTAGAGGAATTTTTAGATTACTGGGCGGAAAAGGTAGAGGATTTCCTTGACCTGGAAAAGCTCCTGGAGATTGCTGATACTGCCGGGGAAATAGAAATGCCCCTTGAGTTAACCATGCCTGCCCTGAGGGAAAAGGGGAAAAACTTTTGCAACCTGGCGGTGGTCAGGGATCGGGCCTTTTCCTTTTATTATCCGGAAAACCTGGAACTTCTCCAGCACTGGGGGGCCAGTATTAAAGAAATAAGCCTTATGGAAGATAAAAGCCTTCCTGAAGACTGCCACGGCCTTTATATCGGGGGAGGATTTCCCGAAGTATTTGCCGGGGAATTGTCCCGTAACGAGTCCATGAGGAAAAGTATCAGGAAAAGGGCCCAAAAGGGAATGCCCATTTACGGGGAATGCGGGGGGTTTATGTACCTGACCCGGGGGATCAAAGATTTTGAAGGGAACTTCCACCCCATGGCAGGCCTTTTCGATTGTACAGCAGTTATGGGTTCTAAGAGAAAAGCCCTGGGTTATACCCTGGTGGAAACCAGGAGGGATAATTTTTTAACCTTTAAAGGGGAAAGGTCCCGGGGCCATGAATTCCACTGGTCAGAGATAGAAAAGCCCGGCCCGGAGGAAGAGGAATTCATATATTCTATTGTTAATAAGGAGGGCCGGGTGGACGGCCTGTTGAAGGATAAAGTTTTAGGTTCGTACGTGCACCTGCATTTTTATAGTAACCCCCTCCTGGCCCGGCGTTTTGTGGAAGCCTGCCGGGAATATAGGGATATTGAGGATTTATCAGGGTAGGGGAAGGAGTAGAGGAATTGTCAGAAAACAGATTAATTTTAGTTACCGGGGGTGCCCGGAGTGGAAAAAGTATATATGCTGAAAAGTTGGCCCGGGAACAGGGGGAGAAGGTGGTATACCTGGCTACCGCTGCCGCCCTGGACAGTGAAATGAAAGAAAGGATTAAGGCTCACCAGGCAGCCAGGCCCTCCAGCTGGTTAACCCTGGAGGAAACCCTGAAGGTGGTAGAAACCCTTCGTAAAATTCCTCCCGACACAGAGGTGGTCCTCCTGGACTGCCTTACCCTCTGGATTTCCAATCTAATGCTGGAAAAAGCAGGCCCCCGAGAGCCTTCGGGGGAGGAAGTTAAATTCCTGGAGGAGGAATTGATCCAGGAGGGGAAAAGACTGGTTGAAGAATTAGGGGAAAGGAACCAGACGGTTATAGTAGTCAGCAATGAATTGGGGTTGGGGGTTGTGCCGGAATTTGTCCTGGGACGTATCTTCAGGGATGTGGTAGGAAAAGCCAATCAAATGCTGGCCCAGGCTGCCGATGAAGTTTATTTTTTGATTAGCAGCATTCCCATGAAAATAAAAGGATAAAGGGGTAAACCAAGTGTGGTGGTATATGAATATTGGCCTGCTCCTGGGTGCTTTTTTAGTTGACCTGGTGGTAGGAGATCCACCGGGAGTTCCCCATCCTGTGGTGGCCATAGGCAGGGGAATCTCCTTTCTGGAAAAAAAGCTTTATAACAAAAATTTAGGACCTCAAGAATTGTACTTACGGGGTCTTATGCTGGTATTTTTAATACTTACCCTTACTGCAGGGATTATTACAGGGGTCCTTCTAGTGGCCTTTTACCTGCACCCCTTCCTGTACCTCTTTTTTTACCTCTGGTTTTTGTCTTCCACCCTGGCGGTAAAGGGCTTAGGGAAGGCTGGCCTGGATATATACCATGCCCTGGGAAAGAAGGATTTGGAGCTGGCCCGCTTCAAAACAGGGGAAATAGTGGGAAGGGATACTTCCTCCTTAGAAGAAGAAGAGGTGGTCAGGGCAGCAGTGGAAACGGTGGCGGAAAATACCGTGGATGGAGTGACCGCACCCTTATTTTATGCTTTTTTGGGAGGCCTTCCCCTGGCCCTCCTTTATAAGGCGGTCAATACCTTAGATTCCATGGTGGGGTACCAGAACGTCAGATACGAATATTTCGGGCGGGCCGCTGCCAGGCTGGACGACCTGGTGAACTATATTCCTGCCCGGTTAACGGTAGTATTTATGTTAATGGCTTCCCTTCTCATGGGTATGGACTGGAGAAGGGGATGGGAAACTCTAAAAGTAGATGCCCGGAAGCATCCCAGTCCCAACAGCGGGTATTCTGAAGCCCTGGTAGCAGGTGTCCTGGGCATTCAGCTGGGAGGGGATAATTACTACCAGGGAAGTATATCCCGCCGCCCCCTCATAGGTAAAGACTTGAAAAAAAAGAAATCCCGGGACATTCTCCAGGCGGTCAGGTTGATGTACCTTGCCTCCCTATTGAACTTGGGGGCCCTGGTTTCGTTATATTTTCTTATAGTTTTTTTAATATATCCTGGAGTTTTTTAACAGTCAGGAGGCATTTCCATGAAGGGATTCCTAGTGGCACTACAATTTTTAACCAGGATTCCGGTAAAAATTGAAGGTAACATTGAAGAAGGGGACCTGGTAAATTCCCTATACTTTTACCCCCTTATCGGATTTATTATAGGCATTCTCCTGGTACTGGTAAACAGCCTTCTGGCAAGTTTTTTACCCCTGGGGGCCAGGTCAGTTGTCCTTCTCACAATTATGGTATTTATATCGGGAGGTCTCCACCTGGATGGTTTTATGGATACCATGGATGGCGTTTGCAGCGGTAAAGACCGGGAAAAGTCACTGGATATAATGAGGGACAGCCGGGTTGGAGCTTTTGGGGTACTGGGTCTGGTGTTAATATTACTGTTAAAGTTGACTTTTTTACAGAATCTTAGCGGTCAGGCTTTAAATTCTGCCCTACTGGTAATGCCCCTGGCTTCCCGCTGGGCTGTGGTAGCCAACATGCCTATGGCTCCTTATGCCCGGGAGGGTTTTGGACTGGGGAAGGTGATGGTGGATAATGCCGGGTGGAAAGAAGTTTTGGTTACCCTGGCCTTTACCCTGGTCATAAGTGCTTATTTCCTGGGTTTTCAGGCTGTATATCTTTTCTTGCTTTTATTTATTTTTACCTGGTTTTGGTCGGTTTTTTTAAAGGGTAAGATAGGAGGCCTTACGGGGGACACCCTGGGGGCCCTACTGGAAATTACGGAAGTACTGGTGCTTTTTATATTACTAATTTGATTAAGGAAAAGGAGTCATTAAAATGACCCAAAGGATACATGGAGGAGATGTGGCAAAAGTACAAAAGAGCCTGGGATTTAAAAAGGGAGAACTTATAGATTTCAGCGCCAACATTAATCCCCTGGGGCCCTCCTCTTTGGTAATGGAAGAACTTAAAAACAGCCTGGAGGAAATAATAAATTATCCCGACCCCCGGTGCACCGAACTCCGGGAGGCGGTGGCTGATAATTACCCTGTAGAGGATTCTTCTTTAATATTTGGAAACGGGGCCAGCGAACTCATTTTTATTTTGATGAAAGTACTTAACCCCTCCAGGGTTTTAATTCCTGCCCCCACTTTTATTGAATACCAGTATGGGGCTCAAAGTGTTAACAGCCAGGTAACTTTCCTTAACCTGCCCCATGAAAGGTCCTTTTCCCTACCTTTAGAGGAACTCCTGGAAGAACTTTCCCGGGTTGACCTGGTTTTTTTATGTAACCCCAATAACCCTACGGGTACCCTGTGGAAAAAAGAAGAAATTAAAAATATAATAGAGAGGGCAGGAGCAAAGGGAGTTTGGATGGTGCTGGATGAGGCTTTTATGGATTTTCTTGAAGAAGAGGATAAATATTCCCTTTTAAAAGAAGTTAAGGAGAACCCTTTCCAGAAATTGTTTGTTTTACGTTCCATGACGAAATTTTTTGCCATACCGGGGCTGCGGTTAGGCTGGGGTGCCGGCCCAGGGGAAATAATAAAAAAAATGGAGATGGCTAAAGATCCCTGGAATGTTAATATCCTGGCCCAGGCAGCAGGCAAAAAGGCCCTGGAGGATAAAACCTATATTACAAAGACCAGGGAGTTGATTAAAAAAGAAAAAGGCTTTTTGTATGAGGAACTTGGGAAAATAGAGGGTTTGAAGCCCTACTGGCCTGGAGCAAACTATGTATTTGTGGAGCTGGAGAGAAATTTTCCTGACTCAGGCTTATTAAGGGAAAGACTTTCCCGAAATGGTATACTCATCAGGGACTGTGCCAGCTATCCTAATCTTAATTCCCGATTTTTCCGCACCGCCGTTCGTTGCCGCAGGGAGAATAACCTTTTGATAAAAGCTTTAAAAGAAGTCCTGGGTCAGGGGAGGAGATAGGGGACCATGAATAAAATATTTTATTTACTTCGCCACGGTGAAACACAATGGAATAAAGAATGGAGATTACAGGGACAAAGGGATATTGAGTTAAGTGAAAGGGGCATTGAGCAGGCTTATAAGGCGGCGGAAAGGTTAAGGGATCTGAAAGTAGACTATGCCTTCAGCAGTGATTTGAAACGGGCAGTTAAGACGGGGGAAATAGTTACCCGCTCCTGGGAACTGGAATTAAAGAAAGAACCCCTCTTAAGGGAAGTAAATTTCGGTAAATGGGAGGGGTTAAGATATGATGATTTTACCCCTGGGGAACAGGAGGAATTTCAATCCTGGCTGGATGACCCTGACTGGGAAGCTCCCCAGGGAGGCTCCCAGAGGGAACTCCAGGAAAGGATTAAAAAATTTTTAAGTCAATTCCTGGAGGGAGAAGAGGATAAAAAAATTTTTGTAGCTACCCATGGAGGGCCTATTAAAACTATAATAAGTGAGGCATTGGGGATGGACCTGAAAAATTCTTCCCGGTTGGCGGCTTCCCCTGCTTCCTTGAGCATTGTTCACTATTACGGGAATAAAGGATACCTGGTCCTTTTTAACGACACCTGCCATCTGGCCCATGTTTAATGTGACAAAATTACCACAAAATCGACCAGATCCCCTGGCAGGATTTTTCATTTTTCTCACGAATTATCATATAAGAGTATGGACATAATAGTTTTATCCTCTAAAGGGAGGGTCTACCATGACAGAAGAAAAGAACAACAATCAGGAGGAAGGCCAGGTTATAAAGTTCAAAGTTCGTTTTGATTACAAGGGAAAAAGTAAGCCTCCCAAGCTGTTTTTTGGTGGAAAGAATTCCGAAAACAGTGCCGAAGATTTAAGGGATCAGCAGATGGCTATGTGGAGAAATATTCCCATTCAGGGAGTAAGGGTTGAAAATATTGATTTGGGTGAGATTTATACCGTTTATGACGAAGAGGTAGAAGATGAAGTAGCTTATGCTCCTATGGAACTCCTGGTCTCAGCCGATAATATTGAAGACCTGGTAAGATTTATTGTGCGGGAGGAGTTTCGCCGCATAGAATTTCTTGAGCCTGAATCCATCGAGTTAAATAAACAGCTCATGGAAAAGCTTTTTTTCAGGATGAATGAAGAAATGAAAACCCAAATTTATATCAGGACTAAAAAATATAAGGAATAGTTAGTTAAAAAAATATATAGTAAGGACACAAAAGGTATGACAGCCCCCAGGGGCTGTTTTTTTATTTTAAAAGAATTATTATTTTAAATTCAACATAAAATATTACCGGGCAATTATGTTTTTTTGGAGGGAGAGGTTGATGAAATTTGAAAAATGGTTTATAAGGGTCACGGGAAGATTTGAACACTTTTTATTTAAATTATCTTTAGGTCTTCTGATTTTCATGATTTTGACCCAGGTGGTTATGACTAACGAAAACCTTCGTTCCTTTTTGTCAGCTGTGGACAACATGGAAGGTTTGCCCCTGGAAAGGGAGGAGGGCCTGGATTATCCAGCCTTTTCTTACGGGAAAGCACCAGGGGAAGAAGAGTTATTTTTAGTCCTGGAGGCTGAAGCAGAATCATCCTTATCGAAACTAAAAGTGCTGGTAGACAGGGAGCGAACTTATAACTTTAAAGATAATATGATAGAGATTCAGGTTAAGGAGGGAGATATTATAGAAATTGATGGGCGGAAATATGACTTTCCTGTAAAAGTAACCGTTAAAAAAACTTCAGAAGAAATTGAGGCCCTGTTAGCTGGGTCAGAGGTCATTACTAACGGAACAATTGAGCTCTTGGGCTGGGTAATTACAGATTAACTCTTGTCATTTGGACAAAAATATTGTATTATTTTTAAAGGAACTGTTGCATTCGGGAGTTGAAAATTGGTGGATTGTAGTGTCAGGGGAGTACGTGGAGCGATAAATGTAGCTAAAAATGATTCTAAATTAATAATTGAAGAAACAAAAAAATTATTACTGGAAATTGTTAAAGCAAACAATTTGAAAACAGAGGATATATGCAGCATATTTTTTACCATGACGCCGGATTTAAACGCTGTTTTTCCAGCTTCGGCGGCCAGGGAACTGGGTTGGACTCTGGTTCCTATGCTTTGTGCCGTGGAAATTGATGTAGCCCAATCCCTGCCCCGTTGTATAAGGGTTCTTATGCATGTTAACACCCCTTTAAGGCAAAAAGAAATTAAACATGTCTATTTGAAGGAAGCACAAAAACTTAGAGATGATCTTTAGCATATGAACAACACCCCTGTGTGTTGTTTTGTTTTTTGCTATTTGTAATTTATCAGGAGGAAATAGCTTTTTTTTAGAGAAATAAATTAATTGTTGTTACGAGGAGGTGTGGTTTGTTGCTGAGTATTAATGTTGCTGTGGATGGTCCTGCCGGTGCAGGAAAAAGTACTGCCGCCAGGGGAGCAGCCCTTAAGTTGGATCTGAAATACCTGGATACGGGGGCCATGTACAGGGCTTTAACCTGGAAAGGCATCGAGAATAAAATTGATTTCCAACAATCCCGAGAGCTGGAAGAACTGGCTGTAAGTACCCGAGTGCGGATTGAAAAAGGTCCTGGGGGCAGTAATATTATCTATTTAGATGACAGGGATGTAACGAAAGAAATAAGAACTCCTGCGGTTAACGACAAGGTTTCCCTAACAGCTAAAAACCCGGTTGTAAGAGAAGTCATGGTAGCCCAGCAGCAGCAGATGGCCCAGGAGGGGGGAGTTATTATGGACGGTAGAGATATAGGCACCAATGTTCTTCCCCAGGCAGATTTTAAGTTTTTTTTGAACGCCTCCTTAAAGGAAAGAGCTCACCGCAGGTACCTGGAGCTGATTGAGCAAGGGTATCAGGTCACCTTGGAAGAGGTGGAAAAGGAAATATCCATGAGGGATAAGATAGATAAAGAAAGGGAATTTGCTCCCTTAATAGCCGCAGAAGACGCTATTTTCATTGATACCACCCACCTCAGCATTGATGGAGTGATCCAAAGCATGGTTAATCATGTTAAAAAAATTGGAGCAGGAAATATATAGGTGGGGTGGCATTGAATGTTCTATATTGTGATGAGGGGATTATTCAAAATAATATTTAAAATATTTTTCAGACTGCAGGTAACCGGGGCTGAAAATGTCCCTGGCACAGGTCCCGTAATTATTTGCTCTAACCATATAAGCTGGTTGGACCCTACTTTAATGGGTGCTGTTATGAAAAGAAGAACAAGTTATATGGCTAAAGAAGAACTATTTGATAACTTTCTTTTAGGGCTTATATGTAGGAAACTGGAGGCTTTTCCCGTTAAAAGGACGGCAGCTGACCGGCGGGCCTTGAAAACTGCCCTGCAGATATTAAACCAGGGGAGGGTGTTAGCCCTGTTCCCTGAAGGTACCCGCAGTAAGACAGGAAAGCTTGGAAAACCCTTACCGGGAGTGGGATTTATAGCCTTAAAGAGCGGGGCTCCTGTAGTTCCGGCGGCTATAAAAGGTCCTTATAAATTATTCAGGCCTATTGAAGTTAGTTTTGGTCCTCCCCTGGTCTTTGATTCCAGGGGAAATGATAAAGGGAAATCCATGGAAAAGATAAGCCTGGAAATAATGGGAAACATTGCTAACATGCTGGGGCAAAAATATGATTACCAGGCAGCAACATAAATAAGAGGAATTATATTAATACTATTACAGGAGAGATATTATTGGAAATCAGGGTTGCTGACCATGCAGGTTTTTGTGCCGGGGTTAAAAGAGCCATCAGGTTAGCCCTTGAGTCGGCCTTTAGAGGAGAGGAAGTTTACACTCTGGGCCCACTGGTTCACAACAGGCAGGTGGTGGAGTATTTAAAGGATAAGGGTGTAAAGTATGTGGAAGACCTGGGAGAAATAAACCATGGCACAGTGGTTTTCAGGAGCCATGGAGCTGGTCCCGGGGTTTATGACCAAGCTAAAGAAAAGGGGTTAGCAATTGTTGATGCAACCTGCCCCTTTGTAAAAAAAGTACAGGAGAAGGTTTGTTCCCTGGCAGAAAGTGGCTATAAAATAATTATAGCCGGCGATCTTACTCACCCTGAGGTTCAGGGGCTGGTGGATTGGTCCCGGGGACATGCAGTAGTTATTGAAGATGAAGGCCAACTGGAGGACTTGAAGTGGGATAATAAGATGGCAATAATCGCCCAGACTACCGTGCGGGAAGAATTTTTAAACCGTTTAGTAGAAAGAGCAAAGGCTAATGATCCGGAGGTTGCAGTTTACCGGACTATCTGCCAGGCTACCAGGCTGAGGCAAAAGGCTGCAGTAGAACTGGCCGGGCAGGTAGATCTTATGCTGGTTATTGGAGGTTATAACAGCTCCAATACCAGGAAACTGGCCGCGGCATGTAATGAGACCGGTACCCCAACCTATCATATTGAAGAAGCGGCAGAGCTTAAAAAGGATTGGTTGGATAATATAAAAATTACGGGTGTGACTGCCGGTGCTTCTACACCCGTCTGGAGTATAAAGGAGGTTATCAGGATAATGTCAGAATTTAACAATGAAGAGTTTAAAGAGGAAAATGTAGAGGAAGAAGAAAATGAGGAGAAGAAAGAAGAGGAAGAAGAAGTAGGATCTGGAGAAATACCAGAAGAACCCCTTGAAGGGGAAGAAACAGAAGAACCTGAAGAGGCAGAAGAAGAGGCTGCAGAAGAAGAAGGAGAAGAATTAACAGCAGAGGTTGAGGAAGAGGAAGAAGTCACTGAAGAGACTTATGACCGGGAAATTACCCCTATAGAAAAAGGGGAAATAGTCAAAGGTAAGGTTGTTCAGGTTGCCGATGATGAGCTCCTGGTTGATGTGGGTTACAAGATGGATGGAATAGTCCCCCGCTCTGAAGTTGATGTAAAATCAGGGGAATCTTTAAAGGAGACTTTCCAGGTGGATGATGAAATGGACCTGTATGTTCTTAAAGTACCCGTCAGTGATGATGATAAACTTCTCCTGTCCAAGAAACGATATGACCGGGAGAAATACTGGCAGGACCTGGAGCAGGCTTTTAATAACCAGGAAGTTCTAACCTGCCAGGTATCAGAAGTGGTTAAAGGTGGACTGATTGTGGACCTGGGAGTTAGGGGATTTTTACCTGCTTCCCTGGTGGATTTAAGGTACGTGCCTGATCTACAAGAGTTTGTTAGAGAAGACATCCAGGTTAAAATTATTGAGCTGAACCGGGCCAAGAATAAAGTTGTGGTATCCCGCAAGGCAGTCCTGGAAGAAGAAATGGAGCAAAAGAAAAAAGAAACCATGGAAACCATTGAAGAAGGAATGGTTATTAAAGGTATTGTAAGAAGGCTTACAGATTTTGGTGCCTTTGTGGATATCGGGGGAATTGATGGACTGGTCCATATTTCCGAGATTTCCTGGCAAAGAATAGACCATCCTTCTGATGTATTAAATGTGGGAGAAGAAATAGAAGTTAAGGTTCTGTCCATTAACCCGGAAGAAGATAGAATTTCTTTAAGTATTAAGCACGCCAAGCCCGATCCCTGGACTCTGGTAACCAGTAAATTCACCCCGGGAGAAATTTTAGAGGGTAACGTAAAATGTATCGTTGATTTTGGAGTTTTTGTAGAAATAATGCCTGGCGTGGAAGGCCTGGTTCATATTTCTCAACTGGCAGAAGAACATGTTACCCACCCCAGCGAGATTGTCAGCGAAGGGGAAGACATCCAGGTCAAAATTCTTGATATAAACGCAGAAGATAAGAGAATTAGTCTGAGCTTGAAGGAAGCAAGAAGGGAGGAGGAAGGGAAAAAGGAATTTAAGGAAGAAAAGAAAAAAGAGGAAACTTCTAAAAAGGTAGAAGAAGACGAATCCAAAGGCTCGGGAGTTACCCTGGGAGATGTTTTTGGAGATCTTTTTGACCGGGAGGAAGAGGAAGATAAAGAAGAGGAAGAATAATTGGAGAGAAGGATATGTCCAGAAAATCCCGCAAGTTTGATCATCTTCATTTTAGTCTTTCATCAAACTTAAGGACTTCTGATTTTAGTGACTGTTTGCTGGTGCATCAGAGTATTTCCGGGGTTAGCTTTGAGGATACCGATATAACTACCAGCCTTGGGGGAATACCTTTAGATATACCGGTATTCATAAACGCTATAACGGGGGGTGCTCCAGAAACCAGGGAGATTAATAAATCTCTGGCTTCTGCCGCCAGAAGGGCTGGCCTGGCTATGGCTGTTGGTTCTCAGATGTCAGCCCTGTTAAATGAAGATATGGAGGAATCCTTTAAAGTTATCCGGGAGGAAAATCCTGGGGGTATAATTTTTGCTAACCTGGGGGCTTATGCTGATCTGGAAATGGCCGAAAGGGCCGTGGAAATGATCCAGGCTGATGCCCTTCAGGTGCATTTAAATATACCCCAGGAACTGGTTATGAAAGAAGGTGACCGGGATTTTAGAGGTTACCTGGATAACATTACAGCTTTGGCTAAGGGTTTAAAAATTCCCCTTATGGTTAAAGAAGTAGGTTTTGGGGTAAGTATGGAAACAGCCCAGACTTTACTGGAAGCAGGGGTTAGGCTCCTGGATGTGGGAGGTCGTGGAGGTACAAACTTTTTAGATATTGAGGCCCAGAGAAGGGGAATCCAGCTGGAAAAGGAATGGCTCAACTGGGGAATACCTACTCTGATCAGCCTGGTAGAAGCCCTTCATGTCTTTAAAGGAAAAGGTGAAGTTATTGCCTCAGGAGGGATAAGTAATTCCTTTAATCTGGCCAAATCCCTGGCCCTGGGTTCTAAGGCTGCCGGTATTGCCGGTATACCCTTAAAAATCATAATGGAAGAGGGGGAGGACAGTTTCCTGGATTGGATGGGGGAACTTATCCATTCTTTAAAAGTATTAATGGTAATGTTAGGAGTTACAAACCTGGAGGAACTCAAAAAAGTTCCCCTGGTAATTAGAGGGAAGACCGGGGAGTGGCTTAGCACCAGGGGCATTGATATAACTCACTTGGCTCAACAAAGATAAAGATAAAGTACGTGGTAATAAATCCACGTGCTTTTTTTATTTTCACCTTCTTAATATAAAGAATAAAAGCTACCTTATTGGTTAGTATAAAAATAGTAAATCTGCGAAGGAAGGTGAAAGTAATGCCTGTGGGAATGATTTTATTAATTGGGGTGGGAATACTGATTTACCTGGGTTTTGCCCAGCGAGCCCTGGACAGGATGAGGCTTACCGATAAGCAGGCCCTCCTGTTTATCGGGGCCGTCCTTATAGGGGGTTTTATTCCTGATATTCCCCTGACGGAAAATGTGAGTATAAACATTGGTGGAGGAATACTTCCCATATTATTAATAGGCTATCTTTTGTACAGGGCGGATACCGTAAAGGAAAAGGGAAGGGCTGTGGCAGCCCTTTTGATTGCTACTGTAGCTGTATATGGGGCTACAAAGATAGTGCCCGTGGAGCCTACCTATAGCGTATTTATGGATCCCATGTATATTTTTGCTTCCCTGGCGGGTATTATCGGCTACCTGGCAGGACGTTCCCGGAGGTCTGCCTTTATAGCGGGGGCAGGTTCCATGGTACTGACAGATATAATCTCCCGGGTTGAAGTTGCCCTTATAGGAGGCCGGGGGACCCTGGTTATCGGAGGTGCGGGGGCCTTTGATGCTATAATTATTGCAGGTATATTAGCTGTTTTCCTGGCGGAAGTGGTAGGGGAAACCCGGGAAAGAATCCAGGGAGGGACTTCCCAGGTGCCCCGGGGGCATAGAAAACTAGAAAAAACCCCAAGAGATAAAAATCCTCATGATAAGGAGGGTGAGTAAAAATGAAAAGTAGAGGTAAACTCCTTTTACTGGGTTTAGTTTTTGTATTATTGTTAGGGATTTTCCTGGAGGCTTACGGGGGGAAGGAAGAAGTTTTAAAGATTTCTACCGGGGAAAGCCAGGAATTTTTTGAGTTTTTAAACCCTGATGAAAGAACTGATGGTGAATACTATACCCTGGTGGATGAAGAAGGAAATGCCATTATGAAAACCCACCGGCACCTTCATGAAGGGGATTCTTTTATAGGAGGGGATAACCGGTTTTTTGAGGTATTCAAGGTTGAGGATAACCTGGCTTATGCTAGACAGGTAGATAGTTCACCGGCCCTTGGTCCATCCCTTGCCCCTTTAACCAAAGGGATATCTCGTTTCCTTCCTTTTGAATTTCCCGTTATATTTCAAGGGGATGAGGAGAAAGATAGAACCATTGGAATCTATCATTCCCATGGAGCAGAATCCTATGTTCCCAGTGACGGTTCAGAAAGCATCCCCGAAGGGGGAGGCGTTTTAAAAGTAGGAGAAACTTTTGCCTCCCGTCTGGAGCAAGAAGGAGTAGAAGTAATTCATTCCCAGGAGACTCATGTTCCCCATGATTCAGGAGCATATCTCCGCTCTCGCCGAACGGCTGAAGAATTGTTAAAAGAAAATCCTGATGCCGTATTTGACCTTCACCGGGATGCAGTGCCTCCCCAGGAATACCTGGCAGAGATAGACGGGGAGGAGAGGGTCCAGATTACCCTGGTGGTGGGAAGGCAAAATCAAAACTCTGGTAATAACCAGGATTTTGCAGAAGGTTTAAAACAAGTAGCTGATGAAAAACATCCAAATCTTATACGGGGAATCCTTATGGCTAAGGGGAACTACAACCAGGACATGAATCCCCGCAAGCTTTTGCTGGAAGTAGGCACCCATGAAAATAGCAGGGAGGATGCCGAAGAATCCATAGACCTTTTTGCGGAGGTGGCCACAACCTACCTTTATGATACCGGGGCGGGTGATGAACAGAGGGGCGCCCTTCCCGACAGCCCTTCCGGTGCGGGAGGTATAGCCTTTGGAAGAGTTATAGGACTGATTTTTTTAGCCCTCCTGGCTGCTGCTGCCTTTCTTCTTATAAGCACCGGAAGCTTCGAGGAGTTAAAGGCTAAAGTGAAAAATTTTGCCCAAAGGGAGTTTTCAAAACAGCCTGAATCCGATCCTGATAAAGACAAAGGAGAATAAAAATGCCTCCTTTCTTTATAACTATAGTGACGGCGGTAATCCTGGGAACCCTGGCTCGTTTTTTTATGCTAAAGGTAGATTACCGCCAGTATCCCAGTTATCCCCATGGAGTGGTTACCCACCTTTCCCTGGGTTTTATTGCCGCTACCCTGGGGGCAGTAGCCCTTCCGGCTCTCCTGGAAAAGGAATTTGCCGCCGTTAGTTTTTTGGCCCTGGCTGCCCAGCAATTTAGAGAGGTAAGGACCACGGAAAGGGAAATGCTTCTGCACCTGGATAAATCCGAACTGGTTCAGAGGGGCCCCGACTATATAGAAGGAATAGCCCGGGTTTTTGAATCAAGAAACTACCTGGTGATTTTAACAGCCCTCATTGTCAGCACTGCCACTCACTTTTTCAATCCCCTCCTGGGCATTATATCTAGCATTCTGGCCGTTGCTGCGGGCAACCGTCTTATGACGGGAAGAAATATAAAGGATATAGCCCGGGTAAGGCCGGGGGAAATCCGTTTTGAAGGACCCAATGTATTTGTAGAAAACATTCATATTATGAACCTGGGAGGGGAAGAAACCAGGGAAACTATCATAGAGAGGGGTTTGGGGGTAATAATTGAACCCTTCAATGATAATGAAAGGGAAACCCTGGCCAATAATGGACAGAGGATGGCCCTGGCCCATGAGGCCGCCTCCCAGCTGGGGGTTTACAAGGACGTGGATACCCCAGAGTTTACTCCTTTAGTTAGAAGGGATAAAGACACGGGTAGAATAGGAATGCTCATTCTACCTATTGAAAGGGATATGGAGTTTTTGATTACAGCCATCAAAGGAGTGCCAGTGCTGGAAAGTGCTACAGGTAAGCCCTTAAGATCCCGGGCCGGGAAAAAGGCAGAAGATTAACCTCAAGGAGTTATGTCTATGGATGTTACCCTAAGTAAATTTATACTTGCTGCTGTTACTACTAAATCAGGAATAGTAGAGGGCAATTTCCCTATTTTTATGGTAGAAAGCCAGGAGGAGCAGGAGAGGATAGCTACCACCCTGGGCAGGGTTTTAGAAGGGGTGGTCCATGATATGGAAAACGGAGTGTTCATCCTGGTTAAGCACTGATGGAAGGGAGAAACATGAAAGTAATTTACCATTGTTATGGAGGAAGTCATTCTTCTGTTATTGCGGCGGCCATACATGTAGGGATAATACCTTATCATTTATCTCCCCCCAAAGAAGCTTTTTTCTCCTGCCCCCTCTTTGATCAATGTAATCCTGAAAATCATGGGACAATACATTTAGTAGGCATTGATGAAAAAGGCAATGAAGTATATTCTATGGGATGTAGAGGTTCCTTTCCCTTACTGAAAAACACTATGCAGGGGATTTTAAAAATCATGAGATTTGATCCCCATGATATTTATTTTGTTGACACCCTACCTTATGTAAACCTGGAAATGAGAATAGGGGGGTTTTTGTCCCGTCAGTGGGGCCTAATAAGCCTGGGCAGGCCCATGGTATTGAGGGGTTCTCAAAAGATCTTTTGTGATCTGGTCCGGCTGGTGGAGGAGGTAAAAGGAGATTTAAAGAAAGGTTAAATAAAATGATTTTAATATACCACTGCTTTGGCAGCGCCCATTCTTCTGTAGTAGCTTCAGCTATTCACCTGGGAATGCTTCCCCTTGACCGGGTGCCCAGGGAAGAGGAAATACTAACCCTTCCCCATTATGACCAGACCCCCCGGGAGGAACTGGGAAATCCTTTTTATGTGGGCAGGGACGAATATAACTGGGAAGTATATATTTTAGGATTGGTTAACCAGAAGGAGCTGGCTAAAAGGACTATCTGGAGCCTTCTTAAAATATACAATGTCCCCTCCCATTATTTAATTCTGGCCGATTCCCTTAAATGTATTAACAACCTTACCCGCCTGGGAGGTTTTTTGTCTCGACGGGTGGGGCTGGTTAGTATAGGACGCCCTTTAACTATAAAAGGAATTCAGAAGGGATATTATCCTTATGTAAAACTGGTGAAGCAGGTGAAAAAGCAGATTAAAGAAAGGAGCAGGAGAAAGGAAACTTTAATTTTGCCCTGATTTAATCTGTTTTCTTGACAGGAGTAAGCTCCTTGTAGGATAATTGATAAAGGGGAAACAAATATTTGGTATTTAGAAGGGTGAGGGGATTGACCAAAAAGAGTGGGATAATAGAAAAGGTAGAACCGGGCTCTATAGCCGAAGAAGTTGGCCTGGCTCCGGGGGATGAACTGGTAAGCATTGATGGAGAAAGCTTCCGTGATATTATTGATTACCGCTTTTTATGTGCGGGAGAAGAACTGGAATTAAGGGTAGTTAAAGAAGATGGTGAGGAATGGGAAGTAGATATAGAAAAGGACTATGATGAAGACCTGGGTATTATTTTTACCAGCCCTACCATCGACCAGATTAAAGAATGCCAGAACAGGTGTATTTTTTGTTTTATTGAACAGATGCCCGGGGGAATGCGTCCCACCCTTTATATTAAGGATGACGATTATCGTCTTTCTTTTCTTTATGGGAATTTTGTCACCCTTACCAATCTCAAGGAAGAGGATATACAGAGGATAGAAAGGGAGCACCTCTCTCCCCTTTATGTTTCCGTACATGCCACAAAACCTGCCCTGAGAAATAAAATGATGAACTGCAGGAAGGCGGGAAAAATCATGGACCTCCTGGAGAGGTTAGCCCGGGCCTCCATAGAATTACACGGGCAAATTGTTCTTTGTCCGGGGGTCAATGACGGAAATAACCTGGACAGGACCCTGGAGGACCTGGCGGGATTATGGCCCTCCTTTAAATCTGTAGCTCTAGTACCTGTAGGCATTACCCGGTACAGGGATAAGCTTTTTCCTTTAAACCCTGTCAAAAAGGAAGATGCTGAAAAGCTATTAGAACAGGTGGGAAAATGGCAGGAAAAATTTATTGACCGGCTGGGAAGTCGTTTTGTTTTCCCGGCAGATGAGTTTTTTTTAAAAGTTGGACAGGAAATACCCTCCCATGAATATTACGAGGATTACCCTCAAACAGAAAACGGAGTAGGGTTAATAAGAATCTTTCTTAATAACCTGGAAAAATGGGAAGAGGCCAGCCTTCCCGCAAAACTAGAGGAGCCTCTTACCCTTTCCCTGGTCACAGGTGTATTGGCCAGGCCGTACCTGGCGAAAATAAAAGAATTTTTCAAACCAGTTCAGAATCTAAAGATTAAAATATGGGAGGTTGAAAATATTTATTTTGGCCCGGAAGTTACGGTAGCAGGCCTTATCTGTGGTAAAGACATTATAGATGTATTGAGCGATAACCAGCTGGGAGATTTACTCCTTCTGCCCGATGTAATGGTTAAAGACCAGGACAGTATTTTGCTGGATGATTTTCATATAAGTGAAATTGAGGATATCTTGCAGGTTAAGATTAAAATTCTAAACAGCCTACTCCAAGGCGTAGAACCCGGTGACTTTTACACTGTTAAGGAGGAGCATTAATGGAACCAGTAGTAGCTATAGTAGGTAGACCTAATGTAGGTAAGTCTACCCTTTTTAACCGGCTGGCCCAGACTCGCACGGCCATAGTAGAAAAGGAACCGGGAGTGACCAGGGACAGGATTTATTCCAAAGTTCAGTGGCTTAATCATACCTTTACCCTTATCGATACGGGTGGAATTATAATGGAATCCCGGGATAAAATAGAAGAAAGCATTAAAAGCCAGGCCCGGTTGGCCATAGATGAAGCGGACCTGATTCTCCTGGTGGTGGATGTGCGACAGGGTTTAACCAACCTGGACGCAGAAGTTGCTGACATGCTCAGGAAAACCAAAAAACCCGTTATAGTTGTGGCTAACAAAGTAGATGAAGGAAAATTGGAAGGCCAGGCTTTGGAGTTTTATTCTTTAGGGTTAGGGGAACCCTTTCCCGTTTCCGCAGCACATGGATTAAATACAGGGGATTTACTTGATTACATAGTGGAAAAACTGCCCGAAATTATTCCTGGAGAAGATGACGAATTAGAAGAAGGTATTATAAAGGTGGCAGTGGTGGGAAGGCCTAACGTGGGAAAGTCCTCCCTCATTAATAACCTGATAAAAGAGGAAAGGATGATTGTCACGGATATTCCCGGAACTACCAGGGATTCGGTGGATTCTTTCCTGGAAAGAGAAGGGGACAAGTTTCTTTTTATGGATACTGCCGGCATCCGGAGAAAAAGCAGGGTTAAAGCCCCTGTGGAGTACTACAGTGTTCTAAGGTCTTTCCGGGCTATGGAAAGGTCGGATGTGGTTGTCCTCCTGCTAGATTCCCTGGAAATGGTCACTGACCAGGATAAGAGGATAGCCGGCTTTGCCCATGAGAAAGGCAAAGGAATTATTATTGCTGTTAATAAATGGGACCTGGTGGAAAAGGACAATAAAACCTATGGCAAATTTAAAAACCAGGTCCGCCAGGAATTAATTTTTTTGCATTATGCACCTCTCCTTTTCATATCTGCCCGGACAGGCCAGAGGGTCTTAAAGCTTTTAGATTTGATCAAGGAGGTCTATGTTAATTCTTCTTGCCGTATCCCCACGGGAATCCTTAACAACCTTATCCGGGAAGCGGTAGGGGTCAGCCCACCTCCTGCTATAAAGGGAAGGGCCCTTAAAATATATTATGTAACCCAAACGGGGGTAAAACCACCTACCTTTATAATTTTTGTGAACAATCCTGAACTTTTGCATTTTTCATATAAGCGGTATTTAGAAAACCAGTTAAGGGAGGCCTTTGATTTCCAGGGAACTCCCATAAGATTAATCACCAGGAAAAGGTAAAGAGCTAATTAACGAGGAGGAAGAGTTATGGAGTATCTGGCTGTAATCATAGCATATCTAATAGGATCGATTTCCTTTGGTTATATTTTTTGTAAAGGATTAAAAGGAGTGGATATAAGGGAAATTGGCAGCGGCAGCACGGGAGCCACCAATATTTCCCGGGTCCTGGGATTTGGACCTGCCCTTTTAATATTTATTTTAGATGCTCTTAAAGGTATAAGTGCCCTTTACCTGACCCAGGTATTTACTGATAGCCCTTACCTGGTCATCCTGGCCGGCATTGCCGTGGTGGCCGGTCATAACTGGCCTGTTTTTTTTGGCTTCCGGGGGGGGAGAGGAATTGCAACAAGCCTGGGGGTTTTAATAGGTATTTCCCCTCTGGTGGTGCTGGGGCTTTTGTTAGTAGGTGCTTTTGTTATTGCTGTAACCAGGTATGTTTCCCTGGGATCTGTTATGGGAGCCCTGTCTCTACCCTTACTAATGTGGTATTTTGGTCTGGAAGTGCCTTACATAGTCTTTGGATCTTTTATGACCGTTATGGCCCTGGTGCGTCATATTCCTAACTTGAAAAGGCTTAGAGAAGGGAAAGAAAGCAAAATAGGAGATAAATTGAAGTAAGAGCTGGGGGGAAGTAGCTGTGGAAAATCCTTGTGGAGTAGTTGGAGCAGGAGGTTGGGGAACTGCCCTTGCTTTGGTAATGGCTCGAAAGGATTATAAAGTCAAGCTTTGGGTAAGGTCAGAAGAAAATTTAATTCAAATGAAAGAGGAAAGGGAAAATAAAAAGTATTTGCCGGGAGTTTTCCTTCCTGAAAATATTGAGTTATCGCGGGACCAGGAAGAGGTGGTAAGGGGAAGCAGGTTAATAGTAGTTGCCCTGCCCTCCCATGTCTTGAGAAATTTTATAATAGAAGTAAAAAAGTTTATTCCCCGGGATTCCTTTCTGGTTAGTGCAACCAAGGGTTTAGAAAAGGATACTTTTAAGAGAATGTCCCAGGTTATAGAAGAAGAACTGGGCACCTATTTTTATTTCAGAACGGCGGTTCTTTCCGGGCCTAACCACGCTGAAGAGGTGGCCAGAGAGATCCCTTCTGCTACGGTGATAGCTTCAAAGAAAAGGGAAGCAGCAGAGATGGCCCAGGATATTTTCATGTCTCCCTCCTTCCGGGTTTACACCAACCCAGACCTGGTGGGGGTAGAGTTGGGAGGAGCATTAAAAAATATTATTGCCCTGGGGTCAGGTATTTCTGACGGCCTGGGATATGGGGACAATACCAAAGCAGCCCTAATGACCAGGGGCTTACTGGAAATAAGTCGCCTGGGCATCAAAATGGGAGCCAGGCCTTTAACCTTCGCTGGCCTAGCAGGTATAGGTGACTTAATTGCTACCTGTACCAGCCAGCACAGCAGAAACCGAAGGGCTGGTATGATGCTGGGAGAAGGGAAAGAACATGAGGAAGTACTTGAGGAAATGAAGATGGTGGTGGAAGGGATTAAGACCAGCCATGCTGCCATCAGGCTGGCAGAAATAAAGGAAATAGAAATGCCCATAACTAAGGAGGTTTTTCGGGTGATTTTTGAAAAAAAGGATCCCAGGCAGGCAGTAACAGATTTAATGGGAAGGGTAAAAAAGAATGAAATGGAGGAAATTGTAGAGACCGATATAGAAGACTGGTAGAAAAAGTACACCTTTAGAAGGTGTATTTTTTTGTTACATATGTAATATTCACCATTTTTATTCATATATATATATTGTTAAAAGAAAGGAGGGAAGAGAATTGGAAAAGGAAAAAGTTGACATTTACCGGGATATAGTTGAAAGAACAGGTGGAGATATATACCTGGGAATAGTAGGGCCGGTAAGGACGGGAAAATCCACCTTTATAAAAAAGTTCATGGAAACTATAGTTCTTCCTAATGTAAGTGAAACAAGCCGGGAGAGGGCAAAAGATGAGCTTCCTCAAAGCAGTGGAGGAAGGACAATCATGACTACCGAACCCAAATTTATTCCTGAAGAAGCTGTTGAGGTAACTATAAGGGAAAACATCAACATGCGGGTACGCCTGGTTGACTGTGTAGGTTATATGGTCCCGGGGGCCGTAGGCTATGAGGATGATCAGGGGCCCAGGATGGTTACCACTCCCTGGTATGATTATGATATACCCTTTGAAGAAGCGGCAGAGGTGGGTACCAGAAAAGTAATAAGCGACCATTCTACCATTGGCCTGGTGATAACCACCGATGGGACTATTGCAGATATTCCCCGGGATAGTTACGTAGATGCTGAAGAAAGGGTCATAGCAGAATTAAAGGAAATAGATAAGCCCTTTGTAATCATTTTAAATTCAACTCAACCCTGGGCCCAGGAAACCTTCTTGTTGAAGGAAGAATTGCAAAATAAGTACGGTGTTCCCGTTATAGCCCTGAGCTGTCTTTATTTAACCCTGGGGGATATAGATTCCATTTTACAGGAAGTGCTTTTGGAATTCCCCGTCAAGCAGGTAAGTATTAATCTTCCCAGTTGGGTGGAAGCCCTTTATGAGGATCACTGGCTCAGGGAAAGTTTTAACGATGCAATCAGGGAAAATGTAGCGGAAATAAATAAGTTAAGGGATATTGATATCCTGGTAGAAAAATTATGGGATTATGGGTTTGTCGAGTCGGTAAAACTAACAGAAATGAATCTGGGTAGCGGTGATGCCTTTGTTGAAATATTATCCCCTGATTCCCTTTATGACCAGATTCTATCAGAAATATGTGGAGAGCCAATCGAAGACAAAGCTGATTTATTAAGAATAATGAAGGAGTATTCCCTGGCCAAGAAAGAATATGATAAGCTGTCCGAAGCCCTGGAGGAAGTTCGGGAGGGAGGATACGGTATAGTTCCTCCCGTTTTGGAAGAAATGGTCCTGGATGAGCCGGAAATTTTTAAGCAGGGAAATCGTTTTGGAGTTAGATTAAAAGCCAGTGCCCCTTCCCTGCATCTAATTAAAGTAGATGTAATTTCAGAGTTTTCTCCCATTGTGGGTAGTGAAAAGCAGAGTGAAGATCTGGTAAACTTTTTAATGGAGGAGTATGAAGAAAACCCGGAAAAAATTTGGGAATCCAATATTTTTGGCAAGTCCCTTCATGCCCTGGTACGGGATGGAATAAGCGGAAAGCTTTCAAATATGCCTCCCAATGCCCAGGGAAAGCTCCAGGAAACCTTGTCAAAGATAATAAATGATGGTAGCGGCGGGTTGATAGCAATTATATTATAAGCCCTTTAAAATGCGTGTAGATCACGCATTTTTTATTTTTACCTGTAATTAATTGAAGGAAGGAGAGGAGCCATGGACTGATAGGAAGGGGAGTGATATAATTTTATAATAAGACATTTTGAAGGGGATTTAATCATTTATGAAAGTTGACACCTTTTTCTTTGTAGCCCTTATAAGCTATTTAATTGGCTCCTTTCCCAGTTATGTTTTCCTGAACAGGTTGTGGAGAAGATTTTCCCATAGGAGAGGGGAAATTCCCATGCCTGTTATATTTGTATTTGATTTTTTAAAGGGGGCAGCCGCCCTGTTGCTGGCTGAATACCTTATAAATACCCACATGGCCATGGCAATTGCTGCCCTGGCGGTGGTAACGGGACACTTTTGGTCCTTGTTTTACCGCTTTCGCCGTAGACCTGGAATGGCCCCCCTGGTGGGTGTCCTGGCTGTATTAACGCCCCAGATACTACCCATAATGCTATTAATATGGGGCATTAATTTGCTAATATTTCGTTATTCCGCTGTAAGTACTGTAGTTTCTATAATTAGCTTGCCTGTGGTTATGTGGGTTTATTTTCGATATGATCTTTTTGTTATCCTGGGAATTATAATGGCAGCTATAGTATTGTACCATCAATTGAGTAACATGGAAAAAATTGCCTGGGGAGCCGAGGCAAAAATTGGGGAAGCCTCTTCTCGGCTAGATTACAGGGAGTATAGAAAAAAAATTCGTTCCCCTGCAAGATTTTTAAGGAGAATATTTTTAATAAATATAATTATAATGCTCCTGGCCTTGTTTTACCTGAACAATTACGTATACAGAGGCTTTGAACTGCAAACAGAGATCATCAGGGCAGGAGATCCCCAGTTGAACGCCGTGGCCATTACCTTTGATGACGGGCCAGATCCCCTTTATACACCGCAAATACTGGACGTACTAAAAGAAGAAGAGGTAAAGGCTACCTTCTTTATGGTGGGTAAACATGTGGAAAAATACCCGGAAATAGCCCGGCGGATAGTTGAAGAGGGCCATGACATAGGCAGCCATACCTATTCCCACAGGAATCTCCTCTTCCTGGACAGGGAGGGGGCCCAGGAGGAAATAGTTAAAGCGGAGGAAGCAATTATGGAAGGAACAGGGCAAAGGCCCCAATATTTTCGGCCTCCCCGGGGGCTTTACACTTCTGCCGTAAGGGATATAATGGAAGAAAGGGATTACCGGATGATTTTGTGGTCTTTAAGTTCCCGGGATTGGGCCGAGATCAGTGCCCGGGAGATAACCGACCACATTTTAAACGATGTTACCGGGGGAGATATTCTCCTTTTCCACGACAGCGGAGGTCTGGTTGCCCGGGTAGGAGGAGACCGGCATAATACCGTAAAGGCTCTACCCCGGGTGATAGAGGAGCTTTCCCGGAGGGGTTACCAGCTAGTTACCGTTTCAGAAATTCTTGAGCTTTCCCAAATTGATTAAAGGCAGGGTTTTTCGCGATGGATGAAATAGCTTGGAGTGAAATAGAAGTAAGGGGAGCAGAAGAAGAGGACATTCCCCAGATAGCTTTCATTTTCCTTAATACCTTTGAAAAGACTGTTCACCATATATTTGGAGATGAACTTCCTAACCTGGAGAGCATGCAGGATATTTTCCTATTTATTTACCGGACGGAACCCTCCTGTATTTTTGTTGCCCGGGAGGGCCTCAGGGTAGTGGGTTATTTAATTTGCCCTCCTGATATAAAAAACCTGTGGAGTATGGCACTGTTTAAAGGCCATGTATTTAAATGGGCCTGGAAATGGGCTTTAGGTGATTACGGCTTTGGTCTGGCTCCCCTTCGTTTCCTCTTTATTAATAAATTCCACTTTATAAGCAGTACCCATAACTTTAGAAGCACCAGTGTGGCCCAAATCCTTTCCATTGCCGTTCTTCCAGAGTACAGGGGTAAGGGAGTGGCTTACCGGCTAATGGAAAAAGGGTTTTTGTACCTTCAATCTCTGGGAGTTCCGGAAATAAAACTGGAAGTTAGACCAGAAAACAAAGCCGGTAAGAGATTGTACGAAAAAATGAACTTTCAGGAGGCGGGAATAACGGAAGACACCCAGGGGCAATGGATTGTTATGGTTAAGGACCTGACTTATACTCCTGAAGGTAACGGTAGTTAACCAGGCTTATTCCTTCTTTCCTGATAAAATCCTTTAGTGAAGGGGAACATAATATGTCCAGCTCCCTTTCCCGATCTTCCCGGTATGAACTCCAGTTGTTAAAACCCTCCCTGTATCCCGGATGGGTCATGACTTCGACTATAAATATCCCCTTATTATCCGTAAGTTCTTTCAACATGGAAATAAGATTATCCTCCGTGGCACCTTCTCCAAAAAAAAAAGAGGTTTTTTGTTTCTTCCCCCACATTTCGAAGAGGGAGCTTGAAATCAAGGGCTGTTTCCATTAAAACCTCCAAAATCAAAGGGTGGTACTGGAGGTGATGGTGGGCATCCATGTGGGTAGGTTTAATACCATAATCCTTTAGTTTTTTCACCTGAGAAGTGATTTCCTCCCTGACTTCCTCCTTTACCAGTTTTTTTTGATAAAGGGTATCTATCTGCCAGAAAACTCCCTGGTTATCTAATAGAGAAGGGACCTTAGAAGGGGAGGAAACAGGTTTTCCTCGGGTCATATTTACATGAAGGCCTACACCCAGTTTATTTTGGCATATGTTTACAAGGTCAACAGCATCTTCAAAGCAGTCTCCATTAGCCATGATAGTAGTGCTGGTTACAATCCCTTCCCTGAAAGCAGTTATAATCCCCCTGTTAACGCCCCTGTTATATCCAAAGTCATCGGCATTTACTATTAATTTCAACCAGGTACCCCCTTGACATGAAAAATATTTATTTTCCAGGTGGACGTTCACCATAGAACTGGTAATAATCAACCTTGATATCCCCGCTGTAGAGTTTCCTCCTGCGATGGGCCCTGGCTCCATAAAGCTGTTCAAATTTTTCTTCAGGAGTAAGTACATAAATGGACCAGGTAGGTTCTTTTTTAAAAATCCTGCCCATTTCCCTGTATAAATCATGTATTTCCTTTATACTGCCCATCCTCTCCCCATAGGGAGGATTTGTTACCACAACTACATACTTTTCCTTTAGTTGAACCTGGGAAAAAGGCTTGACATAAAATTCTATACAATCGTCAACTCCGGCTTGCAAAGCATTTTCTTTTGCTGTTTTTATGGCTTTTTCATCTATATCCGAAGCTATAATTCTAATGGGAGTATCNTGGTCTATAGCATGAAAGGCTTTAACCCTTTCTTTTTTCCATATATCTTTACCCGGTACAGGCCATTCTTCTGAAGCGAAATTCCTGTTCAGCCCTGGGGCAATATTTCTTCCAATGAGGGCGGCTTCGATGGGGATGGTCGCGGAACCGCAAAAAGGGTCCAGTAATAGCCGGTCTTTATTCCAGAAACTCAACTGCACCATGGCGGAAGCCAGGGTTTCCTTTAAGGGTGCTTCTCCTCCGGTCTGCCGGTAGCCCCTTTTGTGTAAACCCGGCCCGCTGGTATCAATGGTTAGGGTGGCCATGTCCTTGTGGAGGGCTACCTGGATAGTAAAATCAGGACCCGATTCCTCAAACCATTCCACCTGGTATTTTTCCTTGAGTTTTTCCACCACAGCTTTTTTAACAATGGCCTGGCAGTCGGGCACACTGTAAAGCTTTGACTTGACAGATTTACCATTAACCGTAAATTTTCCCTTTTTGGTGATCCACTGGTCCCAGGGCAGGGCCCTGGTTTTTTCAAATAGTTCTTCGAAAGTTAAGGCTTTAAATTCCCCCAATTGCAGCAGGACTCGGTCTGCTGACCTGAGCCACAGGTTAGCCCGGGGGATGCCCTCCAGGTCAGCCTTGAAGGTAATTCTGCCATCGGAGACATTTAAATCATTGTATCCCAGGCTGAGGAGCTCCCTTTTGGCTACAGCTTCTAATCCAAAGGTNGTGGTNGCAATTAAATCCAGTTCAGCCATTTAAAAAATCCTCCATATCTATATATTTATATNATCCCGATTATAACATAAATATATAATTAAACTTATAATTCATGAACATGTCTTTTTCCTTACGTAAGCCACACATTCCACATGGCTGGTTTGGGGAAACATGTCCAGAGGCTGGACATTAACTCCTTCGTACCCGGATTCGGTCAGGATAGCCAGGTCCCGGGCCAGGGTTGAGGGATTGCAGGAAACATAAATAATCTTGGGGGGTTCTGTCCTTAAGATGTGGTCAATAAGATGCCGGTCGCAACCCTGGCGGGGAGGATCTAAAATAACAAGATCAAGCTTAACTCCTCGACGGGTTAGATGAGGCATTATATCTTCTACTTGTCCCTGATAGAGTTTTACATTATTTATATTATTCAGGCGAGTGTTAGCCCGGGCATCCTCCAGGGCCGAGGGGTTGGATTCAATACCATAAACCCTGGCCGCCTGGGAGGAGGCAAAAAGGCCCAGGGAACCTGTGCCACAATAAAGGTCCATAACTTTTTCTGTACCCCTCAACCGGGCCATTTTTAAAACCAGCCCAGAAAGAACATGGGTTTGTAAAGGATTTACCTGGAAAAAGGCCTGGGGTGAAATAATAAAATCCAGGTTTCCAATCCTTTCTTCGATATAAGGTTTACCGTAAAGAAGAATATCTTCGGGACCCATAGTTTCTTTTATCCGGTGGTTATTAATATTTTGGACCAGAGAGACCAGTTCAGGTATATTTTTTCTAAGGCCTGATTCAATTCTTTTTCGGGAGGGAAGTTTTTTCCCTTTCGTAACCAGCACTATCATTATTTCTCCTGTAAAACTGCTTGTTTTAATAACCACCTGTCTTAGTATGCCTTTACCGGTTTTCCGGTTGTAAGGAGGAATCTCCAGGTTATAAATAACTCTTTTTACTGCCTGGAGGGCTTTGTTAATCTCCTTTTGTTGTAAAAGACAGCTATCAATATCCACCGGTTTATGGCTGCCGGAAGCAAAAAAGCCCAAGGCGGTTCTTTTTCCCTGGGGAAAAACCTGAAACTGGGCCTTATTCCGGTAATGCCAGGGGTTATCCATCCCCAGGATGTTTTTTACAATATCAGGGGAAATATTTCCCAAACGCCCCAGGGTTTCCTTAACCAGACGGGTTTTATGGTTTAACTGTTCATGATAATTTACATGCTGCAGCTGGCAACCGCCGCATTCGGGGTAATAAGGGCAGGGGGCTTTAACCCTGGTAGAGGATTCCTTTAATACTTTTTGTATGACCCCCCTGCCAAAGTTCTTTCGGGTGGAGGTAATTTTGACGGAAATTTCATCGCCAGGAACACCCCCTGGAATAAAAACCACGTAATCATTAATACGGCCCACTCCTTCTCCCCGGTGGTTCAAATCTTCTATATTAATTTTAAAGTCCTGTCCCTTCTTTACAGGTAAATCCCTTGACTTCATTTTTTTAAAAACTCCTTCTTAGTAGTAATATAATGGTATTCTAACACAGTTGAAAAATCATTTGAATCTTTTAAGGAGAAGTATTGAAAAATGTAAAGTAAAATATTCTGATTTATGGAAAGGCGATGAAGAAAATGGTATAATATAAAAGGTTTTTTAGATACTTCACATGTTATGTTATATTAAGGTGAAGTTATTATAATAACAACTATTTTGAACATATAATTATATTTTAAGAGGTGAGCAATCATTAAATCCTTGTCAAAAGAAAGAAAAACCACACCCCAGATTGGGCTTGATATTGGCGTTTATTCCGTAAAAGGGATGCTGATTGACGGTGACCAGCAAGAAAAGATTTATCGTCCTGCCGCCGGTAATCCTGTTGTAGCTTCCAGGGAATGTCTCAATTTTTTGTTAAGCAAGGTTAATACTACTGAAGTAAGCTTTGCCCTTACCGGCAATAACTCCCGGCTGGTGGCCGAAGAAATCGGAATCAGCCCTATCCTGGAAATAGAAGCATTGCAGTCAGGGTTGGCTTTTCGGTCAATTAACCCTGAAACCGTACTTTCCCTGGGACATGAAAACATGTATTACCTGGAACTTGACAACAATGGAGCAGTTACTTTTTTTAACCAAAATGGTCAGTGTGCTGCCGGAAGTGGATCCTTCTGGTACCAGCAGGCTACCCGGATGGGCTATAATGACCGGGAGTTAGCGGAAGTGGCTGTAGAAGCCAGCTCGTCTGTAAAGATATCGGGCCGTTGTGCTGTTTTTGCCAAATCTGATATGACTCATGCTATTAATGAAGGAGCTTCACAAAGGGCTGTGGCTGCTGGTTTAGCAAAAGCCCTTGTGGATCTGGTGGTTACAGGTGTTGCCCAAAGCAGGATTAATGGTCCCGGCACCCTGGTTATAATTGGTGGAGTAGCCAACAACAAGGCTATTTTCAAGTATCTTAAGGAGTACTGCCAGGAGCGGGGGGTTGAAATAGAGGTGCCTCCTGATCACGAATTTATTAATGCCCTGGGGGCAGCTCAAAAGGGTGTAGAAATACCCTTATCTGATTTAAACCTGGATGAACTGGTTGTAGAAAAATATGTTCCGGAAAATCCCCTACCCCCCCTTAACCCGGACAAGGTATTTTACGGTAAGGAATCTGATTCTGAAGAATCTTACGACCTTTCCACCCTCTACCTGGGAGTGGACTGCGGTTCCGTATCCACCAAGTGTACTCTACTGGATAATGAGGGACGTTTTATAGGTGGAGTTTACCTGCCAACCTCTGGACGCCCCGCCCTACAGGTACTGGAGCTGGTGAAGAGGGTTGAAGAGGAGTACGGGGATTATCTAAAGGAAAAGCCGCCCATTGTGGCGTGTACTACCGGTTCGGGGCGTTTCCTGGCCCAAAAAATTCTAAATGCCGAGAGTGCCGTTGATGAAATTACTTGCCAGGCTGAAGGAGTAAAATCCCTCTTTGACGGGGAGGATACCCTTTCTATTATTGAAATCGGAGGCGAAGATTCAAAATTTGTCCAGATAAAAGACGGCCTTCTCTTTGACTACAATATGAACCCGGTGTGTGCTGCCGGAACTGGGACATTTCTTGAAAATCTGGCAGAATTACTGGGAGTTAAAATAAAAGAAGAATTTTCAAATAAAGCTTTTCAGGCAGACTACGCCATCGACCTGGGAAACACCTGCACCCTTCTTTCCCAGTCGACCCTGGTTTCTGCGGCTTCCCGCGGGCTGCCCCTGGAAGAACAGCTGGTTAGCCTGGCCTATTCTTCAGCCCGAAATTACCTGAGCAAAACTGTAGAAAGCAGGTCAATTGAAGGTAAACTGGTCTTTACCGGAGCAACTGCCAAGAATCATGCCCTGGCTGCTGCCTTTGCTGGCGAGTGCGATAAAGAAGTATTTATACCGCCCTACCCCGAGTTAACAGGGGCCCTGGGGGCAGCCCTAATGGCCAGGACATTTCATATTGAAAATGAACAACCCACAAAAACTTTAGATGGCCTGGGCCACCTGAATAAGTATGAAATTGAAAGGAAAAACTGCAAGGCCCAGTGCCCTCAAGAACATAACTGTCAACTGGACGTAATCAAATTTAACGACGGTTCAAAATTTATTTACGGAGACCGCTGCGGACGTTTTTCAGAACTTGACAAAAAGAATAAAACAGGGGATTTGCCCGATTACCAGAAAATCAGGGAAGATATTTTTATGGAGGCTGCCGGTGAACCCCTTGATGATGGGATTCAGGTAGGAATAGCCTGCAGCGGACTTTATCATGAACTTTATCCCTTTTGGTCAGCTTTCTTCAGGTCCCTTGGGGCAAAGGTAGTTTTAAGCGGAAAATCCACTGAAAAGATACTGGAACAGGGAAAAATGGATCTTGCCGCCGAGATGTGTTATCCCATAGAGGTGTTGGTGGGCCATTACCGGGAACTGGTAAATAATGATCCAGACTATATCTTTATCCCTGAAGTCCTCGACCTGGAGCCTCTACCCTGGGCGCCAGAATGGCCTCGTTCTCTAAGCTGTCCTTTGATTATGATGATCAAAGGGATTGTGGTTCACTCCATGAATGTTCCAGAAGAGAAGGTTCTTCATGCCCAGTTAAATTATCGTGGGGGACCTCCACGTATCAAAGAACAGCTGCTGCCCCTTGCCAAAAAACTCCTTGGCAAAAACTTTTCTGACTCTGTGTACCAGCGTGCCCTGGAAGAAGGTTATCGTGCCCAAAAGAATTTTCAGCGGGCCATCGAGGAAGAGGGCCGACGTATTATTGAAGGCCTAGAAGCTGATCCCGAGGCAATTGTTACCCTGGTTTTAGGACGTTCTTATACCCTGTATGATCCTTTCGTGTCCAAGGACTTGATGAAATACGCTGCCCAGAGGGGCCTGGTGGCTCTTTCCCAGGATTTCCTCCTGGAATATATACGTGGATGGTATGAGGGAAGGTTTGAATCAAAATTTCTCGATCCCCGTCGAGGGGATTTTGAAAAATACATGAAGCAAAAGATTGAACATATGAATAATATTTATCCTGCCCAACTTCAGCACATGCTTTCAGCGGCGCTGGTGGCCCAATTTTTTAACGAAAGGGTGGAAGAAAGTGGCCTTCCCCAATTACACCTGGTACTTCAAGATCCTTTCAGATGCGGGCCTAATTCTATGNTGCGCCATTTTCTGGACAATATCTCCGGGTATTTACGCCTTACCCTGGANGAACATACTGCCCCTGCAGGTATGATCACCCGGCTGGAAGCCTTTAAAAACACCTGCCGATCCCGGAAGAGTAGTGTTGTTAAGCCCTTTTTCACGGCAAAAATGAAAACAGCCGAGGACAGGGAAGTTAAAAAAGTCCTTATACCTAACTCTACCATGCACCCCGGGGTTTTGGTAGCCTTATTTGAAAATTATGGCATTGAATCTGCCCTTCTTCCCCGGAGCACCGACAAGGACCTGACCCTGGCCCGGCGTTATAGTAACGGTGAAGAGTGCCTTCCCTTTATTCAAAACATGCAGGATTACCTGGAGTATGCGGAGAATAATCCCCGGGAACTCCAGGAAGGTGGAACCTTTTTCTTCCAGGGGTGGGCCTGTGGCCCTTGCCGTTATGGTCTTTACGCACCTGCCCAGTCTATACTCATTAACCGGGCTGGATATGGTGAACAGAGAATACTTGCTTTAAAAAGTGCAGATATCGCCAAAAGATTTGGTCATGAATTTGTTATAGCTGCCTTTGACGGTATGCTGGCCATAGATTTGTTGTATAAAATGCTCCATCAAACCAGGCCTTACGAAATACAAAAGGGTGAAACAGAAGCCCTTTTTGATAAATACTGCCAAAAAGTAAATGAGGTTATGCGCCATCATCGTTTTAAATGGTCCAATATCCTTACAGGTAGCCATTTAAAACCCCTGGAAGAATTAATAAAGGAGGCGGCAGAGGAATTTGCCTCTATTCCCTGTGACAAAGAAAAACTGCGTCCCAAGATAATGGTGGCGGGTGAGTTCTATGTTCGCCTTGATGACCGTTGTAACCAAAACATTGTTAAACAAATAGAGGAAGCGGGGGGAGAAGTCTCCCTGGCTCCCGCTACAGAGTTTTTCATTTACACGGCGTATTCTAACTATCGCAAAGCACAGAAAGAATATGAATTTGAAAAGAGTTTACCCAATTACTTGCAAAAATTAGGCTACGCCGCCGTTAACTGGTTGGCCCATCAAGACGAACACCGTCTTGAGAAATCTGCCGCCAGGATGCTGAAGGGGCAGGAAGAGCCTACCGCTCCCCAAATAAAGGACCACTCTATAAAATATATCCCGGAACAAACTGCTGGAGAGCCTCCCATGACGGTTGGCCGTACAGGAGCGCTGGCT
>SL_8KL_010_SEDDRAFT_10000354_pt1 | contig 39339 bp, 34 predicted proteins | sample SodLakKL_010_SED_4_FD_11160 | JGI IMG/M metagenome (IMG submission 11160)
ATATTTGAGTGGCTATCCTGAATGGCTGTAATGAAATATTACTAAAAAATTAATTATTTTTCATCTCTTTTTTTATTTAAATATAATAAAAAAATAAACAAACAGCAGAGTTATAAAAATTTGCACACACCTGTGATGAAAAGAATAAAGCAAAAAAGAAGTAGCGGCCATCTTGACATAAGGGGACAAAAGAGATAAAATATATACAGATACGCATGTAATAAAATACAGCAAAAATCCAAAAATTAATTGATGATAGGGGGTGAATATTATTAATGGAGGTGTGTTGTATGCGTTAATCACCTTGCCTATTGGAATATTAATAGGCTTTTTGATTCGTAAATATATAGCTGAAGCTCGTATTGAATCTGCTGAAGAAGAAGCCCGAAAAATAAGGAACTCGGCCCGTAGAGAGGCTGAATCCGAAAAAAAAGAAATTATACTGGAAGCTAAAGAAGAAGCCCATGCTATAAAAGAAAAGGCCAATGAAGAGTGTCAGGAAAGAAGGAATGAGCTGCAGCAGCTGGAAAATCGGCTGATGAATAAGGAAGAAAACCTGGAAAAGAAAAATGAAAATCTGGAAAAACGGGAAGAAAAACTTGCCGGCCAGGAAGAAAAAATCAAGCAGGCTCAAGAAAGAATTGAATCTCTCAAAAAAGAGCAGGAGGAAAAGCTGGAGAAAATATCCAATTTTTCCGAGGAAGAAGCAAAAGAGTATCTGCTGAATAAAATGGAAGATGAACTTGATCATGAGTTTGCCAAAATGATAAAAGAGAAAAAATCAAGAGCGAAAGAAGAAGCCGAGAAAAAAGCCAGGAAAATAATATCCCTTGCAATACAGCGCTGTGCCGCTGATCATGTGGCTGAAAACACGGTTACTGTAGTCCAGCTTCCCAATGATGAAATGAAAGGTCGCATAATAGGTCGTGAAGGTCGGAACATCCGTGCCCTGGAGAGTTTAACGGGTATTGATCTAATTATTGATGATACACCTGAGGCAGTTGTAATTTCTGGATTTGATCCAATGCGGCGTGAAGTCGCCAGAATTGCCCTGGAGAAATTAATAAAAGATGGCAGGATTCATCCGGCTAGAATTGAAGAAATGGTGGAAAAAGCTGAAGATGAGCTTGACTCTCATATCCAGGAAGTTGGAGAACAGGCGACATTTGATACCGGGGTTCATGGACTTGATAGTCAGCTGGTTGAATATCTGGGTCGTTTAAAATTCCGGACAAGTTATGGACAAAATGTACTTCAGCATTCTCTGGAAGTTTCATATCTGGCCGGTATTATGGCCGAAGAACTGGGAGCCGATGTTAGTCTGGCTCAAAGAGGAGGACTTCTTCATGATATAGGTAAAGCAATTGATCATGAAGTAGATGGTCCTCACTCCAGAATTGGTGTTGATGTGGCCCGCAAACATGGTGAGAATGAAAGAGTTCAGCATGCAATTGAAGCTCATCACGGTGATGTTGAATTTGAGTCTATTGAAGCTGTACTGGTATCGGCGGCTGATGCTATTTCAGCAGCCCGTCCTGGAGCCAGAAAAGAAACTCTAGAAGCTTATATCAAAAGGTTAGAAGAGCTGGAAGAAATCGGAAATAATTTTTCCGGTGTAAAAAAAGCATATGCCATTCAGGCCGGTCGAGAAATAAGAGTAATGGTAGAATCAGACCAGGTTGACGATGTTAAGGCCAGTAAACTGTCCAGAGATTTGAAAAAAGAAATCGAAAAAAATCTGGATTATCCCGGACAGATAAAAGTAGTGGTTATTCGCGAAGTAAGGGAAGTAGAATATGCTAAGTAATTAGTTGTAATGAAAACTCCCCCCCATTTTTTATGGGGGGTTCTTATTATATTCTTATTTTAACTGTTTTAACAGATAATAATTTATATAGCGGTAAGTTTGGGAGATTATTACTGTTGACCACCTTTAGCTATTATGCTATAATTATTCATAAGTATATACAGAATAAGTATATACAGGAAATATTACTTAGAGAGACAGTTTTTTTGTCATTATATTTTATCTTATATTTTTATTTTATAATATTATATTTCTTTTATATAATTTTTAAACAGGTTGTAACTGAAAGTCTTTAAACATTTGCATGATGTTTGGGAATATTATGAAAAGGATGAAATTATTCCTTGAATACATAAATCCCTTTTCTCTTTATACTTATTTAATTCAATATAAAATATTTCAAAACCTATTGAAAGGAGATGATTTAGTTTGCCCAATTTTTTGGTAAGAATCTGGAGTTTTTTATCACTGGCCGGTCCCATGGCAATACCTCTGTTGATAGCTTCTGTTTGTAGTTTGGCCGTAATTATTGAAAAAACTGTTTTTTTCATGCGTCATAAAGATGATGGGGTAAAACTGATTAAAAAAATAGAAATGATGGTTGATGAGGATGACATTTTAAGTGCTTTAAATGAACTCAAGGGTAAAAAAGGTCCTAATGCAAAATTGATGTCCACAGCCCTGGCCCATCACAGTGAAAATCCTGAGAGAATAAGGGAAGTTCTGCAGGCAGTAGGAGAAGATGAAATAAAAAAGATGGAAAAACATCTCTCAGTGCTGGATGTTATTGCGATGATTGCTCCCCTTCTTGGTCTGCTGGGAACCGTTCTCGGTATTATTGACAGTTTTAATATTTTAGGTGCTTCTGTAGGTACAGCTGCTCCGGCCCAGATAAGTTCCGGGATAGCAGCAGCCCTGATAAGTACTGCCGTGGGTCTTATAATAGCAATTCCCACCGCTATTTTTTATTCTTACTTCAGTAATATTGTGGAAAGAAAAGCACATGAAATGAATCTAAGCATGGTTGATATTATAGAAGTAGTAAGCTCTGAAGATAGAGGTGAGAGCAATGTTCAAACCTTCACCTAAAAAGAAGACTTCTATAGATATTATACCAATGATTGATGTTATATTTTTTCTGCTGGTCTTTTTTATGCTTTTTACTTCTTTTAGAACAAACCCCTATGGCATGGAGATGCAGCTGCCGAGAGCAGTTACCGCAACTGAGGAAACTGAAGAACATTTAGTGATAAATATTACTGAAGATGGTGATTTTTATCTGCAGGATCAGCAGTTAAGTCTGCCCCGTATTCAGGAGCTGGTGTCTGAGGAAGTTGCTGAAGATGAGACTCTGACAGTTATTATTAATGCTGATCGAGCGTCAAGGTATGAATTTATTGTTCAGGTTATGGATGTTCTCCGGCAAACGGGAGTATATAATATATTTCTTGCTGCAGAAAGAGAGCAGCCGGAAGACCTTTAAAAATGATAATAACCTGTGGGTGGTGTGATGTAAATGAGAAAGAAAAGGAATCATGATCGATTTTATCTTTATCTGGTTATCTCTCTGGTAGTACACCTCACTCTTTTTTATTTTTTCCCGGTCTGGGAAATTACCGGAGCGGCAGAAGGTGAAGGAGAGGGCTGGGAAAATATAGGTCCTGTTCACTTTGTTGAGCTGGAAACTGAGGTTCAGGAAGAAATGTTAACTGAAACAGCACCAGAACCAGAAGAAGAACCACAGATTGAAGAAGATACTGCTGGAGATGAAGATATTGAAGAACCGGTGATTGAAGATACTGAAGAAGCTGAAGCTGAACCTGAGGAACCTGAAGATCCTGAAACAACTGATCCGGAAGAGCCGGAAATTGTCGAAGATCAGGAAACTGATCCAGCTGAAGAGGCTGAATCCGAGGTTGTTGAAACCGAACAGGATGCGGCGGAAACGCAGACAGAAGAAATTTTTACCGCTGAAGACAGTGAACAGGAAATAGCCCTGGAAGAAGAAGCTGTAGAAGAAGATGAGCAGGCTCCAGAAATTGAAGAAGAGCAGATAGATGCTGAGGAGGAGTTATCTGAAGAAGAAATTCCGGATGAAGAAGGAACTGAAATTGAGGCTGATCAGGAGACTGAAATTGCCGGAGAAGACGAGGTGGAGGTTATACCTGAATCCGGTGATCTGGTGAGTGGTTCTCCTATTTCATATCCCAAAGATGCCGTCTCCCGGGGAGAAACCGGTGAGGTAATTTTAAGAGCGGAAGTTAATGATCAGGGTACACTTGAAGAATTGACTCTTATAAATTCTTCGGGAAGTGAGCAGATGGATCAGGTGGCCAGATTAACGATCGAAAATGAGTGGAGCTTTGATTCCTATCAGAGTGGATATAGTATTGATATATTTATTATATTTGAAGACCCCTTTACAGAAAGCATTAATGTTAACCTTGATGATCCGAATTTTAGATAAGAGTTAATAGATATTATTTGATTTCAGAGGAGGTGTATGGTTTGTTCTTAAGAAAGAAATATTTAGATGCAATTATATTATTTGTATTTCTTTTTGCTATTTTTATAAATATTAATATACAGGCTGAAACAGATCATATAGTACGGGAAGATCAGTATGGTAATCTGCGCCTGGAAAATGATTATATTGCTATTGTTGTTAATCAGGATCAAAACAGTCAGGGCCGATTTGCAGTAGAAACAACAGGCGGGGCTCCCTTAAAAGATGAAGATGAAAACATGCCCTTAATTTACGGTAGACCCCAGCCCTGGCCTTCATATACAACAATACGCATTGATGGCGAGAATTATGTGTTTGGTGGTTCAACTGAAAGGAGAGCAGGCCGGGATGGAATATACGGTGAAGTAATTACTCCTCCCCGGGTAGTAGACAATGAAAAAATCATTACCAGAACTGATTTTGAGGGAATAATAGTTGAACAGGTACTTAGTTTTGAAAAAGGTGTTACCACCGGTCTGGAGGATTCAGTTAGAATTGAATATAATATAGAGAATAACAGATCTACTGAACATAATGTTGGGATTCGGATTATGCTGGACACCATGCTGGGAGAAAACGATGGAGCACCTTTTCGGGTCAGAGAAGAAATAATTGATACTGATACAACAATTACTACAGCAGATCTTCCACAGTACTGGCAGGCATTTGATAGTATTGCCTCTCCGACCGTGATTTCTCAGGGGACTTTTGAGAAACCGGAACTGACACTTCCGGATGAAGTGTATTTTTCGGATTGGGGCAGCCTGGCAGATGGTGTATGGGATTTTAATTTTAATCCCGGTCAGGAATTCTGGCGGGCCGGTGAATACGAAATTGACAGTGCAATGGCCATGTACTGGAATCCGCAAACTTTAGCGCCGGGAGAAGAAGTTAGTTATGCTACGGAATATGGACTGGGAGGAGTAGAAGTTGTTCCCGGATTAATATCACTGGCTGATTCTTCACCTGCTGAAGCGGTATTTGATCGGCCGGAATATACTTTTCCTATAATTATATATATTGAAAATGATTCAGATATAGTTCTTCAAGATGTGACTCTGGATCTCAGTTTGCCAGACAGTTTTTATGCTGAAGATTTATCCCGGCAGCTGGGAGATTTTGAACCGGGAGAAGTTAATCAGGTTGTCTGGGATGTTGGAGCAGCCATTTCTATAGATGAGCTACCTGGAGAAATGGAGTTTAATGTTGTGGCAGATGCTGCTAATACTGATCCCAATGAACTTTCAAGGGCTGTAAATATTATTGGCCCCCCGGAAATACAATCTCATATAGAATCTGAAGCACTGCAGGCAGATCATGGTATTATTGAACCTAACCCCTTTCGGTTAAATCTTGAGCTGTATAACACAGGGGGCTCTACTTTTGAAAATATGTCTTTAAATGTTGATCTTCCACCAGGTATACAGATCAGCGGTAAAGATAGAACCAGTAAATATGTCGGTGAACTTAGACCTGAAGAACAGGTTGATGTTTCCTGGAGGCTTGAGGTTATAGCTGGTCTGTTTGGGGAAAACATACCAATTTCTATTAATTTAAAGGGACATGATGATTATACACAATATGAAATTTATGAAATAGATATACCTGAAATATCACCTACTGTATATTTTGAACAGAAACGGGCCCCGGAGAGTTCCAGCAGTTATCAGGTTATCGATATTATGGCCCGTAATATTGAAAATGTTGAAGAAATTGATCTAAATCTAAGTTATGATCCGGATAATATGAAAGCCATAAGGGTACTTCCCGGCTCCATTTTTGTTCAGGGTAGAGGGCTTGTATTGTGGGATGAAGTCAACCTTTACACTCCAGGTTCAATGAGAATTATACAAACCCTACCCCAGATGGAAAACCTATCACCCTATGCTGTTCTGGCCAGTATAATTTTCAGGGTTGAAAAAGAGGAAGAAATTTCTCTTAACTGGAGAGAAAGCATATTTATAGATGATTCTGGAGATGAACTAAAGGTCAATCTGCTGGACCTTAATTAATATTTAATATAATGTCATTACTGAATTTATTAAGGAGGAACTTAAGAAATGAAGAATATTTCCCTGGTATCGATTTTTGTTCTGGTCTTAGTTTTGACTTTTTCATTTAGTATTTCTGCTACTGTAACTATTTCTGCGGTGGAAATTGATGAACTTCCAGCAGAGCACTGGACTCAGCAGATGATTGAAGAGCTAATTGAAGAAGGGATAATCAAGTTAACTGATAATGGTCAATTTGCAGCAGAAGAAACAGTCACTCAGGCCCAGATGTTTGAAGTAATCGATAAAGTAATCAAACATCTGGAAAGAGAAGAGCCCCATCTTACTACTGAGGAAATACGGGAATTATCAATTGATCTTAGAGAAGATGTTTCTGAAATGGATGTTCGTCAGTCAGAAATTCTGGAACTTCTAGAACACCTGGCCCAGGAAAATGTGATCATCAAAGAGGAGCTGGGTCGTTATGAAGATATGACTGAAGACTTCTCGGGACAAATTGATGACTTTAGAGAAAAAATCGATTCTTTTTCATTTCAGATCGATGATGTTGAAGATACAGCATTTGAGTTTGCGGATGATATAGAGGGTCTTCAGCAAAGACAGTCCGAGCTTGTTGATCTTTTAAATGAGATAGAAGAGGTTCAGGAAGATTTGATGGTAAGGTTTGATGAATCTGAAAACTTCTTTGGACAGGAAATAGAGGATTTAAATGTCAGAATAAGTGACTTTGAAAATTTAACAGAAGAGTTAAATAATGAAATAGACTATATAAGCGAAAACATGGAACAGCTGAGAACTGATGTATCAGAGATGGAAGATTATGTTTCTGAAGAAAGACTGCAGAAGGTCGAAAATATTAGAGATGAATTTACACATAGGCTGGATCATCTGGAAGAACAATATACTTCGGATATTCAGGAGATGAGTTCGGTTCAGGCTTCTCTTAATGAAGAAGTTGATCAATTAAGAGAAGAGCTAAGAAGTGAAAGGGCAGTTCAGGAAGAAGATTTACAGGAATTAAGAGCCCAAAATGAAAGATTGCGGATGTATATAATAGGAATTGGAGCTGTGACAATTTTATCTTTAATCCTGGGTTAATCAATATTAATTAATATGTTTTGTAGTGTTTTATAGTAAATTTCTTTTTTTAGCCAATTTTTCGGCCAAAACAGGAAATTATTTAACCACATTTAACCACTGTAATTAAAAGGAGAATATGATGAAATCGCATTTTTTTAAAAATATTAGTGTGTGCCTGGTATTAATCTTATTTATAAGTGTTCTCCTTCCTGTAATTTATAATCCGGCCCAAAACAGTTCTCAGGTCAGAGCTATTGGTCAGGAGGAGCTGTTTTTGGGTCTTGGTGTTGCTGTCTTTATTTATGCTACTTATAGTTTATCGGAAAGAACTTCTTTTGAAGTTTCGGATCCAGTTATTGATTTTGATGATGAGCAAAAAGATCTTTTGGTGCGCATAATTAGTGCAGAAGCCCGGGGAGAATCTATGGAAGGTCAGATTGCAGTGGGAGCGGTTGTTTTAAATAGAATGGAATCTCCTGACTTTCCTGATAACCTGCAGGATGTTATTTATCAAAAGGACCAATTTAGTCCGGTTGAAGATGGATCCTTATACTTGACTCCTCATGTACGTGCAAAAGAGGCGGCTCAAAAAGCACTGGCCGGTGAAGACCCTACCGGAGGTGCACTTTATTTTTATAATCCCGATAAAGCAAAAAATGGGGAGTGGTTTGAACAAAACACTACTCCCCTTAAAAAAATTGGTAATCACGTTTTTTCCAGATAATTTTTTTTAATTATTTTTATGTTTATGACTGTGAAGTTAATTTTTTGTTTTCAGAAGGTAAAAGCAGGGAGTTGATTATTTTTTCATCTTTCTGCAGCTTAAGTACTTCATACATATAACCAGGACGCTGTGTCTCAGAAATTTGTTCCATATTAATGATTTCCTTTCTTTTTTGATTGGTAAATAACAGGATTTTGTCCTCCCGGCCGGTGGTCAGGATTGTATTTATTTTATAGTTATCTGATTTAGTTGCTTTAAGTCCTTTTCCATCTCGCTTTTGAGGACTAAATTCTTTCAAAATTGATTTATTGGCTTTTCCACATTCGGAGATTGTTACTACATATTCCTTATCATTTACAAGACTTAAACTAACAGCCTGATCACCCTCTTCTAATTTAATGCCCCGGCTTCCAATTGTATTTCTTCCGGTTTCACTTACTTCCTTTTCATTGAATCTAATGGTTTTTCCTTTTCTGGTACCCAGCAGCAGTTCCTGTTTTCCGTCAGTCTCTTTTATTCCAGCCACTTTATCATTTTTTCGTAATTTAAGGGCCTTAATGCTGGAATAATTTGTTTTATATTCATCTCCCCGTGTTTTTTTCACAAGACCAGAACTGGTCAAAAAGGTGATATAATTATTTTTTACCTGTTTGTTTAGACAGGTAAAATATATTATATTTTCATGAAGTGGTATCTGCAGGAATTCTTTAAGTTCATTACCTGTAGAAAGACCGTGATGTTCAGGAAGATCATGAATGGGTAGAGAATAAACCTGTCCTCTTTGATTAAAAAAGAGCAGAGAATCAAGTGATTTTCCGGAACGGATATAAGTAAGGTGGTCATTTTTTGCTGCCCGCAGATTATCCGGAGTATCAGTTCTTTTGATCTTTTTATCGGCTGATAAAGAGATAACTGCTGTTTTTTCTTTTATTAGATCCTGTTTTTTTATTTCTGCTTTTTTTGCACTTCCAGCTATTTCTGTTTTTCTGTTTTCGGCAAATTTTTGTTTGATTTCTAATAATTCTTTTTTAAGCACTTTATTTAATTCAGATTCATTCTGCAGTATCTTCTGGTATTTATTTATTTTTTCGGACAGATTTTTTATTTCTGTTTTAATTTTGTCAATTTCCATACTGACCAGTCTCCGGAGGCGCATGTCCAGAATCGCCTGGGCCTGTTTTTCGGAAATATCCAGCTTTTTTTGCAGCTCCTTTTTGGCTTCAGCTGTTGATTTTGAATTCCTAATAATTGAAATAACAAGATCCAGACTTTCAATTGCTTTAATAAGTCCCTGCTGAATATTATATTTTTGTTGGGCCTGCTGTAAGTCATTTTTTGTTCTGCGGGTGATTATAGTTTTACGAAAATCCAGAAAATGTTCAAGTATTGTTTTGATATCCATAACTTCCGGTTTTTGTTCTGTTAAAGCCAGAAGATTTATGCGATAGTTTTTCTGTAGAGATGAAAATTTGAAAAGTCGGTTGAGGACTATCTTTCTATCTGCTCCTGATTTCAAAGAAATAACTATTCTTAAACCTTCCCGGTCAGATTCATCACGGATATTACTAACCTTTTTTATTTTTTCTTTTTGAACAAGTCCGGCAATCTCTTCTATCAATTTTGCTTTATTAACCTGGTAGGGAAGCTCGGTGATTATTATCTGTTTTTTGTTTTTGTTTGTTTCTGTTTTTGTTTTGGCTCTTATAACTATGCTGCCCTTACCTGTTTTATAGGCTTTCTTGATACCCTTTTTTCCCATTATCTTTGCTCCGGTGGGAAAATCAGGTCCCAAAATAAAGTTTTCAAATAAATATTCGATCTCACATTCCGGGTTTTCAAGAATATAGATCAGGGCCTCAATTACTTCACTTAAATTATGAGGTGGAATACTGGTGCTCATTCCAACAGCGATTCCACTGGACCCATTGACCAGCAGGTTGGGAATTTGGGTGGGCAAAACCAGAGGCTCCTGAAGAGAACCATCAAAATTGTCCTCAAAATCAACGGTGTTTTTGTTAATATCAGCCAGCATTTGTTCTGCAAATTCAGTCAATCGAGCTTCTGTATAGCGCATTGCCGCCGGACTGTCTCCATCAATGGAGCCAAAATTTCCGTGACCATCAATTAACAGGTGACGCTGATTAAAACTCTGAGCCATGCGCACCATGGCGTCATATACAGCTCTGTCTCCATGAGGATGATATTTACCCAGGACTTCACCAACAATTCGGGCTGATTTCTTATGACTTTTATCATGGGTAAGTCCCAGTTCATGTGAAGCATAGAGAATTCTCCGGTGAACCGGTTTTAGACCATCTCTTACATCCGGCAGAGCTCTACCGACAATCACGCTTAAAGAATAATTCAGGTAAGCATCTTTCATTTTATCTTCAATTGCAATTTCAGAAATATCATCAGCAGTTTCAGATATATTATCCGACATATTAATAATCCACTCCTTTGATGTACTTGATTCTTTGTTATACAGGTGATATTATAACATTAATAATTGAAAACATGCAACTTTACGGCAGTTATCAGGGTTATTATGTAGAGAAATAAAAAAAATATTTTGTGTAATATTTGACAAAAAAACCATTATTGAAATTTTTATATAGAGAAAGGGGAAGAATATGTCGGTATTTGAACAATATAATGCACAGCAGATTGAAGTTCTAAAAGATTTAGATGCTGTAAGAAAAAGACCGGGAATGTATATAGGAAGTACCGGAAAAAGAGGTCTGCATCATCTGGTATGGGAAGTAGTTGATAACAGTATTGATGAATTTTTAGCCGGTTATGGGAGCAAGATTACGGTGACTGTTCACCAGGACAGCAGGGTTACTGTGGAGGATGAAGGTCGGGGTCTCCCGGTGGAAGAACATGAAGAATCCGGTATTTCGGCTGCTCAGCTGGTTATGACCACCCTGCATGCCGGGGGTAAATTTAATAATAACAGCTATAAGGTATCAGGTGGTCTTCACGGGGTAGGGATCTCGGTAGTTAATGCCCTTTCGGAAAATCTTTGTTTGATAACTTACCGCAGTGGCAAAAAATACAAACAGGAATTTGTTCGTGGTAATCCCCAGTATGAGCTTAAGGTTGTTGATTCTACAAGAAAAACCGGGACAAAAATAACTTTTAAACCTGATCCCGAGATATTTGAAACCACAGAATTTGATCACTCAACTCTGGCCCGGCGTCTCAGGGAATCAGCCTTTTTAAATAAAGATTTAACTTTAAAGCTAATTGATAAACGAAATGAAACAGCTGAAAAAGAATTCAAATATAGTGGAGGGCTCAAGGAGTTTATTGCTCATCTGAATAAAGATCGGAAAATATTAAATGAAAAAATAATATATCTGGAAAAGGAGGTAGATGATTACTATATAGAAACGGCAATCCAGTACAATGAAGGATATAATGAAAGAATATATACATATGCCAATAATATTAAAACAGTGGATGGGGGTTATCATCTTACCGGTTTTAAATCTGCATTAACAAAAGCAATTAATCAATTTGCAGAAAGAAAAAACTTAACCAATAAAAGTGACCCCTCTCTTAAGGGGAAAGATGTTAGAGAAGGTTTAACTGCTGTATTGAATGTTAAACTTCCCGAGCCCCAGTTTGAGGGTCAGACCAAAACAAAACTGGGTAACAGTGAATTAAGAAGTGCTGTGGAAAGTGTAGTCTATGAATTTATGAATGTTTATCTCGATGCTCACCCCGAGTTTGGAAAAAAAATAGTTGATAAAGCTCTAAAAGCAGTAAGAGCCCGTCAGGCATCTAAAAAGGCTCGTGAACTTACAAAAAGGAAAACAGCACTTAATAATAATACTCTTCCCGGTAAATTGGCTGATTGTTCCAGCAGAAAGCCGGAAGAAAGTGAATTGTTTTTGGTTGAGGGTGATTCTGCCGGGGGATCCGCCAAACAGGGTAGAAACAGACATTTTCAGGCAATCCTGCCTTTAAAAGGTAAAATATTAAATGTAGAAAGAGCCCGCCTGGATAAGATATTAAACAATAATGAAATTGCCTCCATCATTACTGCTCTGGGAACCGGTATAGGGGAAGATTTTGATCTTGAGGATTTGCGCTATAACAAGGTGATAATTATGACCGATGCTGATGTTGATGGGGCTCATATATCAACTCTGATATTAACCCTGTTTTATCGATATATGGATGAATTAATCAGGAAAGGGCATATATATCTGGCTCGACCTCCTTTATATAAGGTTAATCATCGGGGAGAGCAAAAATATCTTTACACTGATCAAGATTTACAGAAATATCGTAAACAGCATGAAAATAAATCTTTTTCTATACAGCGATACAAAGGGCTGGGGGAGATGAATCCTGACCAGCTGTGGAAAACTACCATGAATCCGGATAATAGAAAACTGCAGCAGGTAGAAATAAATGATGAAATTGAAGCTGATGATATATTCACACGGCTGATGGGTTCTGATACTTCCCTTCGGAAAGAATTTATCTTTTCTAATGCAGAAATGGCGGGTGAACTGGATATATAATATTATTTGCTTAAAATTAAACATTATGCTAATATTATATATAAAGATTTTATATCTAAGCTGGATAAAAAAATCTATAATTTACTAAAAAATCAGGGGGGAAAACAATGCAGAAGTATAAGTGTACAGCCTGTACTTATGTTTATGATCCAGAAGAAGGAGATCCCGACAATGGAGTAGAACCGGGTACTCCTTTTGAAGAAATTCCACAGGATTGGCTCTGTCCGGAATGTGGAGTACCCAAAGAGTTATTTGTTCCTCTGGATTAAGTAATATTTTATTTGAGAACAGCAATCCGGGCTCTGCCCGGATTTTTTTATTTTATAGACCTTTATATTTAACAATCTATATAGTATAATTACTTACAGATTATGAGTAAAATGATATATATAATAAGGTCACCAGCAAATGAATTTTATTAATTAATTTTGTAAATTAAATTTAAAATCAGTTAGATATAAGCTGATTCAGTATATTATTTATATTATTTAATATAGATTTAAATATGTGCTCCCCAGGAGAGGGTAAAAATGAACAAACAGCGAGAAAAATTTTATAAGATAATAACTTATGGCTGCCAGATGAATGAAAGAGATTCGGAGAAAATTGCTGGTATGCTGGAAAATATTGGTTACAATAAAACTGAGAATTTAGATGATGCTGATATAATTTTCTTTAATACCTGTACTGTGCGTAAAAAAGCAGAACAAAAGGTTTTTGGTAAAGTTGGTTCTCTGAAAAAATTGAAAGAGAAAAATGAAGATATAATTATCGGGGTCGGGGGCTGTATGATGCAGATTGAAGAAACTGCTGAAAAATTATATCAGAAACTGCCCCATGTGGATTTAATTTTAGGGACTCATAATTTACACCGCTTACCTGTATTAGTCAAAAAGATTGCCCGAAATAGAGATCGTATTATAGAAATCTGGGATCAGCAGGAAGGTTTGATTCCAGATGTCCCTTCTCGCCGTAGTGGAGATTATAAAGCCTGGGTATCAATTATAAGAGGGTGTAACAACTTCTGTTCTTACTGTATAGTACCCTATGTAAGGGGCAGAGAAAAAAGCAGGCCTGATGAGGAGATAATACAGGAAATAAAGGAACTTGCAGGTCAGGGTGTGAAAGAAGTAACCCTGCTGGGTCAAAATGTTAATTCCTACGGGCATGACCTTGACCAAAATATTAATTTTTCCCAGCTTCTTAAAAAAATAGACAAGATGACAGATCTAAAGAGAATAAGATTTATGACCTCTCATCCCCGTGACTTTTCTGTTGATTTAATTAAAACCATAAAAAATTCTGACAGCATCTGTGAGCATCTTCATCTTCCGCTGCAGGCGGGCAGTACTCCCATTTTAAAAAAAATGAATCGGGGGTATACCGCAGAACAATACCGCAGTATAATCACCTCTATTCGGGACGAAATACCTCAGGCTGCTATAACTACCGATATCATAGTTGGATTTCCCGGTGAAAAAGAAAAACATTTTCAGGAAACACTTAACCTGGTTCAGGATATTAAATTTGATATGGCTTTTACTTTTAGTTATTCCCGTCGTGAAGGGACTCCGGCTGCTGATATGAAGCAGCAGGTTCCAGAAGATGTGAAAGACAGAAGACTGCAGGAATTAATGAAAGTTCAAAATGAGATCAGTCTTTATAAAAATCAGGAACTTGTGGGTAAAGAAGTGTCAGTACTGGTGGAAGGACCCAGTAAAAATAATCCTGATAAATACAGCGGCCGTACCAGAACCAGAAAGCAGGTTATTGTGCCTGCAGATGAAAATCTGGCCGGAAAAATTGTCAGGGCCAAAATACAAAAAGCAAACAGCTGGACTCTTTATGGTGAGCTTTCTTCAACACAGCAGGATGTATATTCTTCAACCGGATAAAAGCAAGGAAATATAATACAGCATTTTTTAATTTTATTTTAAAAAATAATGGTTTTCTTTCATAACCACATCAAAAACTATTAAGAGGTGGATGTGTGTGTCAGAATTGACCCCCATGATGCAGCAGTATCAGGATATCAAAAATAGATATGAGGAATGTATTGTTTTTTTTCGTATGGGAGATTTTTATGAAATGTTCAATGGTGATGCTGAAACCGCAGCCCGGGTACTGGATATTGCCCTAACTTCAAGAAATAAAGGTGGGGGAGAAGAAACTCCAATGGCAGGTGTTCCCGCTAAGTCGGCTGAATCCTATATTGCTGAACTTATTGAAAATGATTTTAAGGTTGCGATTGCTGAACAGCTGGAAGACCCCGATGAAACCAGTGGTCTTGTGGAAAGAGATGTTATAAGAATTATTACTCCCGGTACAGTTATTGAAAATGAACTTCTGGAAGATAAGGAAAATAATTATCTGGCAGCAGCAGTATCTCATAACAAAAAAATAGGGTTTTCCTATATTGATATTTCAACAGGAGAGTTTTTTGTTACCGAGTTTCCGGAAGCTCAAAAAGAAAAAGTATGGGATGAGATTGATCGGGTTCAGCCCCGGGAACTTATATGTGGTCTGGAATTTCGCGGGTCTGACAATTACCAGATTTTACAGAGGCAGTGTGGTTTTGTTGAAAATAATATAGCTGATCTTTCAATTCAGGAAGCCCGAGAAAGTCTTTTAGAGCACTTCGAAACTCAGTCACTCTCGGGTTTTGGCTGTGATGATATGCAGGCCGGTATAGTAGCCGCCGGACAAATAATTGATTTTCTCAAAGAAACTCAAAAAAGGGTTTTGATTCATATAAACCGTATTGCACCTTACAGTTTACAGGAATATATGATGCTTGATTCAGCTACAAGACGCAATCTGGAATTGACCTCAACTATCAGAGAGAACAAGCTAGAAGGTAGTTTGTTAAGTATCATCGATTCTACTGTTACCTCCATGGGCGGCAGATTAATAAAAAAATGGATAAATCAGCCTTTAATAGAAAAAAAAGAAATTGATACCCGCCTGGAAGCGGTTGGTGAATTAAAAAATAATTTTGAAATCTTACAGAATCTTAGAGATGATCTGGATGGTATATATGATCTGGAAAGAATACTGGGTAAGATTACCTATGAGTCAGCAACCGCCCGTGATCTGGCTTTTTTAAGGCAATCTTTGTCTAGACTGCCTGGCCTAAAAAAAGATATTGAAAATTTAAACTGTCAGCTATTTGCTGAAATAAAAACCAATTTTGATCCTCTTTCTGATCTAAAGGAACTTCTGGCTAAATCCATTGCAAAAGACCCCCCGGTGAGTGTAAAGGAAGGGGGCTTAATCAAAAAGGGCTACAGTGAGGAGCTTGATGAACTTCGTCAGGCCCGAAGCAAAGGTAAGGAATGGATAACCAATCTGCAAAAACAGGAGAGAGAGAGAACAGGTATTGATTCTTTGAAGGTGGGTTTTAATAAAGTTTTTGGCTATTATATAGAGGTTACAAAAGCCAATATGGATAAAGTTCCTGATGATTATGAAAGAAAGCAAACATTAACCAATAGTGAACGATATATTATTCCGGAATTAAAAGAAAAAGAGGCTCAGGTTCTGGGAGCTGAAGAAAAAATAAATGAACTGGAATATGATCTTTTTGTTGAAATAAGGGACCAGATTGGGGAAAATATCAAACGAATCAAAAATACGGCTCAAATAATCAGCAGGATTGATGTCCTGTTATGTCTGGCTTCAGCAGCAGTAGAAAATAATTATGTTTGTCCCAGTATTACAGAACAGGATAAAATCAAAATAAAAGAAGGGCGCCACCCGGTAGTTGAGGAAATGCAGGATGAAGTTTTTGTCCCCAATAATACCAGTCTGGACCGGGATGAAAATCGCTTTTTGATTATAACCGGTCCCAATATGTCCGGGAAATCAACCTATATGCGTCAGGTAGCCTTAATTGTCCTTTTGGCCCAAATAGGGAGTTTTGTACCCGCTCAGCAGGCGGAAATAGGAATTGTAGATCGTATTTTCACCCGGGTAGGAGCCAGTGACGATCTTACTACCGGTCAGAGTACTTTCATGATTGAAATGAATGAAGTGGCCAATATTGTTAATAATGCCACCCAGGACAGTCTGATTATTCTGGATGAAGTGGGCCGGGGTACCAGTACTTATGATGGAGTGAGTATTGCCTGGGCGGTTAGTGAATATATTAATAATACCGATAATATAGGGGCCAGATGCCTGTTTGCCACCCATTATCATGAACTGACCGACCTGGAAGAAGAATACCGGGGTATTAAAAATTACAATGTTCTGGTAGAGGAAGATGAAAAAGGAGTTCATTTTTTATATAAAATTGTTCCGGGTAGTGCGGATGAAAGTTATGGAATTGAGGTAGCCCGGCTGGCCGGTTTACCGGATGAAATAATTATCAAAGCCAATAGCATTTTAAACTTTTTGGAAAATAAAGGAAGTAAACCACGGGTGGAAGAAATTAATAAGCAGGATAAAAAGCAGGATGAAGAGATAACTGCCCAAAAGGGCTCAAGTAGTGTACACCCCAAAAAAGCAGACGGGAATAATGTCAGTAAAGGTCAGATGGCTTTATTTAATCCTGTCGATCCCATAATAGAAGAAATAAAAAATAAAGATATCGTTGAAATGACTCCTCTGGAAGCATTAAACTTTCTGCATGATATGCAGAAGAAAATTAAAAAGAAAGGACAGGATCATGACTGATAAGATAAAGCAGCTTTCATCACAGGTGGCCAATCAAATATCAGCAGGTGAGGTAATTGAAAGACCAGCCTCTGTGGTTAAGGAGCTGGTAGAAAATTCTCTTGATGCGGATAGTACCCGGATTTATGTGGAAGTCAAAGATGGTGGAAAAAAAATGATCCGGGTTCAGGATAATGGTAGTGGTATAAAAGGTGAAGATCTGGAACTTGCATTTTCCCGTTATGCAACCAGTAAAATAGATAATATAAATGATTTATATTCACTGCGGTCTCTTGGTTTTCGGGGGGAAGCCCTGTCCAGTATTGCTTCAGTGTCTGAGGTTAAAGCTGTAAGCAGACATAAAGATTCTCCCGGAGGTTATAAACTGGTGATAAAAGGAAGTAAGATTAAAGAAAAAAGTCCAGCTCCCTCTAAGATCGGAACTGAAATAACGGTTTCTGATTTATTTTATAATACCCCGGCTCGTTTTAAATATATGAAAACAACGACCACTGAATTTGGTCATATAAGTAAAATTATTACCGGGGAAGCACTTGCTTTTCCGGAAGTAAAATTTACTTTAGAACATGATAATAATACAGTTCTTCAGACTCCCGGAAGCGGAAAATTAAAGGATGTAATCAGATCTATTTATGGCAGAGAGCTGACCGATAATTTACATGAAATCGATTTTGCCGATGAATATATAACGGTTCGTGGTTTTATTGCTCATCCGGATTACAATCGTTCTTCTCGTATTTATGAAAAGTTTTTTGTTAACAGAAGAGTTGCCGCCAATAATATGCTCAGCAGTGCAGTAGAAAAAGCATATGGTGGACTGCTGGCTAGAAATAAATATCCAATTGTATTTTTAAATATTTCTTTAAATCCAATTCTGGTTGATGTAAATGTTCATCCGGCAAAAAAAGAAGTTAAATTCAGCCGGAGTAAGGTTATTAAAAATGTGATTAAAAAAGGAATAGAAAAAAAGCTAAAAAAAATTGTCTCTGCCCCCCAGATTAATATTCAAAACAGTTCTCTTGCTGATGATAACCAGGAAGACCGGCCAGAAAATAAAAAGGTTAAGCTTGATTTTGAGAATACAGAAAAAGCATCAGAATTCAACAAAAAAAACCAGGATCAAAATGATTTAGATGACCATGAAGATAGAAAATATGGAATCAGAGAAGAAGATGATCTCTACTATGGAACCGATATTAAAGAAAATAGAGGGTCCGGTTCAGGAGGTCAATCTTCTGACATTACTGCCGCAGAAAGTGAATATTCCTCAAAAGACCAAAAAACGATGATTTCTTCAGGTATCTTTCCGATAACTGATTCTGATAAACAAAAAAAACCGCAGTTCAGAAAAGTTCTGGGTCAGATTGAAGATACATACATTATTATTGAAGCTGTTTCCGGTATTTATATTATTGATCAGCATGCTGCTGAAGAAAGAATTATTTTTGAAAAATTAAATAAAAAATATAATAACGGTAATATTAGTACTCAGCCTCTTCTGGTACCTGTAAATATGGAATTAACTCCTGAAGAAATCGAAATTCTTAATAAATATGACAGTGAACTAAAGGAACTCGGATTTAAATTTGAAGATTTTGGTACTCAGAGTATTATTGTTCGTGAAGTTCCGGTCATTATTAAAAAAAGATCTGACCAGGAAGTAGTCAAGGAATTAATTGATTATCTGCTGGAACATGGGCAAACAATGTCTCCGGCTGAAATGATATCTGAAATAATCACCTATATGTCCTGCAGAACTGCCATTAAAGCTGGAGAAAAAATAAAGCCAGTTGAACAGAAAAGAATCACAGAACAGCTGTTTGCGGCAGAAAATCCATATCGTTGTCCTCACGGTCGACCTGCTGTTTTGCTGCTTGATGATGATAAACTGGCCCGGGAGTTTGAAAGAAAATGAATTCCGAAAAAGATTTTTTTCTGGCTGTAATTCTGGGTCCAACAGCGGTAGGTAAAACCGAATTATCTCTCAGGATAGCTGATAGTCTCAAGGCGGAAATTATTTCTGCTGATTCTATGCAGGTTTATAGAGAAATGGATATTGGTACTGCCAAAGCTGGTTCTTCTGTTCGCCGGGAAATACCACATCATATGCTGGATATCATATCACCAGAAGAAGAGTTTTCCGTAGCTGAATATCAAAAACAGGTGGATAAACTGATTCCGGAAATTTATTCCCGGGAACATCTGCCTTTGATGGTTGGGGGGACCGGTCTTTATATCCGGGCGGTTACTGAGGGTTTTATGCTTCCTGATATGGATAAAGATAAAAAACTTCGTGAAAAACTTAAACAAAAAGCCTCTCAAAATGGTAACAAAGCCGTTCATCAGAAACTGGCTGAAATAGATCCTGAGCTGGCGGAAAAACTGCACCCCAATGATCTAAGACGGGTAATAAGAGGAATTGAAATTTATAGACAGACCGGTAGGACCAAAACTTATTTTCGGAAAAAACAGGAAGATAGACCCCCCCGCTATAAATACATCAAATTTGGCTTGACCCGGCCCCGGGAAGAGCTTTATAACAGGATAAACAAAAGGGTTGATAAAATGATGGAAAGTGGACTTGAAAAAGAAGTCCGTTTTTTATATGAAAATTACAGTTTAAGCAAAACTGCTCTTCAGGCTGTAGGCTATAAAGAACTTATAAAATATTTTACAGGTGACTGTGATAAAGAAGAAGCCATCCGATTGATAAAAAGGAATACCCGACATCTGGCCAAAAAACAGCTTACCTGGTTTAAACGTGATCCGGATATTATATGGTTTAATGTTTCCCAAAAAGATAGTTCAGCAATCAAAGATGAGATTATTGAAAAAATTAAAAAGAAGTCTTCATTAGATTTTTTAGAATATTAGTTTTTTAGTTTATGATCATTTTAAATGCTTTCTATATCTTTTCACCGATTTTATTTTTTTAGATATAAACTTATAACAGGGCAGTCATTAATTCAATTTTCAAAGAAAAATTTTAAGAATAGCAATTTTTCATCTGTAAAATAACATAAATTATATGATGGATGATAATGGGGGATAACTTTTTATGTATAACAGAAAACTGAATAAATATGAAAAAGCAGCAGGACTTCTGATAATTTTATTTATTATATTCAATTTTATACCTACAGGATATAACCTTATGGCTCCGGGAGTTGTAAGGGATTTATCCGGTGTTATTGCAGTAGATGATGGATATAATGGTCAGGAAGGCAGTTTTTATCTGACCACAGTTTCTTCACGTTCGGCATCAATATGGGATGTAATATATTTACAGTTGCTAAGTCCAGCAGGTAGACAGATTATCCCCCGGGAAGAACAGATTCCTCCCGATATGAATATTCAGGAGTTTAATGAACTGATGATGGAATTGATGGAAGAAAGTAAACAGCTAGCTCAGGCCCAGGCTTTTGATCAGCTGGGAATAGATTATGAGGTGGAAGCGGAAGGAGTAGAAGTGGTTGGTATTATTGAAGGCGGAACCGCAGAGGGGTTTTTAAAAAATGGTGATTTAATACTATCTATTAATGGGCAGGAAGTTATTTTTGCCGCTGATGCAGCAAGCACAATTAGAAACAGAGAAATAGGTGACTCGGTAGATATAAAGATATTAAGGGACCAAAAGGAAAAAGAGTTCACCCTGCAGACAGTTGAACTTGACAATAATCCGGGCCATCCATCCATTGGTATATATATTACCACCAGGGGGCTTGAGTATAATTTTTCCAGGGCTGTTAATTTTGAAACTAACAAAATCGGTGGCCCATCTGCCGGCCTGATGTTTGCTCTGGAAATATATAATCAGCTTACAATTGAGGACATAACATCCGGCCACAGGATAGCCGGAACCGGCAGTCTTTTAACTGACGGAACAGTGAGTGAAATATCCGGGATCAAACAGAAGGTACTGGCTGCAGAAAAAGAAGGTATTGATTTGTTTTTTGTGCCTATTCAAAATTATGAGGAAGCTAAAAGTGTGGCCCACAAAATGGAAATTGCTGCTGTGAAGAGTATTCAAGAAGCAATCAATTATTTGCGTGATTTAGAAAGTAATTATTTGTTTGATGAAATCCAGTCCTGCAGTTCTGTTTTCGGGAGATTTATACAGCAGGGCGTAAATATCAGTGGCCAGCAGATCATAACTTAACTGTTTTTTTAAGGGATTACGGCTGTTTAATTTAATGGACTTTAAATAATCGGCCGGCTGTGTTATAATTTCTCTGGACGATCTTTTGTCAATTTGTGAAAGTATCCGGGCCCCACATTCACTAAAACCCAGGATGCGGAGATAGGGGATCCCCCAGGAGGACATTTTATCAAAATCATTTTTGGTAAGTCCCAGCAAAATATGCAGCAAGTTTCTTTTAACCCTTGTTTTCGGGTAGACTCTGGTTGTGATTTTTTTAATTAATTCCTGATAATCTCCTGCCTGTCGGGCTGCATTGTGTATTCTGTTTTCCAATCCTTCCTTGACTTCGGCATATTGGGTTAGTTCAGAGGGAGTTTTTTTCCTTAATTCTGCCAAAATCATAGTTCCCAGTTTCTCCTTTTTTAATGGTATTTTGTTTTTTTTAAAATCGCAGCAAAGCTGTTCATAGGTTGTTTCTGGTACAAACTTTTTAATAGATTCAGGGTTTTGGCTCTGTCTAATTTTGTGTCTGATTGCTGTTGCCCCGGCCATTTCGTGAGTCATATCTCGGGAATAATAATTTTTGTGGGTTCTTTTTATAGTATGAGGTATAAGGTTCAGATTGTTTTTAAGCACTGCTTTTATATATTCAATACCCAGTATATTATTGGGCTCTGAGACAGCTTCTTTTAGTTCCCGGGAGGATATATCCCTGTTTTTAATATATTCCAACAGAGCCTGCTGACGGGCGGCCGGAAAGGAATAACCCTGTTTTAGATTTGACTGCAGTGTTTTTTTAAAACCAGCCGGTTCACGATTAAATATTTTTGCCGCTTCCCTGAGAGGGTTGATATTTCCCGATTCACTTCCAAACACAAAAGAGGAGACCACACCTGTTGCAGCCAGGGTCTTAACAGCACCTTCAGCAAAATATTCTGCACTTCGGATACCATAATTTAAGGGTAGTTCTATTACCAGATCAACTCCCTGTTTGAGGGCCATAGAGGTGCGGCTCCATTTATCTGTAAAAGCCGGTTCACCTCGCTGCATAAAACTGCCGTTCATCACACAGACAACCCCCTGAGCGGAAGTTATTTCTTTAGTTTTTTGCAGGTGATATAAATGTCCATTATGAAAGGGATTATATTCTGTAATTATACCGGTAATATTCATGATTGGCTCCTCAATTTTTTTAGTTTGTGAAAAGGATTATTATCTTTTTTGTTGTATATTTAATATGTGGAGTTATTAAAAATGTTCATAGTAAAGATTGGTCATTATTTATACCTTAAAGATAATTTATAATTAATTTATAATTATAATATCAAAATAAGATAAATTGCACAAAAAAGATATAAATTTAAAAGGAGCTGTTAAAATGAAAAAAATGGAACAGTTATTTACCAGAGCTCAGAATAATCCTCAAAAAATAGTATTCCCTGAAAGCTGGGATGATAGAATTCTCAAAGCTGCTGAATGTGTCATCAGTGAGGGCTTTGCAGAGATTATTATTCTGGGTGAAGGGGATGAAATTGAAAACAGGGCCCGGCAGTTAGACCTTAATCTCACGGGAGCAAAAATAATCAATCCCCCGGAGTCTTCATTACTGGATGAATTAACTGAAGTTTTTTATTCTCTGCGCAAACATAAGGGAATAAGCAGAGAAGAGGCCCGGGAACAGACAAAAAACCCTCTTTATTTTGGAACCCTTCTGGTACATACTGATCAGGCCCAGGGACTGGTAGCCGGGGCAGATAGTGCAACCGGTGATGTACTGAGACCCGCTTTTCAGATTGTAAAAACAGCCCCTGATGTTTCCATATCCTCGGGTTCATTTATTATGCAGCTTCCGGAAAATAATCCTCTGGGAAGAAAAGACCCCCTCATTTTTGCAGACTGTGCGGTTAATCCGGCGCCCGATGCTGAGCAGCTTTCCCAGATTGCAGTTTCTTCCGCTGAAACATGCCAAAAACTGCTTGAATTAGAACCTGTGGTCGCTTTTCTTTCTTTTTCTTCTAAAGGTAGTGCTCAACATGAAATGATCGATAAAGTTCGAGAAGCAGTGGAGATCACCAGACAAAAAAGATCTGACCTTGCTGTTGATGGTGAATTACAGGTAGATGCTGCCCTGGTTCCAGAAGTTGCCCAAAAAAAGGTTCCGGATAGTAATATTGCCGGTAAGGCCAATGTTTTAATATTTCCAGATCTGCAGTCCGGTAATATTGGTTATAAAATAACTGAAAGAATCGGAGGTGCAGATGCTCTGGGCCCTATCTTACAGGGACTGGCAAAACCGATCAATGACCTTTCTAGAGGTTGTTCAGTTGATGATATTGTTAACCTTACCGCTGTTACAGCTGTTCAGGCTCTGTGATGTTCATTTTATAATAAAAATATGATATATTTTTAATTTCAGGGAGTGAAATTGATGAAAATCTTGGTATTAAATAGTGGGAGTTCTTCTATTAAATTTAAAGTTTTTAAATTGAATTCCCAAAAAGAGCAGGTTCTGGCCAGTGGTACAGTAGATAGAATTGGGATTAAGGGTTCAAAAATAGAATATGAAAATTTTCGCGATCAGGAGATTGTGCTTGATCTGGATGTACCCCGTCATGAACGGGGAATTGAGCTTGTACTTGAGACTTTACAGGATGATGAAGTTGGGATCATTTATTCACTGGATGAAATCAATGCTGTGGGCCACAGAGTGGTACATGGAGGTGAAAAATTTGCTCAATCAACCCTGATTAATGATGAAGTTATTCGCCAGATTGAGGAGGTTTCTCACCTGGCACCACTTCATAATCCCCATAATCTTAATGGAATATGTGTCTGTGAAGAAATTATGTCCGACAAACCACAGGTCGCAGTTTTTGATACCGCTTTTCATCAGACCATGCACCGGGAAGCCTATATGTATGCAGTCCCCTATAAATATTATACCAGACATGGTATTAGAAGGTATGGTTTTCACGGTACCTCCCATAAATATGTTTCTACCCGTGCAGCCGAAGAAACAGGAAAACAGCTCAACTCTCTTAAAATTATAACCTGTCATCTGGGCAATGGGGCCAGTGTGGCGGCCGTTGATGAAGGGGAATCAATAGAAACCAGTATGGGACTTACACCCCTGGAGGGCCTAATTATGGGAACCCGCTGTGGTGATCTGGATCCTGGCTTGATTACCTTTTTGATGGAAAAAGAGGATCTTTCCATAAAAGAAGTTAATGATATCATGAACAAAGAGAGCGGTCTTTTAGGTCTTTCCGGAATCAGCAGTGATTCTCGTGATGTTCGAAAAGCGGCGGCCGATGGTCATAAAAGGGCCCGGATAGCCCTTGATCTTTTCAATTATAAAGTTGTTAAGTATATTGGAGCTTATACTGCAGTCATGGGTGGTCTGGATGTTATCGTCTTTACCGCGGGGATAGGGGAAAATGCCTGTGACCTAAGGGCTGATATAATTAATGATCTGGATTTTTTAAATATTGAACTTAATGAACAAGCCAATCAGGTTAGGCAGACAGCAAAGAAAATTACAACCGATGATTCACAGGTAGATGTTTATGTTATTCCCACCAATGAGGAGCTTGTTATAGCCCGGGATACGGCTGCTATAATTGAGAAAAATGAAATTCAGGTCTGATTATATTTGACAAGTGCTTAAATTATTATGTATAATGAATAAAGATGTATTATATTTGTTTCCTCACAGGGGTGAGAAAAATTGGATATAGACCTTAGTAATTTAGAAAACCTGGGCAGTAAAAGGGAAATTGAGGCTGAGGTCGAATTTGATGATCTTGATTTTCAACAAAGAAAGGTACAGATTCCTGAATTGCTCAAACTCAATTTAGTTATTTATCGGGGTGATAAATCTTTTATTTTTAATGGACATATCCGGGGGAATTTTTCTTTACAGTGCAGCCGCTGTCTGGATGATTTTCTTCTAGAAATTAATGAGGAAGTTGATAAAGAAGTACTGCTCAAGGATATTAAAGATCTGCATCATTTTGATTTAAATGAACTTTTACGTCCTTATCTTTTTTTAGCAGTACCCATTAAGCCTCTATGTGATGAGGAATGTGAGGGCCTTTGTCCGGAATGTGGTCAAAACTTAAATGAAGGTGACTGTGACTGTCAGGTTGAAGATTTAGATCCCAGGATGGCAAAATTAAAAGATCTTTATGATAAAAAAGATTAGATTTCTGGCAAAAAAATTTTTAAATGCGAAATTCGTTTAAGGAGGTGGATTGACAATGGCTGTTCCCAAGAAAAGAACATCAAAAACAAGAAAACGCAAGCGTCGTACTCACTGGAAACTGGATTCACCTGATATTATTGAATGCCCCAACTGTGAATCATTAATTTTACCCCACAGGATCTGTCCGGATTGTGGACATTACAAGGGTGAAAAAAGAAAATAACATTATATCATTACCAGAGATAGAACAGGCTCCTTTAAGGGGCCTTTTTTTGTTAAAGGGGCCTTGTATAATTAAATGCATATTTTGTTGAAGGGATCTGTATTTACTTGATTTATATTTTCTCCTGATATATAATAAAAAAAATGAGTTATTACCTGCTCTTAATAGGTGGTCATAAATGAGTAAATATACAAAAAGTGAGCGGCAGAAAAAGCTTAATGAAATTATTGACAAAAACCCCTTTTATACCGATAAAGAACTGGCCGCTAAATTTGAAGTTAGTGTTCAGACCATTCGTCTGGACCGGATGGAGCTTAATATTCCGGAGGTCAGAAAAAGAACCAGAAAACTGGCTCAGGATGCCTATGATAATCTGAGATCGGTTACTGAAGGTGAGGTTATTGGAGAGCTGATCAAGCTTGAACTAAATAATTATGCTGAATCATTTCTGAAAACAACTTCTGAAATGGCTTTACAGGAAACAGATATAATACGGGGCCACCATATTTTTGCTCAGGCTAATTCACTGGCTGTGGCAGTTATTGATGCTGAGCTTGTTTTGACCGGAAGTGTGGATATGAAATTTTTAAAGCCGGTTAATATTGGAGACAGTATTCAGGCTCAGGCAGAAGTCAAAGACATTCAGAACAGAAAGTACGTAATTCAAGTAATTACTTTTCGCAAACAGGAAAAGATTTTCCAGGGAGCATTTACCATGTTTACCCATATGACTGGAGAGAAAAAATAAAATGACAATAAAAATAGCTGTAGATGTCATGGGTGCCGATAATCCTCCCTCTGTATTAATTGAGGGTGTGATAAATGCGGTAAATAAATTTAGTGATATTATGATTTTTCTGGTGGGCAAACAGGAAATTATTAATGAAAAACTTTCAGCTCTTGAATATCCGGAAAATAGCATTGAGGTTGTAAATTCCAGTCAAATAATAGAGATGAGTGAATCTCCTTCTAAGGCACTTCGGCAGAAGAAAGATTCTTCCATTTATATAGGTTCACAGCTGGTGGCCGAAGGAGAGGCTGAGGCTTTTGTCTCACCGGGAAATACGGGAGCTGTTATGGCGGCAGGATTATTTAATATAGGCCGGATATCCGGTATTAAACGTCCCGCAATTGTCACCTTATTTCCATCAGAGGGGGGCCGGACCCTGGTGTTAGATTCAGGGGCCAATACGGACAGTACTCCGGAAAATTTGCTTCAGTTTGCTTTAATGGGTCAGATTTATGCTCACCTAATTTTAAATAAGACAGAACCTCGAATTGGGCTGTTGAGTATAGGTGAAGAAAAATCCAAAGGAAATAAACTTACCAGTGAAACATATGATCTGCTGGAACAGGACCCCCGCATAAAAAAGTTTATAGGGAATATTGAAGGACGGGATGTTTTTTCGGATAAATGTGATATAGCTGTCTGTGATGGTTTTACAGGCAATATTGTTCTCAAAACAACTGAGGGAACTGCTTTTTTCCTTTTAGATATGTTTAAAAAGGCTTTTAAGAAAAATTTAATAACCAAATTTGCCGCTTTAATAATGAAATCACAGCTTAAGGAAATAAAAAACAAAGTTGATTATCGTCAGTATGGTGGTGCTCCTCTTCTGGGAGTGAAAGGAGTAGTAATTATCAGTCATGGTTCATCTGATAAAACTGCCATTTATAATGCCGTACTGGCAGCCCGCAGGAATGTGAAAAATGATATTGTTCGGGAAATAAATGACATTATAAACAGGGAAGGTGAAGGGAATGAGCAAGGCGAGTAAGGCAGTTATCTCCGGACTGGGTAAATTTGTACCCTCCCGGAAACTTACCAATAAAGATTTTGAAAAAATGGTTGATACCAGTGATGAGTGGATTACCAGCCGCACCGGTATTAAAGAAAGAAGAATTGCCGCAGATGATGAAACTACTTCTGATCTGGGGTATAAAGCTGCACTTGATGCTCTTGATGATTCAGGAATTACAGCTCAAAAGCTGGATTTAATTCTGGTAGCTACTGTAACTCCGGATAAAGTTTTTCCCGCTACCGCCTGTATTATACAGGACAAACTCGGAGCTGATAACATCCCGGCTTTTGATATTGAAGCCGGATGTTCGGGATTTGTTTATGCCGTTAATATTGCCAGTCAGTTTATTGAAAGCGGCAGTTATGAAAATATACTGGTTATAGGAGCTGAAACTCTCTCAAAAATTACTGATTATGAAGACCGAAGTACATGTGTTTTGTTTGGTGATGGAGCCGGAGCTGCTGTTCTGCAGCCGGCGGATGAAGGCGGATTACTTTCCTTTACAATGGGGGCAGATGGAAGTGGAAGCGATTATCTGCAGATACCGGCCGGTGGTTCTGCACGACCCACCAGTCAGAAAACGGTGGCCAACAGAGAGCATTATATAAAAATGGCCGGAAATGAAGTATTTAAATTTGCCGTGAAAACAATGGCCCGTGCTTCACGAAAGGTTGTTGAAGATGCCGGTAAAAAAACAGAAGACATTGATCTGTTTGTTCCTCATCAGGCAAATACCAGAATTATAGAGGCAGCGGCCAAAAGGTTAAATTTGAAATCAGATGAGGTATTTGTCAATTTACCAAAATATGGTAATACATCCGGTGCTTCAGTTCCCCTGGCCCTTAAAGAAGCACAGGAAGAAGGTTTGCTTAATAAAGGAGATAATATTGTATTAGTTGCGTTTGGGGCCGGCTTAACCTGGTCTTCAGCACTTATTGAATGGGTTTAGGAGGTAAGAAGATAATGAAAAATACTGTTTTTCTTTTTCCCGGTCAGGGTTCACAGAGGGTTGGAATGAGCAAAGACCTGCTGGACGAATACCGAACTATTTCTGAAAACTACTTTAATAAAGCGCAAAAAATACTTGGTTATGATATAAAAGATTTATGTTATAAGGGGCCCGAAGAAAAAATAAATAATACCCGGTATACACAGCCCGCTATTTTTACGGTTAGTGCAATTACCCTGGATATTCTAGCAGAAAATGGAATTCATCCTTCTTCAGCAGCCGGTCACAGCCTTGGAGAATATACGGCCCTGTTTTCGGCCGGTGTATTTGATTTTACCACAGGGCTAAATATAGTTAAAGAAAGAGGCAGGTTAATGTCTGAAGTTGATGAGGTATCTGACCAAAATGGTTTTATGGCTGCTGTTATTGGTCTGGATATTGAAGAAATTCAGGATATTTGCAGTAGGGCAAAGGGAGTCCTGGAAATTGCAAATATTAATTCACCTCAGCAAATTATAATTTCAGGAACCAAAAAGGCCTTTGATTTAGCCCGGGAAGAATTTGAAAATCAGGGAGCTAAAAAGATAATTGAACTGGAGGTAAGTGGAGCTTTTCACAGTTCTTTAATGAAACCGGTCGAAAAAAAATTCAGATCTTTTCTTGAAGAATATGAATTTGACAGTCCGAAAATAACCGTTATCGGAAACATTAATGCCCGGCCACTGTCTACTCCAAAAGAAATAAAAAATGAACTTTATAATCAGCTGACGGGAACCGTAAACTGGGTTGAAAGTATGAACTACTTCATGAATAAGGAGCAGGATATGTTTGTGGAATGTGGCCCCGGGCGGGTGCTCAGAGGATTAATGCGTTATATTGATCGTTCAGCAGATATTTATAGTATTAATTCTGTCAAAAATTTATCCAGATTAAAAAAGGAGTAATCAAAACATATATTAATGTGAGGGGGACAGGTGATGGAATTAACGGGAAGAAATGCTGTTGTTACCGGCAGCTCAAGAGGTATTGGTGCTGAAACTGCAGTAAAGCTGGCCCACAAGGGAGCAGATGTAGTTATTAATTATCCCTTTGCCGGGGAAAAAGAAAATGCAGAGCAAATAGCTCAAAAAATAAAAAAAACCGGACAAAAAACAGCAGTAATCAAAGCCGATGTTGCAGATTTTAAACAGGCGGAAAAGCTGATAAATTCTGCCAATGAAAAGATTGGTAAAATAGATATTTTGATAAATAATGCCGGAATTACCCGGGATAATCTTCTTTTAAGGATGAAGGAAGAAGACTGGGATCAGGTAATAGAGGTCAATCTGAAAGGTGTTTTCAACTGTACTAAAGCGGCCGTTAAAACATTGATGAAAAGTGATCAGGGCCGAATTATTAACCTTTCTTCGGTAGTGGGAATTACCGGAAATGCCGGACAGGCCAATTATTCAGCCTCTAAAGCCGGAGTTATTGGTTTTACTAAATCTATAGCCCGGGAACTTTCTTCCAGAGGGGTAACCGTAAATGCTGTGGCCCCTGGTTTTATTAAAAGTAAAATGACAGAAGAATTATCCGGAGATATAGTGGAAAAGATGAAAGATTCAATTCCTCTGGGGCAGCTGGGAGAGCCCCGGGATGTTGCTGAAATGATAGTATTCCTTGCCTCAAAGAAAGCCAGGTATATCACGGGGCAGGTTATTAATATAGATGGTGGAATGGCAATCTGAAAGGAGGTGAAAATATGCCTGAAGATACTTTAAAGTTAGTGACTGATATTGTTGTAGAGGAGCTGGCAGTTGACCCCTCTGAAGTTACTCCTGATGCATCCTTTATTGAGGATCTGGGTGCTGATTCACTTGATGTGGTAGAACTGGTTATGGCTTTTGAAGAGGAATTTGATATGGAAATTCCTGATGAAGATGCTGAAGCGATTGCCAATGTACAGGATGCTGTAGACTATATAAATGAAAATGTATAATAATTTATAATACTAATCAGCTGTGTCCCCCGTTTTCAAGGCGGGGGCACTTATTTTAAGCTATTATATTTTAACTTTTACAGTATTTAATCAGATTTAATACAGTATTTGATAAGATTTAACAAGGGAGGATTTAAGAAAAATTATGACTAAACGAGTAGTTGTCACCGGTATGGGGCAGGTTTCTTCCCTGGGGCAAAGTGTTGCCGAGTTCTGGGAAAATATAACTGCTGGTTGTTCTGGTGTAAAAAAAATAACAAAATTTGATATTGAGGAATACCCCAGTAAGATAGGAGCCGAAATTACTGATTTTGATCCGGGTGAATATATTGACCGTAAAGATGCCCGGCGTATGGCTGTTTTTACCCAATATGGAATCACAGCTGGTATGATGGCTCTTGAAGATGCAGCTCTAGAAATTAATGATAATAATGCTGAAAAGGTAGGTATCATTGTGGGTTCTGGTATTGGTGGTATTGAGGTCCTGGAGGAACAGATTAAAAGACTGCATGAAAAAGGTCCCCGGAGGGTAAGTCCTTTTTTCATTCCCATGATGATCTCCAATATGGCCTCCGGACAGCTGGCGATTTATACCGGAGCTAAAGGTCCAAACAGCAACAGTGTTACCGCCTGTGCTTCAGGGACTACTGCTATTGGGGAGGCAGCTGAGGTTATAAAAAGAGGAGATGCTGAGGTCATGATCAGCGGAGGAGCAGAGGGCTCAATAACTCCATCAGCCATAGCTGGATTCAGCAATATGAAGGCTTTATCCACCAATAATGAAGAACCTACCCGGGCCAGCCGCCCCTTTGATAAAAAAAGAGATGGTTTTGTGATCGGTGAGGGCAGTGGGATGCTGGTTCTGGAAAGTCTTGAATATGCCCAAAAGAGAGGAGCCTCTATATATGCTGAAATAACCGGTTATGGTTTGACCGGGGATGCTCATCATATAACACAGCCGGCACCTGAAGGAGAAGGAGCCAGCCGGGCAATGGATATGGCTCTAAAAAAAGCCGATAAACAAAAAGAGGATGTGGATTATATTAATGCCCATGGAACTTCCACTCCTTTAAATGACAAAATGGAGACCACAGCCATAAAAAATCTTTTTGGAAAACAGGCAGCTGAAATCGCAGTCAGCTCCACTAAATCAATGACCGGTCATCTTCTGGGAGCTGCGGGAGGAATCGAAAGTATTATCTGTATCAAAACAATTCAAGAAGGCCTTATTCCACCTACTATTAATTATGAAAATCCGGATCCTGAATGTGACCTTGATTATGTACCCAATAAAGCACGGAAGCAGGATAATGTGGAAGTGGTAATGAATAATTCCTTTGGATTTGGTGGTCAAAATGCCTGTCTGGTTATGGAAAAACATTAAAGGAGTTAGCTGAAATAATGAAACTTGATATTGAACGGCTGGAAAAAAAATTTAATATAAATATCAATTCCCCGGAGCTTATTGCCAGAGCCTTTGTTCACAAATCTTATGCCAATGAAAATGAAGATACACCCGATGATAATGAGCGCCTGGAATTTCTGGGAGATGCTGTTCTTGATCTGGCCATCAGCAGCTATCTTTTCCAACACTTTCCGGGCAAAGATGAAGGTGAGCTGGCTAAAATGAGAGCCTATATAGTGAGTGAACCAACCTTAGCTCAGCGGGCTAAAAGCCTTAATCTGGGAGATTTCCTGCTGCTGGGAAAAGGGGAAGAAAAAACCGGGGGTCGAGCCCGAAAATCTATACTGGCAGACACCATGGAGGCTTTTATTGGCGCTCTTTATCTGGACCAAAATTATGAAATAATCCAACAATTAATCCAGGAACTGTTCCAGAAGGAGCTTGCTGAAGTGTTAGATGGTGATTTTGATCGTGATTTCAAAACCCTGCTTCAGGAATATATCCAGCAGGAAAAAGACAGTCACCCGGAATACAGAGTTGTTTCTGAGCTGGGTCCGGACCACAATAAAACTTTTCTGATTGAGGTATATGTGGAGGGCAGATGTCTGGGTCAGGGTCAGGCAGACAGCAAAAAAGAAGCACAGCAGAAGGCAGCAGGTGCTGCTCTTAAAGAACTGAATTTTCTTTAAAAAGATATATTATAATTATATTTGCTATTTTTGAAATAATATCTTATACTTTATATACCTGTATTTTATAATTTAGGCTGGAGGTTGTATTGATGAAGGGTATTAGAGGGGCCATTACAGTTGGGAAAAACAGCAGACAGCAGATTATTGATTCGGCACAAATTTTATTAAAAGAAATATTTCAGGCCAATAATGTCTCCCAAAAAGAAATAGTGAGCATTATTTTCACATGTACCGTAGACCTTGATAGGGCCTACCCGGCAGTCGGAGCAAGACAAATGGGGCTGGACTATATTCCCCTGATGTGTTATCAGGAAATGAAAGTTCAGGAGTCTCTGGCCAGATGTCTGAGGATTATGGTATATATTGAAAGAGACTGCAGCCACCGTGATATTGAGCATGTTTATCTGCGGAAAGCAAAAAAATTGAGGCCTGATCTTGTTGAATAATCCAGAACAGGAAATGTCAAATCATCTATAACAAGGAGGCTAATTATGATTGTTGTCATGAAAGACGGTTCAGATGATCAGGATATTAAAAAGATTACTGACCGTATAGAAGAAATGGGATATACCCCTCATGTATCCCGGGGTGAAAAAAAGACAATTATTGGAATAATTGGTGATCTAAATAAAGATCTTAATCGTGAAGAAGTTGCTCAGTCTCTGGGTGCTTATTCTGAAATTGACCGTCTGGTTCCTATTCAGGAGCCTTACAAACTGGTGGGCAGATCGTTCAAAAAAGAAGATACGATTGTAGAAGTGGGAGATGTGAAAATAGGTGGTAAAAAGCTGGCCGTTATTGGGGGCCCCTGTTCTGTTGAAAGTGAAAAACAGATTGTTAATACTGCCCGGGCTGTCAAAAAAGCTGGAGGACAGATCCTGAGGGGTGGAGCTTTTAAACCACGCACCTCTCCTTATAGTTTTCAGGGTCTTCTGGAAAAAGGACTTAAATTACTTAAAACTGCTTCTGAGGAGACAGGACTGAAAATAATAACCGAAGTAATGGATCCCCGGGATGTAGAACTGGTGGCAGAATATGCTGATATACTGCAGATTGGAGCAAGAAACATGCAGAATTTTTATTTACTCAAAGAGATTGGTAAAACTGAGACCCCGGCTATGCTCAAGAGGGGTATGAATGCCACCTATAAAGAATTTTTAATGGCTGCTGAATATATAATGGCCGAAGGAAATCATGATGTTATCCTGTGTGAAAGGGGAATTAGAACTTTTGAAGAATATACCCGTAATACACTGGATCTGCTCAGTATACCAATTACAGAAAAATTAAGTCATTTACCAATTATTATTGACCCCAGTCATGGTACCGGGGACTGGGAGCTGGTAAATCCTGCCGCCAGGGGTGCTGTAGCTATGGGTGCTGATGGTCTGATGATTGAAGTACATCCTGAACCTCAAAAAGCACTCAGTGATGGACAGCAGTCTTTGGATTTTGAAAAATTTAATCAATTAATGGAGGATATTAAAGTATTTGCTGATGCAGCCGGGCGGGAAATATAATGACGGCCAAAGTAGGTATTATCGGTCTGGGCCTGATGGGGGGATCTCTGGGTCTGGCCCTGAAGAAATACCTGCCGGAGATAGAAAGACTTGGTAGAGATGTGGATGATGAAAATGAAAGTTATGCCCTATCAAGTGGTATTATAGAGCAGAGATTAACCACAAGTAAAGTCCATCAGCTGGATTATATTTTTCTGGCAGTACCTGTAAAATCGACGGTTAAGGCTCTAAAATCTATTTCGCAAAACATAAACAAAAAGCATACTGTGGTAACCGATATGGGCAGCACCAAAGAGTATATCTGCAAAACAGTGGAAAAAGAGTTCCCGAATATAAAATTTGTGGGTGGTCATCCACTGGCCGGTGGTGAAAAAAGTGGTCCCCGGTTTGCCCGGGCTGATCTTTTTAAGAATAAAAATTATATAATTACAGCTGATATTCAAAAAAATCAGGAGGATAATAATTCTGCTGCTGGAAGTAAAAAGGAGTCAAAAGCAGAAGAAACTTCCTTGAATGAAATGTTTTTATCACCGGAGGTGAATAAATTAACATCATTATTGACCTCTCTGGGCTGCAGTATCAGTTATTATACACCCAAAGAACATGACCACATGGTTGCCCTTACCAGTCACCTGCCTCATCTGGCTGCTTTTTCCTTGTTAGTTCAATACATAGAGCAGGAAAATTCATCTCCCCAGGGATCCTTAACTGATGGAGTGGGAACGGGATTTCTTGATTTTACGAGGATTGGAGCCAGCAGTCCTGAAATGTGGCTGGATATATTTTTTACCAATCGGGAAAATATTATTAAAAAAATTGATGATTATATTAAAATTATGGAAAACTGTCAATCCTTTATCTCTGATAATAAACAGCAAAAAATAAGAGAAATTATGAATTTAGCCGGTAAAAAAAGAAGTGATATTGAAAAGGAGATTGCTGATGAAAATTGAAATTAGCAGACAAAATAACCTTTCAGGAGAAATCAAGGTTCCCGGTGATAAATCTATTTCTCACAGGGCTGTAATTTTAAGTTCACTGGCCCGGGGGCAAAGCCGGATTAGAGGTTTTTTAGAAAGTGAAGACTGTCTGCACACGGTTGAAATATTCCGTCAGCTGGGTATTAAAATTAATAAACAAAAAAAAGGAGTTTATACTGTTTCCGGAAGTGGTCTTGATGGTCTTCAGGAACCGCAGTCGGTTCTGGACTGTGGAAATTCAGGTACCGGAATGAGGATTTTGACCGGTCTGCTGTCAGCTCAATCCTTTTATTCTGTTCTCACCGGTGATAAATCACTCTGTCAGCGTCCCATGGAGCGAATAATTAGTCCTTTAGAGCAGATGGGAGCTCAAATATGGTCCCGACGGGGAGGTATGGCCCCCCTGAGTGTTAGAGGACAAAAGCTGGCACCTCTGAATTATGAACTGCCTGTAGCCAGTGCTCAGGTTAAATCTTCTCTCATTATGGCCGGCCTGGCTTCCGGAGAACCGCTAACAATTACAGAACCTGGTTTTTCACGTGACCATACAGAAAGAATGCTGAAAAACTCCGGAGTCCCTCTGGATAAAGAAAAACTAACAATTTCTCTTCCCGGAGGCCGGTATAAATTAACCCCCCTGGATATTAAAATACCGGGGGATATATCCTCAGCTGCTTTTTTTATTGCGGCTGCACTTATTACTGAAAACAGCAGTATCATTTTGAAAAATGTTGGGCTCAATCCCACCCGCAGTGGATTTCTGGAAGTGATTGACAAAATGGGGGGGAGTATTGATATTCTCAATAAAAGAAAAACTGCCGGTGAGCCTGTGGGTGATCTTCAGGTCAAAAGCAGTTCTTTAAGTGGAATTGAAATCAGAGGTGATATTATACCCCGTTTAATTGATGAAATTCCTGTTATTGCTGTTCTGGCTGCACGAGCCGAGGGGAGAACATTAATTCGGGATGCTGAGGAATTAAGAGTTAAAGAAACCGACCGGATTGAGGCTATGGTCAATGAACTGTCCAAAATGGGAGTTAGTATTGCTGAATATGAAGATGGAATGATTATTGAAGGCCCATCTGATCTACAAAAAGGAGATTTATTCCGCAGTTATGGTGATCATCGTGTAGCCATGTCTTTAGCGGTGGCCGGTCTCTGCCGGAAAAAGAAAATGACCATCACTAACTGTGAGTGTATTAATACGTCTTTTCCGGAATTTGAGGAAGTATTAGCTGAATTAATAAATTAATTAGCTCTTTTTAAATATATTGTTGGTGCTCATTATCTACGACATAAAAGTAATTTCTTACAGTTATTTTTAACAGATTTTCCTTTAAAAAATAAAGAAAGAAAGTTTAGGAGAAATCCCGGGAGTTTAAATGCAGTGCTATTCGAACAGATATAAGATGTTTCTGGAGCACCGAAAACACCAAGGAAATTAATATGAGCCATTAAATTTTTATTTTTCTTGACAGTTTTTAATTTATATAGTATAATTCTTTAAAATAGAATTAAAATAGATTAGAAGAGATGAGCCCAGTAGAGTAGAGTCTGGAGTTTAGATTGAGCAGAGCCGAGCAAATGTTTTCACCACCGGACTTTTTTATAAGTCTGTTTTTTTATTATACCAGTAATTTTTAGGAATATATTGTTCCAGAAAGAACATGTGGTGAAAAACATTTATCTATTTGTTAAAAATAACAGACTCGAAATAATGATATCAGAACCGGGGCTCTCTTTGAGCCCCGGTTTTTTTATTGGCTCTCCTTCTGGAGGAGGAGATTAATATTAAAACATTTGCCGAGTTTAATGAACTGAGCAAACAGTATAATATGATTCCAATTAAAGAAGAGATTATTGCGGATACCAGGACCCCTGTTTCCCTGTATCAGCAGCTGGCAGAAGAAAATGATTACTCTTATCTTCTGGAAAGTGCCAGCAGTGGTAAAAGAGTGAATGTTGGTCGGTATTCTTTTATTGGGCTTAGACCGGAAAAAATAATTAAAAAAAGAAAAGAAAAAATAATTATTGCTGACAGCCGGGATAATATTATTGAGGAGGTACAGTCTAAATCATTAATTGAGTATCTTAATGAATTTTTAAATAAATATGATGTATATCAGATGGATGATTTACCTCCTTTTTCTGGAGGTCTGGTGGGTTATTTTGGTTATGAGATGGTGGCCGAATGGGAGAATTTATTTCATAGGGCAAAAGATCGCAGTTTGATGAAGAGCTCTGTTCCCTCTGCCCTGCTGGTTGTCTCCAGGCTGGTAGCCGCCTATGACCATTTAACAAAAAAAGTAAAAATTATAGATAATATTTTTCTGGAACCCAATTTAAACGATACTGAGAAAAATGAGTTATTCCAAAATAGCAAAAAAAGAATTAAAAAGATTGTAAATCAAATAAGCACCCCCCGGCAGAATAATTATTTTTTCTCACAGGTCAGAAAAACCAGGACTGAACAGCTCTGTTCTAATACCCAAAAAGATGAGTTTGAAAACATGGTTCGGGAGGCCAAAAATTATATTAAACAGGGTGAAGTATTCCAGGTTGTGCTGTCTCAGAAGTTTTCTGTACCTACAGACCAGCTTCCATTTTCGGTATACCGGGCCCTCAGGGTCAGTAATCCTTCTCCCTATATGTTTTATTTAAACTATCCTGAGATTAAATTGATTGGGTCTTCACCTGAGATTCTCGTACAGGTAAAAGAGGACCGGGTCATCACCCGTCCTCTGGCCGGTACAAGAAGGCGTGGGGATAATAATCAGGAAGATAAAATTTTAGAGGATGAACTTAAAAATGATGAAAAAGAAAAAGCTGAACATTTAATGCTGGTTGATCTGGGACGTAATGATCTGGGAAAAGTATGTAAGTATGGAACCGTTCAGGTTCAGGAGCTGATGGGGATTGAATATTATTCCCGGGTTATGCATCTGGTATCTCAGGTAGAAGGCCAAAAAAAGGATGATTTCACCAGTCTTGATGTCCTGAAGGCTGTATTCCCGGCCGGCACTGTGTCCGGAGCACCAAAAATAAGAGCAATGGAATTGATTGATAACCTGGAAAAAGAATCACGGGGGGTATATGCCGGGGCTGTGGGTTATGTTGATTTTAGGGGTAATCTTGATACCTGTATTACCATCCGATCTTTTGAGTACAGGAAAGGAATACTTTCCACCCAGGTGGGAGCCGGAATGGTGGCTGATTCAACACCAGAACGGGAATATCAGGAGACCTTAAACAAGGCCCGGGCTCTTTTTGAAGCGCTGGAAATCACCAGAAAGGAGGCCCCCTATGGTCTTAATAATTGATAATTATGATTCATTTACCTATAATCTGGTGCAATCTCTGGGTGAAATAGATAAACAGCTGTCCATTAGAGTTGTTCGCAATGATGAAATAAATATTGAAAAGATAAAAAAAATAAATCCCGGGCATATAATTATTTCTCCCGGTCCGGGCAGACCGGAGACAGCCGGAATATCACTGGAAATTATTGAAAAATTTTGTGGTGTATATCCGGTACTTGGGGTTTGTCTGGGACATCAATGTATAGGACAGGCCCTGGGAGGAGAAATTATCCGTGCTGGTCAGGTATATCATGGAAAACCGGCCGATATTTTTTACAATGAAGATGAAAAGATATTATTCAAGGGGTTAAGCAATCCTTTCAGTGCTGCTCGTTATCACTCACTAATCATCAAAAAAAGCAGTATCCCGTCCAGCTTGAAAATTATAGCCCGAACTGCAAAAGGAGAGGTTATGGCCGTGGGTCACCGAGAATATCCGGTTTATGGTGTTCAGTTTCATCCGGAATCAATTTTAACCAAACCGGGCAAAAAACTGCTGGCCAACTTTTTAAATATTGCTGATAAGCAATAATTTTTCTGTTAAATATGAGATTGAGTTATCAGCAGTTAAGTTTTAATTTATGGCTGTACTGCAAAAAATCAATTTTATGGGATCATCTCCACTTCCGTTGGTAAAAAATATTGATATATGTTGCTATTGCTTCATTCACGAAAAGGACTAATTCCCATCTTCTCTTTCGGTCAAGAAGAAACTAAATTTAACTCACTTCGTTCAAACAGA
>SL_8KL_010_SEDDRAFT_10000355_pt1 | contig 39296 bp, 41 predicted proteins | sample SodLakKL_010_SED_4_FD_11160 | JGI IMG/M metagenome (IMG submission 11160)
AAGCAGGTGGCGCATTTTTTCTTCTGCTTCTTCCAGGGTTAAGTCCTTGCTTTCAACAATTCTTGGAACTTTGTAATACCTGACCCAGCTCTGATTATCATCAAGATAACTGCCTGGTGGCGCCTCTTTTATTTCCACACCCAAATCTATCAGGGCTTTAATTTCAGGAGCAATATATAAGGTGCCTTCTTTTTTCGCATAGTAAAGCGGCTTCACCCCGAAAGGATCTCTTGCTACAAAGGGGCTACCCTCATCATCATAATAAGCTATGACAAATTCACCTTCAATGCTCTCAAAACAGGAAAGGCCTTCCTTGTTAAAAACATCACAGAACCTGGTTTCACCTTCACCGCCCTGCAAAATTGTCCCTTCCTCTTCAGAAAACACTATGTATCCATCAAGGGCTGCGGAAATATCACTTTCACTTTCCGGATCGGTACTGTTTAAAATAGCCATGCCGTAACCGTCTTCATCAGCCTGTACACCTTTACAAGTCCCCCTGAATTTCACACTTTCTATCAGTGGTTCCATATCTGACTCTTCGCTTTTTTTGCCAAAAATGGCAACAAGACCGGACATTTAACTTTCAACTCCCATAAAATATTTGTCTTCTACCCTTGTAGAAGACTACTTTTAAGTATAGCATATTTGAATGGCACTGTAAAAAATACGGCAGCTAAAGGCAATTCGGTTGGCTTTATAAAACTCGCATCTTTTTTTTAAAATTGCTCACCCCAAACCGCATGGAACTACCTGCCCTGCTTAAGAAAACCGAGAGACCCGGATAAGCTTATCGCAAGGGGAACCCAGGTATAGGATTGAAGCTAAACCGTTGCATTTCAAGCCTGAAGAGCCTACAAGTGTAGTTTTCTTAAGCAGGGCAGGTAGTCACTATTTACTTTAAATCACTTTTATAATAAAGCGCACCCACCGGGCAGGCATCAACACAAAGGTGGCATTCGGTACAAATTGAATCCGCCAGGGGAATTTCTTCAAAAGTTGTTACAGCTCGCTTAACCCCTCGCTGTGTAAACCCGATGGCGCCTACTTTTGCCTCTTCCCGGTCAGCCCAGACGCACTGACCACAGAGCACACAACGGCTGCGATTGTAAGCAAATTCAGCAGGGCTGTCATCAATTTCATAATCTCTTTCGATCAGCTTAAACCGCTTCTGCCGAAGTTTCAAACCTCTTTTTTTTGCTATCGTCTGCAGGGCACAGTTTTTATTTGCCGGGCATTCAGCGCACTTCAGATCATGATCGGAAAGCAAGAGCTCAAAACCCGTTTTCACCAGGCGGTCCAGGTGAGGACTCCTGGTTTTTACAACCATCCCTTCTTCCACTTTCCTGGTGCAGGCAGTAACCGGGTGGTCAACTCCTTCGATTTCCACAAAGCAAAGACGGCAGGATGCGTTTGGCCGTTTCTCATCTTTTATTGCACAAAGGTGCGGTATATAAATATCATTTTCCAGGGCCGTCCAGAGCAGCTTTTCTCCGGCCCTGGCTTCAATTTCACGATCGTCTATGGTTAGCTTTACCATTTCACTCATTTTGCTGTCTTCTCCTTTTCAGGCGGCAGTACCGGTGGTGACAACTTAACGATAGCATCGTATTCAGGTGGGCAGGCTTTCAGGCAGTTATCACACTTAACACATTTCTCCTGATCGATTTCTTTCAAGCCGTCATCCCTGGTAAAGATTGCTTCAGTTGGACAGCTGCCGACACAAACATTGCAAAGCTTACTGCATTTGGGCGGTTCAATATAGTATAGAATCAGATCACGGCAAACCCCGGCCGGACAGCGGCCTTCTTCCAGATGGGCTTTATATTCATCCATGAAATATTCAAGGGTTGTAAGAACCGGGTTCGGCGCGGTTTTCCCAAGATTACAGAGAGAACCGTCACGAACATCTTCAGCCAGTTCCTTAAGCAGCTCCAGCGTTTCTGCATCGCCTTCACCCCTGGTAATACCGTCCAGGATATCAAGCATGTGCCTGGTTCCCAATCTGCAAAAAGTACACTTCCCACAGGATTCATGCTGGGTAAATTCGAGAAAGTAGCGGGAAACCGAAACCATACAGTCATTTTCATCCAAAACCACCAGGCCACCTGAACCCATGATTGCTCCGGCTTCATGCAGAGAATCAAAATCAATCGGTACATCAAGGGCCGATTCGGGCAAGCAACCCCCGGAAGGACCGCCGATCTGCACCGCTTTAAATTCCTTGTTTTCGCGCAAGCCGTCACCAACATCGAAAACCAGTTCACGCAGGGTTGTGCCCATCGGCACTTCAACCAGGCCGGTATTGTTAACTTTGCCGACCAGCGAGAATACCGCTGTGCCGGGATTATCTTTAGTGCCGATTTCTTTAAACCAATCCGACCCACGGTTAATGATATAAGGAACATAGGCAAAAGTTTTTACATTATTCAAAACTGTTGGCTTGCCCCGGAAACCCTGGCTGGCCAGCCGCGGCGGCCTGCTCTCGGGCATACCCATGTTGCCTTCCATTGAATTAACCAGGGCAGTTGCTTCTCCGCAGACAAAAGCACCTGAACCCTGGAAAATTTCCAGATCGAAGCTGAAATCGGTGTCCATGATTGATTCACCGAGCAGCCTCTTCTCGCGAGCCTGATCGATTGCCTCCTGGACATGACCCACCGCCCGGGGATATTCAGCACGGATATATAAATAACCTTTCCGTGCACCAATGGCATATGCGCAAAGAATCATCCCTTCTATAACAAGATGCGGATCGGATTCCAAGATACTGCGATCCATAAAAGCTCCGGGATCTCCTTCGTCAGCATTACATATAACATACTTTTCATCATGGTCACCTTTGATACAGGCTTCCCACTTTAGTCCGGCCGGAAAACCTGCCCCACCGCGCCCGCGCAGGTTGGCTGCTTTAATCTCTTCCAGGACAGCAGAAGAGTCTTTCCCAAGCGCTTTAGACAAAGCTTTATAACCGTCACGGGCAATATAACTATCAATATCCCGGACATCAATAAAACCACAGTTTTCTAAGATTAGTTTTTGCTCATATACACCACGGGGAAAATCTTCAAAGGTCGGAAAAACATCGTTGCGCTCCAGGGCGGCCAGGGCATACTCATAGGATGGATCGTCCCCGTCCAAAAAATCTTCCACCAGGCGGTGGACAAGGCCGTCGTCAAGGTATCCATAACAAATTGCCGGGTGGCCTGGTTTGGCTATAACTGCCAGCGGCTCAGCATAACAGTGCCCGATGCAGCCCACTTCAACCACTTCGACATCAAGACCTTTATCACTTATTTCCCGCTCGAAATCTTCTTTTATTTTCAGGGCACCGGCTGAAACTCCACAGGTTGCGGTTCCGACCAGGATCTGTGTCTTATTTTCTTTAGCATCAACCTTTTTTTTGGCTTCTTCATGCAGACTTTGATAGGTTTCCTCAGTACTTGATGCACTCATTTCTGTTCACCTTCTTCTCTATCTGAATCATCTTTACTCTCAGTATCTTGATCGACCTTAGAAGAATCGTTAGCATCAGTATTATTGCTTTTACCTTCCAGCTCCAGCATGATTCCGTCAACCCTGGTCGGTGTCACTTTACCTTCAACTTCATCATCAACAACCACAACCGGGGCCATTGTGCAGCAACCCACACAGGCAACCCGTTCCAGGCTGTAGCGACGGTCTGAAGTAGTCTCTCCCTCTTTAATTTCCATGCGCCGTTCAAATGATTCTAGAGTAATATCACCGCCTACCATGTAGCAGGCAGTGCCGAGACAAACCTTAACTTCATGTTCACCGGGCGGGTTAAGGCGGAACTGATTATAAAATGTTGCAAGCCCATAAACATCTGCCGCAGGCACATTTGTTCCATCTGCAATTTTTTCCATGGCCAGGGCCGGCAGATAACCAAGCCTGGCCTGAACTTTTTGTAAAATAGGGATTAATTCTTCTTTTTCCTTAGTGCTGTTGCTGAGGACTTCATCGACACAGGAAAGAATTTGTTCCTTTTCGCCTTTCATTAACTGCAATGCCTACATCTCCTTATAGTAATTCTTTGTTCTCTGTAAAGCACAATAATATAATACCACTATGCCTTGAATAATTAAAGCGGGCAGCTATTAAAGAAATACTTTCAATAACTGCCCACTTTAATCTTTTTAAGCAAAACTTACAAATACAAACTTTGTAAGGTTATGAGGTTAAAGGGTAAACCAGTTCTTCCTTGTAACCGGTAATAATACGGATATAGCCACAGAGCATCATGTTAACTTCTTCGTCCCCGGTATCAGCCAGCAGATGGCCGTAATCAAGAGAAAGAACTTTTTCCCTGGTCGCAACAACCATGATATTTTTCTTGCCAACCTGCCTTATTACATCTGCACTGATTTGCTGGTTACCGCGGCCGAAAATATATCCCTGGCCTCCGATTACAGTAACGATAATCTTTGCTGTTTTCCCTTTAATCAGTTCCAGGATTTGCTGCTCATTGGCATCGGCAGCAAGCAGCTTTCCGTTTTTAACAACGTCAACCCCGAGCAGTGTATGATCAAGCCCCATCTTTGTCATAATAGGTGCAGTTGTTGAACCGGGCCCGACAACATAAATAGTGTCCTGTTCCAGGCCTTCCAAAACCTGTTCGGCTATAGCATCGAGGACAGATTCTTCAGAACCAACTCCACCAATCTTAAGGTGCTGCATCAGGTCCCCTGCACATGGAACCATTAAATACCCATACAGCCTGGCCGAGAGACGACCATCGCGAAAAGCTTCTTCATCAATATCCATTACTTCTGCCCGGCGCAGCGGCAGGCTGCCATCCTGCAGATATAAGCGGGCCAGTTCCCCGGCATTACGCGGAGTGGTGGCATATACGGCAGAATGAATTTTTACTCCGGCTGGAATACCGATTACAGGAGGTTTATTATCTTCACCAAGAGCATGATAGATATTGCGGGCTGTGCCGTCACCCCCGGCAAAAAGAATCAGTTCTACTCCCTGTGCTGCCATTTCACGGGCAGCCTGTTCTGTATCTTCAGGAGTACTCGGATCGTTTATCCTGCCGATTAACCGGGGTTTAAACCCGTATTTACGGGCCACTTCTTCACCCATTTCTCCCGGACAGGTTACTATTTCCACCTGATCTTTTAACCCGCTGACCACCTGCAGGGCATACCCGGCTTTAAGGGCAGACTCCGGCTGTGCCCCTAATGACCTCGCTTTTTCAACTATCTCCGGGCCGTCGGTGCCTTTCAATCCGACTTTACCACCCATACCGGCAACGGGGTTAACAATTAAACCTAACTTTTTCATCGCCTGGCCAAATGCAGCGCGTCCTTGTCGAGCCCCATCGCTGCTTCCCAAACTGACTCACAGAGAGTCGGGTGTGGATGAATCAGTTCTGCCATTTCTCTGGCAGTTACTCCTTTGGCTACTGCCAGGGTTCCCTCCTGGATAAGGTCAGATGCATGAGGCCCGAGAATGTGCATTCCAACAATTTTGTCATCCTCACCGGCAGTTATTATCTTAACAGCGCCCTCTTTTTCATCCTGGGTGGCAGCTTTGCCGCTGGCTGAAAATGGAAACTTGGCGGTTTTGATGTTCTCCAGGCCCTTTTCCTTGGCTTCCTCTTCACTTATTCCGACATAGGCTAACTCCGGGTCTGTAAAGAGGCAGCTTGGTACAGCAGTTCCATCAAAATGCGCTTCCATACCGGCAATGTTTTCTGCGGCAACAATTCCCTGGTGGTAAGCAGTATGGGCCAGAAAATAGTTGGGGTAAGTGGCGTCACCTACAGCATAGATATTGGGTACAGATGTTTCCATTTTACTGTTAACCTTGATCCCGCTCTTATCATAATCTACACCAAGCGACTCCAGATCCTGATCGCCAAAGGCCGGTTTGCGACCTACAGCCAGCAGTAGACTTTCAGCTTTGACAATCTCCTGGCCTTTTTTAGTATTAACAGTCAGCTTAAAACCTTCTTCTTCCTTTTCAATCAATTCTATCGGGGAATTCATCATAATCTCCAGCCCGCTCTTGCGCATGTACGTTGAAAGGCGGCGAACCATTTCGAGGTCATTTTTGCGCAGGAACCTTTCGCTGCGATGAACAATTCTTACCTTAACACCCAGGCCCATAAAAATAGAGGCCATTTCCAGGGCAATTACCCCGCCGCCAATTACAGCCATAGTTTCCGGCAGCTGTTCAAGAGCCAGCGCTTCCTTGGAAGTAATGATATCGGGGTGATCAATACCCGGTGTGGGAGGATATACTTCATCACTACCGGTCGCTAAAATAACATTTTCTGCATCAAGTTTTATTTCATCACCATTTGGTTCCTTAATACTGACCTGCTTTGCACTCAGGGCCCTGGCATCACCATAAAAAACGTCAACCTTTTTATTTTCCATCAGTTCACTAATATGATCTACCAGCTCTTTAACCACTTCCTGCTTTTTCTTCTGCAGCTGCGGATAATTAAACTCCATCTCTTTAATGTTAAAGCCAAACTGATCCGCTGTCTTAAGACGACGGTTCATGGCAGCACCGTGAGTCAGAACCTTGGTTGGTATACACCCGTGGTTCAGGCAAACACCACCTAAGGTATCCTTTTCAACCACTGCAGTTTTTAAGCCCAGGGAACCTGCCCTCAACGCAGCAAGGTATCCACCGGGTCCTCCGCCAATAATAACTACCTGATATTTTTCACTCACTGGCATCACTCCTTATAAATATCTTTTACAACTTCCCTTCATGACTGGTAAAGACAGCCGGTATGACCATCGAAAAAGCTTTTACCAGGGCCCGGGTCATCAGGTTATAGCTGATATCATAGCCAAGATCTTCTAATCCGGCAGCTTTTTCGTCAAGCTCTACTTGCTTTTTCATCTCAGCCTCGCGATAATCCTTCTTTAATAATTTACCATAAAGCTCTCCCTGCAATTTGTAAATTATTGCCCCATGCTGCAAAACTATACCATCACGGCGCAGCTGGGCACTACCGACCACTTTTTTACCTTCCACCTGTATTTCATAAGCAGATGGAGTATCAAAACATGAGCCCGGTGCAAGCCCTCCCTGGCCCTTTATTTCCGGGGTCAGTGAGGCCGTAATATTAAGAAGGTTAAATGCCGTTACTATGCCCCTGCTGATCGCCCGGTAAGCATCCATTACCCCGCCATTATTAATAAAAGGGTGGACTTCAGGCACTATAATGCTATAAGTCAGTTCATGATCATGTAAAACTGCCCGCCCCCCTGTTGGCCGGCGTACTACATCAATTCCCGCTTCCCTGCAGGCTTTCAGATCAACAACTTCTTCCTGATCTTGAAAGTAGCCAAGTGAAACAGCAGGAGGTGACCAGCGGTATAAACGCAGAATTGGAGGACTGTCTCCCCGGGAAACATCGCCCATCAATTCCAAGTCTTTTTCCATGTTCTCTCTTCCCGTCAAAGGGGGATCAAGAATCAGGCGCCACTGGTAGCGCAATTATGGCATCCTCCTAAAAAAAATATAACCGCTTATTGCCCTGCTTTTAGTTTTAGCGATTCCAAAAGCTGCAGCACAGTTTGATCAGTTTCTTCTCTGCTTAAAGCACGGTGATAATTGTAGATAGCTTTACCGGGTCGCTCATTATAATATGGCCGGTTACACCCGGAGCAACCGCTGGTTTGAAATGCTGTGCCGTCAGAAAGGATATCTTTCAATGCCTGTTCCTCCAGGCCAAATGACACCAGACGTTCATTATCAAATTCAAAGCAACTAAAGTCTGCTTTTCCCTGCTTTAACAGGTAGCAGCCTGCCTGGATGCGGCGATAAGAATCAACCGGAGGAGGCTGCAGGTTTTCCATGCCAGTACCTTTCAGCGGCACAAAAGCAAAGAGGGCAATGGTGACATTAGCTTTTAAAAGCATGTCAACCATCTTCAAAGCTTCAAGTTCCGTTTCGCCCAGCCCGCAAATCAAATGAGTGCTCATCCTTCCTGGCAGCCTTTCTGCACATTTAAATAGAAGTTCCAGGCGATCTTTTTGAAAACCACCCTTAATATCTTCAAAGGCAGAAGGGTTAATTACATCAATCGATACGCTGATTCTGTCTACACCTGCATCAATAAGTGCTGCTGCCTCTTTATCATTTCCGATCCAAGCTGAAAGTGACACGGGGAGATCGGTTACCTTTTTCAGGTTTTTCATAATATCAAGCAAGGGCTCTATCCCTTCCCTGTGCCTGACCGATTGCAGGCATATCCTTTTCAGTCCTTTACTTTCGGCTTTAGACAGAGCTGCTTCCACTTCATCCCAGGCATATTCAGGCCAGCTGATCCGCCCAAGGCGCTTTAAAGTTTCGTTATCGTCATTACCCTGGGGACAAAATGAGCATTTCATCCGGCAGCTTTTACCGGACAGCAGGTAAGCCGTAGTCGGGTAAGCGTCCATTCGGTTGGTGGATAGCCCTAGCAGGGCAGCAGTTCCAGCTGACAGGCGAATCATAAAGAACAACACTCCTCGGAAATTGATACTTCCAGCCCCAGCGTTTCAGCTTTAAGACGGGCAGCCGGTGCGGGCAGGACTATTTTGTTAAAACCTGCCCTGAGAGCATAAGTATCTACTGCTTCCCGGTATCGTCCACTCGGGCGCATACAACCAAGGTAAAGCGGTGTCCGGGGAAACATCAGCCTTGCCGTAGCCATAAACCTGGCTACTTCATCCGCGGGTGGTGTTTCGCAAGCTTCAAAAGTGGTCCCTTCAGTCGGTCGAAAAATAATCATGCTAATTGCTTCAACCGCTTCTTGCTGTAAATATTTCAGGGTTTCATATTCTCCCCTGACAACTCCGCCATTTAAACCGACACAAATATGGGGTATCACACTAACATACTTTTGCAGGTGCCGGTATGAACCAAGATAATCTTCAACCGTAGCCGACAAACCATAAACCCTGTTAATAGTTTCATTATCACCTATAAAATCGAAGGAAACAACTGTAGCTATTTGTGCCAGACGCCTGGCTTCTTCTTCAGTTACCAGCCCGGTGTGCAGGTTAAGAGGACCGCGAGCTGCCAGCTCCTCAAGTTCCGCCCATTTCTCGAAGAGTGGCACTTTGCCCAGGGAATCAGATCCTCCGGAAACCAGGTAGCTCTTTACCCGGCCTTTTTTACTGGCAAGCGCTGTTTCCAGTGTTGCCATTTTCTGCAAGTATGCACCGTTGCAATGTGCACAGTTTAAAGCACAGCTGCTACCGGTTACCGAAACTGACATAGTCCGGTTTGGAGCAGAAAATTCAATCTTGTCAGGGAAAAAAAGCTTTCTTGTTTCCCAGGCCTGTTCCAGTAATTTTTCAATATCTTGACCAATTTTTTGCATTGCGCCCTCCGTCATAATTAACTCAAGGACCATTATCTATTATATTACACTCAAACATCTTTACCTGCATCTTTTACGACAATAACTAAAAACGTATTTGCTATTTTTTGCTCTACTGCTGAACCCTGAGCCCTGAACTCTGAATCCTGCTTTGACAGAATAAATCAGGGGAAGCAGGAAAGAAATACTCTTTCCCTGCCGCCCCCACACTATAACACCCTATTTATCTAAATCTTACTCTTTATCTTTTTGCCAGATTAAAACAGGGTTGCGCACTGCCCTAACTTCATCCAGGCGTCCGACTACCGTATTATACGGTCCGTGGGCAACTTTTTCGGCATCCTCGTCAATATCTTTGGCAATCTGCTCCATGGTTGCAGCAAAAGCGTCGAGAGTTTCTTTAGCTTCTGTATCATTCGGTTCAATCATAAGAGCTTCATCCACAATTAGCGGGAAGTAGACGGTTGGCGGATGGAAATTGCGATCGAGCAGCGCCTTGGCTATATCGCCTGCACCGGCACCTTTTTTCTTTTCCGGCTTGGCCGAAACTATAAATTCGTGTTTGCAAATCCGATCATAAGGCACATAGTAGGTCTTCTTAAGCAAGCTCATCAGGTAGTTAGCATTAATTACTGCATCGGTTGAGGCCTCTTTCAAGCCCTCTGCACCCATCATCCGCATATAAGTGTAAGCTTTAATCGCTACGCCAAAGTTACCGTAAAAGGAATGCATCTTCCCTATGGTCTCAGGCACATCATAGTCGAGGTAGAACCGGTCTTCTTCTTTACTAACCAGCGGTACAGGCAGGAAAGGTATAAGCCTTTCCTTTACACCAACCGGACCGCTGCCGGGTCCACCACCACCGTGCGGTGTGGAAAGGGTCTTATGAATGTTTAAGTGAACCACATCAAAACCCATATCTCCGGGGCGAGTATAACCCATAATTGCATTGAGGTTGGCTCCATCATAGTAGAGAAGTCCTCCTACCTCATGAACAGCTTTAGCCATGGGAATGATTTCTTCCTCAAAGAGGCCTAAAGTGCTTGGGTTAGTCAACATCAGGGCAGCTGTTGTCTCGTCCACTGCTTCTTTCAGGGCATCTAAATCAACCAGGCCGCGATCATCACAGGGAATCTGAACAACTTCATAGCCGGCCATACTGACCGTAGCAGGGTTGGTTCCATGCGCGGAAAGGGGAATAAGAACCTTGTTACGATTGTGATCCCCCCGGCTGCGGTGGTAAGCCTGGATCACCATTAAACCGGTTAGTTCACCATGCGCTCCAGCGGCGGGCTGCATGGTAAAGCGATCCATAGCCGTTAATTCTTTTAATCCCTGCTCAAAGTTATAGAGCAGTTCAAGAGCGCCCTGGGTTGTTTCTTCGGGCTGGCAGGGATGCATAAAAGCAAATCCGGGCAGGACTGCCACTTCTTCGTTAATCTTCGGGTTGTACTTCATGGTACATGAGCCCAGTGGATAAAACCCGGTATCAACCCCAAAGTTCCGGGTTGACAGTTCGGTGTAGTGGCGAACAACTCCTACTTCAGACAGCTCAGGCAATTCAAGGGGTTCACTACGCTGCGCCTTTCTAGGCAGCAATTCATCCAAAGACTTTTCGGGAACATCATTGGAAGGCAGAGAATATCCCCGGCGCCCGGGCCGACTCATCTCGAATAAAAGGGCTTTTGATTTTCTCATTTCCATCCCTCCAATTCCCGGACCAGGGTATCAATTTCTTCCTTGGTCCTCTTTTCAGTTACAGCAAAGAGCATCGCGTTTTTTAACTCCGGGTAAAATGGAGCCAGATCGACTCCACCTAAAATATTCTTTTCCAGCAGCTTCTTGTTCAGCTCTGCGGGATCCCCGGGAACTGTCACGGTAAACTCTTTAAATGTACTGCCGGCATACACATCGTCGTAGCCTTTCAGGGCTGTAATACTTTCACGGGCATACGCCGCTTTCTGTAAGCACTGTTCGGCCACTTCCCGCATACCCTGCGGACCCATTGCCGCCATGTAAACAGCAGCGCCAAGGGCGACCAGAGCTTCATTGGAACAGATATTGGAAGGCGCTTTTTCACGCCTGATATGCTGTTCCCTGGTCTGCAGGGTTAACACGTAGCCGCGATTGCCTTCACTGTCAACAGTTTCACCGGCTATCCGACCGGGCATTTGCCGGACAAACTTGCTTTTTGCCGCCATAATCCCGAGCAGCGGTCCACCAAACGATGCCGGCACACCAAGTCCCTGGCCTTCACCGACTACTATATCAGCACCATATTCAGAAGGAGCCTGGAGCAGGGGCAGAGAAAGCGGATCGGCTGAAACAAGCAGTACCGCTTTGTGACCGTGCACCATGTCGGCAATTCCTTCCATATCCTCAACCAGGCCAAAGAAGTTTGGCTGCTGAAGAATAACAGTGGCAATATCGTCACCCATCTTGTTTTCCAGTTCCGAACGATCAGTATAACCGTCTTTAATCGGGATCTCTTCAACTTCAAGGCCACGGCTGTTAAAGTAGTTATCCAGGACTGCCCTGTATAAAGGGCTGACTGAACGGGAAACCAGGACTTTAGAACGACGGGTCGCGCCGCAGCCCATCACAGCTCCTTCCGCAACAGCTGTACCGCCATCATACATTGAAGCATTGGCAACTTCCATTCCAGTCAACTGGCAGATCATGGTCTGGTATTCAAAAATAGCCTGCAGCACTCCCTGGCTGATTTCTGGTTGATAGGGAGTGTAAGATGTGTAAAATTCGCTTCTTCCCGTGATATGTTTTATCACGGCCGGTATAAAGTGATCATAAACCCCGGCACCCATGAAGGAAACGCAATTGTTAAAATGCTTATTCTTAGAAGCAAGCTCGTTCAGGTGCTTGAAGGCCTCATACTCAGACAGTGGCGAAGGCAGTTCAAGCTCACGCTGCAAGCGTACTTCCCTGGGGATATCACTGAAAAGGTCTTCAACTGAACTGACTCCAATTTCAGCAAGCATTTCACGCCGATCTTCATCGGTGAGGGGAAGGTAATGTTTACCACCCATAGGTTACTTTTCATCCTCCTCCACGACAAATTTTTCATAAGCTGGCTTGTCCATCAGCTCATCCATCTGGCTTTCATCTTTAAGCTCCATCTTATAAACCCAACCTTCACCGTAAGGATCAGAGTTAATAACCTCAGGCTGGTCCAACAGGGCTTCATTTACTTCGGTAATTGTTCCATCTGCGGGAGCATATAGATCTGCTACAGCCTTAACAGACTCGATTACTGCTGAACCTTTGCCAGCTTCAACTTCTGTCCCTACATCCGGTAGCTCGACAAAAACAATTTCACCAAGCTTATCCTGCGCGTAATCACTCAGACCTACAACAGCTTCATTTCCTTCCTGACGTGCCCATTCATGTTTCTTGGTGTACTTAACACCATCAATAATGTTATAACCCATTACTTTTTCCTCCTATAAAATGGCAGTTTTGTGATTTTGGCCCGGTAAGAACGGGTCCTAATCATTAACTCAACTTCTTCGGCCTGATCGGCAAATTCAGGATCCAGAAAAGCCATGGCAATAAACTTATCCAGGGTCGGCGAAAAAGAACCGCTGCTGACCCAGCCAATTTCCTGACCGCCCGACTTAACCGGATACCCTTCACGCGGCACGCCGCGCTCCAACATTTCGAGGCCATAAAGCATTCTATCCATACCATCTGCCTTTTGCTTCTTCAGGGCTGCCTGGCCGTTAAATTCAACCTCTTTATCCAGGGCCACGAAACGATCCAGCCGGGCCTGGAGAGGAGTTAGCTCCTTGCTTAACTCATGGCCGTATAAAGGCATTGAAGCTTCCAGTCGTAAAACATCCCTTGAACCCAATCCGGCAGGATTCAGCTCATACTTCTGACCCGCTTCCCAGACGGCATCCCACAGCTTTGAAGCTCCATCATTCTTGCAGTAAACTTCAAACCCATCTTCACCGGTATAGCCGGTCCGGGAAACAATACAATCAACGCCGGCTACATTAACCGAAGGCAGAAAATGATAGTTTTTCATTTCACCCAACGGTGTATCAGTCAGCTGCTGCAGGATTGCTTCGCTGTTTGGCCCCTGCAATGCAACCTGGGCATACTCGGGTGACAGGTTTTGCAGCTTTACATCGCCAAATACATTCTCCTGAAACCAGGCATAGTCTTTGTCGGTATTTGCTGCATTTACTACCAGGAAGAAATTGTCTCCACTTATCCTGTAGATCAAGATATCATCGACTACTCCGCCATCGGGGTAACAGACCGGGCTGTACATAATTGCATTGTCCTTTAATCGTGAAATGTCGTTTACCAGGATTTTCTGCAAAAATGTTTCAGCATCCTTACCTTCGACGCTCACTTCTCCCATGTGTGAGACATCGAATATGGTGGCTCTTTTACGAGTGTCGTGAACCTCCTCAACCAGTCCCCTTGAGTACTGGACAGGAAGGAACCATCCGCTGTAATCAACAATTTTCCCTTCCAGTGCAACATGTTTTTCGTAGAATGGTGTTTTCTTTGCTTCACTCATCAGCTTACCATCCTCCTTTCTTAAAAAGTTTTTTTCTTACACAGTAAATAGAAAAGGACAGAGAAAGCCCTGCGGCTTTAGCTCTGTCCTTGATACCTGAGAGATTGCTCCCCTAATTAAATAAGAGGCTTTCCCCGTCGGTGCCCCGCTTTTGCGGGCGCTCTCCAGAGACGCGTCCCCCGATGGTACTGAAGCCTGAGAGTTTCCCTTCAGCCTGCCAGGCGTCAAGTTGCTCCTTCGGCGTCCTTTAACGGATCTCTCCCACAGGGTTCATTCGCATGCTATATTTGCTTGTGATTTTTTCATTCGCCAAAATCTTTAAAAATCCTTCCGCCCTGAGAAAAAAAATGAAATTAATTTGCTTGGCATTATATTCATCTGCTAAAGAATTAATAACTATCTATTCATAAAAAAACTATCCGACAGATTCAAGGTTTACACGTTGCACCCAATCTGCCGGATAGGATCATTATCTGTTTAGAATAAATCGTACCAGTTTAAACCTGCCCCGGTAATATTAATTAAGCTGAAAGCCTCATTAACAGTTGCAGTTCCATCTACTCGCATATCCTCGAAAAGATAAGCATGTCGTCTTGAGCTGCTTATATCAATATAACGACGTAAAGTACCGTCACTGGTTGCAGCTAACTGTTCAATCTCGAAATAGTCGCCCAGGAAAGTATCAGCTCCTGCTTCCGCTGCCCCGGGACCATAAACAGCCTCAAAGTCGGACCTCAGCTGACCAGTTTCCCCTGGGTTGGCTGAAACCTGAACTGCCCAGGTCTGGGACGTCAAGGCATCCCACCTGTGGGATCTCCTCCTTGCGCTAAAATCGGGGTCGCCATTCCCCTCATAGTAAACCGGACTAAGCGCTTCATATACATCTTCCCACCAGACAACCGCGTCCTCGACTCCATATACATACTTAGCGGGAGTAAACAATCTGACATTGGTAGTAATGGTTAAGTCTCTTAGAGCATCATCTGCCGTAACCCAATCCTGATTATCTTCTACCTGGAGATAACCCTCTTCCATTTCTATAACAGCTTGTTTACTTACTTCCCCCTGCCCAGTAACGACCTGGCGCATTCTTGCACCGGTTTCATATTCATGACCAGCCTGCTTTTGCAGTTCAACTCTACCATCCATACTGTAATCTACGGTATGGCCAAGATAACCGGTAGCCGGGGAGGCAATGCCAAGGAGCATAAAAATAGTTAAAAGAAAAACAACGACCGGCATTTTGACATAGTTTTTAGACACATCCTTTCAGGAAATTTCAACTTCCTAATGTCTAACTATAATATAACATTTTTACCAGTCATTGTCAAAATAGATTAGTCACATTTTCCTTCAATCATACAGGGTCTGGTGCCTTTGGGAACAACGCAAATGAAATCAAATTGTCCCTCCGGACAGACAAAATGGTGTTCTTCACCAGCTGGAACGAACACCGCACTACCCGGTTCAAGATCTATCTCTTTGTCTTCCGTGCGCACCTTACCTTTTCCCTTTACCACATAAACCTGGTGTTCCCAGGCATGACTGTGCCACTCAGTCGTTATCTCCCCGGAAAGGGAAAAGTAACGCATTTCAAAGTTCGGGGCACCTTCCGGCTCGCCAAGCAGCCAGCGGACAGTGGCTTTTCCTTTCTCTTTTAACGGTTCAGGAGTTATATCAACTTCCTCGGTCTTATCTAAATCTGTAAAGTACACCCTTTCAAAAACCTCCTTTAGATTTCTTCTGCGAGATCACGCTTTGCAAAATTATAAAAGCTGTTTGGTTTGCCATTGATCAGCCAGCTTAAAACATTGCTGTTCCCTTCCAGCCCGTAACGGGCGTAATAATTAAACATCTTGATTAAGGCTTCCACCTGGTGTACGGCCATACCAGAACTTTCAGCAGTGCCTCGCCATTCATTAAGCGGTTGCTCTACTGCAGTAATGTTATGTCCAAGAGCTAAACTGAGCTGTTCTGCAACTGCAACCTGAGACAAACCTCCGGTACCAACAATTTCATAGGTCGCCCCCTTATGATCGGGTTCTATTAAGACAGTTGCTGCTGCACGGGCCAGATCCTGCAGGTCAACCATACTTAACCTGGTAGTAACAGGATAAGGAACCCTGTAGATAAGCTCCTTGGAAATAGCTTCACTGCCGGCAAGGATATTCTGCATATACGGAGCAGGCTGAAGAATAGTAAATTCGAGCCCTGATTCAAAAATCATTTCTTCTACCCGCATCTTGTTCCAGTGATGGGGCATTTTCTCAGTTTGGGGATGTAAAACAGAATGATATACAAAGTGATCAAGCTTATGATTAATGGCGGCTTGAATGATAGTGCCACCAATACTTAATTCCCTGGGATGCATGTTGGGACATATATGATAAAGAGATTTAACACCCCTCAAGGCTTTCTCATAAACCCTGGCATCTTCCATATCCCCGACGATCACATCTACTGCTCCTAAAGCCAACAAATCACCGGCCTGTTTATTATTTCGCACAAGCACAATAACTTTTTGATCACGTTCAGCCAGTGCTTTTAATACAGTACGGCCTGTTTTACCCGCAGCCCCGGTTAAAAGAATCATCTGCCATTAAACCTCCAGGTAATATCATAAAATTCTTTATAGAAAGCTTACTACAACTGCCGACAAAGCTCAACAACAAAGCAAATCGGCTTAATTGTCCGTTTTGAGTTTTAACCTTTAGTAAACTCTGATATAATTACCTTGAATAATCTGGAATAGATTTAAGCTCAAGCCAAACGAGCTTCGGATATGTTCTACTTAGTTTTATGTTTAATACTAAACGGGGGTGTTTGCTGTGCAATTGGAAAAGGTAGTAATCGGTGTTCCACGAGAGATTATGCCGGGAGAAAACAGGGTATCCGCTATTCCTGAGACTGTAGAAAAGATGATTACCGCCGGAGCCGAGGTCCTGATTGAAGCAGGAGCAGGTGCCGGCGCATTTATTGATGATGCTGAATACCAGGCCAAAGGGGCGGAAATAATAGAAGATCTGCAGAAACTCTATAGCAGGGCCAATGTCATACTTAAAGTAAAAGAACCGCGCCAACATGAAAAATACGGAAAACATGAAACTGAACTTTTTTCTGAAAACAGTGTGGTAATCAGCTTTTTGCACCCGGCACATTCTGTAAACCATGAAGGCCTGAAAATTATGGCGGAGCGCAACATCACAGGCTTTACCTTGGATGGCATTCCGAGAATATCCAGGGCCCAGCAAATGGACTCCTTAACCTCAATGAGTACCGTAGCAGGTTACAAGGCAGTTATCTTTGCCGCCAACCATCTGGGCCGTTTCATACCGATGATGCCCACCTCTTTCGGGATCATTAATCCCGCCCAGTTTCTTATTGTCGGCACCGGTGTAGCAGGCCTTCAGTCTATTGCCACTGCTAAAAGACTCGGCGCCAAGGTAAAAACCTTAGATATCCGGCCGGAGGCAAATGAGCAGGCCCGGAGCCTGGGAGCTGAAAACATAGAATTCGATGTTCCCCAGGAGCTGGCTGTCGGCGATGGTGGTTATGCCCGCCGCCTGCCTGAAGAATGGTACGAAAAGGAAAAAGAACTGCTGGCATCTCATATTGAGCAAAGTGATGCTGTGATTCTCACAGCCCTGGTTCCCGGAGAAGTAGCCCCGAAAATAGTTGATGAAACCATGGTATCGAAAATGAAAAAGGGCTCCGTTATAGTTGACATTGCAGTAGACCAGGGCGGGAATTGCACCCTGACCCGCTGCGGAGAAGAGTATAAGCATGAAGGTATCACCATCAGCGGTATTATGAATGTACCGGCCACCCTGCCAATAGATGCAACCAACATGTTTGCTAAGAGCACTTACAACTTCTTTGCNTATATTATCGAAAACGGCGCTGTCAAAACCGACACCACAGATGAAATAGTAGAATCGACCCTGGTCACCCACAATGGGAAAATTGTCCACCATGGAACCCTGATGGCTATGGGCATGGAAGAGTAATAAACAGTAAAAGGAGAATGCAGATGATTTTAGCAATGCTTATAATATTAATTGCAGCGGCGCTGCTGGGCTACAAAGTTATCTCTGCTGTGCCGCCTTTGCTGCACACCCCTTTAATGTCCGGTATGAATGCGCTTTCCGGCATTACCGTTATCGGGGCAATAGCAGTATTTTTCACCGCACCGGCAGGAGCCGAAGGCTGGGCGGCAGCAGCCCTGATCCTGGCCATGATCAATGTAGCCGGCGGATTCTGGGTTACAGAAAGAATGCTGCGTATGTTTAAAGGCAAAGCAAAAGAAAGTGAGGTGCAGGAAATACCGTGGCAGTAACAATTGTTTTAGCCATTCTAATTATAGTTGGTTTCCTGGCCGGTATCAGGTTAATGCAATCTCCCCGCACAGCACTCTGGGGCAATCGCCTGGGAGCTCTTTCCATGCTGGTAGCTATTGCCTGGACATTTGTTGCCACCGGGCAGGGAGCTCTTTCAGCTGCCTTAGTCTATATCGTAATCGGTGGCTTGATTGGTCTGATCCTGGGACAATCAGTAAAAATGATTCACATGCCGCAAACTGTAGCTTTATTAAACGGATTTGGCGGGGCCGCATCGGCCCTGGTTGTATGGGCAGCTGTTTTAAGTTACCCTGGTGATGGAGCAGAAATGCTCTTCTGGGGCACTTCCGGCCTGGCCTTAGGCGTGGGCACATTAACCTTCAGCGGTAGTATCATCGCTGTACTAAAGCTGCAGGGGTTGGCTTTTCGCCAACCTATTCAGCTAAAAGGTCACGGTCATATTCTGCGTGCTGCCATCTTGTTGGCTGCTCTTCTCGTTCTGATCAACATGAGTTTGCCGGGCCAATACTATTTTCAATTTCTACCGGTAATCGCCCTGCTTGGTTTGCTTGCCGGCTTTTTCATGACCCTGCGCATTGGTGGAGCCGACATGCCGATCGTCATTTCCCTGCTTAATTCTTTTTCCGGGATAGCCGCTTCTATCGCAGGCCTGGCCGTGGAAAATGTTATTTTGGCCGGAACCGGTGCTTTAGTGGGTGTGGCTGGTATGATCCTGACCCGGATCATGTGCCGGGCTATGAACCGCTCCCTGTTTTCTGTTTTGGCGGGATTTACCCCCGGGAAAAAAGAGAAGGCGTATCCATCGTTAGAAGATGATCAAAGCGCTGCCGAAACAAGCCCTGCAGTAAACGAAGCTGTTGCAGAAGAAGCTAAGAAATCAGAAGCGGGTGCTGGATCTGAACCGGCTGCTGAAAAAGACTCAAAAACCAACCTTCCTGATATTATTAACCAGGCCAAAAGGGTGATTATTGTCCCCGGTTACGGGATGGCAGTAGCCCAGGCCCAAAATGCCGTGAAACAGCTGCTTGATGCCCTGGAAGCACAGGACAAGGAAGTGAAGTTTGCCATCCACCCTGTGGCGGGACGTATGCCGGGCCACATGAATGTTCTGCTGGCAGAAGCAGGTATTGATTACGAAAAGCTGATGGATCTTGATGCCATCAACCCCCAGTTCGATCATGCTGATCTGGTCATTATTGTCGGAGCCTGTGATGTCGTGAACCCGGCTGCCAACGCGGCAGAGGGAACTCCGATATCAGGCATGCCCATACTGAATGCTGAAAAAGCTAAGCATGTGATCGTCTGTAACATTGACGAAAAACCGGGGTACTCAGGAGTTGATAACCTGCTATACGAGCAAAGCCATGTTTATTCTTTCTGGGGTGATGCAGCAGAAACTATCCCGCAGCTTACTGAAATGATAAGTAAAAGGTAACTGCCCAGACTACACTTTATACTCGCTTCAGTTTTCTTAAGCAGTCCGGGCAGTGCATGTGATACGTTAATGTGCCCTGTTATAAAATTGTCTGCCCGTATAAAAAGCCGATTAACCCCAGGACACCGGATAATACTGAGCCCCAGGTCAGGTCAACAATTGTCATTTTAAGCGGCCAATTTTTTAGAGTCGCCAGGTTGGTCAGGTCATAGGTAGCATAACAGATCAGACCGAAAAATGCGCCGGTCCAAAGGGCATAAAACCAGCTGCCCTTTTCCACAGCAGGATAAACGACAAAAAATACCAGGCCTATAATAAATAGAAGATAAAAAATAATGGCCGCAGGCCAGTTAACACCAACTCTCATTAAAGAACCAAGTTGCTGACGGTAAAATTTCTTTGCCACCAGCCCCAACCAGACCATATCTATTACAAAGAAAGCTGCCAGAACAACCAGGTATATTTGAATGAATTTTGCCATCTACTTATTCCTCCCTTTTACTCAGGTTTTTTTTCGGAAACCAGGGGAAAAACTTATTAGTAACCTTCGCATACTCCTGGAACTCAGGATTATCTTTATATTTTTTCTCCAGCATCGGCACCCCTGAAACATAGAGCAACATCAGGGTGATGGTCAGTGGGCTGATAATACCGCTCCAGCCCAGCGGAACTGAAAGCGAAAGTAAAAATATACCCCACCACATTGTAGCTTCGCCAAAGTAGTTGGGGTGCCGCGTATACTTCCATAAGCCGCTCTTAATTATCCTTCCCTTATTTGCCGGATCTTTTTTGAATTCAGCCATCTGTTTATCACCAACAGACTCAAAATAGAAACCTACCAGCCAGACGAGGAGACCAATATAGTCAAGCAGGTTTAAACCGGGTTCGGGGTTCGCATTCACCAGAATAATCGGGTAACCGATTATCAGCATTAAAAAGCCCTGCAGCATGAACACCTGTAAAAATGCCCGCGGAATCAACCACTTACCCCATTCCCGGCGCCACTTGGCATAACGGAAATCTTCAGGTTTGCCCCAGTTGCGGCGAACAATATAGTAGGTTAACCTGCCACCCCAGATTGCAACCAGCAGCACCAGAAGCAGGTTTCTCTCTACATATGCCCCCTGGGTAAAAAGCGTAATTAAGGCCACAAGGACAAAACCTGCTCCCCACCCCATGTCTACAATAGAATTGTTTCGGATAAACTGGGCAACCAGGAAGAAGATAAAGAAATAAATAAAAACGATTAGTACAGCCTGCTGCAGCAGTTCGATCATCACTCCACCCCTTAAAATATATTAACTTGATCAATAGCAAATGCTTTTTCTTGACGCTATATATTTATATTATAATGTTGGAAGCTATGAAAGTAAAGGAAGATATACCCGAAAGGTGCTGCCTTTATTTAATTCACTATCAACTTCAATTGTTCCCCCATGCAGTTCCACCAGCTGTTTAGTAATAGCCAACCCCAGGCCTGAACCCTTACCGCTGCGACGGCGCGACTTATCAACCTTGTAAAAACGTTCAAATATAAGCGGAAGCTCATCACCGGATATCCCACAGCCGGTATCATGCACTTCAAAAACTACCTGTCCTTGGTTCTGATATACTTTAAGGCTTACTGCCCCACCCGGTGGAGTATACGCGAGGGCATTTTCGAGCAGGTTAACTAAAACCTCATGCAGTCGGTGACGATCTCCTCTTATTAAGGGAAGTCCAGGCTCAATATTATATAACAATTTTATGCCCTTTTGATCTCCCTGTGGGGTAATACTATCAAAACTCCATCTGGCCAGATCATCTACATTCAGCTCTTTCTGTTCAAGGACAACCTGTCCGCTTTCCAGGTGAGAGAGAGTTAGCAAATCATCCACCAGTTTGCTCAGATGAACTGAGTTATCTAAGATTATTTGCAAGTACCTTTCTTTTTCCTTCTCATCAATCAACCCATCCAGCATTAACTCGGAAAAACCCCGCACTGAAGCCAGCGGAGCCTTTAATTCGTGAGAAACATTAGCAACAAGATTTCGGCGTAAGTTTTCCAGGCGCTTTTGTTCCTCAAGGTTTTTCTCCACCTGTTCAACCGAGTAATTAAAGGTCTTAACTAAACCACCAATTTCATCATCCGACTCTTCATTAACCGTACAATGAAAATTCCCGGCAGCCATATCAAGAGCTGCACGACTCATCTTCTGCAAGGGGCGGGCGAATGTTTTCGAGAGGGAGAAAGCAACAATGGCAGCGATACTGACACCAATGATACCGGAGTAAAGCATGAGCCGGCTGATTTGGGCCAATGTTTCTTCAATACCTCTTAAGGGTACACTTAAAGTTACCGCTCCCAAAACTGCTGCCTCCCCATCACTACCCGTTAACCCGGAACCATTATGATCCTCATGGAGTATCGGGGCGGCAACAAGGACTCTTTGCATTGCCGGGCCATAAACTTTTTTAGTCAGCATATTACCATTAAAAACATGCTCAATTTCTCTTTCTGCAAAACCTACTCCTTCTTCAGCCTCAAGTTCACCATTTTCGCCCATTTCAGGGTCAACTGTTAAAATAGTGAGCCGGCTATAATTTAAAATCCTGATTTTTGCATCAAGCGAATAAGCCAGGGCTTCAACTGTTTTTCGCACGGCCTCTAAATCATCTGCTGCCAGATCTTCAGCAACCAGGTAGGACGTGTCCCTGGCCTGACCGACAATTTCCAGTTCCCTGGCACTAAAAAAATAATTTTCTATTAAATAGGTTAGGAAAAAACCAATTATGATCAGGCTTATGCCAACTACAACCAGGTGCGAAAGCATTAATTTGCCGAATATACTGCGCGGCTTTCGAAAAACTCTAATCACCTGTGTTCACCTCAAACTTATAACCTACTCCCCAAACGGTTTGAATATAATCATTATGAGGATCCAGGCGGGCTATTTTTGCCCTCACTCTTTTAACATGTTCATCTACGGTACGCGTCATTACTGTTGAATCCTCAAATCCCCATATCTCCTTTAAAAGCTCTTCCCTGGTCAGCGGATTGCCGGTTTGCCGGGCTAATATATTTAACAGGGCCATTTCTTTCGGGGTTAGTTCAATTGTTTTGCCGCCGATCCGGACAGTAAGATTGTTAGGATCAACCTGTAAGTCACCATAGCTCAACTGCTGCCTGGTAATATTATAGTTGTCTGAACGCCGAATTAATGCTTTAACCCTGGCAACAACTTCACGGGGACTAAATGGTTTTGTCACATAATCATCAGCACCCAGTTCCAACCCGAGAACCCGGTCTACCTCTTCGCCTCTTGCAGTCAGCATTATAATCGGCAAGCCCCGAACATCGCTGCTTCTGATCTGCCGGCAAATATCCCAACCATCTGTTTCCGGTAACATGATATCCAAAAGCAGAACAGCATAATCATTGCTTTTGATTTTTTTTAAGCCTTCATGCCCATCATAAGTTTCATCAACAGCAAACCCTTCTGCCTCAAGAGCTATACGGACCATTTCGCAAACATGTTTATCATCATCAATGACCAGCACTTTTTCTGACATGCATAGCCACCCCCTGTAATAATAGTTTCGCAAAATGTATGTTAAATTCCTTTTTTAAAAACCCTCAGCAATCAATCCATACTATTTCAGCAAAATATAATACCGGGCATGGATATCATCCATGCCCGGCTTGACTGTTTAAACTATTACCAATATAGCTAGCGGTTTCTTATTTTAGTATTCTGTATCTTCGAATTCTTCTTCAATTAAATCATTTTCTGCTTCGCAACCAACCATCGCCATACCACCTAACATCATCAAGACAATACACAGCACAGCAAACAACTTTTTCATTTTTACTTCCTCCTTCTTTTTTTGATTCTAAATTTATATTCTACTTAAATTCGCACAACCCTGCCTAAACAAGCTTTATTTACACACTATTTACAATGTTTACAAATAGTTTACATTTTACCGTCCTATTCCACCCTATCATGCTTATAGCCCTCTTGTTAAGCAAGCTTCTATCTGTTATCATGGTTCCCGGCTTTAATTAAGAATATGGATTTAAATAGGAGGTCTTATCAGCATGACAGAACAAAGCAAAAAGCTATTATTGTCAGCCAGATATACGGCAATCGCAATTATAGTAGTCATAGCGAGTCTATTCCTCATTGCCTGTGACAATGGTGAGGATATGGCTCAACCTGAAGAAACAGGCGAGAATGAAGAAGCCATTGACCAGGATGAGGTTACAGAGAATGGAGAAGTTATTGCCACAGTAAACGACGAGGAAATTTACAGGACTGAGCTGGAGCAAGCCATGGAACAGGAAATGATGCAGTACCAGATGCAGGGTGTGGACCTGGAAAGCGATGAGATGGCTGAAATGCTTGATGAACTGGAAGAACAGGTGCTGGAAAATTACTTTATCGTCCCAACCCTGGTCAGGCAGAAAGCTGAAGAAGAAGGGATAACAATAAGTGAAGAAGAAATAGAAGCACGCTTCCAGGAATATGCCGAGGCTTTCGGCGGTGAAGAAGAGCTGCTTGACCAGATGGCCCAGGTTAACATGAGCCGTGAAGATATCGATCAAGATATTGTGCGTGAGCTTACAGTGCAAAACTATCTTGATCAGTACATGGAAGATTACCTGGAGGAGAACCCTGAAGAAAAAGTTGTTGAAGAAGAGATAGAGCTAACTACAGCTGAGCTGGAGGAGCACTATGAACAGCTGCGGGCAGAATACCTGGAAGTCCAGGAAATGCTGGAAGAGGACGATCCCGAAATGCCTTTAGAACAAATTGAAGTGTATTATCAACAACTAGTCGAACGCTATGGAGAAGCTCTTGAGGAAGATGATTTTGAAGCAATCAAACCTCAACTGGAAGAAGAAATCAGGCACCAAATGGCAGAGCAGATGAAAGAAGAAAAAGTGCAAAGGGTGCTTTCAGAGCTAGTTTCTCAGCTGCGTGAAGAAAGTGACATCGAAATTGACTTGTAATTGATTGGTCAAAAACTGTAATTATAGAGAGAAGAAAATACTTAGCGGAAGCAGGTTGACTGCTTCCGCTTTTTTGATCTCATAGAATTAATAATCTCCTGCATTATATCGCTAATCGCAAGACCAGGATAGAATGAATTTATTCTAGAGAATCCTCTCAATAAATTCAGCCATTTCTTCATAACTGAAAACACCTGCTTCATTCACAACTACTTCTCCATCTGCATTAATAAAGAAAAACATCGGTATATAAGGCACTTCATATCCTTCTGCATGCATCAGTTCAAAGGTTTCTTCAAAACCAAAATCGGCAACGATAAATTCAGCACTTTCTCCAAAATCTACTTTTAGAGCCATGAACACGGGCTCCATCATAATGCAGGCGCTTCAGGTGTCAGAATAAAACTTAAGGACAATCGGATCTCCATTTTCCCGTGACTGGTAAAAAGCCTGGAAAGGGTTTACATTTGAGCTGAACTCTTCTAATTCAGCTNTATCGCTATCAGCAGCTTCAGTTTTATCAGAATCATTCGGCTCCTCAGTCCCGTTAACTTCATTTTTTACTTCATCTTCAACATCACTCTCGACAACGTCTTTACTAGATAACTGGTTGTTATCTTCATTCACATCGTTAACAGCTGTATTCTGAATTTCTTCAGCTTCACTTTCTTCGTTGATAGAAACATCCTCACCAGCACATGCTGTTAAAACAAATCCAGCAGTGATTATTATTACCAGAGCAATCAAAACTCTTTTGTTTTTCATCAGCTCTACTCCTCTCAACCATTTCTTATATGTTATGCTATGATAATATAGCAAGTCAAGAGAAATAGTCGTATTTGCATTAAAGTATTATTTTATGATAGCCGCTAATTTATTCTGGGGCATATATCCGGCCATATATGAAGGACTTATCTTTTTGATGTTGAAGTTTTAGTTACACTTTTTGAAGGGACTGGTAAGTTTGAAAAATACCGCAATTACCCTGATTATTGCTGTTGTTATATTACTGATAGTTTTGTTTTATATTGGAGGCTCCCCGCTGGTTTTAGAAAGTCTGAACAGGGCCTGGCAAACAGCAATGCGAGCTTTCCTGCTGATTATTATCGCTTTTGTTGTGATCGGACAACTTCAGATCTTGATCTCTTCAGACATGATAAAAAAATGGCTCGATAAATATTCAGGGAATAAAAGTGTTATTGCAAGTTCCCTGGCCGGGGGTCTTTTCCCCGGCGGACCTTACATTTTCTACCCCTTCCTGGCAGGATTCAAAGGTAAGGGAATCCCTTTTTATCTTATTTTCTCATTTGTTGCAGGCAAACAGTCTTACGATGTGACCCGCCTTCCACTGGAAGCAAGCCTTACTACCCCCGGCCTGGCAATTCTCAGGAATATTATTACTTTCCCGTTTCCCATCTTAATGGGCTTTATTGCCAGGCGATATTTCCCGGAAGGCTTTAATAATTTTAGCCAGGAAGAGGTGGGTAAGCATTGATTATTTCCATAATTATTTTCTCAATTCTGGCTGTAGCGTTATTTATAATTAACTATAAAAGCGGAAAACACTTGGATGGTTTGAAAGCCGGGCTCAGGCAGCTTATAACCGCTCTTCCTGTTATTCTGCTGGCCATGCTGCTGGCCGGAATCCTGGAAATCCTGATTCCTGAAGAATTTATAAAGCGCTGGCTGGCCCAGGAAGCAGGTTTTACAGGAATTTTTATCGGCACCCTTGGTGGTATGTTGATGGCCTTCGGCCCCTATGCCTCTTACCCTATCATCGCCATAATTTTTCACGCTGGTGCAGGTTTAGGTACTACCATCGCCCTGATGGCAGGGTGGTCATTTTTAAACCTGACCAAGCTGCCCTTTGAAAGCGGTTTTTTAGGGTACAAATTCAGCCTGCTTCGGATGGGGCTGGGATTACCGCTTTGCATCCTTGCCGGTTTAATAGCCCATTTAATTGATTTGCTTATTTAACCGGCAAATTTACTCAGGACTATCTGTTCCCTTCTTATATATCAAACGGGGTTTTTCCATTAAAACCCTTGTATCAGGCGGAACCGGTTCTGTTAACCAGACATTACCGCCAATTACTGACCTGGCACCAATCCTGGCCTTTTCGCCAAGTATAGTCGCACCGGAATAGATGATCACTTCATCTTCTATGTCAGGGTGACGTTTTTGCCCCCGGTATTTATCGCCGGCACCTTTAGGCAAGGACAAAGCTCCTAAAGTAACACCCTGGTAAATACGCACATCTTTACCTATAGTTGTAGTCTCTCCAATAACCACCCCGGTTCCATGGTCAATCACAAAACGTTCCCCGATTTTAGCTCCTGGGTGAATATCAATCCCTGTCTGTCCATGGGCGTACTCTGTCATGATCCTGGGCAGCAGCGGCACTTTGTGTTGATAAAGTAAATGAGCCACCCTGTAAATAGTAATGGCATAAATACCAGGGTAACTGAATATAACTTCATCATAGCTGCGGGCAGCTGGATCTCCATCAAATGAAGCTTTTACATCTGATTCAAGAACATCGCGAAGGGCTGGAATTTCCTCTAAAATTTTCAGGGAAATATCATAACCGGCTTCAATGCATTCCCGGCAGGTCAGGTTATAACGCAGGCAGTCATGACGAATGCTGCTGATAACCTGCTCTGAAAGCATTGCATAAAGCTGGGTTACACTTTGCCCGACATGATATTTCAGGTTTACCGGATCCAGCTTTTCCGGGTTAAAGAAACCGGGATAAATAACCTCGAAAAACTTGTCTATTATTTTAACTACCGAATCCTTCGAAGGAATCGGCTCATAATCAACATGACTATTGCACCTCGACTCGGAACAACTTGCAATAATTTTTTCAACTACCTGGGGCATTTTTTTCCGGTAAAAAGACATAATCTCTTCTTCGGTCAGACAGGCACCATCTTCGTGGTTTTTGTTCTTTGTCATCTCTATCCCTCCAATGATTTGCCAACGAGAAATCTGGATCCAATCATCCTTCAAATTTGGCCGGTGTTTTTTGATAAAACCTTTCAATAAAACTCTGTTTAACTCTTTTACTATAAAACAACTATTATTTTACGGCAACCCTGAAACACAGATTTTGGTATGATATAATTTTAACATGGATAATGAGCCTTATCTTAACTTTGCCTCTATTTATGATCAGATCATGAGCGGCGTTGATTACGAAGCCTGGGCCGATTACGTAGAAGATCTCTTAAACCATTTTGGCAAGCAGCCGAAATCTATAGTAGACCTGGCCTGCGGCACCGGTGCTTCCACTTTTCCATTCAGCAAAAGAGACTACAAGGTTACAGGGGTTGATATCTCTTCACAAATGCTTAAAAGAGCATCGCGGGTAGCATCTGAACAAACCCTAAAAATTGAATTTTACCAGCAGGATCTCCGTCAATTAAATCTGCCGGAAAAGTATGATCTGGCCCTGCTTTTCCAGGATGGTTTGAACTATATTGTCGATGAAAAAGATCTGGCACAAACCTTTTTAAATGTTAATAACATACTTAACCCGGGAGCACTTTTCATTTTTGATCTTACTCGTCCATCACTGCGCCCCACTCATAATAGCAGTACTGCCTGGGCAGATGAAGAAGGTTTTACCCTGATCTGGGATAGCAGTTACAAGGCCGAAGTAGAAATCTGGTCAATTAAACTGACTGTTTTTCAAAAACTTGATAATGGATTATACAAAAAGTACCAGGAAAGTCATTGTGAGAAAGACCACGATCCTGAACAGGTTCAAAAACTAATCGCTGCTGCCGGATTCAAGCTGATGGGAATTTACAAAAGCTTTAGCTTCTCAACTTCAGATGGTAACGATGTTAAGCTAACGTTTGTTGTACAAAAATAAATCGCCTCTTAATTTTGAACCCGGCAAATAGAACAAATGAGATTAATAACATCTATAGTTTGACAGCGAACAAAGCTAATGATATAATTACTATTGAGTTAGTTGCATTATAGTTCTTTTGAGAGGAGGCATAAAAATGAATGAATCCGTAGAACAGCTTCATAGTTGCAGTCACTGTGGTGAAAAATTCTACCTCCAAGAAAAAGGCGCAAAAAAAGTCCTGTGTGGAGGGGATCAAGTCTGTAAACCACCGGATGAGAAGTACCATGCTCCTGACTGCAAAGTTTATTACTTCTGCTCAGAAGAGTGTGTTGATAATAAGGAAAAGGAAATTAATACCTGTGAACATATTCCAGGATGGAAAAGGTTTATGGATAACATTGGTAAGGTTGGCACGGAAAGCGAAGTTGCCGGTGCAAGAATTCATCAATTGAAAAAGAAATAAGCTATCAACCAAAATCATCAAAAAAAAGGCCAGGTAAAGTGCTACTACCTGACCTTTTTTCAATTTAAATCGAAGTTTATCTCTTTATTGGCAATTTTTTAATTTTAGCCTATAACTTCATAGCCACTTTTCTCAAGCTCTTTAACTACTGGTTCTCTCTGCTCGGTTTTTAAACGCATCATAATTACTGCTTTGCCATCCTTGGAATAGGTTATGATCAGGCTGATAATCAAAATATCCATGGAACTGATTAAAGAAGTTAATTTGCCCAGCTCACCAATTTTATCTTCAAAAGAAACTACTATCTTTATTCCAGGCCGATCAAAATTAAAAACATCAATAAAAGCTTTAAAAAGGTCACTTTCAGTGATGATACCTACCAGGTTATTCTTATCAACTACTATTAGGGTACCAAGCTTTTTCTCACGCATTAAAACTGCCGCTTCTTCAATCGCTTCGTCAGGATCTATAGTGATAACATCCTTGGTCATGATATCCTTAATCTTAATTTTAGGGTAAAGATAATTAATTTCATGGATTGACAGGCTGGTAGCCGGAGATGGCGACGCCTTGATTAAATCAGTATTTGTAACAAGCCCGATAAGTTTTCCCTTGGAAACAACAGGCAGCCTTCTGATTGAATGGTCTTTTAAAAGCTCAAGGGCATCTCCGACAGAGTCATTCGGCCCAATAATTACCGGGTCAGCAGACATATAATCACGTACATACATAAATTTCAACCTCCTCTGGTTTTATGTGCAAACAGTTAGATTAAGAAATCTTTATTTAGTTAAATAATTCGGGAAGCATGAAAGATTTCCTGCACTAATTATATCAACTTTATAGAAATAGTTAGTCATTAGTTTTATGCGTTATAATCAGTTTTTACGCTCGACCCAACCTTTCTACCAGGGCCGAACATTCATCCAATAATTCCTGTGGAAAGCGGGATCCGAATTGCTCAAAGAAGTGCCGGCATTCCGAAACTTCATCTAACCACTGCCTGGTGTATATCGCAAAAAGCTTCTCCATGGACTTATCTGAAATGTTCAATCCTTCCAGATCAATATCTCCCTCTGATGGGATAAAACCGAGTGGTGTTTCAACTGCACCCGTTTCGTTGTCTGCCCGGCGTATAATCCATTCTAAAACTCTTAAATTTTCGCTAAAACCGGGCCATAGAAAACTGCCATCAGAATCTTTACGAAACCAGTTTACATGAAATATCTTCGGTGGATTTTCAATTTCTCTCCCTATATTGAGCCAGTGTTGAAAATAATCAGCCATATTATAACCACAAAAAGGCAACATGGCCATTGGGTCATGCCTGATCTTGCCAACCTTTCCAAATTGAGCAGCAGTCAGCTCTGAAGACATGGTTGCCCCGGTGTACACTCCATGATTCCAATTAAATGTTTCGTAGACGAGGGGCAAGCGGTCTGAACAGCGTCCTCCGAAAACGATGGCGGACAAAGGCACACCTTCAGGGTTTTCCCATTCTGTAGAAACTATGGGACACTGGGACATAGGAGCTGTAAAGCGCGAATTAGGATGCGCACCCGGAATAGGGTTACCATTTTCATCTTTCATGCCAGGTTTCCATGATGCGCCGTCCCAGGCAATGCCCTCACCAGGGGGATCTCCATCCCCGTTTTCCCACCATATATCGCCATTTTCAGTGAGAAGGACATTGGTGAAAATGCTGTTGCTTCTGATCGTTTCCATGGCATTAGGATTGGAGCGAGAATTGGTTCCCGGTGCCACACCAAAAAGACCATATTCGGGGTTGATCGCCCATAATCGCCCATCAGAACCTTTTCTGATCCAGGCAATATCATCGCCTACTGTCCAAATTTTATACCCACGACCTCGAAACGGCTCGGGAGGAATCAACATAGCCAGGTTGGTCTTGCCGCAGGCACTGGGAAATGCTGCTGCTATATAATCTACCTTCCCACTGGGATCTTCTATACCCATTATAAGCATATGCTCGGCAAGCCAGCCTTCTTTTAAGCCAAGATAACTTGCCACTCGTAAGCTAAGACATTTTTTGCCCAGTAACACATTACCACCATAGCCGGAATTAACACTCCAGATTGTATTATCTTGAGGGAAATGCAATATTAAGCGCTTATTATCATCCAGCTCTGCCTTGCTGTGCAAAGCTTTTGTAAATTCACCATTTGAACCAAGTTCATTCAGCACATCCTGCCCAACCCTGGTAACAATTAGCATATTAAGAACAACATAGATGCTGTCGGTTAATTCAACGCCAATCTTACTGAATGGTGAGCCCACCGGTCCCATACAAAATGGGACTACATACATTTTTCTGCCCCGCATTGAACCTTTAAAATATTTTCCGGCCAGGCCATATGCTTCTGCCGGATCCATCCAGTTATTATTTGGTCCGGCATCTTCCTTATGAGGCAGACAGATAAATGTCTTGTTCTCACTGCGGGCCACATCATTAATCGCTGTGCGGTGATAAAAGCAGCCCGGCCATTTTTCATCATCCAGGGGTGTAATCTCACCTGTTTCAACTGCTTCAGATGCAAGCTCTCGTCGCTGCGAATCGCTCCCATCTATCCAGACAATTTTTTCCGGTTTGCACATCTGGGCCATATCTTCTATCCATTTTACCAATGCTTCATGATACAATTAACTTCGCCTCACCCATTTTTTATTAATAACCCCACAAAAAAAGATTTGCTAAAAATATCTTAGCAAATCATCTTTCTTTACTATAATATAAAATTGATATATTGTCGACCAAAATTGATTTCTATTTCCGTTATCTCTATTAGAAAATACTGTTGCTATTCACCTATATCGTTTCTTTATACCCAGCCTGCTTAAGAAAATTGAAACGACCATAAAGAGTAAGCTTATTTAACAACAGCAACAATACAGTTCTTTGCCTGTTGAATTACACCATTGCTGACACTACCCAGGAATAACTTCTTCAAACCGCCCAAACCTCTGCTTCCGATAACAATCATATCGAAACCTTCTCTTTCTGCCACACCTAAAATAGTTTCAGACGGATGACCTTGCTCTAAAATTTTTCGAACCTGCATTCCCTTTTCTTCAAAGACTGCTGCTGCTTTATTTAGGATCTCTTTTCTTTCTTCTTCAAATTGTTTTTGAATCTGCTCAAACCTGTCTAATTCAGCCTTACTAACATTATCTCTTGTTACTGCACCCACTTCATAATCCGGGAAATAAGGAAACTCCGGTTTTTTTTCAAAAACATGGATTACTGTTATTTCTATACCGCTACAACCTTCGGCAATTTTAATCGCTTTCTCCAATGCTTTACCACTATGTTCCGAACCATCGGTGCAAACCAACATTTTCATTTAACTCACTCCTTACTATTATTTTGCTAACCTGCCAGGATAGGTGAAGTTAAACTGGTAACGAAACTTTTAATAAGCCTATCTTAATTTTATCATAAATAGATACAATGACAAATATTTTGCACTTGCATTATTTTGAACTCTTACGCACATAGCATTCAGGGTAAATTTAACAAAAAAACGGGGTAAAGAATCGCTTAAACGACTCGTCACCCCGTTTAGTCACTAGATTAGTACTTACTGATTATTTAAGAATATCCCTTAGCTGGGCTTTTAATTCGTTGGTTTCTTTTTCAACATCTTTTTTTGCTTCTTCCCAGGTGCTTTCGCCAGCTTTTTTCAAGCCTTCCAGCTTTTCTTTGGATAGTTCCATTTTCTTTTCAAGTTCTTTCACTTTTTTTTCATATTCAACCTTGGCATCGGCGCTTTTACCCTGAGCTTGTGCTTTTAATTTATCTACTTCAGCTTGCCATTCCTTTAGCTGCGCTTCAATTTTTTCCTGGTATGCTTTTTTATCCATACTCTATCGCCTCCTATAGTTATTATTATAACGTATAGAAGCTTATTGTTCAACCATAAATGAACAATTCTCCATTTTTACAGCACAATTAAAGGTGAGGTCATAATTTGGATGTGTTTTAATAAACTGCTTATTAAATATACTCAAAAAATAGTTAAGAAGTTCTAATAAATTAGAATGGCAGCAGGATTTAATGTGCTTAAAACGAAAAGGTAAATAAACTAAGGTAAGGAAGTGAAAGCGATATGAGCAATATACCAACTCGCGAAGAAGCGATGACACTGCTAAAAGAGTATAATAAAAACGATGCCCTGGTTAAGCACGCCCTGGCAGTAGAAGCAGTTATGGAGCATTTCGCAAAAAAATATGAAGAAGATCTTGAAAAATGGAGGGTGATAGGCCTTATTCACGATCTTGATTATGAAAAATATCCTGACCAGCACTGCCATAAAACAGAAGAAATATTAAGAGAGCAAGATTGGCCTGAAGATTATATTCGAGCTGTAATCAGCCACGGCTGGAAAATCTGCACCAATGTGGAACCAAAAGAAAGGATGGAGAAAGTCCTTTATACGATAGATGAACTTACCGGTTTAATCGTTGCAACCGTACTGATGAGGCCAAATAAAAGCATTATGGATTTAACCCCGAAATCAGTGAAAAAGAAGTTCAAGCAGAAAAGCTTTGCTGCCGGAGTTGACCGCAGCATTATCGAAGAAGGCGCAGAGATGCTTGGTATGGAACTAACTGAGGTAATTGATGAAACCATCAAAGGGATGCAGGCCAGGGCCGAAGAACTCGGACTAAAAGGAGATTTGTAAAAAAGAACAAGGTACATAGAGGGTTTATTATTCGCATATATAGCCTTTACCGACTTTACCGATCACCTTTTTTAGAGACTACATGGTTATAACCCGGTAGCCTTCATTTACATAAGCCGACATCGAAGGATGTCCGTTCATATCATCTTTTAGAGGAATTCCAACTGTTTCGTTATATTCAAGTACACCCATCTGCGCGGAACAGGCCTTGCAGATACCATCAATAAGGCCTTTTTCTTTAGCCTTAATATACAAGGGATTTTCAGAAGCTTCCATATCCTTGATTAACCTGACTGCTTCACCTTCTACAATGATTAAAGCTTTCAAACCTTTGCTTTCCATATCCAGGGCATTGAGAAGAACGTGTATAAAACAAACCTGGTTGCCGTTGAATGCAAAATAGATAAACTTCTCCATATAAAACCTTCCTTTCTTGACTGCTCTATAAAGATATTATTTTACTTTTAATACTGCAGTAAAGGCTTCCTGGGGGATTTCGACCCGGCCGATTTTTTTCATTTTTTTCTTGCCTTCCTTCTGTTTCTCCAGCAACTTCCTTTTCCTGGTGACATCTCCACCGTAGAGCTTTTCGGTAACATTCTTTCGCAATGCTTTAACTGTTTCCCGGGCAATAATATTATTCTCGACAGCGGCCTGGATCGGCACATCAAACATCTGCCTGGGAATAATTTCTTTTAATTTTTCCACCATCTCCCGGCCTCGCGGGTAAGCTTTATCCTGGTGAATAATAAAGGATAAAGCATCAACTTTTTCTGCATTAACCAGGATGTCCATCAATACCAGTTTCGATTTCCTGTAGCCATGCATTTCATAGTCCAAGGCTGCATAACCCCTGGTGCGTGATTTAAGCAGATCGAAAAAATCATAAACAATTTCTGCCAGCGGTAAATAATAGGTTAGCTTAACCCGTTCTGTATCAAGGTACTCTGTATCCCGAAACTCCCCTCTTTTTTCCTGGCACAACTCCATGACCGCACCCATGTATTCTGCAGGAATTAAGATCGAAGCATCAACGTAAGGCTCTTCGATTGCTTCCCTATCTCCAGAAGGAGGCATTAGTGCAGGGTTGTCAACTTCAATCATTCTTCCATCTTTTAAGTGGACCCTGTAAACCACACTGGGAGCAGATACTATTAAGTTCAGACCATACTCCCGCTCCAGCCTTTCCCTGACAATATCCATGTGCAGCAGACCAAGGAAACCGCAGCGAAAGCCAAGTCCAAGGGCTGCTGATTTTTCAGGCTCATAAGAAAGAGCTGAATCATTAAGTTTTAACCGCTCAATTGCTTCCCTCAGGGTTACAAAATCATTGCTATCCTGTGGGAAAAGTCCGCAAAAAACCATGGATACAACCTTCCGGTAACCAGGCAAGGCCTTTTCTGCAGGGTTTTCTGCCCCGGTTACCGTGTCACCAACCGCAGCATCGGCAACATTCTTAATTGAAGCTATCAGGTAGCCGACCTCACCTGCAGCCAAACCCTCTACCGGCTCCATGGCCGGCCGGAATACACCAATTTCAGATACTTCAAATTCCTTACCTGTATTCATAAATTTAATTCTATCACCGGTATTTATGCTTCCTTCTACCACCCGGATATAAGCCACAACTCCCCGGTACCTGTCATAGTTTGAATCAAAAACCAGGGCTTTTAACGGAGCATCCGGATCACTTGGTATTGGTGGCGGGATTTTCTTTACTACAGCATCAATAACCGCTTCAATACCTGTACCCTGCTTGGCGGAAATGGGCAAAGCATCTGCCGCTTCATCTCCAATCAAATCTATCAGCTCACCTTTAACTTTTTCAGGATCAGCACTGTCAAGATCAATTTTGTTAATAACAGGCACAATGGCTAAATCCTCTTCNAANGCTAAATATGTATTGGCCAGAGTCTGAGCCTCAATTCCCTGTGCAGCATCCACTACTAAAATTGCTCCCTCGCAGGCAGCAAGACTTCGTGACACCTCGTAAGTAAAATCAACATGCCCTGGAGTATCAATTAAATTCAAGACATACTCTTCGCCATCATCAGCCTTGTAAGATAGGCGTACAGCCTGCAGCTTAATGGTGATACCCCGCTCCCTCTCCAGGTCCATCTGATCAAGAACCTGCTCTTTCATTTCACGTGCAGTAAGGGTGCTGGTTGCCTCAAGCAGACGGTCGGCCAGGGTTGACTTGCCGTGATCAATATGCGCTATGATACAAAAGTTCCTAATATTTTCCTGCTTCAAATGATATTGCCTCCATCCAGATCTTCTTCCTGTAGGATTATAACACAAGATCAGCCAGGAATTAATTATTGACACCTGGCAGGACATGATTTTGAGAATTTTAAAGCTTTGCCAGGTAGCGTTTTAGCGGCCGCCATCTATTTTGAAGGCGTTTTGCAGTAAAATCGAGCAAAGAAGGATAGCGCAGGAAAAACTTTTGAAGCATAAAAAGACGCCAGACTTATCTAACAACAAAACATCATGCCCCTCTAAGGCAAGCAGTGCAGCATTCAAAGCACCTGAAGGACCTGCTCCTGCTACAACAACTTCGTACTCACTTTTCATTCAAATTACCCTGACCTTTCTTGTGGGCTATTCACGCCAGTACTCAGGTCGATTAATTGCGTCAGCACAAAGAATTTTTCCGGTTAACTTGCTAGCTAAACCCGGGCTTAGTTCACGAACCATCCAGGCAGCCGCAACCTCATCAGGAATAGGATATGGAGCTTCAAGACCAAGTCTTCCAGCTACCTTAAAACCAAAACGAGGATAATAATTTGGATGACCAAGAACAAATACGAGTTTTACTCCCTTTCGGGTCAGTATCTGTAAACCTTTTTCAATTAGCCGACCTCCTATCTCCCTGTTTTGTTCCTCCGGTAATACAGCAAGGGGTGCAAGTAATTGAATATCCAGATTCGAATCAGTGTCAAGTTGCGCGCTGGTAAATAATATATGTCCGATTATCTTCTCATCCTTCAACGCTACAAGAGAAAGCAGTGGCCGGGCAGTCGGATCGCTTAAGAGATCATTTATTAGTTTAAAAATTTCCGGGCCTTCATTTTGACCAAATGCCTCTTTTGCAACGTTCAGTAATTCCTCTAAATCTGCCTTTACTGCTTCGCGTATTATCAATTATCTATCTCTCCAATAACAGGTTATTACTTGATTAGATTTTTTACTTTATCCTTGATATTTTCATATAGACTTTCAATACCGGCTTTATAATAAGTATCCCTGTTCCGGCGGAAAATATCCAGTGTAGTTGCTTCGATTAACTTCCATAACATTTCTTTTTCAGGAGTATTCCTGAAATAGTCCAATTTTACCTGGTATGCACCCTTGTACTGCCTGCCACCACCATTCGGAGTAATCCGTTTAATAATCCTATTTAAGTCAACAGAACTACTTCCGGATCGCAGGGAAACATCCAGGTACATTTCACTTTTCCTGGGGTTTTCTATAACAGCAAAAACCGCAACCAGGCTGTGGTTTCGATTTTTCAAAATCATATCTGCTGCCAGGGCAATGGAATCCCTGTTTTTTGAGTCAACAAAACCAATCCCGTATAGACCCCAGTCTTTATAAACAACCTCATTGCCTATCCCTTTGTTATAGTAGAGCAACATCTCGGGAGTTGGTGGCAAACTGTTGATATTTTCCAGGAAACTCTGATCTGCAAAGCCAGACAAGAAACTTAATGCTTCCACGTCAAGGGGATTAATATGATTGTATCTATCGGTATCGGTTTGAATGCCGAACATCAATGCTGTGGCAGCAACAGCCATATCCTCCGCGGACAGTTCCAGATCCAGATTCTGCAAAATTAAAGCAACCAGGGTGCTGGTGGAGCCCACATCAGTTCTAAGCAGCGCATAATCAGCCGGTACTGCATCCGATGATTTGGCATGGTGATCAATATGAACAGCACAGGGAAGTTTACCACCGATTGATTCCACCCTGTTGTTTTGAAAATCGGGGACAATGTAGGCTTCATATTTTTGAATATTAATATCTTTATCAAAATTAACAGGTATTTCTAATCTGTCAATTAATAGCTGATTTTGAGGCAGCGACAATTTTCTTTCTGCATAAATTGCCGATTCAATAGAATAATGATCAAGGATTAGCTTGATAGTATACGCCGAAGCGATAGCATCAGGATCAGGTGAACCGGGGATAAAAACTGCCAGAGCTTTATATTTTTGAACTGCTTGAAGGAATAATTCTGCCTCTTTTTTCATGCGATGCCTCAACCTTTTTGATCATTATACCATTTTTTTGCATTAATAAAAATTATTCGCGATCACTTGTTTAAAATCTTACTAAAGGGGGACCGGCTCACTCATGACGAAACCTTACCGAGGGATGTGAAATAACCATGTCAACAAAAATCGTCTTTACTATCGCCTTTAAAGAAAACTATGCAGTTACTCAATTAAAACTTTTACTTGACACTCTACTATCATATCAAATATTATCTTAGCAACAATAAAAACTGTAAGGGCAAAGCTACCGAAAGGTAGTGACGCAAAGCTAGAGGGGCTAAATCACGTTTTGTGATATGTCAGCCAGTTACCAGGTGTAGCCCGGATGGACTAAGCCCTCTGCTTGGTAACGCAGGTGGGTTTTTTATTTGTTAGAAAATACCAGTTCAAACAAAGGCTCAATATTCTTTTCTCTAGCGTGAGTTTACTAAGCCAATTACCGAAAACGCCGTAATTACCGGCAAAATAGCCTTTTTTAGCGTATACACTAAAATACATTGAATAAATACGCCTATTGACAAAGCCTTGCGAGTAATGTATAAACTAAGTATGGCCACTATACGCAAAAGCAAAGTCGGCAAGTATACATACTGGCAGATTGTCGAGTCCAAAAGGGTCGACGGNAAGCCACGNCCGGTTGTGCTGGCNCACCTGGGCACTGCTGAACAGCTTCTGTATAAACTAAGCAAAGGACCCTTGGAACAGAAAGTNCGTTCAGTATCACACGGTGCAGTTGAGCTTCTTTTCAAGGCCGCGACCAGCTTGGAGCTGCCACAGATATTTGAGCAAACCTTTCCCGCTCAGAAAAGAGACGGGTTAAATGTTGGCCAAAGCCTGCTAGCGGCTGCGCTGCACCGGGCCATCAGTCCGGGCAGCAAAAGAGCTTTTGCCAGCTGGGCCTCTGGGACAAGCTTACCAGAATTTATTGACTGCAACCCGAAAGTTTTAGGCAGCCAACATTTCTGGGACCAGATGGAAGCAGTAAGCGATGAACAGCTCTCTGAAACTGAAAAACAGGTTACCCTAAAGCTGATCGAAACAGGTCTTTTTTCACCACGGCTGCTTTTCTATGATCTGACTAATTTTTTCACCTATATTGCCTCAGAAAATGAGCGCTCTGACCTTGCAAAAAGAGGTCATAACAAGCAGAAGCGTCATGATTTAAGACAGTTTGGCTTAGCCCAGGTGGTAACAAAAGACTTCCTGCTGCCGGTTTTCTCAGAAATATATGAAGGAAACAAAACTGATAAAGAACTCTTCATCCCCTTTCTGACCCGGCTAAGAGAAAA
>SL_8KL_010_SEDDRAFT_10000356_pt1 | contig 39270 bp, 43 predicted proteins | sample SodLakKL_010_SED_4_FD_11160 | JGI IMG/M metagenome (IMG submission 11160)
ACTTGTACTGCAGTATGGTTACGTCGAAGATAAAAAAGCGATCATGCAAACACAGTAAAAGACGCAAACAGAGTAAAAGACGCAAACAGAGTAAAAGACGCAAACACAGTAGTAAAACAAAACTACAGGAGGCGGTATGGAATGCAAAAAGGATTATTTCAGTACATAGGGGATAGTTTTACGACATTATTCAACAACCGGGTACTATTATTCACCGGTTTTATGGAGGTTTTACTGACGGGGATCACGTTGATCATGACCTTGGGAGGCGCCATGGGAGGGCCTCGGGCGGGAATATTTTCCGTGATTTTTCTGGTTGCGGTTATGGGGTTGATTGCCTCTTTTATGCTGGCGGGGAAAATTTATATGATCAAGAAAGTATATGATTCCGATGAAGAGGAGCCTGTGGAAATCGGAGATTATTTTGAAGGGATGAGGCATTTCGGTCTTAAAATTTTCGGAGGCAGTATGTTTTTAATGATTTGTGTAGTATTGGTAACCCTTCCGGTTGCTTATATTCTTCTTAGGACCGGAAGTCTTCCGGTGATTATTGTTATATTTGGAGGTCTCCTGATATTGCTGTTGTTTGTTACTCTTTGGGACACGATCCTGGTGGTGGATGATATCGATGTGACCAGTGCTTTTGGAGACAGCATCTCTTTTGTAAAGGGAAATTTCTGGGTTGTGCTGGGTCTGAATATATTTGCAGGACTGATTACCACAAACGATATCCTGAATCCCGCAGGAATGATCGGTGACGGACAGCAAATGGGTGTGGAAACTACTGTGAACTTATCCTTTCTATACCGTTGGATTGTTGAGATATTCGGACCGGCGGGATGGTTTATCGGTATGTTGCTGTTAATGGTACTCTCGGTAATCGCCACCATGGTTTTTGTGGATCTGTATATGGACCGGCGTAACCGATACGGCAGCTTCTCCTAAACAGGAAAGAAGACAGGAAGCCGTTAACTGTCGCCCCAAAAGAAAAGCCCAGGTTATCACCTGAGCTTCTTTTTTTTGCCCTTATATTCTCGGGAATCTTTTTTTCTTATTCTCCCAGGTCCTGCAGTTTATCCCTGGTTCCATCGTAGGTCTTCTGAAAAAAGGCGAAAGATCGCCGCCGACATATTGGGCATACTCGAAGATCCGGCTGCTAACAGCCTCGACTCCGTAGGCACCGGTGGTGCCGATAAGGTCCAGGGCCTCCCTGCCTTCCTGGCTTTCATTGCTCACGTCGATTCTGTCGATATCCTCCGGGGGAAATGCCCTCCAGGGTATTGACGGAATGGCTTTGTAGTTTGAGAAAATACTTTGAAAGGCGAAAGATTCTGTGGTATAATAATTTTATAGATTATTTAGATAGACGAAGCAATATATAGTAACAGCAATTAAGCAAATAAACGGATCAACGAAGGAAAGGATGTTGATACTATCGATAATATAACGGTCCGACGGGAGGAAGCCAGAAGAAAAGCCAGGGTTCGGGAGGAAAATGAAATCAGCATGATGGAACAGCTGAAATTTTTCCTGCCCCTTGGAGCGACCCAGGCGATGATTGCCTTGACTCACTCCTTATTCAATGCGGCCCTGGCAAGATTTCCAAATCCTGAGGTGATGATTTCCGCTTTTGCCGTAACCAAAAGTATTTTGCAGATGATTCAAAACCCGGTATCCATGATCAAGCATACGGTAACCTCCTTGACCACGGATGCTAAAAGCTATTATAAAGTGCGGCGTTTCGTTGCACTGATGGGATTTATAATCGTAGGGATGTTTTTTCTCTTTGCCTTCACGGGCCTTTCCCGCTGGATTATGAATACCCTGATCGGTGTGGAGGGACAGGTGCTTGACGAAGCGGAAACCATGCTGAAAATACTGGTGCTTTTCCCCTTATTCGTATCGGTTCGGGACTTTCATCAAGGGGTTGCCATTAAACTGAGGATGACACCTATTGTTACCATCGGGACCTTTATGCGGGTAATCTTTGTGGGAATTATGGTGCTTGTGGCGGATTACTTTACATTTTTACCGGGGTCCCTATATGCTCCGGGGATATTCGCCATCGCTCTTCTTATCGAGGCCAGCACCGTAACCATTATCATGCGTCGCAGTCAGCGGGATATCCCGGCGGCAATTGAACGACAAAGTATTAAAAACGGAGATCTTGAAGAAGGGCGAACAGAGATGAATAATCGTTTAATTATGATGTTTTTCCTGCCGCTGCTTTTAACCGCAGCCCTTCGAACCGCCGCAAGACCTATAATCAATGCGGGTCTTGCCCGAACCGTAGCCCCGGAAATTGCCATATCCGCCTTTGCCGTCGGCTGGTCCGTGGGTGTATTAGCCTTAGCGCCGTTAATGATGTTTCATCAGGTGCCGATCAATTTTCTTAAGGAAAAGGATCATCCCGAGCGCTATCAATCGGTAAAACGATTTGCGGCACTCATTGGAGGCAGTCTTTCCCTGATCATCGGGATTCTGGGGTTTACTCCCCTGGGACACTTTGTTTTAAGCAACATCATCGGGACCAGTGAAGTGGTAAGCATTATGGCCGCTGATGTCTTGAAAATTATGGCGGCATTACCGATATTCTTTGTGATTCGCCAGTACCTGTGGGGAATTTTCATGAAGCGGCAAAACACCAAGTATGTCAGTGTGGGCAAAATGGTAAACCTTGCAACACTGGTGGTAACGGTGCTGATAGGAACCTTTATCGGGCCGCAGAATCCGGCACTGATCGGAGCCAGCGCCATGGTTATCGCCGAGATGGTGGAGTGCAGCTTCCTGTTTATAGCAAAAAGAAAGAGCCTCGGAATGTCGGGGATTGCATAAGTTTAGTCGCCCTAAATGCAGACATAAAAAAGCAGCGGAATCAAGGTGACCCTTGAACCGCTGCTTCGTTCGTCTTTTGTTTAGTGAAGCTTTCGAGAGAAGACTGCCAGTAAAGCTACAATGGCTATACCAAACAGCATAACTGCAGTTTCTTCGATATCGATGATTCCAAATATCGCAACAACTGCTACTGCCAATGGAATAATCCACTTGATCAGGAAGTGCCAAGCTTCAAACAATGCAAAGCCCACGGTTCCGTCATTGGTAATTTCTTTTCGAAGAACTTCCTTATCAACAACCCAACCGGTAACGATGGCGATAAACATTCCACCAAGACCAAGGAATACTTTGTCGGAAAGAATATCGAATAGATCGAAGACACCAACGTTGAAAACCGGTAATGGACCGAAGACACCTAAGGATAAGGAGGCAAGAACAGCCATGATGGCCATTACAACACCGGTTCCATATACTGCCTTCTTACGCTGCACATCTCTTTGGTCGATTAAGTAGGAAACCACAACCTCCATTAAAGATACGGAAGAGGTAAGGGCCGCCACCGCTAAAGCGATAAAGAAGATGATGCCGAACAGTGCACCGATTCCACCCATTTCAGCAAAAACCATGGGGATAACTACGAATACAAGTCCCGGTCCTTGAGCAGGCTCCATACCGAAAGCGAAAATCGCTGGGAACATTGCAATACCCGCAAGTAGTGCAACACCAACATCCAGTCCGGTAACAATCACTGCATTTTCAACAAGATTTTCTTTCTTGCTTAGGTAGGATCCGTAAGTAATCATGGCCCCCATACCTAAACTAAGGGAGAAAAAGGCTTGTCCCAGGGCGGCTAAGAAAGTTCCGCCGTCAACTTCTGAAAAGTCCGGTCGGAAAATGAAAGCTAGTCCTTCTCCTGCACCGTCAAGGGTTAAGCTTCGAATAGTAATAAATATCAGTAAGATGAATAGAGTAGGCATTAGTACTTTTGCGGCTTTTTCGATTCCGCCTTTGATTCCCTTTGCTACAATCAGAACGTTCATAGCTAAGAAGATAAGCATCCAGACCACGGGCTGTACGCCACCGGTAATAAAAGCACCAAAGGTGTCCCCGATGCCGTCGGGAGTTAAACTATAAAGGCCGGTAACAGATTCCAGAATATAGGCCAGGGCCCATCCACCAACTACGGGATAGAATCCCATGATTAAGAATGCGGATAATACTCCCATGGCTCCAACAAATGTAAATCGGTCGGAATAAGATTTAATGGCCCCTACTGTTGCAAGTCCACTATTTCTACCAAGGGTAAATTCTGCGATCATAACACTGATACCAATAAAAATAACAAATACCAAGTAAATAAGAATAAATGCACTTCCACCGTTTTCACCGGTGAGATACGGGAAACGCCAAATGTTTCCCAGTCCTACTGCGGACCCTGCTGCGGCTAGTACAAAGCCTATGCGGGAGCCCCAATTTTCTCGTTGTTTTTCCATAAAAATTTTCCCTCCTTGTAAAACTAAGATATTTTACGTCCGAAGACGATGAAAATTTTTGTTTCTACAACTTTTCGACCACCTCCTGAAAGTAGTGCATCAAATGAAAATGTCTCTCCAATTGATGGGTTCAATTCAAATCATGGAATAATCTGTAAAGTCAGAAATTTAAATTGATTGTAATGATTATATCCTTTAAGCCACTAAAAATCAAGGGCAAATACAGGTTAAAAGTACTAATAAAATAATTAATATGAATAAATTAATTCGAAATACTGATAATAACAGAAAAGCAGTTGAACAATACTTGCAAAATCAAATAAGAACTTTCAATTGTGTGAAAGTAATAACGAAGATTGTCGAAATGCAGGAAAGAAATACGGGAAAACCGGCAAAAAATTCCCCCGGGATGCTGGAAGTTCCCCGTGAAATGGCCTATAATGAAAAGTAGATAGAAAATAAGAAATGAAAGGGGTTTTGACCATGAAATCAATGATTCGGGTTCGAATGGGAGCAAACGATGCCCATTATGGAGGAAATTTAGTGGACGGGGCAAAAATGTTGGAGTTTTTTGGAGATGTGGCCACGGAGCTGCTGATTCGAAACGACGGAGATGAAGGCCTGTTTGTGGCCTACGAAAGTGTGCAGTTCAAAGCGCCGGTGTATGCCGGGGACTATATCGAAGCGGAAGGAGAAATCATCAAAACCGGAAACAGCTCTCGAAAGATGAAATTCACCGCGAGAAAAGTGATCAAACCGAGACCGGATATTAACGACTCCGCCTGTGATGTACTGGAAACTCCGGAAGTTGTATGCGAAGCGGTGGGAACCTGTGTGGTCCCCAAGGATAAGCAGCGAAAATAATAGGGCTCAATTATCCGAATTAATGTTGGGTTCAACGGATCAATAACTAAAGGAGGTCATCATCATGGAAAAACTAATTATCACTGCGGCCATTACGGGAGCCGAGGTCACCAAGGATATTCAACCGGCCCTGGCCATTACACCGGAAGAAATTGCAGAAGATGCGTATCAGTGCTATAAAAGCGGGGCGTCGATTGTACACGTCCATGCCCGGGAGGAGGACGGAGCTCCTACCCAGGACAAGGAAACCTATGGAAAGATTAAGGATTTACTGAAAGAAAAATGTGATGTGATTTTTCAACCCTCCACCGGGGGTGCGGTGTGGCACAGTCCGAAAGAGCGCTTGCAGCCCGTGGAACTAAAACCGGAAATGGCCACCCTTAGCTGTGGTACCACGAACTTTGGACCCGACGTCTTTATGAACACGGAAGAATATATGGAAAAGTTCGCAAAAAGAATGCAGGAGCTGGGCGTAAAGCCGGAACTGGAAATCTTTGAGCGGGGCATGATCGAGAATGCGAAAAAGTTGGTAAAAAAAGGCCTGCTAAATACACCCCTGCACTTTGACTTTGTTCTGGGCGTCCCCGGAGCGGCTCCGGGAAATCCCGAGGATTTAATGTTTATGGCGGATAAAATTCCTGAAGGCTCCACATGGACCGTTGCGGGAATCGGGCGCCATGAACTGCCCCTGGCCACCTTGGCCATTATCCTGGGCGGCCACGTACGGGTAGGCTTTGAGGATAATGTCTATTATGAAAAAGGAGTCCTGGCAAAATCCAACGCCCAGCTGGTGGAAAGAATCGTAAGAATCGCCAAAGAACTGGGACGGGAAGTAGCCACCCCGGAGGAAGCCCGGGAGATCCTGGGTTTAAAGTAATCGCCTAAATAGTGGGGGAAAACCGATAACCGAAAGTTGTAGGGATGAGTTGCTTTGTTCCGCGAATGTTTCTCTGCCGACGGGGTATATAGGATAGTAGAGAAAAAAACAAGGAGGAAAAACCATGAAACTATTCATTGATACTGCAAATATCGAAGAAATTAAAGAAGCGGCCAGCTGGGGAATTTTAGACGGCGTTACCACCAACCCTTCCCTGATTGCCAAAGAAGGTCGGGATTTTCAGGAAGTCATCAAGGAGATCGTAGGAATCGTAGACGGTCCCATCAGCGCCGAGGTCATTGCCCTGGATGCGGATAAGATGGTGGAAGAAGGAGAAGAACTGGCAAAAATTCACAAGAATATCATCATAAAGGTGCCCATGACCAAGGAAGGGCTCAAGGCCACCAAAGTGTTTTCCGAAAAAGGAATTAGAGTTAATGTAACCTTGGTATTTTCCGCAAATCAGGCGCTCCTCGCCGCAAAGGCGGGAGCCACCTATGTCAGTCCCTTCCTTGGAAGGGTGGACGATATCGGAAGTACGGGAATGAATTTGATCGAAGAGATCATCACCATTTTCAATATCCACGGATTTGATACCCAAACCATTGCGGCAAGTATTCGTCATCCTCTGCATGTTACCGACGCGGCCTTAGCGGGATCCCATGTAGCCACGGTGCCCTTTAAGGTGTTAAAAATGATGACGGATCATCCCTTGACGGATATCGGGATTGAAAAATTCCTGGCTGACTGGAATAACAAATTTTAAGGATTTAAGCGAAGCATAGAGTTTATCCATGGATATTGGAATAGACGCAGGGGGGCTCACAGGCCTCTCTGTTTTTATTTCTTCGCCTGTTTGGACCCGGGAGGGAACCTTCGGACTATTTTTTCCATCATTAAAGTAATCATCTTTTGCTCTTTTGTTCGTTAAACATATTCCTTGATTTCCAACGGGAAAAGGGCTATAATGAGGAAAGAAAGCAACCGGATGGACCCATGGTTTTACATACAAAAGGTATAATAAAAGTAGATAATCCACCAATTCAAAGGAGTGTTTTAAATGGATCGTAATTTAGCAATCAATCTCGTAAGAGTAACGGAAGGTGCCGCACTGGGGGCTGCCCGATGGATGGGACGAAGGGATAAGGAAGCGGCGGATCAGGCCGGCGTGGACGGTATGCGAAAAATGTTTGATACCATCGATATTAAAGGTACGGTAATCATCGGAGAAGGGGAAAAGGATGAAGCCCCCATGCTTTATATCGGAGAAAAGGTAGGGGCCTGGGAAGAAGAGGATTTAGAAGTGGATATTGCCGTAGATCCTGTGGAGGGCACTACCTCCGTAGCCAACGGAACTCCCAATGCGATTGCGGTTATTGCCATGGCTCCAAAGGGATGTCTATTAAATGCTCCATCCTATTATATGGATAAAATTGCCGTAGGCCCCAAGGCCCGTGGAAAAATCGATATCAACTGGCCCGTGGAGAAAAATCTGGAAAGTGTGGCCAAAGCCTTAAACAAAAGTATTGAAGATTTAACCGTAACGGTCATAGACCGACCGAGACATAAGGATCTGATTAAACGGTGCATCGACGCCGGGGCCCGAATCAAACTGTTTTCCGACGGAGATATTGCCAGTGCCCTAGCCACAGCCATTGATGGCACCGGTGTGGACATCTTAATGGGTGTTGGAGGCGCTCCGGAAGGAGTCATTACCGCCGCCGCCATGAAGTGTATGGGCGGAGAAATCCAGGGGAAACTGATCTGCTCCACGGATGATCAAAAGAAGCAATGCGACGCCCTGGGTATTGATACGGAACAGGTTCTGTATATGGACGATCTGGTTAAGGGAGATGAAGCCTACTTCGTGGCAACGGGAATCACCCACGGGGACATGCTGAAAGGCGTGGTTTATACCGGAGACGACACTGCGAAAACCCACTCTATTGTTATGCGTTCAGAAACAGGGACCATACGGTTTGTAGAAGCCACTCATAAACTTCGAACCAAGCCGGACTACGCATATTAAGAGTTGCACAGTTAGGATATCGAAATAAGCAAAAATAAAAAATAATGTGGATGGAGGGAGAAAAACTCCCTCTTTTACCATATCTAAGCCTTAAAGGAGGTGGACTCCGTTGCCAGAGGACTTTGGACAGCGGGAAACTATTGGACGTAAAAGAATTGGAAAAAAAGAAACTGACGGATTTAAAAGAGATTGCCAAAACCTTGGGGATCAAAAATTACTACAAGTATAAAAAGCACGAACTGGTTGATCTGATTCAAGGAAAGCCCTTGGGAAAAGAGGAAGGGGAAAACTCACCGGGAGCATTAGCCGGATCTGCCGATAAAGCCTCTGTGAAAACCAGTGAGGATACAGCCGCGAAAACTACTGCGGATGCAACCGCAAAAGCCCCATCAGAAAAAACTGCAAGGAAAACTGATTCAACCAACACCCTTGAAGATAAGCAGGAAAAGAACTCTCGAGATGAAGGCCTTCCCACCCATTTACAAAGTGAAATTTCCCAGGATAAAGAAGTAAATATCGCCGACGGGATCCTAGACATTCATATGGATGGCTACGGTTTTTTACGGATGAACAATTATCTGTCCAGCGATGACGACATTTATATTTCCCCTTCCCAGATTCGACGGTTTAAAATGCGTACCGGGGATAAAATCACGGGCATTACCCGAAAGGCCAAAAGCGGGGAGAAATATAATGCATTGTTATATGTGAAAAAAATCAACGATCTGGATCCGGAGATTGCCAATCAGCGTTGGGACTTTGATCAGTTAACCCCCATTTATCCCAATAAACGCATCAACCTGGAACTGGCCAGCAATCAACTGGCGACGAGATTAATCGACCTGATCGCCCCCATCGGAAAAGGACAGCGGGGCATGATCGTAGCACCGCCGAAGGCAGGAAAAACGATTTTACTTAAGCAGATTGCCAAAAGTGTGGCCATCAACTATCCCGAGAGCGAAATCATCGTACTGCTCATTGACGAACGGCCCGAAGAGGTTACGGATATGAAGCGCTCCATTGACGGTGAAGTGGTGTATTCCACCTTTGACGAACTGCCCAGTCATCATATCAAGGTGGCGGAAATGGTGCTGAATCGTGCCCAGCGCCTGGTGGAACAGAAAAAAGACGTTGTTATTTTAATGGACAGTATTACCCGCCTGGCCCGGGCCTATAACCTGACCATCCCTCCTACGGGACGGACCCTTTCGGGAGGACTGGATCCCGGAGCCCTGCATATGCCGAAGAAGTTTTTCGGAGCCGCAAGGAACTTGGAAGAAGGGGGATCCCTGACGATCATCGGTACCGCCTTAGTGGAGACGGGAAGCCGAATGGACGATGTGATCTTTGAAGAATTTAAAGGGACGGGAAATATGGAGCTGCATCTGGATCGAAAGCTTTCGGAAAAACGGGTATTCCCTGCGGTGGACATCAACCGTTCCGGAACCCGACGGGAGGACCTGCTTCTTACCCCCGAGGAATTGGAAGCCATGTTCAGTATCCGGCGGGCCATGAGCAACAACAGTGTTCAGGAGACCACGGAGAAAATCATCAATACCCTAATGAAAACGAAAAACAACCGGGAATTCCTTCAGGTAATTCGAAAAAAACTGCAGTAAAATATCCGAATCTAATCCTTGCCATATCTCCAAGGATTATGCTATAATGTAGTAGTTAATCTCAGGAGTATGCGTAATTGAGTATTTTATTAATACTTTCATGCAATATTTGAATAAGTAGAAAGAGGTGAAATATATGAGAAAAGATCTACATCCAAAGTACGATGAAGCAGAAGTATCCTGTGCTTGTGGAAACAAATTCACTACGAAGTCAACAAAAGATGAAATCAAAGTTGAAATCTGTTCAGCGTGTCACCCATTCTATACAGGAAAGCAAAAGTCCTTAGAAAAAGGTGGACGGGTTGAGAAGTTCAACAAAAAATTCGGTGTTAAAACTGAAGAGAAAAAAGATGAAGAAAAAGACGAAGCATAGAGACATAATTGAAACTCAAATATAAATCAAGGTTGGAAAGCACTTCTAGCCTTGATTTTTTGCTACTTAAATACATAATTCAGGGGGAGAAAACACATGGTGGATGTAATGGAATATGCCAACAGCGCAAGTATAGAGGTCATCGTAGGACCCATGTATGCAGGGAAAACCGAGGAGCTGATTCGTCGGATCAATCGGGCGAAAATCGCGGAACTAAACGTGCTTTCCTTTAAACCGAAAATTGACAACCGGTACAACGGCAGCTGCATCGTTTCCCACAACGGAAAGGAAGCGGACTGTTATGTGGTGGAAACCATTGAAGAGATGAGAGCCATCGTAACAACGGAAAAGTTTGATGTAATGTCCATTGATGAGGTGCAGTTTTTTCCGAAGGAAGTGGTGGAGTTTTGTCAGGAAATCGCGGACTCGGGAAAACGGGTCATCGTATCGGGACTGGATATGGATTTTAAAGGAAAGCCCTTTCATATCGTACCGGAAATTATGGCGGTGGCGGAACATGTCTCCAAGCTTACGGCGGTTTGTATGAAATGCAAACGACCGGCCACCAGAACCCAGCGAATCGTCAACGGGCGACCGGCCAAAGCCTCGGATCCCGTAGTGCTGGTCGGTGCTAAAGAAAGCTATGAAGCCCGGTGCCGAAAATGCCATGAAGTACTGCCGGATTAGATAATAGGCGGAAGATAAGGGGGCGTTTTTATGGAAAAGCAAACGATTGGTGAACTGTTGAAATGGGGAAAAAAAGAGTTAAGAGAAACCGGCCTTCGCAGTCCCGATTTGGACGCCGAGGTTCTTTTGATGGAAGTGTTGGGAGTTGAGCGACTGGTTCTTCATGTGTATCCTGAACGAGTGGTGGAGCCCGGGCAGCATGAAGCCTATGAAGAGGGAATTCGCAGGCGAAAAGCCCAAGAGCCGCTGCACTATATCACCGGAAAAAAAGAATTTATGGGCCTTGATTTCCATGTGGAAAAAGGGGTGCTGATTCCAAGAGGAGATACGGAGGTCGTGGTGGAAGCGGCCATTGATACATTAAAGGAAATCGGAAAGAAAAAAGGCTTCCGGGATGAGGAACTGAACCTGGTAGAAAAAGCTGAGCGCCGGGGAGAGCTGCGGGCCCTGGATATCGGAGTGGGTAGCGGAGCCATTGCCGTAAGCCTGCTTTATTATGTGAAAAATCTTTATATGATCGGAACCGATATTTCGCCGATTCCTTTGAAGGTTACGGGAATCAATGCAAAAAATCATGGGGTGGCCCATCGACTGGGTCTTCTCGAAGGCAGTTTGTTCGAGGCTCTGGACCGTGCCCTTCCCCCCGAGGAACGGACCTTTGACCTGATCATTTCCAACCCTCCCTATATATCCTTCGAGGTAAAAGAGGACTTAGACCGGGAGGTAAAGGACTATGAACCGGAAGAGGCGCTGTTTGCTGAAGATCATGGGCTTTTTTATTACCGGGAGATCGCCCGAAGGGCACCCTCCTATTTAAAAACGAAGGGGTACCTGGTCTTTGAAATCGGCTACGATCAGGGCGACGACGTCAGAAGAATTCTGCAACAGGCAGGCTTTAGCGGGGTTCAGATTCTGAAGGATTTAGAAAATCGGGACCGGGTAGTGATGGGAAAGCGCTAATCCGAACAATGATCGAATAGCGACAAATCAGGTAGTGATAGGAACGGGGTAATATGATATAATAAAGGGTAGTGAATATATAGGCTTTTCGGAAAAGCCAAATTTAAGGATGAGGTGTAAGCAGAATGCTGGATAAATTGGATTCGGTAAAACAGAAATATGAGGATTTAGGTCAGATAATCAGTGATCCCGAGGTGGTAAACGATCAGAACCGATGGAGAAAACTGGTAAAGGAGCATGCAAGCCTGGAGCCGATTATTACGAAGTATAAAGAGTATAACGCTGTAAAGGAAGATTATGACGAGGTCAAAGAAATCATTCAGGATCGGTCCGCCGATGAAGAATTAAAGGAAATGGCCAAGAACGAAATCAAGGAATTGGAAGAACAAAAGGAAGCTTTGGAAGAAGAGCTGAAAATGATGCTGATTCCCAAGGATCCCAACGATGAGAAAAACGTTATTGTGGAAGTCCGTGCCGGTGCCGGCGGGGATGAAGCCGCAATTTTTGCGGGAGATCTGTTTCGAATGTACTCCCGATTTTGTGAACGGCAAGGCTGGAAAGTGGAGATTCTCAATTTAAGTGAATCGGAAACCGGCGGTTATAAAGAAGTGGTATTTATGGTAAAAGGTCACGAAGCCTATTCACTGATGAAGTATGAAAGCGGTGGACACCGGGTACAGCGGGTTCCCGAAACGGAGTCCAGCGGTAGAATTCACACATCGGCGGCAACCGTGGCGGTACTTCCGGAAGTGGATGACGTGGAACTGGAAATTGATCCCAATGATCTTCGGGTGGATGTATTCCGTGCCTCGGGCCACGGTGGACAAAGTGTAAACACCACGGACTCTGCAGTCCGTATTACTCATATCCCCACAGGGGTAGTGGCTTCCTGTCAGGACGAGAAGTCCCAGTTAAAGAACAAGGATAAGGCCCTGAAAGTATTAAAGGCCCGAGTATTGGATCAAATTGTACAAAAGCAGGAAAGTGAAATTGCGGCGGATCGAAAATCCCAAATCGGATCCGGGGATCGAAGTGACCGGATTCGAACCTATAATTATCCCCAGGGACGAATTACGGATCACCGTATCAACAAAACCATATATAAACTCGACGCCTTTATGGACGGGGATATTTATGAGATGATCGACGCCCTTCGTACCTCGGAGCAGGCGGAAAAGCTGAAGGAAATACAAGACTAATCATGCATTCAAAAAAGTTGAGAGAACCTCAGCTTTTTTTGCGAAATTTTTCCCGGAAACAGCGAGGAAAAGAATCAGGGATGAATGTCCGGGAAGTACTAGAAAGAGTGAAAAGTGCCGGCCGGTGAAGAAAATATACCGGATAAAAAATGAATGACGGGTGAAAAAAATGGATGAAAAAAAGGCGAAGCAACAGGAAAATAAAAATAGACTGATAGAGGAAGAAAAAATCCTTACGGTAATGACCACGGTAAATCCGGGGAGTTCCAAGGAGGCCCTGCTTTCCGCATTATATCCCTTCGGACAGATGATTGAAAAATCCGGAGTGGTGGCTTTTCCTACGGAGACGGTATACGGCCTTGGGGCCAGCGCCTTGGATCCCAAGGGGATTGAAAAGATCTTTATCGCCAAAGGCAGACCTTCGGACAATCCGTTGATTGTTCATATTACAAAGACGGAAGAGGTGTTTGACTTAGTGGAGTCCGTGCCGGAAAAAGGGATTCAGCTGATGAAGGCTTTTTGGCCGGGACCCTTGACGATGATCTTCAAAAAAGAGAAGATCATCCCGGATATCGTAACCGCCGGAGGGGATACCGTGGCGATCCGGATGCCGGATCATCCCGTGGCCAAGGCCCTGATTGAAATCAGCGGCGTGCCCTTAGTGGCCCCCAGCGCCAATGCTTCCGGGAAACCCAGTCCCACCACGGCCCGGCATGTCTGGGATGACCTGGATGGAAAGATCCACGGGATTATTGACGGCGGAAGCTGCCTGGTGGGGATTGAATCCACGGTCATTGACATGACCCTAAAGCCTCCGATGCTCCTTCGCCCCGGTGGAATCACCCAAAAGATGATCGAGAAAGTCATCGGGCCCATCCAACGGGATGAACAGCTGGACGAAATATATCGGGGAAACTCCTCGAAGAAGGAACCACATTTCCCGGGAAAAGTCCGATCCCCGGGCATGAAATACACCCATTATGCTCCGAAGGCCAAAGTCTTGATTCTTCGGGGGCGGCGGGAAAAGGTCATAGAAAAAGTTCAAGAAATGGAAAAAAACTATCGGGAATCCGGACAAAAAGTGGGTATTATTACTCTGGATGAAAATCTGAAGGATTATGAAAAAGCATACGGAAAAATCCATGGGGAAGCGGAGGATATCTGCAACAATCCTTGTATCCGATCTCTGGGAAGCGTGAAAGAAGTGGAGAAGATGGCGGCGAACTTATTTGCCATTCTTCGGGATTTTGATCAAACCGATGTAAAGATTATTTTAGCCGAAGCCGTAGAGGACCGGGAGATGGGTTACGCCATTATGAATCGTCTGTCCAAGGCGGCGGGGCAAAATATACTTTATGTGGATGAGGAGGATCGATCATGAAAATACTTTTTGTATGTACGGGAAACACCTGTCGAAGCATCATGGCGGAAGCAATTCTAAAAGATCTGTTAGAAAAGGAAGGTTTGTCCCGGAACTTCGAAGTAAGCTCTGCAGGGCTTTTCGCCCAGGACGGAGAACCCCCCACCATCGAGACCCAGTTTGCCTTGGAAAAGGGTGGCATCAACTTAGAAGAAACCGGCGCCACCTACGTGGAGGATGAAGTCTTGGAAGGGGTGGATTTAATCCTGACCATGACGGAAGGACATAAATTAATGATCGAGGACCGAAAAGAAAAAGGATACTACGAAGGAAAACTCTTCACCCTGAAGGAATACACCAAGGAATGCAAAGCAAAATCCGAAAACCATGAGGACGGGGCCATGGATATATGCGATCCCTACGGGCGGTCCCTGGAGGTTTACCGGGAAATTTTCCAAGAAATTTATGGAGAAATCGAGATTTTACTGCAAAAAATTCTAGAAAAATGCTAAAACTTCTGTATAATACAATAAGGGTCTAAATGAAAAACGGAGGTGTAATAATGACGAAAAATGAAAAAATTGCCATCGGAAGTGATCACGGAGGATTCGACCTGAAGAATTTCATCAAAGAACACTTAGAATTTCAAGGTTATGAAGTGGAGGATTTTGGAACCTATGATAAAACTTCCTGCGATTATCCGGATTTTGCATACCCCGTAGCCAAAGCGGTAGCGGAGAACAAGTATGATAAAGGTATTGTGATCTGCGGTACAGGCATCGGTGTATCCATTGTGGCCAATAAAGTAAAAGGCGTTCGTTGCGCACTGGTTCACGATTGTTTTTCCGCACAGGCTACCCGGCTCCATAATGACACCAATGTCCTGGCCATGGGTGAACGGGTCATCGGCAAAGGTCTGGCCAAAGAGATCGTGGATATTTGGTTAAACACCGAGTTTGAAGGCGGACGACATAAAAACCGAGTGGATAAGATCAAAAATGTGGAGCAGGAAAACTAAAAACATAAAAAATCTGGAGGTATAACTATGAGCAAAGTGGTGGTAATAGATCATCCATTGATTCAACACAAATTAACTTTTCTTAGGGACGTAACAACGGGATCCAAGGATTTCCGGGATTTGGTACGGGAAATGTCCATGCTGATGGGCTATGAAGTTACCCGGGATTTACAGCTGAGAGATATTGAAATTGAAACCCCCATGGGCAAAACCATGTCCAAAACCCTAACGGGAAGAAAACTGGGTATTGTTCCGATTCTTCGGGCAGGTCTCGGAATGGTGGACGGAATTCTACAACTGATTCCTGCGGCCAAGGTCGGCCATGTGGGCCTATACCGGGATCCTAAAACCCTAGAACCCGTAGAATACTACTGCAAGCTCCCCACCGACGTCGGCGAGCGACAGTTAATCGTACTGGACCCCATGCTTGCCACGGGGGGATCGGCCAAAGCGGCCATCCAGTTCTTAAAAGATAAAGGCGCCCTAAACATTAAATTCATGTGCCTAATCGCCTCGCCGGAAGGGATCGAAGCCTTAAAATCCGCTCACCCCGATGTGGATATTTACGTGGCCTCCATCGACGAAAAGCTGGACGACCATGCCTATATCGTACCGGGTCTCGGCGACGCCGGCGACCGACTCTTCGGCACCAAATAAAGGCGCAGGAACAGTTGGACCGAGGGGGACAGGGGGACGGAGTAATTGTCCTCTTCCGTAAAGATCGTTTCTACGGCTACCCTAAAAAAACAAAGAGGTGAAATGATGAGACCATCTTGGAATGAATATTATATGGATATCGCAGAGACCGTCAAACGAAGATCCACCTGTATGCGAAGACAAGTGGGCGCCCTATTGGTACTTAATAAAAAGATTTTAGCCACGGGATATAACGGTTCTCCGAAAGGACTTCGTCACTGCAATGAAATCGGTTGTATGAGAAATGATTTAAACGTTCCGTCAGGGGAACGCCATGAACTTTGCAGGGGACTTCATGCGGAGCAAAATGCGATTATTCAGGCGGCCATGCATGGTGTGAAAATCGAAGGTGCCCACCTTTATGTAACCCATAAACCCTGTGTAGTGTGTGCGAAAATGATTATCAATGCAGGGGTTGAAAAAGTGGTGTTTAAAGGGGATTATCCCGATCGTTTATCGGATAATATGTTTAAAGAAGCGGGGATTGTCTTGGATCAATACGAAGATGAACAGGAAACAAGCAACGCGGCAAAGTGATTAGGCCGTTCAAGGGCAGCAGGTACTAACTTCATAAAATTCACAAGTCTTGTGATAGTGGTCAAGTTCCTAAGTGATGGAACGTGTTCAATATTCACAGGACTTTTTTCGTATCTTAATCTGCATTTCCGGTATCGGGTTATTTTTATCCTATAGGGGGATGAGCGGGTTCTTATGCTCCGGTGCCCGGGCACCTCTCCATCTGCTGATCTTCGGATGCATTTCCTCCCGCAGGGCCATAATCCTAAGTCCTTTGCAAAAGAGCTTAGAGAAGGGGGAGGACAATAACTCCGTCCCCCTGTCCCCTTGTCCCTCTGACAAAAGAGTAACAAATGGTGAGACGCCTAAAATCAAGAAAATTCCGACAGGGCGACAGGGCGGGCACATTGTTAAATAAATAATGAATAAGATGAAAAGCCATGGAAATATTACCGGATTCGTGGAAGCTCTTCGGAATATATGAATTAAATCGAATTTTGTAAAAAATCTTGCAAAGATTATTCAAAGAATATACAATGGTTAATAAATTAACAATAATAGCCCCGGGAAGAAAAAAGTTTTCAATTTAGCATCTGTCAAGTGTTTGAACAGACCGCAGTAAAAATGGACATATAAAAATGTTTAAATAAAAAAATTAATTAAATATTATAAATTTGATATATATTTAACTTACATCCCTTAAACAAAGCCGGGTTTCTGTGTTATAATAGAGAAGGTATTTTTATAAAACCGTTGTAAACTATTGAATCGGGGTGCACCATGGGGAACAAGAAGAGTATTTTTGAAAACTTAGCACTGATTACATACTTGGGAGTAGCTATGATTGTTCCTATTGCCCTAACCCTATTCGCAGGACGATGGTTGGACGAGAAACTGGGCACCGGCCCCTTATTTTTATTTATCTTTGTGGTCATCGGAACCCTGGCGGCTTTTCGTAATCTTTATAAAATCGGCACCCGGGATCTTCCGAAACGTAAAGGACGTGATGATGATGGATCCTAGAGCACAGATTCAACAGGACTTTGTAAAAATCATCAAAGGGATGATTCTGGGAAACGTTGTACTTATTGTTATCGGAGCCTTTTTTATAGAAGAGGCCATGGCCTTTACCCTGGGACTGATTCTTGGCAGTGTCATTGCGGTACTGAACATGCGGCTGCTGTACCTTACCTTAAATCGGGCCGTCACCATGTCCTTTCGAAGGGCGCAGATCTTTACCGTAAGTCGTTATATTCTTCGATATATCATTATCGGAATTGTGGTTTATGCTTCCCTTACAGCGGATCATTTGCATCCACTCGGGACGATTTTAGGATTGCTGCTGATTAAGCCCGTAATTCTCGCGACCCAGCTGTTTGAAGATAAAGCTTTTCTAAAGAATGTATTTGTCAGAAAAAAAGACTGATTACTTCAAGAAAGGAGGAACACCATGGATTTTGGATCAAGAATTTTGTTTGAAATACCCATATTCGGTGGAATGCCCTTTACAGAAACCATTGTGATAACGTGGATTATCGGAGCGGTGCTGGTGGGCTTATCCGTAATCTTTGTTCGAAACTTTGAGAGTGTACCCAAGGGTGCCCAAAACGTTATTGAACTGATTGTGGAGGCCATCAATGATCTGGTTGCCCAAACCATGGGGAAGGATAAGATGGGATTTGCCCCTTATATGGGCTCATTGTTTATATTTCTTACGGTGGCCAATATTGTGGGGTTAATCGGTATACGGCCCCCTACGGCGGATCTTAATATGACCTTTGCCCTGGCCGCACTCACCTTCGTGATGACTCACTACTTCGGAGCGAAGCGAAAAGGCATTGGCGGATACTTAAAATCCTTAGCCGAACCCATCCCCGTGATGCTGCCCATGAACATCGTAGGAGAACTGGCCAACCCGGTATCCTTGTCCTTCCGTTTATTCGGAAACATCGTCGGCGGGGTGGTAATTATGACCCTGGCTTATCAAGGGCTGTCCGCCGTAAGCGGGATGATCGGCTTAGAAGCTCTCCCGATTTTCCAAGCGGGAATTCCGATTTTTCTTCATGCATATTTTGATATCTTTGCAGGCGTACTACAAAGTTTTATTTTCGTAATGTTAACGATGGTGTTTATAGGAATGGCTATGGATTAGGGTTCACAGCTTTTGAGGAGGTGAAAATTTGGAATCCGGTAACTTCATTATTGATTTTTTAGAATGGCTGGCATCGTTTGAAAGAAATGCGTTAATTTTAGCAGGGTCTGCCATTGGTGCAGGATTTGCCATGATTGCAGGGATTGGTCCCGGCATCGGTCAGGGTCTGGCCGCGGGAAAAGGTGCAGAAGCTGTGAGTTACAATCAGAAAAACGCAAAAAAATCCACTTTGGTTATGCTGCTCGGTTCAGCCGTGGCAGAGACATCAGGAATACTTGCCCTGGTGGTGGCACTGATACTGTTATTTATGAACCCGTTGATCGGAGTGGAAGGCACGGGAATTGTGCTTGCCGCATCGGCGATCGGTGCAGGACTTTCCATGATCGCCGGGATTGGTGCAGGAATCGGTCAGGGCTACGCCGCCTCTAAGGGGACGGAAGCCGTAGGAAAGCGACCGAAGCTGCAGCCCGCCATTGTACGGACCATGTTTCTCGGTCAAGCGGTGGCACAAACCACAGGGATTTACGCCCTGATTGTGGCCCTGGTACTAATGTTTATTAATCCTTTTGTGTAATGTTGATTCACGGCGAAAAGCCATAAAAATTTAATGATTATCATAGGTTAAGCAGTAGGGCACCAGGATAAAGGTAAGGAAGTACAGGGAACGAAGCAAGTGCAGGTAAGGAAAAAATCAGATAAAATCAAAGGAGGAAGAAATCATGGAAGGTATTACTAGTGAAGCGTTGGTATTAGCAGCATCAGCAATTGGAGCAGGTCTTGCGATGATCGCAGGAATCGGAGCAGGAATCGGTCAAGGTTACGCCGCCGGTAAAGGTGCGGAAAGTGTCGGACGACAACCGGAAGCTCAGGGAGATATCGTACGAACCATGTTACTGGGAGCCGCAGTTGCGGAGACCACAGGAATCTACGGTCTAATCATTGCCCTTGTTCTACTATTTGTAAATCCATTAGTTGGAATGCTGTAATCGTAGACAAAAAGGGGGCCACGCCCCCAAACTACTCTGGTAGAAAGGAGGCATTTTAGATGCAGGGATTAGTGGAACTGAATTTAAGTTTATTTTTTAACCTGGTTAACTTTTTAATCATATTTTTACTTCTTCGGCATTTCCTGTTCAAGCCCGTAACGGAACATCTGGAAAGTCGACGAAACAAGATTCAAAATGCCCTGGATGAAGCGGAAGAAACCCGGGAAGAAGCGGGACGCCTAAAGGAAAAATACGAAACCAAGATGCAAAACATCCGGGATGAGCGAAACGAAATCATTCAAAAGGCTACCCGATCGGGAGAATCCCGAAAGTCGGAAATCATTCAGGAAGCCCGGGAAGAAGCGGAAAAAATCAAGGATCGTGCAGAAAAGGAAATGAGTCGGGAACGACAAAAGATGATCAACGAATTAAAGGATCAAACCTCAAGCATCGCCATGCTTGCAGCGTCTAAGGTACTGGAAAAGGAACTGGATGCAAAATCCCATGAAAGCCACATTCAAGAATTTATTGACGAGGTGGGGGATGTTAAATGGAAGAATTAGTTGCGAAACGGTATTCCAATGCCTTATTTGAAGTTGCCTTAGAGGGAAAAACCTTAGACAAAACCGGAGAAGAACTCTCCGTTATTACCGAGGCCTTAAAAGACCATCAGGATTTATTTAAGGCCTTAAAATCTCCCCTGATCAAACCGGTGGAGAAAAAAGAGATCATGAAAAGCATCTTTGAAACGCACCTGAGTAAGGAAATTTTAAACTTTGTTTTCGTCTTAATCGACAAAAATCGAAGCGGCGCCTTACCGGAGATCGGAGCCGAATATCATAGACTTCTGGCCCTTCACAATAACACCATTGAAGCGGTGGCGACCACGGCGGTTTCCATGACGAAGGAGCAGATCACGGAACTTACGGAAAAACTTACGAAAACTTCAGGAAAAACGGTAACCTTAAGTAATGAAGTCGACCCGTCGATTATCGGCGGGGTGTTCATTCAGATGGGTGATAAAATCATCGACGGAACACTGAAAAGACGGCTTACGGAAATTGAGGACCGATTAAAAGAAGTAATACTATAGGATAGGGGTGATTGAAACATGAGTCTCAGACCTGAAGAGATCAGTTCAGTCATAAAAGAGCAAATCCAACGATATGAAGACAAACTTGAAACCAAGGATGTGGGTACCGTAATCCAAGTAGGTGACGGGATTGCCCGAATTCACGGTTTAGAAAAGTGTATGGCGGGAGAGCTTCTGGAATTTCCGGGAGAAGTCTTCGGCATGACGCTGAACTTAGAGGAAGATAACGTTGGGTGTGTACTTTTAGGATCGGACGAAAATATCAAAGAAGGTGACACGGTAAAAAGCACGGGAAGAATTGTAGAAGTTCCCGTAGGAGAAGCCATGCTCGGAAGAGTAGTAAACTCCCTAGGACAGCCCTTAGACGGGAAAGGTCCTATTAACACCGATAAATTCCGGGATGTGGAGCGAGTCGCTCCGGGAATTATTGCACGAAAATCCGTAGACGAACCACTGCAAACGGGACTAAAATCCATTGACTCCATGATTCCCATCGGACGGGGACAGCGGGAACTGATTATCGGAGACCGGCAAACGGGTAAAACCGCCATCGGAATCGATACCATTATCAATCAGAAGGATACGGATGTAATCTGTATTTATGTGGCCATCGGTCAAAAGAAATCCACCGTAGCCCAGATTCAAGATGTGTTAGAAAAAAACGGAGCCATGGAGTATACCACCATTGTTTCCGCCAGTGCCAGTGAAATGCCTCCCCTGCAATACTTAGCTCCCTACGCCGGTTGTGCCATGGGTGAAGAGTTTATGGAAAACGGCAAGCACGTACTGGTCATTTATGATGACTTATCCAAGCATGCGGTGGCTTATCGAGCCATGTCCCTGCTACTTAGACGTCCACCCGGACGGGAAGCTTACCCCGGAGATGTATTCTACTTACATAGTAGACTCCTGGAGCGAGCGGCAAAACTGAACGAAGATTTAGGAGGCGGTTCTCTAACCGCTCTACCGATTATCGAAACCCAGGCGGGAGACGTATCGGCCTATATCCCCACCAATGTAATATCCATTACCGACGGTCAGATTTTCCTGGAGTCGGAGCTTTTCTACTCGGGAGTACGACCGGCGGTAAACCCCGGAATTTCCGTATCACGGGTTGGGGGCGCAGCCCAGATCAAGGCCATGAAGAAGGTTGCGGGAAAACTGCGATTAGAGCTTGCCCAATACCGGGAGCTTGCAGCCTTTGCCCAGTTCGGTTCCGAGCTGGACCAGGAAACCCAGAGTCGACTTTCCCAGGGAGAGCGAATCATGGAAGTATTAAAACAAGGCCAGTATCAGCCGATGAATGTGGAAGATCAGGTGCTGATCATTTACGCCGTTACCAATAAATATCTGACGGATATTGAAATTGAAAAGGTTCAGGACTTCGAAGCGAGATACCTGAAGTTTATGAGAGAAACCTATCCGGAAGTGGGTAAGGAAATCAAAGAAGAGGGTGCTCTTTCCAAGGAAATGGAAGAGAAACTGAAAGACGCCATTGAAGAATTCAAAAAGGATTTTAAACAGGAATAGACCCGGTCTTTGTAATAGGAGGTGAATCGATTTGGCTGGAGCAGGAATGCAAGATATTAAACGTAGAATAAGAAGTGTGGATAGTACCAAACAGATTACAAAGGCCATGGAGTTGGTATCTTCAGCAAAACTTCGCAGAGCGAGACAGCGGGTAGAGGAAAACCGACCCTATTTTGAAAAAATTGAAGAGACCATCCAGGGCATTCTTCCCCATACCAGGGAACTTAAAAATTCCTATATTGATCAGCGGGAGGTAAAGAAAACCGGCTACATTGTCATTACGGGAGACCGGGGACTTTGCGGGGGGTATAATACCAATGCCATTAAAAAAGCCCTGAACCATATGGAGGACCGGGAAGTATCGGTGATTGCCATCGGTCAAAAAGGGGTGAACTTCTTTCGAAAGAAAGGATATGATTTAGACGGTGAGTTCGTCTCGATTTCAGAAAAACCCATGTTCTCCGATGCCAAAAGCATTGGGAAACTGGCCATGGAACTGTATCAAAATGAAATGATCGATGAAGTAAACCTCGTCTATACGGAGTTTGTTTCCACGATTAATCATAAGCCGAGACTGATTAAACTCCTTCCTCTGGATCAAAAAGAAATACCCGAGGAAATGGAAGAAGAGCGGGACGAGGTTATGACCTATGAACCCTCTGCGGAAGAGGTTCTGGAATACTTAATACCGAAGTACGTGGAAAGCATGATCTACGGCGCCTTGATTGACGCTTCCGCCAGTGAGCAGGGAGCAAGGCGGGTGGCCATGGAAAGTGCCACGGACAATGCAGAGGAAATGATTGATGATTTGAATTTGAAATATAACCGTGCAAGACAGGCGAGCATTACCCAGGAGATCTCTGAGATCGTAGGGGGCGCCGAAGCACAGAATTAATACGTAAAGAGGAGGGATCGTATGGCCGAAGAAAATATTGGTGTTCTTACCCAGGTCATTGGACCGGTAGTGGATATCCGCTTCCAAAGTGATAAACTGCCCCATCTGCTTAGCGCAGTGGTCATCCAAGGTAAGGACCGGGTTGTTACGGCGGAGGTCGCACAGCATATCGGAAACGACACCGTAAGAGCCGTAGCCATGACCGCGACGGAAGGTTTGGTTCGTGGAATGGAAGTTAGAGATACCGGACATCCAATCCAGGTTCCCGTAGGAAAAGGAACCCTGGGACGGATTTTTAATGTACTTGGTGAAACCGTAGATGAAAAGGGAGAAGTTAAAACAGAGAAAAAGTCTTCCATTCATCGACAGGCCCCGCCCTTTGAAGATCAGGACACGTCCACGGAGATCTTTGAGACGGGAATTAAAGTAGTAGACTTAATCGCCCCCTATTCCAAGGGTGGTAAGGTCGGTCTCTTTGGAGGTGCGGGCGTAGGAAAAACCGTACTGATCATGGAGCTGATCAACAATATCGCAACGGAGCACGGCGGACTTTCCGTATTTGCAGGAGTAGGAGAACGTACCCGTGAAGGAAACGACCTATACTACGAAATGATTGAATCCGGAGTAATTGACAAGACCACTCTGGTGTACGGTCAGATGAATGAGCCCCCGGGAGCGAGAATGCGGGTAGGACTGACAGGCCTTACCATGGCGGAACACTTTAGAGATGAAGAAGGACAGGACGTACTGTTGTTTATCGATAATATCTTCCGATTTACCCAAGCGGGTATGGAAGTATCGGCACTCCTTGGGCGTATGCCCAGTGCCGTAGGTTACCAGCCGACCCTGGCGACAGAGATGGGTGAGCTTCAGGAGCGGATCACGTCGACGAAAAAAGGCTCCATCACGTCGGTTCAGGCAATTTACGTACCGGCGGATGACCTTACGGACCCGGCGCCGGCAACAACCTTTGCTCACTTGGACGCAACGACGGTTCTGTCCCGTCAAATTTCCGAGCTTGGAATTTACCCTGCGGTAGACCCGCTGGACTCCAACTCACGAATTCTGGACCCGGCTATTGTAGGCCAGGAACACTACGACGTGGCGCGGCAAGTACAGGAAATTCTACAGCGTTACAAGGAACTGCAGGATATTATTGCAATTCTTGGTATGGACGAGCTGTCCGATGAAGATAAGGTTACGGTATCCAGAGCCCGACGGATTCAGCGGTTCTTATCCCAGCCATTCCACGTAGCCGAGCAGTTTACGGGCATGTCGGGTAAATACGTATCGTTGAAAGAGACCATCCGAGGATTTAAAGAAATCCTGGAAGGAAAGCACGATGAATTACCGGAATCCGCCTTCCTGTTTGTGGGAACCATTGATGAAGCGGTGGAAAAAGCCAAGGAAGCGTAGGTGATATAGTATGGCTAAAAAATTTCATGTGGAAATTGTAACGCCGAATCGGATTTTCTTCGATGAGGAAGTGGAAAAACTCGTTGTTCGAACCACCACGGGAGACATTGCCATCCTTCATGACCATACCCCTTTGGTAACCCCGGTGGAAATCGGCCGGGCAAAGATTATTTACGGAAATGACAAGGAACGGGAAGCTACCATCTCCCCGGGAATCCTGACCGTAGACGAATCCGGGGCCATTCTCCTGACCGATGCGGCGGAGTGGCCGGAAGAGATTGATCTTGACCGGGCGGAACGGGCGAAAAAACGGGCCAAGGAACGACTGGAAGCCCAAAAGAAAAACGAGGTGGATGAAACCCGAGCCCAGGTGTCCATGCGTAAGGCGGTCAATCGAATCGAGTTGGCGAAGCGAAAAAAGTAGATAAGAACAGGAAAAAGGACATCGAGGAAGACGAGTAAGGTTTTTCCTGTTCGATTAAATACAAAAGTACAGTCTGAAACACTGTGTCGTCGTAAGGAGAGTATTAAACCGGACATAAAAGGATGCATAAAACCGGACATAAAGAAAGCATAAAGATCGAGGGATCCCCTCTTTCTTTATGCTTTTTTTCTTTATTGTATATTTCGCTTTTGATTCTTATTTTATCTTTTGCTGAATAAGCGCTCTAGTGAACAATAATATCGTAGTCATCATGAACTTCCGCTTCAGCCCTTTCAATCGTCACGGTCATTTGTATCGGCAGGGCGACAATCACTTCGTAGGTCGTGCTGATCCATCCCATATCCCGGTGAATGCCCAGGGGCAGAATCTCTTCAGGCAGTCGCTGCAGACGAACGGCGCCGTCCTGCATTTCCAGAACCCCGGTGTACTGCTGCCCTTCTACTTCAAAATCAAAGGGAATTTCCTCGTGGCCCGATTCCAGCAAGGGGAAGCGGTGGATATTCTCCCCGCGAAGGGTAACCACAACCTCCGCTTCACCGTCGCCTCCCGCCAAAATCCAGGGGATGGCCAGAGTGGCGCCGATGCTTAAAATCACAATTAATATAATTAAAATGATATCCCCGAGGGTCATCATCTTCAGTATCTTTCTCATAAAAAGCCTCCTAACGGATTTATCTGATCTCTACAATTATACAGCAGAAAAAACCGATTGACAACAGCCATCATTTAAAGGAGAATAAGACTGGGATGTTTTTACAAAATATGAATGTAAAAAAAGCACACACTGAAAAACAAATAAAAATTCGTAGAATATAGAGGTGAAGGAAATGAAGGATTATAACGAAAAATCAGAACTGGAACAAACGGTGCAACGGGGAATTTACGGACCGCCGAAGATTAAAGGGGAAGAGAAAAAAATCTATTTAGGGGAGTTTCGGGAACGGGTAATTGTGGCACTTTCCGTGGAAGAGGTTTTCTACGATGAAGGGGTGGCTGTGGCGGAGGATAATTTAAAGGATCCTATGGCCCATCGACTGATTGTCAATCACAACAAAATGACCTCGAAGTGGACAAAAAAATATATGGGCCTGGCCCAAAAATACAATAAAGAGTACAAATCCTTCCAAACGGAAGCCCAGGAAGCCATGGGCCTTGTGGTGGTCAGCCGGGAAGCGGTAAACAGGGAAAATATTCGGGTGAAGCTTCGGCTCCTTCCCGATAAATTTCAACATGCCACCAGTAAAAAGCTTTGCAGTGACTGCTATGAAGAGCTTCAGGAAACGGCCCCGGATCGGGTAACGGAGTTTAAAAAGCTGGGACTGATGGACAGACTGCTGGGTAAATCCTGCGGGGTTCCGGAAAATGAACATGGAGAAGAAAAAAAGAAGGCTTCGGAGTAAAAAGAGTTCTGAATCTGGGTATATTTAACCGGATTCAATGAAATCCTTAAATGCAAGGGGTTTTACAATAAAAAAATACTTGCATTAATCTCGATTACTGATAAAATGTTAAACAGGTATATTTCTAAATTTTTAACGACATAATAAAATCAAAGCAACTAAATAAATATAATGCAGCATCGGGATAACATTAAGCATCAGGGATGTAATTTAGTATCAATTTAGTATCAAGGTATGTATCTGAAAAAAGATACTAAATATCTAAAAAAGGCGCAAAGATTATTTGTGTCGATTTTGCATATTTGAAATTGCAAGTTGTCGGAGAAACGGTATGTTGTCAGGGAATGGCAAGCTGTCAGGGGAATAAGGATAGAAAGCGAGGCATAATATTGGAAAAAATTATCGTAGAAAATAGCGGCCCATTAAAGGGCAGGGTAAGAATAAGCGGTTCAAAAAATGCGGTGCTGCCGATTTTAGCCGCATCATTACTTAATAATCACGCATCGGTCATTGAGGATGTACCGCCCCTCAAGGACGTCGGGGTAATATCCGAGGTATTGGAAAGTTTAGGCGCCACGGTGGAAAACCTGGGAGAAGGCACCCTACGGATCACGGCGAAGGAAATCACAAACGTGGAAGCTCCCTATGAACTGGTTCGAAAAATGCGGGCGTCGTTTCTGGTGATGGGACCCTTACTGGCCCGTTGCGGAAAAGCAAGGATCTCCATGCCCGGAGGCTGCGCCATTGGAACAAGACCCATCGATTTACATCTGAAAGGATTTAAGGCCCTTGGAGCAAAAATTCATATCGGTCACGGATTTGTGGAGGCCGAAGCGGAAAAGCTGGTGGGAGCCAAGATTTACTTAGACTTTCCCAGTGTAGGAGCCACGGAAAATATTATGATGGCCGCAGTACTGGCCGAAGGAGAAACCATTATTGAAAACGCCGCCGAGGAGCCGGAAATTACGGATCTTGCAAACTTTCTCAATAAAATGGGCTGCAGTGTTCGGGGCGCCGGTACCGACACCGTTAAAATTAAAGGGGTAAAAACTTTAAAAGAGCTGTCCCATCGGGTAATTCCCGATCGAATTGAAGCGGGAACCTTTATGGTGGCCGCCGCGATTACGGGAGGGGATGTGCTTATTGAAAATATCATTACGGATCACCTGCGTCCTTTGATTGCCAAACTTAAAGAGAATAACGCCGAGGTTATCGAGAACGGCACCACGGTTCGGGTGATCGGAAACAGCAACAAAAAACCTGTGGACATTAAAACTCTGCCCTATCCCGGTTTTCCGACGGATATGCAGTCCCAGTTTATGGCCCTTCTATGCGCAACGAAAGGAACTTCCGTAGTAACGGAAACCGTATTCGAAAATCGTTTCATGCACGTGAACGAACTGAAACGTATGGGTGCCAGGATTAAAATTGAAGGACGCAGCGCTGTGGTTGAAGGAGGCATCCCTCTACAGGGAGCCCAGGTAAAAGCTACGGATTTACGTGCGGGAGCCGCCCTGCTTTTAGCGGGTCTAATCGCGGAAGGACCTACGGAAATTGAAAATATCGAGCATATCGATCGAGGCTATGTGAATATTGAACAGAAATTCACGGATTTAGGGGCGAATATACACCGGGGCCATCGTCCGAAAGCTTAAGAAAGCCCTTAAAACTTCAAAGATCTGCTATTTCCTTTTTATCGGAAAAAGTGTATAATTAGAAGTTGAGGGAATGAACCGTAAAGAAGGAAAATACCTGGGAAGTTGAATGTCGGGAGAAATATATATTATGAGGAGGAACACATCGGATGTTTGGTTTAGGAGCAGATATAGGAATTGATTTAGGAACCGCCAGTGTATTGGTTTTTGTAAAGGGGAAGGGCATTGTTTTGCAGGAGCCTTCCGTTGTAGCGATTGATAAATATACCAACAAAGTATTAGCCGTAGGAGAAGAAGCCAGAAGAATGCTGGGGAGAACCCCGGGAAACATCGTGGCCATTCGTCCCTTAAAGGACGGAGTAATCTCCGATTATGAAATCACGGAAAAAATGTTAAAGTATTTCATTCAAAAAACCATCGGAAAAAGATGGTTCTTTAAGCCGAGAATTATTGTCTGTGTTCCCAGCGGAGTAACGGGAGTGGAAAAGCGGGCGGTAATTGACGCCACCAATGAAGCGGGAGGCCGAATGACCTATCTGATTGAAGAGCCCATTGCTGCAGCCATCGGAGCGGGCCTGGATATTTCCAAGCCTAACGGACACATGATCGTGGACATCGGTGGAGGAACCACGGATATCGCTGTGATTTCCTTAGGAGGTATTGTCACCAGTACTTCCATTAAGGTAGCGGGAGACGTTCTGGACGACTCCATAACAAGGTACATGCGTAAAAAGCACAACATCATGATCGGTGAGCGTACGGCGGAGGCCATGAAAATTGAAATTGGCGGAGCCTATCAGCGACCGAAGGAAAAAACCATGGATGTTCGAGGAAGAAACCTGGTTACAGGACTTCCCATCACCTTAAAAGTCAGCTCCAACGAAATGCTGGCCGCTTTGGAAGAGCCGATTTTAAACATGGCCGATGCGGTGCATTCCGTATTGGAAAAAACCCCTCCGGAATTATCTGCGGATATTTCCAATCAGGGAATTGTGATGACCGGTGGAGGCGCTCTTTTATGGGGACTGGATAAATTAATTTCCGAACGTACGGGAATTCCGGTCAAAATCGCTGATGAGCCCATTTCTTCCGTGGCGAAGGGTACGGGACAGGCGCTAAAATCCATTCATTTATTGGAAGACAGCATGGAAAGTTCAAGAAATGCTCATCGAAGACGGTAAACTTGCCGATAAATAAATATAGGGAATGAATTATTCCGGACACAGGAGTAAGAGGGACGTGTACGCCCTTCCCCTCTGTGTCCTTATGTCTTTTTAAGGAGGAGTTTACATGTTTCGAGGACTGTACACCGCAACTTCATCCATGCAGGCAAGTGAAAGAAAAATGGATGTCACGTCAAACAATATGGCCAACGTCAACACCACGGGGTTTAAACGGGATGTTATGATTTCTGAATCCTTTCCCGAGGTACTGCTTCATAAAATCAACGGAGAACTTCCCAATCGGGCCTTAAGCCGGGACCGGACCGTGGAGATGGAAATGGAAAACGGAGGGATTACCCTGTCCACCACGGGAGGATTTTTCTCAGTGGAGGGTGAGCTGGGACGAAGCTATAACCGATCCATCCAGTTTACCGTAGACGGAGAGGGACACCTTCGAACCTTTAGCCGAAGACCCAACGGAGAGTTAAACACCACCAATGGAAATTACATATTGGATCAAAACGGACAGCGAATTCAAATCGAAGGCATGACCACGGAGAATATCGGAATCGATGAACAGGGACAGCTCTTTGTGGGGGGAGTGTTGCAGGGAAGTCTGATGCAACCGAGAAACCCCAACGTGATCGGAACCATCAACAGCGGACTGCGTCTGGATAAGGTAGCAACCAATTTCCTTCAGGGCGGTCTGGAAAATACGGAAAGTCCCATGCATCTGGCCCTGGACGGGGAAGGTTTTTTCATGATCACAACGGAAGAGGGGGAGACCCTTTACACCCGGGACGGAGGCTTTACTCTGAACAACCAGGGGCAACTGGTAACCACGGAAGGCCATCTGGTCCAGGGAGAAGCGGGGCCCATCACGCCGGGATCCGGGAATTTTTTAATCGGCGAAGGGGGACAGGTGATGGTAGACGGCGCCGTGGTCAACCAGCTGAGCCTTGTCAACATTGAAAACACCGAATTCTTAGAGAAATTCCAGGACAACTACTACCGTATGAATGAAGGCGCAGAGGGGGAGTTTGCCCCCTTTGAAGGAAAAGTACTTCAAGGGTATTTGGAAGGGTCCAATGTCAATACCGTCCATGAGATGGCGGAGATGATTGCCAACTTTAGAAACTTTGAGTCCAATCAAAAAGTGGTATCCGCCTACGACGAGATGCTGCAACGGGCCGTTAATGATATCGCCCGGTAAGAGGGGCAGTACACCCTAAGGCAGGAACAAAGATAAAAAGAAACACTAATGAAAACGTTGCGAGAAAAAACCAGCATCGTGATAAAGTGAATGGAAAAATAATGAATGGCAAACACAATGAATAGCAAATACAATGAGTGATAATCAAAATGAGGAATAAATAAATCGAAAAATAAGGAGATGGACTATGAGAGCGCTATGGACCGGTGCAACGGGGATGAAATCCCAACAAACCAATATCGATGTAATATCCAACAACCTAGCCAACATAAACACCACGGGATACAAGCGGCAAAAAGCGGAATTTAAGGATTTATTATACGCCAACCTGCGAGGGGCCAACGTTAATGAAGGAGGGGAAGCGGTACCCAACGGTCTGGAAGTGGGCCACGGAGTACGACCCTCATCCATCAGCCGATTTTTCACCCAGGGATCCTTAGAGCAAACCAATAACCCCTTTGATCTGGCCTTGGAAGGCCGAGGCTTTTTCGGCATCAGCTCCCCTGACGGGGAACAACTATATACCAGGGACGGAAGCTTTAAGTACAGCGCAGAAGGGGCCGTAAACCGACTGGTAACCGCCAACGGCTATTCCGTTATGGATGAAAATAATAATCCGATTTTTATTCCCGGAGAACTGCGGGAAATTGTGGTTCAGGAAAACGGATTGATTCAGGGCATCAATGAAGCCGGCGAGCAAATTGACATCGCCACCCTGAAGCTTGTGGACTTTATCAATCCCGAAGGATTGGAAGCTCTTGGAGGAAACACCTACGGCGCTACGGTAGCCTCGGGAGGGGAAGCCGCAGTACAAGCCGGCGCTCAAGGACTGTCCGTTCGACAAAGTTTTCTGGAAGCCTCCAATGTCCAGGCCGTGGACGAAATGGTTCGAATGATCACGGCCCAGCGGGCTTATGAAACCAGCTCCAAGGCAGTTCAAACCTCCGATGAGATGATGGGTATCGCCAATAATATGAGAAGGTAAGCCTTAAAGAGATGATATAGGGTTACAAAGACTAGAAATGAAGAACCGGAACGGAGGGATGCAGTGGAAATTAACTATCAACCCCATATACCCAATCAACAAAAGGGATCCGTTGAAAAGCGGCTGCAACAAATGTCTACGGAGGATGTAAAAGAAGAACAACAGGCCCTGAAAAAAGCCACGGAGGACTTTGAAGCCATTTTCCTGACCATGATGTTTAAAAATATGCGAAACACGGTACCTGACGGAGGGTTAATGGAAAAAAGCTTCGGTCGGGGAATTTATGAAGAAATGCAGGATGAGAAAATGGCGGAGGANATTGCCTCAAACGGCGGTGTGGGCCTTGCCAAGGAGCTGTATCAGCAGTTAAGCCAACAGATGGGTTATGAAGAAGCCGCAGCTTCTCTTAAGCAAACCTCCCCGATAGATGGAGAGGCAAAACTCAATAAAGATTTCGAATAAATTATAGTAATCATTATGAAATAATTTGCTGAATTTTAGTAAGCTGTACTACAATGAACCGAGAGAAGGAGGATGTTTTATGGAACTGGATATTTTACAAATCAAGGAAGTGCTTCCCCATCGATACCCTTTTTTATTAGTGGATAAAGTGCGGGATTTGGAACCGGGGAAAAAAGCAGTGGGCATCAAAAATGTGACGGCCAATGAACCTTTTTTTCAAGGACACTTTCCGGAAAAACCCCTAATGCCGGGAGTGCTTATGGTGGAAGCCTTAGCCCAGGTGGCAGGACTTACCTGTACCATCGAGGGAGATCAAACCAAGTTGGGGGTATTTACAGGGATTGACAAATGTAAATTCAGAAGACAGGTGATTCCCGGAGATGTATTAGAACTTCATATTGAGATCACCGCCTTTAGAAGAGGGATCGGAAAAGCCGAAGGAAAAGCCATGGTGGATGGAGAGTTAGCCTGTTCCTGTCAGTTATCCTTTGCTTTAGTGGATCGTTAGAAAAATTACATTTATTACAGTTATATTAAAGCTTTATGACAATTGATAAAAGTTTTCAAAGTATGATACAATAAAAGAGTATAGATATTCATCTTTTATGAGTTTTTAATGAGCGAGCTACGGACTTTTTGATAAGGAATGACCCCTCTCCTCCTTCTATAGGCCTTTTTTATAAGGGTCTATAGTTTTTTTTGCAAATCTGATAGTAGGTGTTAAATATATAGGTCTTACAGAAAGCAGGGATAACATGGATTTTTTCACAACTTTTTATCAAATTTTATCACTTTTCATTCTGATTGCCGTTGGTTGGGGAATATCCCGGCTGCAGGTGGTGGATCAAAAATTTATTAAGACATTAAGCGGCTTTGTGATCAAGGTAACTCTGCCGGCGATGATCATTAAATCCATGCAGTTCGATTTTTCCGTGGAGATCCTCATGGAAAGCGGCTTTATGTTTGTCGTCGGAATAATCATGTATACGCTGATGATTGTCCTGTCCTTCGGGGTAGTAAAATTCAGCGGATATACCGGGGGAAAAGCCAACGTCCTGCAATTTATGATTATTTTCGGCAATGTGGGTTATATGGGTTATCCCGTAATGGCTTCGATTTTTGGGGATGAAGGGGTGTTTTATACCGCATTATTTAATATTCCCTTTAATTTTTTAATGATGAGTCTTGGAATATATATAATGAACCGAAAGGAAAGGGAGGATTTCCCGGAGGCTGAAGAATCCCAAAGCCCCGAAGAAATAGCGCAGTCAATGGAATCATCGGAATTCATAAGCAAAGACGTAAGGATCAGGAAAGAGAAATCTAAAAGAAGAAATGAACGGCTGAAAGTGCTGATCAACCCCGGGATTGTTGCCACCTTTACGGGATTTATGCTGTTTATCCTATCCATCGAAATTCCCGGCCCCTTATTTCGAGCCATGGATACTTTAGGAGAAGCCACCACCCCCCTGGCGATGATCATCATCGGAGCGAATCTGTCCCGGGTGTCTATAGCCAGCGTATTTAAGGAAAAAGCATTATACGGCATAAGTTTACTGCGATTAATTCTGATCCCCGCCTTTTTATACGGGTTGCTGACTCTGATGGGAGCGGAAGGATTTTTACTGACGGTGCCGGTATTGGTATTTTCCATGCCTGCGGCGGCCAATGCCGTGGTTTTTGCCGTGATGTATGAAGGAGATGCGGACTTTGCAGCAAAGGGTGTGTTCTTTACAACCCTCTGCTCCGCCGTGACACTTCCGATTATCGCTTATATATTACTGGGGTGAGTCTCTCGGAAAAAAAAGAACGCCTGCGTATGCAGACGTTCATTTAAGGGCTGTAAGATTAAGTGAAGTTCACATGAAGATGTAAGGACCGATTTTGTTGCATGGTAAATTCCCTGTATGGTTAATTCAAATGTTGGGTGCGCTTTTGATATTCCACGATCAATTCATCGATTCTGCAGCTGAGAAAGTAGATCTCTTCCTTTGTTCCGTTATCGGTTAAATACTGATGTAGTACGGATTTCAGCCGTCGAATCTCCTGCTTTAAGTCTTGGGTGGACAACTCGGAGATAACTATTTTCGTTGGAATTGCCAAATGCTTTAACAAAGGAATCGCCTCCTTTACTCCTGCATTATACTGTGATAAAGGTTATGTAGGGAGTATTCATAAATCATATATTAACTATCGTTCATTTATTATATTAAGTATATATAAGTGAGAGTTTCCCGTCAAGTATCCTTTTCGTGCAATAAATGACAAAATTCGACAAATCAAAACATTAAGTCTATGAGAATGATTCTTAAAAAAAATCAAAATCAGTTGGAAACATCGAATCATTTATGATATAATAATTAAACAGTTTAATAAAAGATTACCTTATCCAGAGCGGTGGAGGGACAGGCCCTTTGAAACCCGGCAACCATAGAAGTATGGTGCTAATTCCTGCAGAATCATTTCTGAGAGATAAGGAGAGTGGACCCTCTTCTTAGAAGAGGCTTTTTTCATGTTCAGCTGATTCCAAAAACCTAGATATTTTTTTACGATAAGGGTCAAAAGTCACGGAAAATGTCGAAAAAAACTTTGAAAAACTTTCAAAAAACTTTTTAAAATAGGAAGAAAATTGCAAAATTTTAAAAATCAGCAGCATGACCGTAATGTGATAAGAATAGTAATCTTTTAGAAAATAGAAACAATAAAATATAAAAGCTGTGTTTCAAAAAAAAATACGGGAAGTGAAAACTGAAGCTTCCGGGAAACATGGTAAAGAGGAGGAGAAACATGTACAAACGATTATTTACATCAGAGTCCGTTACCGAGGGACATCCCGATAAAATTTGTGACCAGATTTCCGATGCGGTGTTGGACGCTATTTTAAAGGAAGACCCGGAAGCCAGGGTAGCCTGCGAAGTGGCGGTCACCACAGGGTTAGTACTGCTTATGGGTGAGATCACCACCACGTGCTACGTGGACATCCCGAAAATTGCAAGAAAAACCATTGAACGAATCGGATATACCCGGGCGAAGTACGGTTTTGACGCAGAAACCTGTGCAGTACTTACCTCCATTGACGAGCAGTCCCCGGATATTGCCATGGGTGTTAATGAGGCCTATGAAAAGCGGGAAAGTCAATCCAAGGAAGATTTATATGAATCGATGGGAGCGGGAGATCAGGGAATTATGTTCGGATACGCATCCAATGAAACCCCGGAGTTAATGCCCCTGCCGATTGCCCTGTCCCACAAGCTGGCTAAACGCCTGGCTGAAGTGAGAAAAACCGGGAAGCTCAACTATCTACGGCCTGATGGAAAGACCCAGGTAACCGTAGAGTATGAAAATGATAAACCGAAGCGGATTCACACCGTGGTAGTCTCCACCCAGCATCATGAAGATGTGCCCCTAAAGCAGATCCGTGAAGACTTAATCCGGGATGTGGTACGAAAAGTGGTACCGATGGAGCTCTTAGATGACAACACCAAGTTTTTAATCAATCCCACGGGCCGATTTGTCATCGGCGGACCTCAAGGGGACGCCGGCCTTACGGGACGAAAAATCATCGTCGACACCTACGGCGGGTTCTCCCGCCACGGAGGCGGAGCCTTTTCCGGAAAAGACGCCACGAAAGTGGACCGCTCCGGAAGCTATGCCGCAAGGTACGTGGCGAAAAACATTGTGGCCGCCGGCCTCGCCGATAAATGCGAGATCGAAATTGCCTACGCCATCGGGGTCGCCAACCCGGTTTCCATTATGGTAGAGACCTTCGGCACCGGTAAGATATCAGAAGTCCGAATCGAAGAGCTGATCGCCGAAAACTTTGATCTTCGACCCATGGCCATCATTGATAAACTGGATTTAAAGAAGCCGATCTACGAAAAAACCGCAGCCTACGGCCACTTCGGAAGAGACGATCTGGATCTTCCCTGGGAGCGCACGGACAAAGCGGAAATTTTAAAAAAAGCCCTGGAGGACAGCGGGACGGAGTAATTGTCCCCCCGCTTTTTAATCCCTTTCGTTAAGGGATTAGGATTATAGCCCTGGCGGGAAATAAAAGTGCAAAAGACAAGAAGACAAAGGAAGACAAGGGAAGACAAGGGAAGACAAGGGGACGGAGAAACTGTCCCCTTTAAAAGATTAATAGAGAAACATAAAGAACGGAGTTACTGCCTCATTGAGTTTAGGAGGCGGTGGCTCTGTTTTTTTTATGTTTTGCAGGTGTAAGAGGAATGATCATTCGGTTGGACCGACAGGGGGACAATTACTCCGTCCCCCTGTCCTCCTCCGTCCCCCTGTCCTCTCTGTTCTTCGCTGTTTCATTAATCCCGTATTTAAAATACGGGATTAAAATGATTAATCTACACTTGACTTATCGGGATTAATAAATTACAATAAGTCTAGTGATTAATTAAACCTATAGATTTAGTCGGGATTAAACAAAGAATTCATTCAATGAGGTGAATAGTATGCTCAGTATTCAAAACCTGCATAAAAGCTTCGGTCAGGAAAAAGTCCTGGAAGGCTTGGATATAGAAGTGAATAAAGGAGAGTTTGTTTCGGTCCTCGGTCCCTCCGGTTGCGGGAAGTCCACGCTGATTCATATGATAGCGGGGCTGGAAAGCGTAAGCAGCGGGAAGATCTTAATGAAGGACCGGGAAGTCAAAGCTCCGGGAACGGACCGGATACTGGTGTTTCAAAGCGGCGCCCTGTTTCCCTGGTTAAATGTCCGGGAGAATATCGCCTTTGGCCTTTCCAATGTGAAAGCGGATAAAAAATCCCGGGACACAGCGGGAGATAAAGTAAGAATAGGCAAATCTAAAAAACATAAATTTACCAACGAGGAAAAAGAAGCCCGGGTAGAGGACCTGATGAAAAAAGTGCACCTTTACCAATTTCGAGATAAATATCCCCATCAGCTCTCGGGAGGGATGAAGCAGCGGGTATCCATCGCCAGAAGTCTTGCCATGGATCCGGAAGTCCTGTTAATGGACGAGCCCTTCTCCGCCTTGGATGAACAGACCAAGATGGTGCTTCACGACGAACTGCAGCGAATCTGGATGGAGACGAAAAAAACCATCGTCTTCGTCACCCACAATATTCGGGAGGCGGTAAAGCTTTCTGACCGGGTACTGGTGATGGGAAGTCACCCGGGGAAAATCATCCGAGACATCCCGATTCCCTACGCCCATCCGAGGAAAGTGACGGATCCCAATCTCGTGGAGATGGAAAAAGTCATCATGGAATCTCTGAAGGATGAAATTGAAAAACGAACGAAGGAGGAATTTGGTGATGGCTACCCTATGGAAGAGAGCGGCGTTTTTAGCGGCCCTGATTATACTATGGGAGACGGTATTTAGGCTCGGTATTTGGCCGGACTTTATGTTTCCCGGACCGATGCAGGTGATCGAGACCTTAATTAGAGGATTTACGGAAGGCAACTATGTGCCGGCGCTTCTCAACAGTCTAAGACGCTTATTCATCGGATACTTTATTTCGGTGATGCTCGGTACGGTGATCGGAGTCTTAATGGGACGATTCAAAACCCTAGACGAAATCCTGGGGGTTGTTATCCTGCCCCTTCAATCGGTACCCAGCGTCGTTTGGCTACCCTTAGCCCTTTTATGGTTTAGTATGGGAGAGTCGGCCATGATCTTTGTGGTGGTCATCGGTGGCCTTTGGAATATGATCATGAGTACCACCGCAGGGATTAAAGGAGTAGACCCGGTACTGATCCAGTGCGGACGCAACCTTGGCTTCGGCGGAGGGAAAATCTTTACGAAAGTGATCCTGCCGGCGTCTATTCCCAGTATGATTACGGGAATGCGTCTTGCCTGGGCATTCTGCTGGAGAGCCTTAATGGCAGCAGAGATTATCGGTACGGGGCAAGGCCTTGGCCAGGTACTGATGTGGGGCCGGGATATGGGGAATATGAGTACCGTTATGGCGGTTATGTTTATCATCGCTGCAACGGGAATGATTTCTGACGGATTTGTCTTTAAGCGGTTGGAGAATAGAATCTATAAACAGTGGGGTCTACTGTAGGAAAGCAGAATTTCCGCCACTATGAGCACGAAGCTTCGATCCGGATAAATGTCATCCGTGAGAGAGGCGCCTTAAAAAGAGGTAACAATGTTACAAAAAATATATATCAAAAATGATAAGGAGGCAAAACATGATTAAAGCAGAGGGCAATACGAAAAGCACTAAAAAGAAAGCAGTAAGAAACAAAGTGTTACTGGGAATTATAGCAATTTTATTAGTAGGGGTGCTGGCCGGTTGCGAAATCGGAGCTGCCTCGGAGGATGAAGTAAATATCGGGTACTTTCCAAATCTATCCCATGCCGCGGGTATTGTAGGTATGAGTGAAGGAATCTTTGAAAATGCCATGGAAGATTATAAAGTAAATGAAATGACTTTCCCGAACGGATCCTTGTTTATGGATTCCCTATCCACAGGGCAAATTGATATCGGACTTGTGGGGCCCGGACCGGTACTGAACCGGTACCTGCAAGGGGGAGACGTAGTCATTCTTGGAAACTCTACGAATGCAGGAAATGTTTTAGTGCTTCGGGAAGGACTGGAATACAACGGACCGGAAGATTTAGATGGCCTTACCATCGCAACAGCGTCCACCGGTTGCACCCATGATTTACTGCTAAGACAAATGCTTGCAGATGAAGGCATGGCCGTGGAAGAAAACGGCGGAACCGTAAAGCGGATTCCCCAACGACCGGCGACCAATATCGGTATGATGCAACAGGGACAGATTGACGGAGCCTTAGTTTCCGAACCGTGGGCAAGTATGATGGAAGCCCAGGGAGTAGGCCGTGTAGTCGTGGAATTTGACGAAGTACCCTGGGGCGGGGAAGTGCCTGCAACGGTCATTGCCGCTCGACGGGACTTTGCAGAGGAAAACCCTGAAATCGTAGAAGCCTTTCTAAAAGCTCACGCAGAAAGTGTAGCCTTTGTGAATGAAAATGAAGAGGAAAGCATTGAAATCTTACAACGGGAGATCAAAAGAATTACGGATCAGGAACTGGAACTTGAAACCCTAAGAAGCTCCCTAAGCCGAGTAATCTTTACCTCGGAGCTGGATCAGCAGGTGGTAACGGAATTTGCCGCACTGCTTACGGAACTGGGATTTGTGGACAGTGACCGGGATCTTGAAGATATATTCTGGGAGCAGTAAGAGAAAGTAATTACGGGACTGTCCATCCTGGACATTCTTGTATTAATTCCAGTATTTACGGGTATAAATAACAGCATAGTGCGATAATCAAAAGGTCTTAAAGACTGCTTACCAGAAATTAAGCACTTTAAGGCCTTTTTTATGGACAATGTTTTGTGGG
>SL_8KL_010_SEDDRAFT_10000357_pt1 | contig 39244 bp, 38 predicted proteins | sample SodLakKL_010_SED_4_FD_11160 | JGI IMG/M metagenome (IMG submission 11160)
CAAGATCAGGGTTTCCCCCATTGTCTATGATTCTCGACTGCTGCCTCCCGTAGGAGTAGGGCCCGTGTCTCAGTGCCCTTGTTGGCGATCAGGCGCTAACCTCGCCTACCCGTCATAGCCTTGGTGTGCCATTACCACACCAACTAGCTGATAGGCCGCGAGCCAATCCTCAAGCGGTAAGCAAAGCTCCCATTTACCTTAAAGGTCTAAACCAAAAAGGACCATCGGGTATTAGCCCGGGTTTCCCCGAATTATCCCCGTCTTGAGGGCATGTTCTCACGTGTTACTAACCCGTTTGCCACTAATCGGAACAATAAATTGAACCGATCCGTTCGACTTGCATGCCTAATCCACGCCGCCAGCGTTCATCCTGAGCCAGGATCAAACTCTCTGAAAAAAAGTTCGAAGCAACTTTAAAAAACTGGCTCTTACTCTAGGACTATTTTTGTAATGTGCTGCACGTAATTCTACTCATCTTATTTTTTTTGTCAAGTATCCCGCAACACGATCACTTTCTTTTATTAATCCACTTTTTTTCGATTGCATCCTCTAAGTCAATATCAAACAGATACGCATTAACAATGGCCATGCCAATAACATCGGCTAGCTCTTTCGCTAACTCTTTTTTTGAAACATCTTCAGAAACATGTTTTTCCGGACGACTCTTCTTTCGATGCACTAAAACCGCTTGAGCAAGTTCACCGACTTCTTCATACAGTTTTAATAGAGCAAAATCTTCATCAATTTTTACGTTATAATTTTCACCATATTTCATGGCATTCTCCACAACTCCTTTTTGCAACTCTTTAAAGTCCATAAATAAGGTATTATGCGAGTAATATCTATGGAGCCAGCGGCCGGACTCGAACCGGCGACCTACTGTTTACAAAACAGTTGCTCTGACCACTGAGCTACGCTGGCTTTCACTTTTTTACTTTGTAAAGTAGCTTCATGACTGCTCTTTCTGCCTTAAAGCTCACACTCCTGATAAGTGCAAGAACCTTTTTTAATATCGTTTGCAACGACAAATACTCTCTTGTTTTTTCCCATAGAGACAAGAGCGCTTTTCTGATCCTAGGAAGCACCTCACTCTCCTTTCTTTCAGGAAGATCGGCAAGAACAGGTATTTTCAATAAAACAAGCAAGATAAGAAGAATGGCGCTTGCTATTGAGAGTAGCAGCGCAATATACATCTTTATATCTCGTATCTTTCAAACTTGTTAACAACTATCTTCTCCCCTATTTTTGCTACCACTTCGTTTATGAGATCGTTTATCGATTTACTATCATCCTTTACCCACGGTTGAGAAAGTAAAACTATGTTCTTCAGTTGCTTGTTCATCTTTCCTTCCACTATCTTTTCCATCATTTCCGGGGACTTCTTTTCATCTTTCATCTGATTCAAGATTATTTCTTTTTCTTCATCCTTTACGCTCTGAGGAACATCCTCTTCCGATATATAAAGCGGCTTTGCCGCTACTATCTGAAGACATATCTCGTGTGCAAGATTAAGAAAATCATCACCTTTAGCAACAAAATCGGATTCACAACGAATATCAAGAAGCACACCCGATTTTCTGTCAGTGTGCACGTAGCTTGCCACAACTCCCTGACCGGCATCCTTTTCCGCTCTTTTTCCAAGAAGTTCCTCCCCTTTCTCACGAAGATACTTTTTTGCTTTTTCGACATCACCTCCAGAGTTCTCAAGTGCCTTCCTGCACTCCATAAGAGAAACGCCGGTTTCTTGGCGAAGTTTTTTTACTTGTTCTATCATTTTTGTTGTTTAATTACTTCTTTTACTTTGTCAAGTATATATTTCACGGATGCAACAGCATCATCGTTTGCAGGCACGAAACAGTCTGCCATCTCCGGATTAGCGTCCGTATCAGCAATACCAAAAACCTTCAATCCTTTTATCTTTGCTTCTTTTACCGCCAAGCCATCCTTGTTCATATCAATTACAAAAACGGCATCCGGCACTCTTTCCATCTTACGCACACCTCCAAACTTCTTTTCTAGTCCTTCAAGCTCCTTTGATATCTTCATCTTTTCATGTTTTGTGTATTTATCTATCTCTCCGCTTTCTTGCTGCTTAAGCATCTCGTTGTAGTAATCTATTCTCTGCTTTACAGTATCAAAGTTTGTTATCATTCCTCCCACGAAACGGTTCACAATATAAGGAATGCCACACTCTTCCGCCATCTCTTTCACAATACTCTTAAACTGTGGCTTAGTGGAAACGATCATAATAGTCTTTCCTTCATGCGACATACTCTTCAGTTGTTCCAAGCACTCATTTAAGTGCTCTTCCGTTTTTAAAAGATCTATAATGTGCACAGACCCCTTGACTCCTTCTATATAAGGACTCATTTTGGGATGGCGTTTAGATGTCTTGTGTCCAAAGTGAAGTCCGGCACTTGCCATCTCCTCTTTCATGCTTTTAGTTTTTTCAGTCATATAGCGAGAAATATATCATCTATCAGTAAATAAATCAAGTTACTCCTCCATGGCAATTCTTGCAGCCTCTTCTCCTGCATGAATGGATGTTTCCACAGATGGATAATAAAAGAAGTCTCCACAAAGATAGAGACCATCTATGCTCGTCTTGACTCCCGGAACCTTTGCTCCCGGAGAAAAGCTGGGAAACGCCTCCCTCACCCACTCTTCTCTTTCAACTCTATAGTCATTGTAGATCATGCTGAAATCCACGGGCTGCTCCCCATAAAAAGGATACAAAAAGTGTTGTTCGTACTCTCCCAGATAAAGAACACGGAGATTCGCTTCATTGTTTGGAAATCCTATGTATATACGATAGTCGTTTTTGGTCTCTCCACTAAGAAAGATACACTTTGTGCTACTGTAAAAAACTCCTTTTCCGATATCAAGACCGGGAATTACTCTTTCTGCAGTATTGAGAGGAATGGAAGAGATCACTTTTTTGGTATCTACCTCTCCTCTCGATCCCAAGTGGTTGTAATAAACACGAAAACCACACTCTGTTTTCTCCACCTTTTCTACTTCCGTAAAACAACATGCTTCCATTCCACTCGAAGACGCTTCTCTCTCTATGAGACTGGAAAGCACACTCCCCTCTTCTAGTGTTCTTGCTTTTTCATTTATAACCTCTGACTCAAACCGTATACGAAACAAGCAGTATTCTGCGGAAAGCTTGGATATATCAATATCTTCTAAAAAAGTAAAAACAAGCATCGGCTTGATCATCTTCTCTATTAACGCCGGAGGACAGTCCTTTAGATAATCTTCAAATGATATCTCTCGTAAACGAAGAAGATTTTCGCTGGGATTAAAAGGATCAAATGTGCTCTGCATCGCTTCACCCATGATCTTCTGCATATACTCTCCCTCCTTAGGAGGAAGGTTGGCTAACATTCCGGGAATATCACAGCCAAAAACATCTTTTCCATGTACTATCCCCATGAGATCGGGGGTAAAGGAAGAATCAGCACCCTCTATATCAAATTCCTTGATAAGCTTATACAGCTTGGGATTGAATTTGGGATTAGTTAAGTTTATACAGTTTTTTAACCTCCCTCCCAAAGTACCTCCTTCCTCAAAAAGAACGGTGTTAAATCCCGCTTTTGTTGTTCTGTAGGCGGCAACAAGACCAGAGATCCCTCCGCCAATAACGACGAAATCCTTCATTTTACTTGATTTTATAAATAATTTCTGCTATATTATGGCATAATTTAAATTAATAATAAATACCATGAAAGAGATTCATCCGAAATATCACGATAAAGCAAAAGTTACCTGTGCTTGCGGAGAAGTTTTTGATATAGGATCCACCAAGGAATCTATCACTATTGAGGTTTGTTCTGCTTGCCATCCATTCTATACCGGTAAAAAGAAGATACTCGACACAATGGGACGTGTAGAAAAGTTCAAAGAAAGAGTGGCAAAGGCAAAAAAAGAAAAATAGAAGAAAAAGAAAAACTCCCTTGCATTAAGCGGGAGTTTTATTTTACATATGTCCAAACTAAACGAAATACAGAAGGAGTACGACGAGATAATGAAACAGTTTTCTGATCCAGAAAATATTAAGGATTGGGAGGCATTGGGCGAGAAAAAGAAAGAACTGGAAGAGGTTGTGTCAAAAAAGAAAAACTACGAAGAAACAAAGAAACGCCTGGAAGAGAACAAAAAAGTCTTAGAGGAAGAGAAAGACGAAGAGCTTTTGAAGATGGCAAACGAAGAGATTGAAGAGTTGGAAAAGAAAAAAGAGGAGCTCGAAAAAGAGCTCAAAAGAGCGATAGCAAGAAGAGAAGAGGGAGAAGAAGATCAAGCACAAGGATCAGCAATAATGGAGATACGCGCAGGAGCAGGAGGAGACGAGGCATCACTTTTTGCCGCCGATCTGTTTAATATGTATAACAGATATGCTCAAATAAAAGGCTTCAATGTTAAAATACTTGATGACAACAAAACAGAACAAGGAGGTTATAAGATGGTAACCTTTAAAATGAAAAACGGTGACCCCTATTGCGAGATGCGCTATGAAGCGGGAGTACACAGAGTGCAACGCGTTCCGGGAACAGAAAAAGCGGGACGTGTACACACCTCTACCGCCTCTGTGGCTGTTCTGCCAGAACCCAAAAAAGGGAAGATTAACATAAGCCCTCAAGACATAAAAATGGAAACGTGCAAAGCTTCCGGACCCGGAGGACAGTATGTTAATAAAAGGGAGACAGCTATACGTATCACTCACGTTCCTACTGGAATCGTGGTCGCATCACAAACAGAAAGAAGTCTGCAACAAAACAAAGAGAACGCCATGTCTGTTCTGGAAGCAAAAATAATGGAAAAGCAACAAGAAGAGAGAAGAGAAAAAAGAGAGTCCGAAAGAAGATCGCAAATAGGAAACGCAAACCGCTCAGAGAAAATACGTACTTATAATTTTCCACAAAATAGAGTTACCGACCACCGCATAGAGAAAAGTTGGTACAACCTTGAAGAGATAATGAACGGTGAATTGGAAGAAGTAATAAGATCAATTCGTGAAATAGAAGAGCACGAAAGGTATAAAGATATAGTTATTGACTCATAATCTCTATGTCTCTCTCAAACTGATTTGCTCTTTCTATTACTTGATTAGCGTACCAGTGATAACTAGGGTTCGTTGTTCCTCCCGAAAAGTATATCATCGCTGCGCTCCACTCTCCACTTTTCGAGCTCCCGCCGGAACTACTCAGAAGAACTCCGGAAGCCATAAAAGAATCCCTTATACTCCACGGATCGGGCTCTCTTCCAAGTATGTTTGCCACACTTGAGCGCACAGACTGCCACGTGGAGGGAATGAACTGCGCAGGCCCCATAGCTCCCCCATATCCAAAGCTCATAGGACAAGAAACAGGCGTGCTAAGAGGATCCCTTCCCAACTCACTTGTTATTTTTAAAAAGGGAGGTATGTCTCTTGTAGGATGTATTCCGTTTGAGAACCTTCTTCCCGTTTCAATGTGCACAGAAGCACCAGAACTTTTGTCAGCAAGATGACACTGTCCTACGTTTCTTCCTAAAGCAGACTCTTGTTGCAAAATGGAAAGAAGGAAGGCAGGCCTTACCCCTGTAGATCCACTCACCCACTCTGCAATCTCGTAAGCCTCTTCGAATGTAGGCGCATCAACATCTTCCGGAAGACCTGTAAGCTCAAATATCCTGCTTCTTATTTCTTCTGCTTGCTCCTCAAGTCTTTGCTTTTCCTCAAGTTTTTCTTGATACTCTTCTTCGGTCATCTCATACAACTGCTCTCTCTCCGCTCTTGCGGCAGCCTCCTCTCTTCTTTGCATCTCCTGCATTCTTGCTATACGTTCCGCCTCACTCTTTTCGCTGGAAAGAACCTTCTTCTCTTCTTCCAAGGAAGTTTTCAACGATCTTATCTCGTCCAATACGCTGCTTGTTTCCTCAGAAAGTCTTTCAAGCAAGGTTATCTTACTAAAAAAGGAAGATATATCATCCTCCTCGAGCAAAATAAAAAGAAGATCTCTTCTGTCTTCACGATACATGGTGCGCAACGTTTCCTCCAACTTTTCCTTTGAGTCACCTATCTTTGCTTCTGTGATCCTTATACTTTCCTCTGTGTCCTCTATCTCCAGTCCGAGATTGTGTATAATGAGATTATTGCGCTCAATCTGATAATTAAGATTATTTATTCTGTTCTCGATTACACTTATCTGATAGCGCAGACTTTCTTTTTCCGCTTCCGTCTTTGTAAGGTCCCTCTCTGAGCGCGTTATCTCTCTTTCCAGCCGCTCCAACTCCGCTTCTAGTTCAGCTCTTTCCGTCTCGAGATCCGTTTGACCATACACAAATACTCCCACTCCAAATAGGAAGATTAACGAGAAAATAAAGAATATTTTCGTTTTTTGCATAAATTAAGATTACTCCTCTCCCTCTTCCTCTTCTTCTTCTTTTTCAATTTCAGTCTCGCCAACAGATTCATCGATTGACTTCTCTAGTTGCTCTTCCACATTCTCAGGAGTGGAAACCATAGCAACCGTCCAGTCAGGTTCATTTATGATCTCTACACCCTCAGGGATTTCTATGTCCTCTACTTTTATTACGTCATCAAAACTTTCCAGCTTTCCTATATCAACTTCTAGCTCACTTGGAAGATTTTGAGGAAGGGCGCTTACCGTAACTTCCGACATGCTCTTTACAAGAGTGCCATCCATATCTTTTACAGCGGGAGACTCTCCCTTAAAGACAATGGGAATCTCTGCCTCAACCTTCTCTTTCATATTAGGCTGATAGAAATCCACATGCATAACTCGCCCGCTCATGGGCTCCTCTTGCATGTCATAGACAAGAACTACAGATTTCCCTTTTTCCGTATCAAGAGAGATAAGAGAACTCTCTCCTGTTTTTTTATAAACTCTCATAAACTCCCTTTCATCTACAGAAAGGGGTGTGTTTTCTTGGTTATACCCATAAACCACAGCCGGTATACGACCCTCCTTGCGCAATCTATGCGGCTTCTCTTGACGTACTTTCGCAGATAATTTTATCATTTTACTCTTCTTTAATATGAATACAAAGAGCGGGACATCCTTCTTCCGCTTCTTTATTACAACCGACCTCTTCAACATCAAGCTCTATATTGCCTGTTTCCTCATTTTTTTTACCACCCTTGAGATTGGACATTCCGTCCTCCCCCATTTCCCAGTAATCAGGGCATGCAAAGGTGCAACTTCCACACCCTATACATTTTTCTCTCTCAAATATTACCTTTTTCATAAGAAAATAATTTTATCATTTTTTTTACTTTTTCTCTTGTGGCTTCTCTTGCGGCAGGAAGGATCTTGTACGGAACTATCTCTTTTTTGTTCTCAGTCATTTCTCTGTAAAGCGCATCCCTCCAAACGGCACGTAGTTCTGTATTAACATTCACCTTCACCACTCCCCTTTTTATGCCTTCCCTCATGTCTTTCTCTTCAACTCCTGAACCGCCATGAAGCACTATAAAACAGCCTGTTTCGTTCTTCGCTTTTTCTATACGATCAAAATCAATAACGGGTGCATCAGCATAAATTCCATGAACGCTACCAACGTCGAGAGCTATGCTATCAACCTCCGTCTCCTTGGTAAATTTAACAATTTTTTCCATAGAAGTCAAGGTAGGTTTCTCTGCGGGAGTGTCGTGCAGAGTAGATTCTCCCTTCATTTTCCCAACCTCTCCTTCCACCAACACCCCTTTTTTGTGAGCCTCTAAGACCACTTTTTTTGTAATCTCTATATTCTCTTCCATTGGTAAGTGAGAACCATCAAAATGTACAGCGTCATAACCACACTCTATTGCCTTTTTTATGGTCTCCAAGTCTCTTCCGTGATCAAGGTTCAAAAAAACGGGAACGTTCATCTTTTCTCGCATTATGGAAACAAGAGAAGCGGCCTCAGCAACACCTAAAAAATCAACCTCCCCGCTGGATGTTCCACAGATAAGCGGAGCGGATAGTTCTTTTGAGGCAAGCATTATGCCTTGTAGTTGTTCAAGGGTGGAAAAGTTGAACTGCCCCAAGGCAAACGCCCTTTCTCTTGCTTTATTTAGATGATCTTTCAACATAAACTCTTTCAAACTCATCATTTTCCCCAAGAAGACCTTTCTTTGCTCCCACCTTTTGCAAGCAAGAAGTAGAGTTTGCAACACCAAAGATCAACCCTTCTTCTATACTTTCTGTTCTCATATATCCAGAAAGAAATCCAGACCCAAAAGAGTCCCCTGCTCCGGTACGATCGACAGCATCATCGGGCTTAGGGGCAGTACTATAGATCTCTTTTTCTGAAGAAGCAACAACGCCCTCTTTTCCTTTTGTAATAAGTGAAATTCCTCCACAAAGAGATTGAACTTCTGACACAAGCTTGCTCTCTTCGGTTTCATCAATCAAAAGAGAAGCCTCCTCTCTATTTAAAAGAACAATCTCCGCTTTTTTTAGGTAATCCTTGAATTGATCATCTTCTATTTGCTTTTTTCCGGGATTTATCATAACTCTTATCCCCTCTTTTTCGGCAAAATCAAGTAAAGAGTAGAAAAGAGAAAGAGAAGAAAAGGGTGCAAGATACATCCATCTCGTTTTTAATCTAGGAAAATCAACGTGCATCTTGCTGTAAAGCTCTGAAGCACCACGATAAACAAGAATGGTGCGATCCTTTTCGGGAATATTTATGGTAACAGAGTGATTGGTGGGTTTTTCGGAAGTAGTTTTTATCATGCTGCAATCCACGCCATAATTCTTCAAATCTCTCAACACCATTTCAGCAGAGTGATCCTCTCCCACCATCCCACAGTAAGCAACAGAAAACCCTTGCTTTCCGAAAGTTGCAGCCACATTAGTTCCACCACCTCCGGAGCTAAAATTTATATCTTCCGCAGGAACTTTTGATCCTAAGGTAAAACAAAGAAGCTCTTCTCGCAAAGAGAACTCTTTGGGCTGTAAAAAGATGTCCTTTGTTGCCGTGCCAAATGTTACTACGTCAAACATTCTTTTCTCTTTCTTCAACTTTTAATATGGTCTGCACAAAAGAGTCCGGATTAACCGATATATAGTCTATGCCGCTATCTACTAAAAACTCAACAAAGCCCGGGATTATGGCAGGCGCTTCTCCGCATATGCCAACTTTTTTTCCATGCCCATGCGCATTTGCAATAAACTCGGAAATAACCCTTCTTACGGCCTCATGATTCTCATCATATCCTTTAGAGAGCTGAGCATTATCTCTGTCCACGCCCAAAAGAAGTTGCGCAAGATCATTGCTTCCAATAGAAAATCCGTCAAACTCTTCACTAAAGCGATCAACAAGCACAGTGTTTGCCGGTATCTCCGCCATAATATATACAGGAGCATCACTTAAAAAGGATTTTATCTCATTTTTAACAGAAACCCCCTCTTCCACGCCTCTGCAGAAAGGAATCATAACAGATATATTCTTTAATCCAAACACTTCTCTTGCCCTCTTCAACGCCTCACACTCCATCTTAAAAGCAGGAGAAAATCTTTTATCTAAATAGCGTGAAGCGCCTCTAAATCCTATCATAGGATTAGACTCCTTTCCTTCATAAAGATCCCCGCCTACTAGGTTCCGATACTCGTTCGTTTTTAAGTCAGACAGACGAACAACAACTTCATTAGGATAAAACGCGGCTGCGATCTGCGCTACTCCTTCCGCAAGCTCTTTTATGAAGTGTTCTTTTTTATCATCATGCTCCACGGTAATCTCCGCTATCTTGTTCTTCAGTTTTTTGTCCTTCAGTTCATCGTAGTTATAAAGCGCAAGTGGATGCACGCGTATCTTTTCGGCAACAATAAACTCCAGCCTTGCAAGACCAACTCCTCCCGCCTTTAGAAAAGAAGAACGAAAAGCCGTTTCCGGAGTACCTAAATTAAGCATGACTTTGGTGCGCGTCTCGGGAATATCTTCAAGATTGTACTCCTCCACTTCATAAGGAACTTCTCCTTCAAAAACTTTCCCATAAAGACCCTCTGTGCAATCAACAGTAACAACAGAACCATCCTTTAACACTTGTGTTCCTTTTTCCGTGCCTACAATAGTAGGAATGCCAAGCTCCCTTCCAACAATGGAAGCGTGCGCCGTCTTCCCTCCTTCATCTGTAACTATAGCAGAAGCAAGGCGCATTATGCTCACCCAGTCCGGATCCGTCATCCCGGTAACAAGAATATCTCCTTTCTGGAACTTGTCCATCTCGTCAACGCTCTTTATAACTTTTACCTTTCCTGTTCCTATTTTATCCCCTACTGCTATGCCGGTAAGTATAGGATCTTCCTTTGCATCCACTTTATACTCCTTGTAACTGTTTTTCTCTTGCGGTGCGTGGATTGTTTCCGGCCTTGCCTGCACAATGAAAAGCTCCCCCGTCTCTCCATCTTTTGCCCACTCGATATCCTGAGGCCTTTCATAGTGCTCTTCTATTTTTACCGCCCATCTGGCAAGTGTTAATATCTCTTCGTTGGTAATTGAGAAACGCATAGCGTCTTCTTGGGCAACCTTTTCTTCTCGAAGTCCTCCTCCTTTCTTGTAAACATACTTACGATCCTTTCTTCCCAAGTCTTTACGTATAATAGAGTCATAGTTCTCTTCTAACGTAGGCTTAAAAACATAGAACTCATCCGGAGTAACGCTTCCCTGTACGATCATCTCTCCCACTCCGTATATAGAGTTTATAAGGACCGTTCCCCGGAACCCACTCTCCGTATCAAGAGTAAACATTACTCCTGAAGAAGCAAGATCGGAGCGCACCATTTTTTGCACTCCCATAGAAAGCGCAAAATCAAGATGAGGAACTCCTTTCTCTTCACGATAAGCAATTACCCTATCACCAAAAGAAGAAGCTATGCAGAGATGTACCGCTCTCAAGAGCTCTTCTTCACCGGAAATATTCAAAAATGTCTCAAATTGACCAGCAAAAGAAGCATCGGGAGCGTCCTCGCAAACCGCAGAAGACCGTACTGCCACGCTAACGCCTTCTCCGTACTGTTCACACATCTCACGATAAGAGCTTCTTATCGCCTGATCAACTTCTTCTGGCATCTTTCCTTTCATTATAAGGTCCCTAGCCTTTTTACCGGTCTTAATAAGGCTCTTAGTATCATTTCTATCATAACTTTCAAGAACTTCCTCAAGCTTCTCGAGAAGATTGTTGTACTTCAAAAACTCCCAGTAACTGTCTGTAGTAACCGCAAATCCTCCGGGAACAGAAACGCCCTTATCGGAAAGCGCTCCTATCATCTCTCCTAGAGATCCGTTCTTACCTCCCACAAGGGAAAGATCTTTTATTCCGACATCTGATAAAGATATTGTGTATTTTTTCATTTTTAAAAAACTTTAGATAATGGAGGAACTATCTGGCTTTTGCGTGATGTCACTCCGGGAAGAAGCATAAACTCTCCCCTGTCTTCTGCCTCAAAGGCCTTCTGCGCGATACGTGCATCTTCTTCTTCCGCGGGATAAAGATACATCTCTTGCTTTATTATGTCCGCTATCCCAAAAAAGAAAGCATCATACCCCTCCTCTTTTTTAATGTCTTGCACTACTTCGATAATATTCTTGCCCTCAAAGAAGGAAGTAGAAGTAGTTTCACAAACTGCTATACCCACTCTTTTGCCAGAAAACTCAAACTCCTTCATGTCTGCCTTTACAACCTCTTTTAGTGTCATTCCCGAAAAATCCGATTTTGCCTCAAACATCTCTCTTGAAAGCTCTTCCACATCTTCTCCCGATATGTCAGCAAGCTCTTTTAGTGCTTCTTTGTCATCTTTAGTGGTAGTGGCAGAGGTAAGGTTTAACGTATCCGATATAATGGCGGAAAGAAGAAGGCAGGCATCGCCCTTGTCTAATTTATCTTCTTTTTCATTGATCATTTTATATATCAACGTTGCAGTACTTCCCAAGGGCTCAACACGAAAAAATATAGCTTTTTCCGTTTTCATTCCCGCAAGAGGATGATGGTCAATTACTCCTATTACGTTTTCTGCCACTCCTTGAGCCAGCTCATTATAATCCACTAAGAACGCTTCTCCCTCTACATTTTCCAGAGAAGGAGGCACTTCTTCCTTGAAACGAGAAAAAACAAACTCGGTTTCGGAGTTTATCTTGCCTGCTACCGCAGGAGAAGCATCTTTCCCTTCACGAGAAAGAAAGCGAGAAAAAACTACTGCTGACACGACAGAGTCTGTATCTGCTTTTTTGTGACCTATTACTGTTATCTTACTCATCTTTTTTTATTGCTTCTTTTAATATCTCTACACTTTCCGGATTAGAGAGAGTAGAAAGATCTCCAAGATCTTCTCCTGTAAAGAGCTTCTTTATTACACGTCTCATCATTTTTCCGGAGCGCGTTTTAGGAATATCAGAAACGATGTATATGTTCTTTATAAGCGCAATGGGTCCTATGTCTTTTCTTAGCTTTTCCGCTATCTCTTCGTGTAACTCCTCCTTCTCTCTCTCCTCCTTTAATACTAGAAAAGCAACAGGCACCTCTCCTTTTATTTCGTCCTTTATCCCTGCTACGGCACACTCTGCAACACTCTCATTTTTTGTTATAGCGTTTTCAAGCTCACCGGTGGTAAGTCTGTGTCCGGCAACCTTTATCACGTCATCCGCTCTGCCGACGATACGCACTAATCCATTGTCATCTTTGTAAGCCGTATCAGAAGTATAAAAGATACTTTCTCCGTGCTCTGTAAAGTAAGTTTTTATATACTTCTCTTCATTTTTGTAGAGTCCTCTAAGCATCCCCGGAGTGAAGGGAGGCATAATAACAAGATCCCCTTCTTTGTTTGCCGGAACAGAGTTTCCTTCGCTGTCTAGTATGTCAAATTTTACCCCCGGCAAAGGACGGCCTGTGAATGTAGGCCTAAACGGTCCCACCCCCGGAAGAGAAGTTATAAGAACCCCCCCTGTCTCTGTTTGCCACCAAGTATCAACCACGGGACATCTCTCCTTCCCTACTTCCCTAAAAAACCACTCCCACGAAACTTCATCTATCGGTTCTCCCACAGATCCAAGTATGCGTAAACTGGAAAGTTCGTTCTTAACCTCCTTTGTTTGCATCTTGAACATGCGTATAGCAGTAGGTGCTGTATAGAAAATACTTACTTTGTAGTCATCTATTATACTTGCCCACCTGTCAGCCTGCGGCCAGTTTGGAACTCCCTCAAAAAGAACCATAGTAGCACCACAAATGAGTGGAGCATAAACAGTATAAGTATGACCCGTTATCCATCCTATGTCCGCCATTGACCAGAAAATATCATCTTCTTTCATATCAAATATCATCTTTGCTGTTGCCTTGGTTTGCACGGCATATCCTCCACAAGTGTGTATCACACCCTTTGGTTTTCCTGTCGATCCACTAGTATAAAGGATAAACATAGGGTCCTCGCTATCCATTTCTTGTGCTTCAAGCTCATCCGGTTGATCTTTTATAAAATCACTCCACCAAACATCTTTTTCATTTAAAGAAACCTCGTTATTTACTCTATTTGCAACAACAACTTTTTCTATGGATGTCTCTTTTACTCCTTCATCTGCACTTTCTTTTAAGTTGTTTACCCTTCCTCCCCGATAGTAACCATCAGCGGTAATAAGAACCTTTGCGGATGTATCTTGCATTCTTATTCGCAAGGCAGAAGAACTAAAAGCAGAAAAAACAACGGTGTGCATCGCTCCTATTCGTGCACAAGCAAGCATGGCGACTACCGCCTCCGGTATCATGGGCATATATATTCCCACTGGATCGCCCTTCTTTACTCCCGCGCTTTTTAGTGCGTTAGCAAAACGATTAACCTCCTTATATAACTCTTTGTAGCTTATTTTCTTTTCTCCTTCCTCTTCCGGCTCCGGAAGAAAAAGAACGGCGGTCTTATCACTTTCTTTGTTTGCATCAAGAAAGCTCTCTGTTATATTTAGCTTTCCACCTGAAAACCATGAGAAGTAAGGAGGGTTGTGAGAAAAAGACTCCTTCCACTTTTCCCTCCAAACAATATCGTTTGCTCTCTCTTCCCAAAAAGAGATGGGATCTTCCCCTCCTTTATTATAAACCTCTTCGTTGTTTATGTTGGCGTTTTTCTTTACCTCTTCTGATGGATAATAAAGATTTTCTTTTTTGTGCATAATTTTATTACTCAGTTTTACTTGAAATAAGTTGCGCCATCTCCGCGAGACGACAAGCATAAGCCCACTCGTTATCATACCAAGCAACCACCTTGGCAAGACTGTCCTTCACGGACGTAAACTCGGAGTCAACCACTGCAGAAAAGTAGTTGCCTACATAGTCAGACGAGACAAGGGGAGCATCCTCCACCCCAAGAACGCCGCGATACTCCTCTTTGCCAGACTCTCTTTTAAGAGTATAGTTTAAATCTTCTCTTGTGGTTTTTCTCTCAACCTCCACGACCAGATCAAGAAGAGAAACAGTAGCAGTAGGAACGCGCACAGCGATGCCGTCAAGCTTCCCTTGCAAATCAGGCATTACTCTTCCTATCGCTTGTGCCGCACCGGTAGTGGTAGGAACCATATTTATTGCCGCAGCACGGGCACGACGAAGATCTTTATGTGGTGCATCAAGTAAGCGTTGATCTCCCGTATAGCTGTGCGTAGTAGTAATAAAGCCCTTAACAACACCATAATTTGCATGCACCGCTTTTATGATGGGAGCAAGACAGTTGGTAGTACAAGACCCCATGTCAATAATGTCATCTTTTTCCGGATTGAACTGATAGGCATTCACCCCCAAAATATAAGACGATATCTTGTCGGGATCTTTTGAGGGAGCTGAAATTATCACCCTCTTGGCGCCCGCCTCAATATGCTTTTTCGAGCCCTCAAAATCACGAAACAACCCTGTACACTCCAGAACTATATCCACTTCTAACTCTTTCCAGGGAAGGTTTGCGGGATCTTTTTCTGAAAAAACTTTTACTTGTGAACCTTCTTTTTTTCCATCTACCATAATATCACCCTTGCGCTCTTTCACCTGCTTCCCGTACCTGCCATAAAGAGAATCGTGAGCAAGAAGATGCGTAAGAGTTTGTGAGTCCGCAAGATCATTTATAGCAACAAGCTCAAGGTCGGGATGGCTTCTTATAACTCTACGAAACACGGCCCTTCCTATTCTCCCAAAACCATTTATAGCGATCCTTTTTTTCTTCATATGTCCAGTAGGCTTTCTATCTCTTTTTTATTAAAACCAATTATAACTTCCTCTCCTATCTGAGTAACGGGAACCCCCATCTGACCAGAGAGATCCACCATCTCTTTTAACTTCTCTTCATCTTTGGAAACATCGATCTCTTCATACTCCACTCCCTTCTCGTTTAAATAGTTCTTTAAAAAAACACAGTAAGAACAGGTGGGAGTTGAAAAAATTCGTACATTTTTTCCCATAATAATTAATCTACTTAACGAGTAATTGTTTACAGTTTAGTATATAAAAACAGTTACTTCAAGAGCACCTTCCCCGTCATATATTGCGGTATTTCTATCCCTAAAAGAGATAGTGTTGTAGGTGCGATATCTTTTAATCCTCCTCCTTTTTTTATCTTTTTTTGAGTATCAGAAACAAAAATAAAAGGAACGGAATTCACGGTATGACTCGTTCTCCACTCTTCTCTTTGATCTTCCGCATTTCCGTGGTCCGCAAAAACAAAAAGAGAGTATCCATTGGAGGTTCCTGTAGAAACTATCCTTCCTACCTCACGATCAACCGCTTCCACGGCCTTTATTATCGCTTCTGTGTTGCCAGTATGACCCACCATGTCACAGTTAACAAGATTTACAACTATAAAATCACTTTCTCCTTCCTTTATCTCCTCTATGGTCTTATCGCTAACTTCTTTAACACTCATCTCCGGTTTTTCATCATAAGTAGAAACACCTGGAGAGTTTATCATTAACCTTCTTTCTCCTTTAAGCTCTTTTTCCTTCTGGCCATTAAAAAAGAAAGTAACGTGAGCATACTTTTCCGTTTCACTTACTCTTAACTGTTTTATGCCGTTATCACTAAGTACTTCTCCCAAAAGATCGTTGTGCTCTTCTTCCGGAAAAGCAACTTTTGCCTTCATAGAGTCGTAATATCCGGTCATGGCCACAAAAAAAAGTTTTGTGTTTTCCGTTATTTCTTGTGTCAACTGGCGCGGCCTATCCGTTCTGTAATTGTAGAATATAAAAGAGTCTTCATCTTTCACTCCTTTATATCCACCCTTTATTGAAGGAGTTATAAACTCGTCTGTTTCTCCTTTATTGTAAGACTCTCTCAACTTCTCCAAGGGATCAGTAAAACTGCTTTCCGCAACACCCTTTATTGCCGCATCATAAGCTTTTTTTGTTCTATCCCATCTTTTGTCCCTGTCCATAGCATAGTATCTTCCCGATATAGTCACTATCTCCCCTACTCCTATTCTGTTCAATTTTTCCTGTAACTCTTCAAGGTATTCTACTCCTTTGTTTACGGGAGCATCTCTTCCATCGGTTATTACATGCAAAAAAACATCTTTAAAGTTCTCTCTTTTGCAAAGTTCAAGCAATGCATAAAGATGATCCATGTGCGCATGCACTCCTTCTTTTTGCATCAGTCCCGCAATGTGCATTTTGCTTTCATTTCTTTTGCAGTTCTCTATTGCTTGCAAGAACTCTTCTTTTTTAAAAAAAGATCCTCTTTCTATAGAGCTGTTTATTCTTTTTAAGTTCTGTTCTATAACCCTCCCCGATCCAATGGTTAAATGGCCCACTTCCGAGTTTCCCTGATACCCTTGTGGGAGACCCACAGACTCTCCGGAAGCATGAAGAAGAGTCCAAGGGTAGTTTTCTCTGAGATAATCATCATTAGGAGTATTCGCTTCAAAGATAGCATTAAAACGAGTGTCTTCCCTGTGTCCCCATCCATCTCTTATAATAAAAATAACCTTCATAACATTTTCTCTATCAAAGAAAGACGATTATATTTTGCAACTCTCTCCCCTCTTGCAGGCGCCCCGGATTTTATATAATCCGCACCCAACCCTACGGCGAGATCCGCAATAAAATCATCATTCGTTTCTCCGGAACGGTGTGAGACCACTACTTCCCACGACATATCACGCGCAAACGAGGCAGCATCAATGGCCTCCTTTATGGTGCCTATCTGATTTATCTTTAGTATCATGGCATTGCAGAGATTTTTCGCTCTTCTCATGCGTTGCATGTTGGTAGCAAGAAGGTCATCACCAATAATAAGGACATCTTCTCCAATCTCCTGTTTTAGTTTCTCCCAACCGGAAAAAGAGTCTTCCCCGAAAGGGTCTTCGATGCCTTTTACGTTATAAGAATCAATGATCTCTTTGTAAATAGAAACAATCTCTTCCTCACTCAAAAGCTTTTCTCCCAATCTATACTTTTCATCTTCCATAAACTCGCCCGCGGCAACATCAATGAAAATATCACTGTCAGTTATCTTGCCAAGTATTTCAAGAACCTCTTTGTGATCTTTCGCAATAGGGACAAATCCCCCTTCATCCCCCACATTCACAGAACTTTTTCCGTATATACTCTCAAGCTCACTTTTAAGGGTGTGATAAGTTTCCGATCCACAGCGAAGATTTTCAGCAAAGAATCCCTTATCGGGGACTATCATGAACTCCTGAAAGTCAACTCCCCCTCCGGCATGTGCGCCACCATTTACTATATTAAAACAAGGGCGCGGAACAGAAACATCTTCTCTTGAGAGAGATGATATGTGCTTATAAAGCGGCACTCCTTCTTTTGCTGCAGATGCGCGACATGCACACATAGAAACGCCAAGAACAGCGTTCCCGCCCAAGGCGGATTTACCTATTTTAAGCATCTCGTAATCTGCCCTAGAAGGATCTTTTCCTTTCAATCTTTTGGCAATTACATCGTTTACACTCTCAACCGCCTTTAAGACACCTTTTCCTTTATAGCGTCCATCACCATCACGAAGCTCGCCAACTTCGTAACTTCCTTTTGATGCTCCGGATGGAACAGAGGAAGTAAAGACACCTTCACCGGTCTCCATGGAAACTTCCAGTGTCGGCTCTCCTCTTGAGTCAAGTATCTCTCTTGCTTTTATAGATTTAATCATTTTGCAGGTAGTTGTAAGCGGAAACAAGAGCACGCACACCCTCTCCGCAAGCAACAGTTATCTGTTTATCTCGGCCATCGGTTACGTCACCGGCCGCAAAAAGACCTTCTGTTTTTGTTTTTCCGGTATAAGGATCCACCGCTATCTCCCCCTTATCATTGAAGTCCACAAGATCATTTACAAAACTTGTCGCGGGCGTTGATCCCACCTCGATGAACACGCCTTCCGCTGCAATAACATTTTCTTCTCCGTCCTTCTGATAAACAAGAGAAGAAACACTCTCTTCTCCTTTTATCTCTTTTAGGCGTGCACCGGTAACAATCTCTATTCCTGCTTCTCTTGCTTTTTCTACAGAAGCTTCTTCCGCTCTTAGTTTAGGCATAAACTCTAACACGGAAACCTCCGGACAATACTCTTTTAACTGCAAAGCGGCTTTAAATCCGGAGTCCCCTCCCCCAACAACAACAACCTTTTTATCTTTAAAGGAAGATCCATCTCTTGCTGCGCAGTAAGAAACTCCTCTTCCTAAGAAAAACTCCTCTCCGGGAACTTTAAGGGGTCGCGGATTCCTTCCGGAAGCAATAATGACCGTACTTGTCTCCAAGTTTTCTCCTGTGTCTACGATAAAATTATCCCCTTTTTTGTTTATACCGCTTACAGTGACCTCTTCCATAATATCTATATCGAGCGATCTTACGTGTTCTTCATACTTTTTCATTAAATCTGCTCCATCAATAGATATCTCTCCGGGATAGTTCTCTATCTTTCCCGCTCTTCCTGTTTGGCCGACAAAATCTTTCGTGAGAATAGCTGTTTTTATCCTTTTTCTGGAAGCGTAGATAGCGGCAGTTATCCCCGCAGGGCCCCCGCCAACTATCACTAACTGATAAGTCATAAACTACTTTGTCTTATTATTTCCGGGATCTTTTCCACTACATCCATCGCCATAAGGCCATCGCCTTTTTCTTTTGCAGCAACATCTCCCGCCTTAGAGTTTATAAGGGCCGCCATATAGGCAGAGTCCATTGTAGAAAAACCTCTTGAAAGAAGTGCGCCCGCTACTCCGGCAAGAACATCACCACACCCGCCCGTGGCAAGATGAGGAACGCTTATCTCATTTTTTAGAACACTTTCTCCGTCAGAAACAAAGTCCGTTTTGCCCTTCAAGAGAATAGTAGAAGAGATCTTTCCGGCCTCCTCTTTTATGGCTTCCTCTCTCTCTTTGTCAGAGAACTCTTTTACGTCTTTTCCGGTAAGAGCAAGAAACTCATTTACATGAGGAGTAAATAGAAAGCTTTTTCCTTTAAGGTCGATCTTCTCTTCTTCCAAAGAGTATATTGCGTCAGCGTCTATCACTACCGGCAAAGAAGTCTCTTCGAGGTACTTCCTGATAGCTTCCTTTGTTTCTTGTGATCTTCCCGCTCCTCCTCCTATCACTACGGAAACCCTGCCCCTGGAAACTATTTCCGCGCTACGAGTAAGAGATAAGAGTTCTGGAAGGTGCTCTAAAGAAAGACACTTTCCATCCAAAGGAAAAGTGATAAGAGAAGGACTAAAGGAAGCGGCTATGTCGGCCGCCCTGCGCGGAGCAACTATCTTTGCAATATCTGCTCCGGCTCGCACCGCGGCAAGAGCAGAAAAAGAAGGTGATCCGCTGTAAAGTTGTGATCCTCCGATCACAACGACCATTCCGTAGTCATATTTACGGGTATGAGTTTCTCTCTTTTTGTATATATCTTTTAATGTTTTCATAAAAAAGAAGCTATGCTTTTTAAATAGGAGTCATGATCATAGACGGGCATCCACTCCCCTTCCACTTCATAAGCATAAACGGTCTTTCCACTTGAAACCATACGTCCCACAGCATCCGCTACTTCCTCGTCCTCGGAAGAACTTTTAAAGTACTCCAAAGAAGCGTTCGTCATTATAGATTTTCCCGAGATGCCAAGCGATTCCTTGTCGCCATCCTCTCTTATCTTTACCCCCCTTACTTTATATAAACGATTAGCTATCTTTTCCGTTTCAACAATGTGAGATGATTCACGAGACAAAGCAATCACTGGCTTTTCCGTTGTACGAAAAACACTCGCTAACTGCGAGAACACGGGAGTTCTTGATCGCAAAACAAAATCATTAAAAGAAAGCATAAAAGGCTCCCCTTCTGTACTCTTTTCTGCACGTGAAGCCGTGCGAGCGCCACCGGACTCTTTCTTTTGTAGTATGTGCGAAAAAGAAACATCAGAGTACATCTCACTCTCATCTTTTAGTCTCAAAAAGTGATCCAAGATCATCTTCTTGTTTTGAGGAGTGATAAAAACAACTTCTTCCGCTCCCGACTCTACTGCTCTTTCAACGATATAGTCCATTATGGTAACGCCTCCCAAAGGAAGAAGTTCTCGGGGAACAGCACCGGTCAAAGGAAACAGGCCCTTGTCCGAAAAAGAAGCAGGGACCACTAAAGTTTTTACTTTTTTACTCATCTTTTCCTCTTAAAAAGCTTGGTTTCTCCCACTTACTCTCCTCCTCCAGTATGTCTTTTTCTTCCATCTCGAGCCTACTTTTAACTTCCGGAAAGCCGCTCTTTTCTTGCACTTCTTCTTTTTTGTTTTCTTTTACTAACTCCTTGTCTTCTTTTGGTTTCTTTTTTCGGGAAGGCTTTTTTTTCTTTGCCGGCTTTTTGGAGTCACCTAACTCTTCAGAGAAGAAGTCCGCTCCGCATCCCGTAGCAAGGAGAGCAATTCTGACCTTTTCCTTATAATTTTTCTTTTGCGTTATACCTACAATTATTTTTGCTTTACTGCTTGTGTATTTTGATATGTTTTCTGAAATAGAAGAAAAATCCGCAAGGCCAATGTCATTCCCTCCAGTAATGTTAAACAAAACCCCACTAGCATCATCGACCGTATAGGGGTAAAGAGGATTAGAGAGAGCCTTCTTCACTATCTCCTCTGCTCCATCTTGCAAGCTTGCCTCCACAGTGCTCAAATAAGCTAATTTTCTCGACCCCTGCTTTCCACTTAACACCGTGCGCACATCGGCAAAGTCTATGTTTATAAGCCCTGTCTCATATATAGTCTCCACAAGCCCTTCCAGATTAAATGCAAGCATCTCATTCATCTTGGAGAGAGCTTCCTTTAAAGGAGTGTTCTTGTTTACAACATTAAATATCCTGTCATTTGGAAGTATGGTGGCCGCACTAAGGTAAGGTGCACACTCCCTTATCGCCTCTTTTGCTATACTCATCTTCTTCTCCCCTTCAAAAGAAAAAGGAAGAGTAAATATACCGTAAACCATGCTTCCTGTCTGGCGAGCAGCAGAAGCAAAAGTGGATACGGCTCCCGATCCGGTCCCTCCTCCTAAAGAAGAAACGATCACGGTTATATCTTGGCCACCCAAGAGTTCCTTTATACCTTCCATGGATTCGCTTGCAGCCTGTTTTCCGAGTTGCGGATCCATTCCCGTACCAAGTCCTCCGGTTATCTCTTCTCCAAAGTGAAAGCTCTTTATTTTTTTATTCTTAGTAGCATCGTAAAGCGCACGAGAATCAGTGTTTGCGGTAGCAAAAAGGACCTTTTTAAGACTAGAAGAAACTCCCGAAATTATAGATCCACCACCTCCTCCAATTCCTACAACGCGTATCTTTACCTCACGCAGAGGTCCTTCATCAAAAGAGTTGTTTTTTTTCTTTTCAAGTGCCGGCTTTTTTCCCGCTGTTTTCTTTTTGGTCATTTTTTCATTTTATAGATTAAAAGCTAACAAGTCAATTGATACGATTATAACACATAAAGCAGGATTTGAAAGTGGTGTTGCACAAAAAAATTTTTTTAGTATTATTAAATAAAGATGTTATTATAGAAATTAAATATGGGGTTTTCTTTATTTTCAAAAAAGGACAAATTTCTGGGAATAGATGTGGGAACTTTCAGCATAAAAGTGGTGGAGATGTCCAAGAAAGGAAAGCAAGCCACGCTGGAAAATTACGGCGAGGTAGCGACAAAGGACATCTCCAACATGTTTCTCAAAGAAGACGAGGAAGAGAAGCTCAAGATGGCAGAAAAAGCAACCGCGGACTCCATAAAATATGTTATAAAAGAGGCGGGAATGAAGGCTCGAGAGAGCTTTTTTTCAGTTCCAAATTTTACCACTTTCTTTACCACCTTTTCTCTTCCTCCTATGGAAGAAGAAGAGGTGGAGAGCTCTATCAAGTATCAAGCAAAAAAACATATTCCTCTTTCTCCTTCAGAGGTGTTTCTTGATTGGTCCGTTGAAAAAGAAAAGAACAATGAAAGAAAGGTCTCTTTGGTGGCCGTTCCAAACGATGTTGTTCAAAGATATCAGAGAATCGCCAAACAGTGCGGATTGGACATAAACGTACTAGAGATGGAGTCCTTTTCTTTGAAACGTTGCCTTAACCAAAGCAAGAAAAAAATAAGCGTAGTGATGGATATAGGTTTTTCAGGCACAGGAATAAGCGCGATAGAGAACGGAAAGCTGAAGGTTACACACAGAACAACATTTTCCGGATCGATGGTAACAGAAGAGCTTGCCAGAGGCCTCAACTTAATTTATAATGAGAAGAAGGCGAATAAGATAAAAGAGAGCGAGGGAATGAAAGGCAAGAACAGAGAAATAATCGCTCCGCTGGTGGACGAACTAATAAAAGAGATGAGCATATCCTTTACAAGTTATATTGAAAAAGACACAAGCGAGATAGAAGAGATAGTTCTGTGTGGTGGTGGATCACTTCTTCCGGGATTAAGAGAGTATATTGCCGAGAAAACAGGAATAGAGACAAGATACATGTCACCCGATTTTATAAAATACCCTTCTTATGTAAAAGAGTTTATGGAGTCGGAAGTAGGTCCCATATTCTCCGTCGCCATAGGAGCGGCGCTTTATAGCACAAAGAAGTAGCTTATGGCAATAAAACTAAAAAAAGATAAAGAGGCAAGAAAAATACCAAAAAAAGAAAAGATTTTTCTTGTTATTTCTCTTCTTTTTTTCCTACTTGTGTCCGCGGCTCATCTTGTTGTACTGGAATACAGCAAAGAAGTGCGAAAAGAGCAACATATTATAACTCAAACTTTAAAACAAAAAGAGACTGAGGTGCTGGAAATAGAAAAATGGGAAAGTGTCTTTAATAAGGACTATCAGAAAATAAGCTTTATGGAGCGGCTAATAAATGAAAGAGCGATAAGTGAGAACTTCTTTAATGTGCTCGAAGCAGTAACACATCCCAATGTTTACTTCTCAAGACTCGAACTCAACACTGAAGAAAAAAGAGCTTCTCTTGAAGGGGTGGCGCACAATTTCAGGTCATTCGGGCAACAAGTAGAAGTTATGAGAGAAAAAGGACTTCTTACGGAGGGAGATATAAGTGGAGTAATGAACATAAAAATAACCGAGCTGGGAGATGATCTGGACAAACACTTTATAAGATTTTCCGGTGACAACGGAAGGCTGATCGCCAAATTTGCCTCTCCAGAGGGAGAAACTATTAGAGAAGAAGAGATTGAGTTGGAAAGTGTAGAAGAAGACATCTCTGATCTGCTTGATTATCCTGTGAAAATCACCACTCTGCAGGATATAACAAAAGAGACGCTTGATGAAGAAAGTGTACATCTTTCTTCAGAGAACATGATAGAAAAAGTAAATGTTTTGTATTCCACAACAGAAGATGGAGACATTACAGAGGAAGATATTGCAGAAAGAGAGTTACCGTTCTACGGAGAAGTAGATTTTCATATCAGATTAAAACTTAATCCGAGGATTCTCGGGATAAAATAGAAATGATAAAAGGAATCTGCATTATACTTTTTGCTCTTTCCCTTATAATAATGGGAGGTCTTACCTTTCCCTCGGCAAAGGAGATATTTGAAGTAAAGGAAGATATTGAATACCAAGAAAGAGTAGTCGAAAACAAAAAAGAGTATATAGAAAAAATGCACGATCTAAGCAGCACAAGAAGTGACTATCTCGACAAAATAGGAAAGACTGCTGTGACTCTTCCCGATAATCCTGAAGTGCCAGCCATCCTTTCTCATATTGAAAATATGGCAAGAGAAAATGATATGATCATAGTAAACTTGGCAAACTTTCAAATAGAAGAAGATGACACAACAGTTTTCTTCGATAAAATAAACTTTAATTTTACTGTTAAGGGTAGCTACCCTTCTTTTAGAGACCTTCTGTCCAAGATAGAAGAGAACGAAAGAATATTTCAAGTTAATAGCATTCAAATAGAAGAAGACGAGTGGCTTAACCTTTTTAGTGTGAACCTAAGCGCTTATTATTACACAGAATAATGCTACAAAGTAAATTAATAAAAATACTAATAGTGCTTGTTATTATAACAGCTGCCTTTTCACTGTGGCAGATATACTCTGCCCCACAAGATGAAACAATGGTAAGAGAAAGACATATTCCGGAAGAAAACTATAAGTTCTTAGATAGCCCCTTATTTGAGAAGCTAGAATCATTTAACAGAATAGGGCCAATTGAACTTGACAGATCAGGAAGAGAAAACCCTTTTAACATCTACTAAATATGTCAAACATGATACTGAAGAAACTAGAAGAAGAAGGAGTCATCGACAAAGAAAAGGCTCTTTCTTTAAATGCGCAAGCAAAGAGCGAGTACAAGGAAGTAGAAGAGATGATAATAGAAGAAGGTATTCTTTCAGAAGATGATCTTTTCTCGATTAAAAGTAGAGCAATAGATGTGCCACTGAAAGATGATATAAACATGGACAGTGTTTCTGATGCAACCATAAAATGCATACCGAGAGAAACGGCCAAGTCCTATAACATGATTCCCATAGGAAAAGAGGGAGAAAAGATAGAAGTAGGAATGGTTTATCCGGAAAACTTGAAAACAAAAGAGGCTCTTGACTTTCTAGCTTACAGGAACAAATTCGAATACAAGATATACCTTATAAAAATAAGTGATTTCAATAAACTTTTAAGGCAGTATCAAACACTGGAGGAAGAGGTTGGTTCTGCAATGCAAAAGATAGAAAAAGAAGAAGACACAGAAGAAGAGAAGGAAGAAGTATCTGAAACAGAGAGAGAGTTTCGAGAACTTGCGGAAGAAGCGCCGATAATAAGAATGGTGGGAGTGATCATGAAACAAGCGGTTGAAGGAGAAGCTTCCGACATACACATAGAGCCAAGTAAAGAACAACTAAAAGTGCGCTTCCGTGTTTCCGGTAAACTATACTCTTCCCTTTTTCTTCCCATGAAGATACACCAAGCGATAGTGGCAAGAATAAAGATACTGTCTAACTTAAGAATAGATGAAAGGAGGCTTTCACAAGACGGAAGATTCTCCACAGAAGTAGAAAATAAAAATATCGACTTTCGTGTCTCCACCCTGCCAACCACACAAGGAGAAAAAGTGGTAATAAGGGTTCTTGACTCCGAAAAAGCACTTATGGAGATGGAAGATCTCGGTCTTTCGGGAAACAATCTTGAGCTGGCTCAAAAATCAACACAAGAGCCTAACGGACTTATACTGGTTACCGGACCAACAGGATCAGGTAAGACCACTACTCTCTACTCTATCCTTAAAGAGTTAAATGAAGAAGAAGTAAATATAGTTACTCTCGAAGATCCGGTAGAATACTACATGGAGGGTGTTAATCAGTCACAAACAAAGCCTGATATAGGATATACTTTTGCAAGCGGATTAAGGCAGATACTAAGGCAAGACCCCGATGTAATAATGGTGGGAGAGATAAGGGACGAAGAAACGGCAGAACTTGCGATTCACGCGGCACTAACGGGACATATAGTACTCTCCACTCTCCACACAAACTCCGCCGTGGGAGCAATACCAAGGCTTCTGGATATGGGAGTAAGACCTTTTCTTATCTCTCCTGCGCTAAACTCCGTAATAGCTCAAAGACTTGTACCAAAACTATGCCAGGAGTGTAAAGAGAAAGTAACGCCAGAGGCAGACATGGAAACCCTTATAAAAAACGAAATAAGTGAAAACCCTTCTTTGTCTGCACCTAAATCAATGAAAACACATAAACCCGGAGGATGCAACAAGTGCGGCAGTGAAGGATTCAGGGGAAGAGTGGGAATTTTTGAAGTAATGAAGATGGATGAGAAATTAAAGAAAGCGATACTGGAAAACGCAGACAGAGATGTTATTGAGAAAGCCGCTTATCAGTCCGGGATGATAAGCATGAGGCAAGACGGCATATATAAGTCATTTGAAGGCTTGACCACCGTAGAAGAGGTCCTCAAAGCAACAAAAGAAACCGACTAATGAAGTTTGAATATAAGGCAAAAGATAAACACGGATCACTAAAAGAAGGAGAAGTGGACGCCTCCAGCAAAGAGTCCGCTATAATGCTCCTTCAAGAGGAAGGTTTCTATATAATCTCTGTAGAAGAGAAGAAGATTCCTTTCTGGGAAAAAGATATAGCCATACTTGAAAGAATACCGAAAGAAGAGCTTATACTTTTCCCGGAACAGATGTCCGTAATGTTGGGAAGCGGAATATCGGTAACAGAGTCTCTGAGAATGGTATCAAGTCAGGTTTCCAGCAACAAATTCAGAGAAAAGTTGCTTGATATATCACACAATATAGAAAAAGGAGACAATCTTTCCAAATCTCTTGAAAAGCACTCTGATATATTCTCCGATTTTTACATAAATATCATAAGGGCAGGAGAAACAGTGGGAGGACTGGACAAAAGCTTCTCTTATCTTGCAGAGCACGAGAGATCAAATCATGAGCTTAAAAAAAAGTTAACGGGAGCAATGACATACCCTCTCGTCATACTTTCCGTGTTCACAATAGTTCTTCTTTTCTTGTTTATAACAGTGATGCCGGAAATGATAGAGATAATCGAAGAGATGGGAGAGTTGCCACTCATAACCCAGATAGCGATTGCTATTTCTGACACTATACGCTACCAAGGATGGTACATACTTCTCGGTATCTTTCTTGTCGCTACGATTGTTGCAAAATTTTTCACCACCAAGCAAGGGAAAGATATAAAAGACAGAATGATGCTGAGATTGCCCGTGCTGGGAGATTTTTTCAAAAAACTATATCTTTACCGCTTTGCGCAAAACTTCTCTACTCTTTTTGCGGGAGGAGTTTCCGTAATAGAGTCATTGGAAGTAACAAGGAACGTAATAGGAAACAAAGTGTATAGAGACATACTAGACGAGGTAAAAGAAGGTGTTGAAAAAGGAGAACAGATCAGTGTACTGCTTAAAAGCCACTCCGACTACTTTCCTTACATGGTTATACAAATGATCGCTGTTGGAGAGAGAACCGGTAAGGTAAGTCAAACACTGCAAAGTGTTATAAAAATATACAAAAAACAAATAGAAGAAAGTCTTGATAAATATGTTAGCATGATAGAGCCTGCAATGATAATAGTATTAGGAGCGCTTGTGGGAGGACTTGTCGCATCAATTATTCTCCCCATATACCAAATGGGAATGACATTCTAAATAAAAAGGGTCTTCCAAGAAGACCCTTAAAGAGCTTAACGAAGCGACCTGTACCTTGTTATACGCCAGTGATCAGGTCCTTCGCCACGGGGACTACTCACTTGCTTTGTAGCAGTCCCAATTACGGAGCCATTTTTAAGCACCTGTGCTGTAAGGTACTCATCCTCTCTTAGTCCAGTCAACATTCCTTCTTGACCGGGAGAAAAGCGTTCCCTGCGCTCCTCTCCCCAAGAGGAACGATAGATGACAACAACTTCGTATTTGAGGTTGTTTACTACAAGGACGCTTTCTCTAAAGCGGAAATGGGGCTTTTCCCCTATCTTCCACTCACCCTGATAGTGCCCACAACCTACCATCACTGCCATCATCATTATCATCGTTATCGCGGCAAGTCTCATGACACACCCCCCTTTTTTTTCTGTATATATATTTTTATTTTTTAGTGTCCTGTTTTTTTATATCACAATATTTAAATATTGTCAATCAGTACTCTACTCCAAGAGCTCTTCTGATGTCCTCATACTGACCAAAACTATCCACGCAATAAAACTCGGCATCACATTCATCATGATCAGAATCTTTTGATTCCGTATAATAAAAGGCGTTGTTGTGCATCTCTGTCTTGTCTTGAGGAGTGGGGGATCCAGCATCTCCATAAACATAAAGAAGTGTGGCCTCCAAGCCACTATCCGCAGCATAAAGAGCTCTTATGGACTCCTCTGTCGTCTCCACCGCCCTTAAACTTCTAAGGTGTATCGTGCTTATTCCCACTCCTATCATTAAAACAATTGACATCACAATGACCACAAGGCCTATCATGATTGCTCCTTTTTGTTCTTTGTTGTTCATCTTAGTGTTCTTTTAGAAAAAGTTGTTTGAGCATGTGCTGATACCCCTTCTGTCTTCATCTCAATCAAAAGCATAACCTTTTCTTGTTCTCCCCCATCAATGATCTCCACATCAAACCTTTCAACACTTACCTCCGGAGATGTCAGGCGTCGCTCTATTTCAGCCCCCGACCCTCTGTCTTCTATAAGTTTTCTATATATCACACCATCATCCACAGAGTAGACGTTACACCTTTCTCTGTCATCAATGAAAGAAAATTCATCACCAATAAACTCATAAGATTTTTCGGACTCACTAAGACAAGTGCCTCCCGTATCCGTTCTGGCAAGCATACCGACGCGACTTACATTCTCCAAAACATATCTTATCTCCCCTATTAATTTTTGGCTTTCAAGAACGTTCACCTGATTTCTTATAGAGCCAACAAAGATCCCGGTAAGAACAACAACAAGTATGGAAAATATCGCCATTCCTGCCAATAACTCTATAAGTGAAACTCCTTTTTCGTTTCTTTTAGCCATCGTTACAATCACTTCTTATGCTTAGCCAGTTGTATAAAACTTTACTAATATGAACTTCTCCGCCACTCCACTGCACATAAACATCAACCTCTAAGTAGTCTTCGTCTTTATCTTCATCTCTCTCCAAGCTTACCTCTATAACGCGTGAAAAACCTCCAAACTCTCCTCCTCCATCATGGTGATAACGATCATCGTTATCAATATATAAGCGCGTATCATCATAATAATCCTCAATGTCATCTCCGGTGCCAATGTAAAGCTCTTCCAAAGAGTCCAACTCATCATAACTGGCCTTGGAAATAAGCGTTGTTCCGTACTCTTCCCCTTCAAGGTGCAGTCCGTCAAGCCAGCACGCTCCATCTTCCATCCAATTTGCATCCCTTATATTTCTTACGATCTCTATTCCTTCTTGTCCCAAGTAAGTTGCTGCAAATCTTTCTCTTACAATGTTTACCTCTGCTTTTGTTCTGTCTATCATAGCCATAGCGGCAACCATTCCCACACTTATAATGGCAATTACAGTCATCAACTCTATAAAGATAAATCCTCTATTATTTTTTGTATTCTGACACTCCATAAGGATTTATTGATATTTCTCTTGTATAATCCAAACCACCATAAGAAAAAGTAATAACAGCTTCAGAGTCGTTTTCTATGGCATCTTCTCCATTAAAAAAGACAAGCAAATCTGGAGGACGAAAAACAACATAAAGGCGGTCCTCTGCACTTCCATCAATATCAACGCTCTCCACGCTCATCACCTCCTCCATCTCAAAGGTCTCTATAATTTCTACATCATCTATGCTCCCCCCTTCCTCGTCTTCCAAGTCTGCAAAAAGCTTATAGGTACTACTGTCAACATCAAAAGCAACACCATAACCCCCATGAAAAGCGTTGTCTTCATCTTCCAGATAATCTTCCAAGAATCCCTCTTTCGGGTACCAAGACGCTATGGCATAGTCCCTTGCGGTGTTCACTGTTCCCAATATCTCCCCCATCTCTCTTTCAAGGCTTAACTCATCCTCTATAGAAGAGTAACTTGCAAAAGAGAAAGTAGCAACTACACCAATCACTGCTATCACAACAAGTAATTCTATTATTGTGAATCCGTCTTTTTTATACATAAAAATTCAAATAGAGACTCATGATCTCCTCTCCATAAAACCAAGCCAAAAGTGTTCCCGTGATAAGAAACGGTCCAAACGGAACCTCGCTCTTTCTTCCCTTTTTACCACAAATAATAAGTCCTGATCCGATTATAGCACCAATAAGAAAAGAAAAAAACAGACCTACCAGTATGCCGGGAAACCCCAGGAAAAGACCCATAAAGAAAGAGTAGCGCACGTCACCAAAGCCCATTCCTTTTTGCTTGGTGATGTAGTATATAAAAAGAAAGAAGAGAAACGCTCCCACTGCAGAAATAACGTTTCCAAGAACAAAAGAAAGACCTTCAAAATAACCAACCACCGCGAGATAAGCTACTGTTATAAATATAGCGGGATAAATAATTTCATTGGGAATTATGAAGTGTCTTAAGTCATAAAAGAATAAAAAGACAAGAAAAGAGAGAATAATAAGGGTAAAAATAAATTCCAAAACTCCCATAAATCCCGTAAAAGGAAAGTAGTGCAGAAAACTGAAAAGAAAAACAAGCGCAGTAGCAATGTGCACGACAGGATATTTTTCACTTGACTCAAAAGAGTCTCTCTTTTCAAGTTTTTCTATGGAGTAATTCAAAAAAGACCCCACACCGAGGCCAATAAGAAAAACAGCTATTGAAAAGTAAATGTCCATCATATTATCTAAGAGGGATCTCTTTCCAGTGAGGAGGAGCGTGATCCACGCTGATCATTTCGGAAACATCACAACTCCTTCCAAGTCCGTCCTCTACTTCCAACTCTACTTCTGCCTCCACAGGGTCATCAAAGGAAACAACAACATCATCTTCATCAGAAGTCGAAGGGTCTCCTCCTGAAAAAGTCCAAAAAAGAGAAGAACTTCCTTCATAAACCTCCGAGTGAGACTCAAAATACACCTCTTCTTCCGTAAAGATATCACCTTCCGGGTCACGAGAAAAATAAGCAAAAGGCCAAGGAGTTGAGTCTACGACAAAAGAACTTTCTTCCCACTCCGAATCATCAACTCTCACCCTCCAAGTATACTCCTTGCCACCTTCTATTCTATTGCTTCCATCAGGCCAATCCAAGTTTCCGGGAGTAAGATGGTAGGTCTGTGTGCCCTCTGTAAATATGCCTCTATCATCAGAAAATACATTTCCATCTTCATCTTCTATCTCTATATAAAAACGGTCGGGATCTCCTGTACCTTCCTCATAGTCAAAACTAAACCTGAGCTGCATGCTTAAGTCATGAACTGTTTCTCCGCCTACTTCCCACTCCCCCACTGTCCCACTTCCTTCTGTGCGCGCACAGTAGTTCATCTCTTCTTCTAGGTCCCCTATCTCAATGTCGGAAACATATTCACAATTACTATAGTCACAGTAACACTCATCTGTACAAACGGGATCTCCTTCTATTTCAAGCCCCTCCTGTTCTTCAAGATACTCCTCACAGCTCATACAGTCAAAATCTGTTGCACACTCTCGCACTTCGCAACGATCCGCCCACTCACCATCTTCAGAACAAGTAATAGCATAAGTACACTTCGGACCACTCTCCCAATCATCGGGATAAGACACACAATCATAGGTGTCCCCCGGAGTACATCCATCAGTCAAAAAGTAGTCATCATCATCACCATAAGAGATGCCTGTCTCGTTCTCCGCCACTGCTCTGTAGTAATATGTTGTATCCGTTTCAAACTCTCCCTTAACTGTCTCAAAAAACTCATCGGCTTCCGATAACGTCTTTCTTTCCGTACTTCCTCCGGTAGCATAGCTCTCCCCCTCTTTTCTCCACTCCATCCAAACATCAACCTCATCCGCTCCTCCTCTGCAAATAAGCTCACCGGCAAAATCAACTTCTATTTCACCATCATCCTTTAGCTCTGAAGAGCCGTGAACCGTTTCCACTTCCGGAAAATCAGAGAGCTTATGGAAATCAAACTCATCAAGTTCGTAAGGAAAGTAGCCGTTGCTATACATCTCTAATCTCATATCAGCCCCCTTCACCCGCAAAGGATTGTTTCCCGAAAAAGTATAAGAAGATATATCAACTTCCGTCCAATCTCCCCTATTAAACCCAGAACCACTAAAAACAGTATAGATATTGCCTTCTACGTTTATTCTTACTTCCGCACTTGTTATGATGGGAGAACCCTGATATGTAGCATCCGGCAACCTAAATCTTATTTTATCGGAAAATATTGGCTCACGAGTAAATTCGATGCGCGGACCCCATTGGGGAGATCCATACTGACGCGTTACAGCAGCAAGAGTATCTTCGATAGTATCGTAAGCATAATACTCATACTCCTGATCCCACGTTCCGCAAGACTCTGCCGGAGAAACCCATCCCCTGTCAGCAATGCGGGCAACAAAGCTCTTCTCTCCTCCTTCTACCGGATCGCCGTCCTCTGTGGCGCTGTTTCGTAGCTGTGCGCGAAAACTGTACTCTTCTCCTTCTTCAAGTCCAGTTATCCGTTGACCAAAAACTTCTCCTGTAGCCCATCCGACAACATCGCCAGTGATTCCCTCGTCCCACTCCGTATACATAACATCCTCAGGGTTGTCCTTGTTCCAGTACTTAAATCTTGCATCAACAGGATCCCTTCCGTCATCAAGTACTCTACCTTTTACAGTAGCATACTCTTCCTCTACTCTTTCCGCTTCGAGCGTTTCTGCAGTAGGAGGAGTTATCGGCTCATCGGGAACCTCGTAGAACTGAAACTCTCCTATTGTGCTGTTCCATCCACTGACCTCATAATCAAACCTGAACCTTGCCGCTTCAACCGGGTCTTCATCAAAGCTCACCTCTACATATTGATGATTGCGAGGAAGTCTTTCATTTTCAAATATTCTTGTCCACTGCGTGTCACCCGCATAACGAATATCGATCTCCGCCAAAGATCCGGAAGGAGATCCTTCTCCTGTTCCACTAACCCTTATCTTGTTTGAAAGCAAGGGCTGATTTAAATGAAACTCCAAATACCCACGGGGCCCTGTTCCTCCAGCCCCACCAGAGTTTCCCGCACGAGTAGCGGTGTCCCAATCATAAGCGTCCTGCTCGTCCCGCCACATGTTACTTACATCATTATGATAGTCCGGTAGACGCCAGCCCCCAGAAGCAGAGTACGTTGTTTCAAATGTCTTCTCATTTCCAAAATCAAGACCACCATTTGTTTCCGCTACCGCCCTAAAATAGTAAGTTGTATCAGACTCAAGGTTTCCAAGGAGATCATTGAACACTCCTTTCTCTGAGACAGAACTCTCTTCTGTTCTGTTCTCGTACATATTAATATTTCCATGAGAAGTGTCGTCCCACACAAACCACGTGTCAACCACATCAGACTGTCCCATATCGGTGAGATCACCACCAAGGAGAGCACTTCCCGTATCGGTGTAGTCAACAGGCTCTGTCTCAACGGAAGGAGAAAGTGCAGGAGTATAAGTCATGGTGACGTCTGTTATCTTTCCCCATGATCTTCTTTTATCATCATCTCTCCAGTTGCCAAGAGACAGTATAACCGTTTCTCCGGCATAATCACTAAGATCGGCTGAAACGGTTTCAGGACCAAAGTCAACCCTCGTTTCTCTCTGAAAACAAGAGCTCCATGCTCGAGGAATGGTTGATGGACACCTCAGTCTCTCAATGACTTCCAAGACGTCAAAATCCTCATCGTTTACACGTATCCTAAACTCATCATATTCATCATAATCATAGGTGTAATACTTATACTCTGCAGAAAAACGAATATCGGAAGCGTTCTCGGGAATAGAAACAACCTGATAAAACTTGCTTGCACCACTCCCCTTCTCATCCTTAAAGCCAAATTCTCCATAATAATTTCCCTCTTCTTCTACCACCTTGTGGTTTCCACGCTCAGTATGGTCCCACCCATCTATGTTGCCCGTTTGAAAATAACCATTTTTTATAAGCTCTGTTGTAAGCATCTCCATTCCATACTCTCTTCCCGCAACATTAGAAGCAAATGCCCTAAAAGAGTAAACCTCCCCCGGAACAAGACCTTCAAGAGAAATCTCAAAGTATTCCTGCTCGTCATGAACAAGAACGGTCTCACTCTCTTTTGTATATTCTCCTTCTTCTTTCTCTTTGTACTGAAAACCCGCTTCCACGGAATCCGATCCACCAAATCCGGAAACATAGCCCTTGAGAGTAACGCTTTCTTCTGCACGATCAACAACGGAAAACGTCTCCACGGATGGCTCTGAGACCACATCAATCTGCGCACTTTCCGGATCAGTAAATCCACTAAAACCCTCTTCGTTAACGATCACTCCATAATAGTTATAGGTATCAGGAGAGTCTTCCGACCTCTCAAAAGAGTAGCTGCACTCACTGCTATCACAGTCATCATAACAAGTCCAGTCCTCTTCATCTTCTTCCCTGTAACATACATGACTTATATCAATAAGATCTTCTCCGTGAACATCTATATTAAAACTGTCTCCTGTGCCCACTTCCATCTCATCTAGAGATATCTCTCCGGTAGGCTCAAAAACAGTAACCGATTCGCTAAATTCGGTAAGTCCAATATCACCCTCTACATTAACAACTCTTCCGTGATATCTTTTCTCACCAGAAGAGTCTTCTGACCTCTCAAAAGAGTAGCTGCACTCACTGCTATCACAGTCATCATAACAAGTCCAGTCCTCTTCATCTTCTTCTTTATAGCAAATGTAGTCTATTTGCGCATCATTCTCGTCCTCTCCTTCTACCTCTATCTCAAAATCCTCTCCCATACCAACCTCTGTCTTGTCCACAGACACTTCTCCCGTAATACTACCACCTGCAAAAACAACACAAAAAGCAAAAAACAAGATTAAGGGGGTTGCTTTTATTGTCTTTAATAACCTCATTTAAATGACTTCTATATAGTCAATGTCTTCCAACTCTTCCAGTCCAAAGACATTTACTTTGCTTTTTATGAAAACACGGTCACCTTCTTTTATGTCATCAACATCTACATCTATCGTTTCCATTGTAAATACAGAATCTCTCTCTTCGGGAACATCAGAGCGAAAAATGCGAGTATCATCAGATGGGTCAATAACTAACTCCCTCTCCTCCTCTTCTAACACCACAACAAAAGAGCCATTTTCTGTAGAAGAAACCACACCACTAAAACTATATATCTCCTCTTTTTCTAAATCTTCCTCCGGAAGGTCTTCCTCTTCCATAAAACCCACAAAGAGCCACGCTAATCCTCCAATTAGGAGAATTATCAGCACTATAATTATAATCTTCAAAGTGTTGTCCATAAGCTTATTGATAATCTTTACTTTATTTTAAATAATTTTTTCAAAAATGCAAAGGAGCGTGCAGTAAACACGCTCCATTGAAAGCACAACTTCCTAGCTTTTTATTCGTGATACTCAGGAAGAGGATGAAGGATTTCTCCTATATCTCCATCATCATCTCCTATCTTGCAGCTATTGCCAAGCTCTGTATCGGTAATTCTTAATTTTACATTTATCTCTTTACCGACATCATCCGTTCCAAACTCTACCTCGGAAACAGCCTCGGTATCAGTCGTGGTAATAGTATCACTTTCCGGATCAGAATTTTCCGTGAACTCGAAAAAGAATCTCCTCTCAATTTCTTGTTTCCATCCAGACTCATCTTCTCCGGTAAACTCAACAAGGTCTTTTGCGTGAATTTCTTGTGGCGTCCAAGAGAGAGCGGGTTGAGGATAAGGTCTCACAAGATTATTGAAGTTACTCTGACTATTATCAGTAAACCCGTACTCATCCTCCACCTCCAAATTATAGTTCACACTTTCTCCCCACTCATCATCTCCTTCCCAATCATTGGGAGAAAGAGTATTCTCCATTACATCTCCATGATCAACAGAACCTTCAAGAACTCCTCCGTGATCGATCATAATCCTATACTCCGCAGAACACCTGTCAGGGTGAGAATACTCCCAGAGGAAGGTCGGTACAGAGTGTGGCCCTCTGCACTGGAGATCATCCTTGAACTCTACACCGGTCAAGGTCAACTCCGGCTCCGGCTTGTCTCTGTTTGTAAGAGTGCTACTTGAAGAGTCTGACCAAAAACCCATATCGTTTTTCACTTTTACGATCCACTCAACTTTTTCTCCCCATTCCTCTGCCCCACTCCAGTCAGGCGAAAGCTCTACATCAACCCTATCACCGGAACTCGCCGATTCATTGAAAGTTTTTGTTTCATACTCCGGACCATCAAATGATATCTCTACTTTCTCCATGTCATCTCCGTCAGGATCACTGTAATCAAACGAAAGCGTAGGCGTGCTTCCCGCACCACTACAGTCGTTTACATTCTCTATGCTATAGTCAAGATTCTCAGGAGAGTGAGGAGGATTGCTCTCCACTACATGCATAGTAACAGTGTCGGTCGCACCTTTGTTATTGTCATCATAAACAACAACTCTGCACTCATAGTCTCCTTCAGTCATGGGAGCATTGTATGTCGGTTTCTCTGCCTCGTCATCCTCAAGAGAACCTTCTTCACACTCCCAAAGATAGTAGAGGTCTTCCCCATCCGGGTGATATCCTTCCGCATCAATGGTGGTGCTGCCACCCATGGCAACAAACTTGTCATCTCCAGCATCGATCTCCGGAATAGCGTGAACATTTTCCGATATAGAAAAGTCCTCTTCTGTGCTAGAGCCGGAAAGAACCCCTTCGTCAAACCAGAGGTTATCAATCGTTGCATAAGCATGCGTGTCATCCACAGCACCCTCCAGATGACCAATGCCTTCGCTTTCTGCGATAGCGTAGTGATCACCCTTCATCGTAAAGGTCTCAAACTTGTCATCACCCTGAAAAGTTATCTTGTTGTTCTCCATAGGATCAGTAGCGGCAATGCCAAGCTCCGGCTCAAAAACGTTTGTCCATCCTCCTGCATCAGCAACATTTATTATGTCAGCAGCCTTTACGCTGTGACTCGAAGTCTCATTTATAGGTTCCATGTTTTCATAATCAGACCTAGAGTCACTTCTCCACTCAATAGGAGGAGTGTCAAAGTAGGATCCTGCAAAATACCACTCTCCCTCCGGATCACTAAGCGAGCTAAACCTCACTATGTTTCCCTTTTTGAGGTCAGAAGATATGGAGTTATTCGTAAACCCCTCTACAAAACTTGCTCCATAACTCGTGCTAACAGAGTAGTCAACACTAAAAGAGAGATGTCTTGCGTACTGTCTTTCACCGTTTTCCATTGCCGACTGATAAATCGTATCACAAGAAACAGAACTGGGGAATCTAATATTGTCACAAACAGCAGTTCTGTTAAAAAGCTGGTTGCTGTGCATCTTGCCGGGATTTCTTGTATCAACCCCCACACTTGCTTCGGAAAGTCCCCAGAAGCCAAAGAAGAGCATGGCAATTGTTAATAATAATATTTTTTTGTTCATATTTTTGATCTCTTTTTATACACTACTACAAATATAATGACTAATATGACAAGCAGGCCAAATATTGCTGCTCCGATCATAATAAGATCGTCTTTTTCTTCCATTATAGGAACGGCTCCAACATGGCCACTTTCTTTTAGTCCTTCTTCCGATGTAAGCACTGTCACCTCATAACTTTTCTCCTTATCAATGCCAATATCTTTTCTAAACTCTTCTCCAGAAAAAGAAGGCTCAAAAAAGACCGTTTCCCCTTCTCTGTCTTTCACTTCTATCGCCATCTCCGCCTCTACAGGATTGTCAAACATATCAAGAGCAGAAATAACAAGCTCATCCTCTTCCATCTCTACAGAAACAGAGGTAGCCGCGCCAAAGTTTTCCGGTGCATAATTAAGAGTAGATGAATCAATTACTTCGCCTTCTTCGTTGTAAACGGTAGCACTTAAGCTTAAGTCGTTATAGTCCTTATCAGCAGTAAACTCTTCTCTTATCGCCATCATGCCAGGAGATATCTCTCCTTTGTAGTCAATCTCTTTTATGATGTTTCCCTCGCTATCGGTAAGCTCTAATAGCACCTCTTGCTCTCCGGTCACCTTATCAGCAACAGAGTGAAAACAAACAAAGGCATATCCCGTTTCTCCGGCTTGAAGAGGAAAGTTCTCCAGAGAGTAAAAGTTTATCCTCGAAGGAAGAGGAGCCCCTTCTACAGAGAACCGTATATTCATCTTTGCGGGAACGCCACTATCGCTTTCTGTAGAAAGTTCCAAAAGGTAAGTTCCCGGATCAAGATCTCCCAGATCAACACTCCTGCTTGACTCTGAGCGAGGCCCAACAGCAAGATTATGACTGTTTTCTTTTAAGAGATTCTCCTCTTTTAGATTATCCCAGTAGTACAGCCTTTCATTTATCGTTACAGACTGATGATCCTCACTTAAGTTTTTGGATACATAATCTATAGAAACTCTTTCTCCTTCTTCTATCTTGGGAACAAAATCCCTTGAAAGAAACTGCTCTCCGTTCACAGTTACTCTCTCTTTATTGAAAATTACGTCTCCTGCTTCATCGCTTTCTACCGTAAAATGCACCAATTCACCATGAACACCCTCTAGTATAGGTGCTCCCGTAAGATTTAACGATCTATCAACCACAAAATCAACAGCGGCAAAGTAATCACCGCCCGATATCGCTTCTGGAATTTGCCACTCAAAACTTGTTCGACCAGAGGAGTTTGCCGCAATTGCTATATCTTCTTCCGCAAAAAACTCTTCTATCATATCACTCCCCGCTTTTTTCTGGTAATCATCATTGCTCCTGAATATCTGCACATGAAGACCACCTCCCGTCACAGGATAGCTGTTGTTGTTCTTAAGTCTTCCCTCAAAAGAGACCGTATCACCCGCTTTATAATCGGACTTATCAGAAGACATATCCATTCCAATACTTCCGAACTCATAGTGATCGAAGCAATCAACCCCTGTTGCTTTTTCGTTTGCTCCTCCTATATGAACCTCGACAAACTCATCCTCTTCCGCAAGTATTAGGAAGGGTGTAAGAAGTAGAGCAAGAGACACTACTGCGGCTTTGAATTTTCTCATATTTTTTATGTTATTACTTTTAATTTCTTCATTATAAACAAATAACGAAAAATCACAAGAAAGTGTATAGTTAACACCATGGGGTGACACTTGATATACTGAAGGGTAACAGGTGTTAACTAATAAAAATATGCGTATGCCAAGCCCCATAAAATACGATCG
>SL_8KL_010_SEDDRAFT_10000359_pt1 | contig 39118 bp, 40 predicted proteins | sample SodLakKL_010_SED_4_FD_11160 | JGI IMG/M metagenome (IMG submission 11160)
AAAGTTTCTCCTTTTTTCTTAACAACTTATATCCACTTCAAAAAATACTGTATGAACAGCGTATCCACTCGTGTAGGGAACACTGCTCATACAGTTACCCACTCGTTCGTAGGCTGAAAAAACAGTTTACGGTAAACAGGCTTTGTTGATCACCTCCGTATTAGAGGAGTCATCTTTTATTCCTCTATCTCGATCACGGGAATCTTTCGATCCCGAAACAAAACCTCGGATGAGTGTTAGCAATCTAAGGAAATTCCTAGGAATCATGATACCTCCTTTCTTGAAAAGAAATCCTTGACGTTTCGGGCGTAAAGTTTGTCTAAAAATACCTCTCTAATCGCTCTAACCATGTTCCAATAAGGACCCCCTTCAGAGCCCGCGGTCGAAACAAATCCGGCCGGGCCCATTGTTCTTACTATTTTTCTAATAATAGACAAAATAAGACTATCTTTAATACAATACAAAAAAGGATTGGTCCCGACCAAAAGTGAAAAATCTTGATAAACTTTAATAACTCCCAGGTAAAACACGAGACTGATATAATGAAAGCATTGGTAGACGGCGAAATAAATACGATCACAAACGGGACGTTCAAAGGTTCCATTCTAATAGACGATGGTAAAATAGTGGATATTGGAAAAGATATTGAAATTCCAGATGAGGCAGAGATCATAGATGTAAAAGGTAAAACCATCATACCTGGCCTGATCGAGGCGCACTGCCATACTGGAATACATGAAGAGGGGGAAGGATGGCAAGGTAACGATACTAACGAGATCTACGATCCTATCACTCCTCATCTTAGAGCTTTAGACGGTGTAAATCCAGATGACATCGGGTTAAAAGAAGCAGTTAAAGCTGGAATTACAACCGTTAATGTGGCACCTGGATCTGCTAGTCCCATAGGTGGTCGATCCGTAGCCCTAAAGACCGCTGGGTCAAATATAGTTGATGAATTAGTACTGAAAGAACCAACAGGCATGAAGATGGCCTTCGGTGAAAATCCTAAGCGAGTTTACAAAGAACAGGATGAAATCCCTTCCACCCGTATAGGAACAGCGGGACTTTTGAGGAAAACGTTCTCGGAAGTTGAACGCCAAATGGAGAACGATGATTCCAAAGATAAAGACTTCGAACACAAGGCACTAGAACCAGTCTTAAAAAATGAACTTACAGCGAGGATACACGCTCACAGAGCAGACGACATGATCTCAGCGATAAGGATCGCTGAAGAATTCGATTTTGATCTAGTAATAGAACATGCGACCGAGGGACATGAGATAGCCGATTATCTCGCAGAAAGAGATGTTCCAGCGGTCGTTGGTCCATGTTTATCCTCAAAATCAAAAAGAGAAAATGCAGCTAGGACTTTTGAGACCCCTGTTGTTTTAGCAGATAAAGGGGTAAAAGTAGCATTGATGACAGACTCTCCCGTTATTCCCACCAAATATCTGAATCTTATGGCCGCATATTCTGTCAAAGAAGGGATGAGTGAGGAAGAGGCTTTGAAAGCTATCACTATAAATGCGGCTGAAATCTGTGGAGTGGATAACCGTGTAGGATCTCTTGAAAAAGGAAAAGATGCAGATATTGTAGTGTTAGACGGCGATCCACTGGAGATCAAATCGAGAGTAGAAAAGGTCTTCATAGATGGAGAGGAGATAGATACAGAGGAACTATAGGATTAAGATTCAAAACTTACTATATGAACTTCAACCGAAGAACTCGAGACTTTTTTCTTCTCCCTTTTCTTCTTTAACGATGTCCTCAAAAAGATCTATCTTGATCGGGATAGCGAACTTTGTGAATATACTGCTGACGATAGCTTCTCCCTTATCGAGGCTAGCTATGTTTTTGCTGTCTTTAGAAAGGTCCTGAGCGGCGCTCCCTATTATGGCATCTCTCTCACTTTTCATTTCGTTTCCGAGTATGATTTTGGTGTTCATGTTAGCGAGAATTTCCCTTGGGATCATGCTGGATAGTTGGGTTACCGCTATTAGTCCTACGCGGAACTTTCTACCCTCCCTAGCGATTCTGTGGAATACGTTTCTTCCAGCCCGATCTCCTAATACTCTTGGAGCTTCTTCGATGACTATTCCTACGGAGGGTTTATCTTTCAGTTCGTCCTTTTCTTTATAATCCTTGTAATTCTTAAAGATCTTGTCGGTGATGATACCTCCTATCATGAGTTCCTTATCTTCAGGGAGCGAACTCGTATCGAGTATCACCTTCTTACCGTCCTCTACACCTTTTACGATATCGTCTATAAGGCTTTCAGACCCTTGATTGACGAACACGTTACCGCGGGGCCTGACACTGTTGTTTTCCACGTCTAGATCAAAAGTTAGTTTCAGTTTTCGCTTGAGAGCGTCGAGAGTTGTTTCTTGTATACCCGATCTCTCGTCAGGATCGGCCGTGAGTATCTTTTCCAGCCAATCTTCTCCGTAATGATTGTAGTAAACATACATCGCCTGTTTCTGCGCTTCGGACAAATCTACTATGCCCTGAAGGTTCCATGGCCTTAGAACGGAGATATTGATCCTTAGATGGTAACCTCCAGTGGGCGGATCTGTGGAATAATATTCTACTTTTTTCTGGGCTTCAGGATGATCCTTTATACCGAGTTCATTCCTTCCATAATACTCGTCGTGAGGATCTATCACAAGGATCCCAGCATATTCTTTAGGTATTAGTTTCCACAGCATGACCTTTACCAAATTGCTCTTTCCTCTTCCTGTAGTCGCAGGTATCAACATGTGATGAGATAGAGCCTCTTTCCCGTTGATATGTATCGGCACGTCTAGAACTTTACTCCCGCTCCTGACCTTTCCTATATAAAGACTGTTCTCTGGTTCTTCTAAAAATTCAAAATCCTCTTCATCTACTCTTTCAAGGTCTCCAAAAAAGGGAGGCAGAGTCTTTGGTTTTCGCGCTTCGCCGTCTTTAACCCTAACTATCGGCTTCGCTTTCGCGTAAATATAATTTCTTATCTCTTCTTCCATTATATTTGTTTCTTCATACCCCTCAAGGGACATGCCGCTTATCCTCTCGATGTCATCTTGTTCTAAAAGCGAGCCGTACTGTAAATCCAAAACTTGCATTATCATATCATCGATAGACAAGAGATCGCCTATCTCTATGGTCCGACCGCTTTTTTGTCTTATCGTGACCTCTCCATATTCACCACCTATTATTTGTCCTATAGACATATTATCATCTCGATTCAAATATTACTCAATTTGTCATGAGCATTGCACGAATTTATCTTATCTCTAAATGACTCTTTCATCCTGTTCTCGCACATATTTTTCAGATAATCGATCTCTTCATCGGTTACTCTAGCTCTTTTATCTGCATCGACTAACCCATATGGATATCCTAAAAATATCGGATCTTTTGATTGGAACGCGAGTTCTCCAAGCACTTTTTCCACGTCCACATCTAATTTCCTGTAAAATTCAGTCCTGAAGGCGTATCCTGAAGAGGGATGAAATTTAACGATATACATCTCTCCTTTGTGGTCCGGATGATCATTTCTGGCGATAGGATGATAGTACCACATGTTCTTATCGCTATCTCTTGCCATAGCCTGAACTGAGGATATAAGAGGATAATTTTGTGTGGTCATAAGAGAACTAGTTTTAGCTATCCCGACTAAAGCGATGTGGTTTTCTTCGACCGTGCCATAAGCATCTTCAGCGTATTCCCTCTCACTTTCTACAGTAGTCTGTAATACTCCGTCCTTCACCAGGATATCGCCTTCTTCAAGGTATTCCTCAACTGCATACTGTAAAGTTTCCCATTCTAGATACTTCCGGACGGTGTGGGCCGCGCTAACCGGACCTTTTTCCTCCAATTCTTCTTTTGTAAGAAAGAAATCAGTCCTAGCGAAAGGTATCGAACCAGTTATAGTCCTAAGCTCAGACCTAACTTTTTCTCCCTCAAATCTCGATATGAGTAGAGCAGTTGTCGGTTCTACATTTTTTATCCTTCTTTCACCTTGGAAGAGATTGAAATAGACTCTGATAAGATGAACACTATCAGATGGAGATTCGAATATCTTATTGTTCCCACCGTCCACACAGCAAACCTTTTTTCCTGAGCTCTCTGACTCTAATGGGTTAAAGTTTTCCTTCGATAATTCGATAGGCTCATAATATTGTTCTTGGCTGAAGTAAGGCTTCCCCCATTCATCTGGTGGATCTGAGAGTTCGTCTATGACTTCATAAAGATCTTTAAGCATCTATCGGTGAATTATCGAACCATTACTTAAAAATTGAGACGAGAGGTCATCGAAAGTGATATCACTTTCACCGAAGCCCCGTTCGAACATTTATCAACTTTCAGCACTTTGAAGTATCAGATGGACCGTGCTAAAAAGATAAATAAGCTTCTGAATATGCCCGATGCAGGAGAAGATTGGTTCCGCTGGTACGGTATAACTGAGAGAAGGAGAAATTCACTTTTGAAAGAACCCTCTCATCCCAACAGTTTTTTCAATCCAAATTCTGAGAGTACACTCACTCTTTTTATGCTAGGAAACTTGGATCGCTGGAACCAATTTTATATTCAGATAGAGCCGCCTAGAGATAAAAACTCGAGCTGGAATCAGTCCTTTTTTAGGCAGATGGTTACAAATCAAGATTTAGATAGAAAATTAATTGATAAAAATACGTGGTGGGAAAATTTAGGATTATCAGAAATCATTGGAGTAGAGAGAGGAGAACTAGAAAAGAATATTTTACTCTTCGAGGTAGAGCTTTACAGTAATGCTCTGCATCTCGACTCGCAGAGTAGCAAAAACAACATATCTTTTCTCGATTTAGAAAACTCAAGAAGATGGGTCAGGTATGACGCTGTCATGATGATCCCTTGTAGTAAAAAATTCGTCTTCTTCGAGTCAAAATTTAGAAGCGGCCTTTCCACTAATTCACTGAATTACCCACGGATTGACCAGATGATGAAAGGACTTGAAGCCGCACATTTACTTACTGAGAATGAGATGAGTCCATATAACGACTGGGATTTCAATTACATATTGATATGTCCAAAATTGCTACATGATTATGAACTTACCAGATACAACAAAAAGGCAGACTCAATCGGCAAACATCTTGTGGAATACAATGATCTTCTCAATGATAGATACAATGACTCAATCAACAAGAGATGTTATCCAGAGAACTTCGAAAGTTTCATCCAAAAGACACCCGGAAGAGTATTTACGCTTCATTGGAAAGACTTGGGAGAAGCACTTTTACAGGCTAACAGTGACTTTTTCTCGAATTATTTCAGTCGACTAGAAGAGACCTGTTTCGACGAAAAACGTTTGAGAGGTATTAGAAAGAAATTCAGGGAAGCAGGGATACGTAAAAAAAACCGATAATTATAAGGCTGAGGTTTGAGATTAAGAGATGCAATGAGGGTTTGCATCACTTACTGGTATCACAGCTGTTTCACCATTGAAATAGGGGATAAGGTCATGCTTTTTGATTATCCTAATAGAGGCATAGATGCTTCTATAGATGAGGAGATAAAAACCACGATAGATGGTTCTGAGCTTTACATATTCATATCACACGGCCATGGTGATCATTTCTCACCTGAAGTGACTAAGTTTTCGAAGAGTTCCGAAAAAACACGCGTTTTATTTTCTGATGATATCTCTGAGAAAAGTATGTTAAATGGACATTCCGAGCTATCCGATAGTGTGACTTTTAATAGAATGGAACCTGGTGAACAGTACAATGTCGATGATATGAGAGTTAGAACATGGAAGAGTAACGATGCGGGACTCGCTTTTCTTATACATCAGGACAAGAAAAAGATTTACTACGGTGGCGATCTCGCTAAATGGAATTGGCCTGAATGGAACGATAAAAAAATAAAGGAACACGTTAAGATATTTGACGAAGTGGTGAAAGAATTAAGAGATGAGGATATAGATATAGCCTTCTCCAATATGGATGAGAGGCTCCCTAGCTGGGCCGGTCCGCTGGAATTCATAGAAAAAGTTAACCCGCACTATTTTGTTCCGATGCACACCTTCGGAAACGAAGGATGGATCGATGATCTAATCAATGAAAATATCAACGCTAAAAGCGAGATATTCCATTATGAGAAAGCTGGCGACGAGTTCTACTGTGAGTTGTAGAGTAAGTATCAAGCTCATCTCAAAATTTAATTAACCCGTATATCATCTTTATAATATGAGGTTTAATTGGTTCAAGGACAAAATCGCTATCATACCTATAAAAGGTCCGATTATGGAGGGTCAAGGAGGATTACTCGGCTCACTCGGAGCTTCTTCAGTTTCTCAGGCAGAAAAAATACTTGAGAAGATTGCTGAGAAATCTCGATATAAAGCACTGATACTCAAGATCAACTCTCCTGGAGGCTCTCCTTACAAAAGCCGGAATCTAGCTAAAAAAATAGAAAGATTAGATCTTTTCAAAGTTGCTCTTATAGAAGAACAGTGCGCTTCTGGGGGATACTGGATTGCTTCGAGTTGTGACGTGATCGTAGCGGACGAACTTTCGAGCATAGGTGGTATCGGCACGATATCTATCCGACCGGACTTTTCCGACTTTCTAGATCGATTGGGAATTAAATTCGATATACAATCAGAGGGTGAGTTCAAAAAGGAAGGTATGCCTTTTTCTGAGATGACCGAAGAAGGTAAAGAACATCGAAAGGAGATGGTTTCAGAAATAAATGAGATCTTCAAGGAACAGGTAAAGAAGAGAAGAGGCATCAATGAAGAATCAGAAGTGTTCGAGGGTAAGATCTTTCTAGGTAGAGAAGCTAAAAAAGTTGGTCTCGTCGATCATCTGGGAGATAAGGAAAAGGCCGTAAAAATAGCTGAAAAAAATGTAGGTTCTAAAGGCTTAAAAATCAAAGATTTCAGCGAGGAGATGAGAGCTGGACCCTCCATTTTGGACCTGATACGTTGAGATAAATATCCGAAATTGATTGAAAATATTAGTGAGGAAAATTTGTAGTTTCCCCGAAAATATATATCTATAAAATAAATTGATGTGTAAGGAGATGACGGAAGCTGAAAGATTAGTGGTGGAAAAAAGTCCTGTCGAGGCCGGAGGTAGAGCGAGAGTTAACGATACAATTTTAGATGAACTTGAAATAACAAGTGGTGATCTAGTCGTGGTAAGCTCAGATAAAAAAGACATATTGGTAACTGTCTTTGGAGACGATCTGGTGGAAGAGGGTAAGATAAGACTCAGAATAAACGATGTAGATAAACTCGGCGTTCTTGAAGACGAAGAAGTCTCGGTCAAAAGACATACAAAGTTCTTAACAAAATTGCTTTGATCATCTAGCAAGGTGAAATCATGAAAGTTATAATAGTTGGGGCTGGTGAAGTCGGTCGTGAATTGGCGGAATCTATCAGAAGAAAAGGACATGATGTCATCATAGTGGATAAATCTAAAAGTGCCTGCAGAAAGGCGCGAACCCTTGACGTTAAAGTTGTCCAGGGAAACGGAGCTAGTCCTGAGCTACTCAACTCACTTGATATAAAAGGGTCTGATTATTTTTTCACTGTAACTAATGATAATGAGACTAATATCGTGGCATGTTCAATGGCTAAGTACGCAGAATGTAAGACCATGGCGAGGATCGACGGTTTGGAATACATCTCTCGACCCGTTTCTCGAAAGTTCAAGCAGATAGGTGTTGATTATGCAGTTTCCCCAGAGCTGCTCATAGCGAAGAAGATAGCTAATATCATCACTGTGCCTTCAGCGATAAATAAAAACTTATCGTTGGGAGGGAAACTTGATATTGTTGAATTCAAGGTTTTACCGAACTCAAGGGTCAAGGGCAAAAAGATAAGGAACATAAGCTTTCCTAAGAACGCAAACCTTGGAGCAATAATCAGAGATAACAATGTTCTAGTCCCTCATGGAGATGACGCTATCGAGGAGGACGATACTTTAGTGGTCATCCTAGAGGGCAAAAAAGCCGAAAATAAGATGTTAAAGCTCCTAGGTAAGAGGAAGAGTACGGTCAAAAACGTTATGGTTGTAGGAGCAACACCTGTTGGTATAAACGTCGCTAAAAAGCTCAAGGATAGGGGCGTACAGGTCAAAATAATAGATGTATCGGAGAAAAGAGGTCGCATCGCCGCTGAAAAGTTAAAAGATGTTGAGGTCTTGACTGCCGATGCTCGAGATAAACAGGTCCTTATAGAGGAAGGCATCTTGAGAACTGACGCTCTTTCTGCAACGTCAAATTCAGAAGAATACAATGTTTTGGTATCTCTTCTCGCGAAGGTGTATGGAGTTGAAAAGACTGTTGCTATAGTGAGAGAACTTAGTGTAAAATCCCTCATTGAAACGGTCGGCATCGACCTTGCTGCCTCTCCAGAGCTTGAAACAGCCAAAACTATGCTGAGACTCGCGAGAGAACTAGATCCTTTGAAGGCAACCCCCATCCACGGAGGTGATCTTTACGTACTTGAGATGATAGTCGAAGAAGATTCACCCGTAAAGGGGAAGACATTGGCTCAGAGCAAACTTCCTCCTGAGTGTATCGTTGGTGCTATCAAAAGGAGCGATAAAACTGTAGTTCCTCATGGGGATGAAAAATTCCGTGAAGAAGACCATGTATTGTTATTCGTCAAAAAGGAAGAGATAAACGCAGTGGAGGATCTATTCTGAGATGAGATGGAAAGTAATAGTAGGTAATCTTGGATCGATATTGAAACTTTTCGGTTTCGCATTTCTCGTTCCGGTCATACCCGCTTTATGGTATCAGGAAGCCCCCCTCTTTCTCGGTTTTTTTCCTGCGAACGCATTGATATATCTGTTCTTGGCCTCCTTCACGGTAACTTTAGGTTATCCCGCTCAGAATTTTGGTAGGCCCGAGGATTTCTATCAGAACGAAGCGATAGTGATCGTCAGTTTGACGTGGATAGTACTAGCTCTGATTTCTTCCCTCCCATTTCTATTGACTTCTACTCTTACTTCTCCTATAGATGCGTTTTTCGAAGCTATGTCTGGTATGACAACAACCGGCGCGACCGTATTGCCATTCCCGCTTGAACAGCATCCTAGGAGCTTGATGTTATGGAGAGGATTTCTACAATGGTTGGGTGGCATGGGCATAATCGTTCTTTCTGTAGCCATACTCACTAAATTGAGCAGTGGAGGATTGAGTCTTTTGGAGGCAGAGGCCCCTGGCCCCTCCATAACACGACTAAAACCTAAGATCAAGGAGACCGCAAAGATCCTATGGTATCTTTACTGCCTTTTCACATTGATGTTGATTCTACTGCTTCTTGGGGCGAGGGTCAGTCTGTACGACGCAGTATATCATTCTTTTACTACTATGCCTACTGGAGGATTCTCTCCCCATAGTGAGAGCATCGCTTATTTTTCTTCAACAGTCCAGTGGATATTCATACCTTTTATGATAATAGCGGGAGTTAACTTCTCGCTTCATTATCAGGCCTTTAAAGGAAATTTTAGAAAATTACTAAAAAATTCTGAATTCAAAGCATTTTTAGGTATCATTGCAGTTTCTACCATAATAATTACATTAGTGGGTGCTTCGATGGGCATTCCTCTACGAGATGCCTTATTTCAGAGTGTATCTATACTGACTACTACGGGCTATACCACTGCAGCTTTCGATAGGTGGCCCGAAGTACTAAGGCTACTTCTTCTCATCCTCATGTTCATAGGTGGCTCAGCGGGCTCTACCGGTGGAGGCTTGAAAGTCATGAGGATAGTGTTGGTCTTCAAGATGATAAAGAGGAAGTTTAAGGAATTTATAAATCCTAGAAGAGTGGAGGTCGTAAGGATGGGGGATACAGTAGTAGATGAAAAAGTTCTAGATATGGTTGTGATGTTTTTCTGCGCATATCTTATAATATTTGCCATTGGAGCTTTTATCATGGTTGGATTGACTGGGGATCTGGTTACCGGTATAGCTGCGTCAGCTACGGCTTTAGGCAATGTCGGTCCGGGACTAGGTCTTGTCGCGACCGATTTCGGAGAGGTACAGCAGAGTGGAAAACTGATAATGGCTATATTCATGTGGATAGGCCGGTTAGAAGTTTTCACGGCTATAGCTCTCTTTAGTCCACAGCTTTACAAGAAAAGAAAACTTCGAAGTATTTTGAGCTTCAGAAAATCATGAGTTTAGAAGTCTCGCTCCTCTTTTCTAGCTCTTTGCCAGTACTCCATTGCCTCTTTGGTTCTTCCTTTTTCGTGGAGAGCTACTCCTTTTTCGTATAGCGCGTCTTTAAAATCTGGTTTTAGGGTTATGGATTTTTCGAAGAATTGAATAGCTGCGTCAAGATCACCTAATAATAAGCTTATTAACCCTTTTCCGTACCATACCTCGGGTTTGTTCTTGTCTTTTTCTATAACTCTGTCGAAAATTTCTAAAGAGTTTTCAAGCTCTCCGTTGAGTAGATCTCGATATGCTCTGATCACCTCTGAACCGAGCTCACTTTTCTCGACCATGTTCTCCAACTTATCTTTTGAGATTCTCAAGTCTTGGAGCTTAAGGTCGGTCTCATCTGCTCTTTCGGTGATGTTTCCATTTCCTAACGATTGGTTAATCATGGATATCACTTCGGGTTATGCGGGAAATGGGATTTCTCAAGAATTATACTGTTAAATGTGATTTATACCCTCTTTCCCGCACTATCTTGTTTTGAAAAATAAGTTGTATTTAAGTCTTTCTTTCTTTTTCAGTAGAGTTTCGAAATGAGTTGACTGTTTTTTGTTCAATGTTCTTTTTTAAAGCTCAATCTAATTTAAATAGTAGAAAAATAAAATTAGTGTCTTACGTGGAGATAAAGAAGCGCGGGGAACGGGATTTGAACCCGCGTGTCCCGATGGGACAAAGGATTAGCAATCCTTCGCCGTTGACCCCTTGGCTATCCCCGCATGTAGATTATCTTTCTCATTTTTCTCTCAGGAAGGAGGTGTAAAAAAGCTTTTTCCTTTCACTTCTTTTCCAGAGTATTCCTATTCTCTTCGATGATTTCTTCTATACTTTCTATATTTTCTTTCTGTTCTTCGTCTAAATCATCCATCTCTAAAGATTGTAGGTATGTTTCGATCTTTTCAAAATCTTTATCGATATCTTGGATCAAACTTCTCAAACTATCTTTGGTCTTTTTCATCCTCTTCTTCTCGGTTATATCTATCAAAGAGGCCACGACTTTTTCTGTACCGGGTATTTTATTTACCATGATATGAACGTCTTTTATATCACCACTTTTTTTTACGATCTGAAGATCGTATTCGTTGGGTACTTTGTCCGGATCCTTCAACCGTTCGCGATGGTATCTTTTGATTCGCTTTTTATCGTCCTCAACTAGAAATTTAGTATACTTTTCTCCTATGATACTTCCTTCATAATATCCTACAAGTCTTTCTGCTTTTTTATTGGCTAGAGATATAGTTTTATCTTTATCGATCATCAACATCGCCGTACCTGTATTTTCGAATATCGAACGGTATTTCTGTTCACTTTTTTCGAGTTCTTTTTCTCCCTCTATCCTTTGGATGACTTGACAGGCATGAGAGAGTAGAGTTTCAGCCATCTCTATGTCGTCTTCATCGTAGTATCCTTTTTCTCTTGACATAGCTTGAAAAACGCCTATATCTCCTATAGGTACACTGATTGCAGAGGTGTATTTGTCTGTAGCAGGTTTAGCGGTATCATCATCTTGAATGTTTTCTATGAGATAAGAAGATTTGTTCTTGTAAGTTTTACCTAGATATCCAAGATCTATGGGCACTTTTTCATCTTCGTCATACTCTCCTCTATAGGTTTCTTTGATCAGGAATTCACCGTCGTCTTCGTCCGCGACAGCAAGAGTACAGTCATACATGCCGAGGACTTCTTTAGCCGCTTCAACGGTCAGTTCAAAGACCTCTTCTTTTTCTTCGCATCTTACTATTTGAAGTGCAGTATCATGAAGTCTTTTTACTTTCCTGTTTTTCTCCTTTAGAGCATCTTCGAATCTAAGACGATTTATGGCTTCAGTAGCGTGTTTTACAAGTATCTCAGCGAGTTCCATATCTTTCTCATCGAACTTACCTACTTCAGTCGATAGTGCTTGGTAGATACCAAAATCCCCCAAAGGTATTGTAATAGATGCTCTATAATCGCTAACTACTGGTTTTGAGAACTCCACTTCTCTACTGTCCTCTATCAACAGACTTTGTTTTTCTTGATATACTTTCCTACTTATCCCAGCCTCCTCGACCTCTCTTCTTATGAAACCGTCCTCGATTTCACTGGAAACCGCTATCGGAATGAATTCTCCTTCTTCTACGAAGTCTATCCCGCAGACTTCAAAATCTAAAATTTCTTCTGATGTCTCTACAACTAGCTCGCATATATCGTCTTCACTCTCACATTTTTCTAATTCTGTGGCTTTTTCATGCAATTTTTTTATCCTAAGATTTCTTTCCTCAAGTTCTTTCTTCGTCTCTTTTCTTTCGGTGATATCCCGAACTATAGCCATAACGAATTCGCCTTCATCAACCTCGTATTTGTTTAAACTCACTTCAGTATAGAATTCTGTACCATCTGGTTTCTCATGAGTCCATTCAAGGAATTGTGGTTCTCCTTCTGATGTCTTATCGATCATTTCTTTAACTTTTTCTTCAGACCTCTTATCGTCAGGCTGTATCTCAGGAGAAAACTTCCAGGGCACACTATTCAAGATGTCTTCTCTATTCACCTCAAACATTTCTTCAGTTTTATAATTACAATCCACTATGGTATAATCATCCATGATTAAGATAGCATCATTAGCGGACTCAAAGATAGTCCTATATTTTTCTTCACTTTTCTGGATTCTCCTTCTATTTTGGATCTTTTCCAATATTTGTTCCGTGTGGAAGATCAATCCTTCAGCCATTTCTAGGTCGAAATCATCAAAATAATTTTTTTCGTAGGAAAGCGCCTGGAATACACCTTTCTCCCCTATAGGTATGCTAATAGCCGATCGAAAATCAACATCAGTAGGATCTGCTTCATCCCATTCAGTTAGGTCTTCTACCAAGTAAGATTTTTTATTCTGATAAGTTAACCCCCTTATCCCCTCATCGATTGGCTCTTTATTTCCTTCTTCTACGTTTTTAGCGATAGCTTTCTTGGTGACCAAAAATTCTCCTTCCGCAATCATTATACTGCTCGACTTAAAATTTAATATCTCTTTTGCTGAGTCTAAAACGAATTCATAGACCTCCTCTTCAGAATCACAGCGTTCCATCTCGCTCAAAACTCGGTATAAACTTTTTACCTTCCTCTCTCTTTCTTTACGCTCGCTAATATCTCTATATATTCCAAATACTCCGACCTGTTCATCTTCAAGCTCTATAGGATATCCAAGGATTGAAACATCGACCAAACTTCCATCTTTTTTTTGTCTCTGTGTCTCTATTATTATAGAATCACCTGAGAGAACGTTCTTAGAGGCAGAGTTTGCTTCCTTCAATTTTTTTGCAGGTACTATCAGATCGTTGATTTTCTCTCCTTTTATATCTTCACTATCGTATTGAAAGATTTCTTCGAAAGCCTCATTTGCCTTTATCACTCTATCTTTGGTGTCCAAAAGAACTATACCTTCCGGAGATGATTCAAAAAGGTCTTGAAAATAAGTCTCTTGTAAGAGTCTTTCTTTTTTCTCATGATAATGTTCGACCTCACTAATGATAGCTTGATTTAAAAACTCATAGAGGGTAGCTGAATCACCCTCTCTTTGGATATATCTATCAGCTCCTAAATTGAGGGCTTTCATGGCAACTTCTTCCTTCCCCTTACCTGTTAGTATTATAAATGGTAGATCCATACCTACCTCTCGAACTTTTTCGAGGAAATCTAGACCGTCTTTTGGACTCATATTATAATCAGACACAATTGCCTCATAATCCTTTTTTTCAAGTTTTTCCAGCCCATGTTTGACAGAAGATGCTGTTTCAACTGATATATCGTCATTTTCTTTCTCTAAGAACATCTTGGTCTGTTCTCTTTTGCTTTTCTCATCGTCTACATAGAGAATTTCCAAATTAACACCTCTAAATTTTTCTAACGAGGAGGAAGGTACACCAATCTCTCTAAAGCGATAAAGAGGTAATAAAGCTTTTTCTATTTTTACACGGTTTCGCATCCTAATCTTTTTTTATCATCAAGTTGATACCTCACCCGATATTATGATTGATGTCGCAGTGATGGCTTCTGGAGGTGGAACGGATTTCCAATCTATCATCGATGCTAGTGAAGCAGGGGAGATCGAGGCGAAAGTAAAATTATTGATCACCAATAATCCAGATGCTTATTGTATAGAAAGGGCTAAAAAACACCATATTGACTATCAGATAATAGAACATACGGGAAAAAGTCGAGAAGAACATGAACAAGATATAGTCAAGGTGCTGAAAAAGTATGAACCGGACTTGATCGTTTTGGCTGGGTACATGAGGATATTGACAGATGATTTCGTCGATAGATATTATGGTAAGATGATAAATATCCATCCAGCTCTCCTTCCTCTCTTCGGTGGTGAAGGGATGTACGGAGAAAAAGTCCACGAAGCGGTCCTAGATGCAGGGATGAAAAGAACAGGGTGTTCTGTTCACTTCGTAACGAGCGAGGTGGATGGCGGACCGATAATAGATCAGAGGTGTGTCCCGGTTAAAAACGATGACGACATTCATAGTCTTTCTGAACGTGTGAAAGAAAAGGAGCATGAGTTGTTACCTGAAGTGGTAGGAGCTTTTGCCGATGGAAGGATAAAATTAGAGGATGGTGAAGCGAAGATCCTTCCCGAAAAAGATAATTAAGTCTTAGTTTATTCCTCATCTAGAGAAAATATCAGTAAATTTTGGAGGTATTATTACAGATGCCCGCGTTAGATGATTCAAGGATAGAAGAATTGGAAGAGATGGCTAGAAAAATAAGAGTTCATATCGTGAAGAGTACTCACGAAGCTGGTTCAGGACATCCTGGCGGGTCATTGTCCGCTACGGATATATTGACCGCGCTCTATTTTGAAGTGATGGATCATAGACCAGACGAACCCGAATGGCCGAAGAGAGATAGATTGGTGCTCAGCAAGGGACATGCCGCACCTGCACTTTACGGTGCCTTAGCGGAAGCGGGTTACTTTCCGACAGAGGAACTGATGACTTTGAGAAAACTAGGATCTAGACTTCAGGGACACCCTTCTGTTAAAGACACTCCTGGTGTAGATGCATCTACGGGTTCTCTCGGTCAGGGTCTTTCCATAGCGAACGGCATGGCGCTTTCAGCCAAGATCGATCGAGAGTCTTACAGGGTCTTTGCGATATGTGGTGACGGCGAGATACAGTCCGGTCAGATATGGGAGGCTGCGATGTTCGCTAGTCACAACAATCTTGACAACTTGATAGTATTTTTGGATAGGAACAAACTGCAGATCGATGGATCTACCGAGGAAGTTTTGAGTATAGAGCCGATAATCTCGAAGTGGCATGCTTTCGGATGGCACGTGATGGAGATAAATGGCCATGATATGGATCAGATCGTTGACGCTATAAATAAAGCCGAAGAAGTTCACGGGGAACCATCGATAATCGTTGCTAATACAATCAAAGGAAAAGGTGTGCCTTTCATGGAAGGTTCCTTAGCTTTCCACGGCAAAGCCGCTGATGACGATCAGCTAGAGACCGCTTTAGAAGCTCTCGGTGAAAAAGACGGAGGTGATGAATGATGTGGGAGATGGCTAAACAGCGAGACGCCTATGGAGAAGCACTCGTCGAACTCGGGAGGGAAAGGGACGATATCGTGGTTCTTGGTGCTGATCTCTGTGGTTCTTGTAGGGTGACAGATTTCGGAGATGAATTCCCGGAAAGGATGTTCAATCTTGGTATAGCGGAGCAGAACATGACCGGTGTGGCCTCAGGATTGGCTCTTTCTGGAAAGACAGTCTTTTCCAGTACTTTCGCAGTTTTCGCGACAGGTCGTGCATACGATCAAGTGAGACAGAGCATCGCTTATCCCGAATTAGATGTGAAGATAGTCTCAACCCACGCGGGCATAACAGTCGGCGGTGACGGAGCCTCGCATCAGATGTTAGAGGATATAGCCCTGATGAGGGTACTTCCTAACATGAAGGTAGTGGCCCCCGCTGACTATAATGAAAGCAGGAAAGCGACATTCGCTGTCTCAGAAGAAGATGGACCGTTCTACATCCGGATGGGCAGATCGAGCGTACCTATTGTGACTGAAGAGGACGATCCCTTCGAGATAGGTAAAGCTACTATATTGAAGGAAGGTGCTGACGTCACGTTGATAGGTACGGGGATCATGGTCTCAGAGTGTTTGAAAGCAGCTGAAAGATTGGATAAACAGGAAGACATAAACGCGAGAGTCTTGAACATGAGCACTATCAAACCTCTCGACGAGGAAAAGATAATAAAATCTGCCAAGGAGACTGGGGGTATAGTCACAGCTGAAGAGCACGTCGTTAGCCAGGGGATGGGAAGCGGAATAGCTCAAGTCCTTTCCGAGAGCGATTATCACGTACCTATGAAGCGTGTTGGTATCCCTAATGTTTTCGGCGAATCCGGCGAAAGTGACGAGTTGATGGAGAAGTACGGATTGACCGCAGAACATATAGTCGAGAGTGCACATGATGTATTAGAAAGAAGATAAATTGTATGATAGAGCGTGATATTATGGATATATTTGTAGATACCGCAGAATTAGACGAGATAAAAGAAGCAGAATCATGGGGTATATTGGATGGCGTCACGACCAATCCTTCTCTCATAAAAAACGCAGTTGAATCAGCAGATGGTAAGATAAGCTTAGAGGAACACATAGAAGACATACTTAAAACAGTCGATGGCCCCGTTAGTTTAGAGGCAACAAAGACCGATAGTGAAGGCATGGTCAAAGAAGCTGAGGTGCTTTATGAGAAATTTAACCCTGTGAACGAAAACGTGGTTGTGAAGATTCCTATAAACACAGCGATGGATAAAGACGATGATAATTTCGAGGGTGTCAAAGCCATCAAAGTGTTGAGTGAGAAAGGTATCCCTGTGAACTGTACTTTGGTTATGAAGCCGAACCAAGCTTTGATGGCCGCGAAGGCAGGAGCAGATTATGTAAGTCCATTTTTGGGAAGGATAGATGATTACATAAGAAAGCAGATTGGACTCGAAAGAGGGGATGATTATCCCAAAGGGACACATTATCCTGAGGAATTGACCGAAAGGATAAGAGAAAACGCTCTCCGGAGAAGGATCAGCGAGCTAGACCGGTCCGACATCGTCTATAACGATAGAAAGGCTATGGAACTCTATGATTGGGGTAATGATCAAGGAGTTCGTTCGGGCATCGATCTGATCTGGTCGATAAAGGAAATATTCGAGAATTATTCATTCGATACGAAGCTATTGGCTGCTAGTATAAGAACTGCTAGACAAGCGAAGAATTGTGCTGAGATAGGTGTGGATGTGGCAACTTTACCCTTCAACGTGATAGAGGACATGATGGTACATCATAAGACTAAGGAAGGTATGAAATCATTTGATGAAGACGTGATACCAGAATACAAGAATATCTTACAAGGTAGATGAGACAACCTATTCAGATAAAAGTTTATCATTCAGGAGCGTGAAATCGTGAAAGACTCAATCAAGGAAAAGCTCGAGGAGTATGAAATAGAAAGGAGTGACGAGATTGAAGATTATATAGACCATCTCGTTGACAAGATATGTAGAGAATTTGAAGATTATGAAGATTACCATCCCGCGATCTTAGGCGAAGAGAGCGGGAAGAAACTATATGATCTTATAAGAAAGATTGAACCCGAGATCATGGTGGAAACAGGCGTCTGTAATGGTTTTTCCTCTTCTGTAATCTTGAAGGCTATGGAAGAAAACGATAAAGGTCATCTTTATTCTGTCGATCTACCTGTCAGGATAGATGAATTAAAGGGAGAGGAAAGGACCGGTGCCGTATTACCTCCGGAAAAAGATTCCGGATGGGCCGTACCCTCAGATCTCAGAGAGAGATGGACGCTGATGATCGGTAATACGTACGACGAACTTCCAAAGGTATTTGGATCTATTTCAAACGGTATCGATGTTTTCTTACATGACAGCGACCACTCTTACGAAACCATGATGTTCGAATTTGCCTTGGCCTGGAGAAACTTGAAAAAAGACCGCTTTCTTTTAGCTGACAATATAGATTTTAGCGAAGCCTTTTTCGACTTTGCAGATGCTAAGGAATTGAAAAAATATCATTTGGCCGATATGGGTATGATGATAAAAGACGTCTAGGGTGATTCTAACGATTTCCAAGGTGTTAGAAAGTAGTTATTTCGAACTAGAGGGATGACGAAGCCTTAAATATATAAACCCACCTACCTAATGACAGAGTGATTCTCCGATGGAAAAAATAAAAAAATGCCTTTCATGTGACGAATACATGCTTCAGGAGTTCTGTGAAAAATGCGGTGAAAAAACCGTTAATCCTAAACCTCCTAGATATTCTCCACAAGACAGATTTGGAGAGTATAGAAGGCAACAAAAAAAATCTTCAAAATGATGTGATAAATATGGATGATATAATCATAGATTTCGTAGAGAAGCCGGAACTAAAAAACGCAGTACTGATCGAAGGTCTTCCTGGTGTAGGGAACGTAGGCAAACTAGCTGTGGAACACCTGATAGATGAGATAGAGGCTGAGAAATTTGCTGATATACACTCAATATATTTCCCCCCTCAAGTCCTAGTCGATGAAGACGGACTTTCGAAACTGGTGAATAACCGGTTGTATTATAAGAAGGATGTAGGGCTAGATAATGTAGATCTCATCTTTCTCACCGGGGATTATCAGGGTATGACTCCACAGGGTCAATATCAACTCACTGATAGGATCCTTTCACTCTCTAAAGAACTTGGAGTTGAAATGGTTTTCTCACTCGGTGGTTACAGCCACGGAGACATTGTTGACAAACCTGAAGTTTTGGGAGCCTCGACGACCACTCAAAAGATAGAAGAGATGAAAGAATTGGATGTGAAGTTTTCAGAAGAACACCCGTCTTCAGGTATCATAGGAGCTAGTGGACTTCTTCTTGGTCTGGGGCAAAAATTGTACGATATCACGGGCGTCTGCCTTATGGGTGAGACCTCCGGGTATTTCGTTGATCCAGGAGCAGCTCGAGCTGTACTGAAAAAATTGATGAGATACTTAGGAGAGGAGATAAGTTATGAAAAACTCGACGAAAAAGCAGAAGAAGTCGAGGAACTAACCAGCAAAGTTCAAGATATGGGCGGCATGCAGCAGCAGGAGGCCGGAAGCGAGGATCTAAGTTATATAGGTTGATAAAAGGGATATTGATGAAGAAAGAAGAGAAGATCGCCCTCTATCTCAAGGCGTATAAGGAGGGACAGGAAGAAGCTTGGTCTGAAATCGAGAATCTCGTTTCTAAATACGAAGGATGGGAGTTAAGGAGCAGGATCGAAAGTAAGATCGGAACGCTTTATCAGGAAGTAGATGCTAAAAAAAGAGAGTTGAAGGAAAATCCAGAAAAGTTGGTTTTAGAAGATGAAGAACCACCTGATGAGCCTATTCCTCCTGAAAACGAGGTGCCGTGGAATAGAGGAGAGTCTTATCTATTCCTCGAAAATGAACCTGATAAATCTATCAGGGAGTTGGTCGATGTAGTGGAAAGAGGCGCCTCTGCTCTTTTGGTCATTCGGGAAGATCCAGAAAAAGTGATAGAACAGTATGATATACCTGTAGAAGATTGCAATTTCATTTGGTTATCACGCTCGGGAAGAATGCATTCTTCAGAAGATGATATCGATATTGAAAAGATATCGCCATCTGATCTTTCTGGACTTTCAAATGCGATAGGAAGCTATCTAAAATCAAACCAGAAAGGCGTCGTTTTTCTCTCCGGACTCCCTCTTATGACAAATTACAACGAAGAGAACAAGATTCTTAGGCTTTTAAATTTTTCTAGGGATAAAGTCACAGAAAATGAAGGATGTCTTGTAGCCTCGGTTTCTCCCGATGCCTTTGAAGAAAAATTTTTTGAGAAGGTCAAAGGAGAATTTAATCGAACGTATGAATGAGAAAAAGCATGTATCTAGTTTATACTGCAGATGATGATTTAAATAGATTCCAGGATGAGGTCGAATCAAAAGGCAAAGAGTCCATAGTTTACAAGGCCGATGAAACGGAGATAGAAGAGATACATAAGTATGTAAGAGAGAGATACAGAGATATCGAGTGTATTGTATACCTTGATATCCCGGAAGAGAAATTATTACGTCTTGCGGTCGAAGTAAGCGATATAGAGCCTGATATATATCAATTAGCTGTGCTGGAAAAAATAAGAAAAGAGAAAAGTTTAAAGTCAAATTTGGATGATGTTGTTAGAAAAGATGATTGGGTCGAAATCCAGTTACTTAAAAAATTGGAAGAGCATTTTTCTCAAGAGGAAAGCAGGGAGTTGAAAGAGTCAATATCTTCCACTCAGGGGAATATATCTATATTTATGCATGATGATCCAGACCTAGATGCGATAGCTTCGGCCATGGCGTTGGAAGAGATATGTGAAAAGGAAAATGTGGGAGTAGAAACATATTTTGCCGGGTCCTTTGGACATCCAGAAACGGAGATCTTTATGAAAAATACAGATTTCCTAATAAATAAGATCGATGAAGAGTCTATCGAAGATGTATTGGAGGGTACCAAGAAAGTAGCCTTCGTTGACTTTGCTAAATCTTCTATGAGTGATATCATACCTGATAGTATCGATCCCGATTTGGTTATCGATCACCATAAGACTAACAAAAAAATTAGGGCGAAAGAGTACACGGAAATAAGGACAGATGTAGGAGCTACATCCACCCTTATGACCCAGCATCTCAAGAATCTTGATGTTCCGGTGTCTCCTGTTTTAGCTTCCGCACTGTTGCTTGGGATAAAAGTAGATACCCATAATTATACCAAAAATATATCTTCTGAAGACTACCAGGCTATATCTTATCTGAATTCAAGAGCAGATAAAGATATTTTAGACGTACTCGAAAATACCCCTATATATTCTGAGACAGTCAGTGCGATGGGCAGAGCTATTTCAAACAGAGAATTTAAAGACAGTGTCATGACAACATTTTGCGGTAAAATATCCCATAGAGATGATATTGCACAGATAGCGAATTTTCTTTTGAGAGAAAGAGATATCCTCACTGTTTTAGTATGTGGTGTGAAGGACAAAAAAATACATATGTCTGCTAGGAGTAAGGACTTACAGTTGAATATTGGCAAGGTAATGGAAGAGGCTTACTCTGAAATCGGTGGAGGCGGGGGACATCCACATGCGGGTGGTGGTGAGGTAGAGATGGCTCAATTCACCGATGTAGAGGAGGCTGTAGATAATATCAAAAAACGTTTTCAAAATGAGGTGTTCGATAGATGAATCGCAGTTATTCTAGGATGAATGTTGAGTATGAAAAGGGTATGAGCAGCGTAGAAATCAAACACTTGTTCGTAGCCTTAGGTGTTTTGACTCTCGCATTCGCTATAAGTTTTGTCGGTGGTGCAGAAGGAATAATGACTCCTTCTTTTCCGCTGTTCTTGGTCATCTCATTTCTTTCTGTTGGGACAGCCTTCGTCTTTCATGAATTAGCTCATCGGAAGCTCGCACGTGATTATGGATGTTGGGCCGAGTTCCGTATGTGGCGATGGGGCTTGATGTTAGCACTGGTGTTCAGTTTTTTTGGTTTCGTTTTTGCCGCACCTGGCGCAGTCATGATCAAAGGTCATATCACCAGGGAACAGAACGGTAAGATAAGTGCTGCGGGACCTGCTACAAACTGGGCTGTTGGAGTAATTTTTTTGTTAAGCTCTTATGCGGCAGGATTGTACGGTCAGGGATTATTATATTTCGTGTTGGCATTCGTTGCCTACGTAAATCTCTTTTTGGGAGGTTTCAACCTACTACCTCTTGGTCCATTAGATGGTAGAAAGATATTCGGATGGAGTCTTAAGAATTACCTAATCTTGGTTGGACTTATCGGAGGTACTTTTGCAGCTGGTTATTATCTTGGCCCATTTTCCATATTTTTCTGAAGGATCTTAATTCGAATAGTTTTCATCTGGATCTAGTCCAACAGTACACGAATTCACTATCGAATAATTTTCCAGGATACTCTTTAGTGTCTATTATATTAAAAAGATTCAGCTCTTCTTTAAATTCCTCCAAAGTGTAATAAGATTGATACGTTTCAAATCCTTCAACTATACTTTCTTCAAAACCTTCACTCTCCCCTACCTTAAAACTGAAACAGAAAGTCCCATCCTTTTCTAGTATCCTGTAAATTTCCTTCTCCACGCTTGAAAGTTGAGATTTAGGAATATTGGAAAGAGATGTACTGGCCCATGCACCGTGAAAAGTATCGTCCGGGAAAACGGTGTCTCTCATATCAGAGCGTAAAAAAGTGCATTCTGGATATTTTTCTCGGGCGAGTTCTACCATCTTTTTCGATATGTCTATACCGACGACATCGACACCCTTTTCTCGTAGATATTTAGTGTCTCTACCATCACCGCAGCCGAGATCGATCATCCGAGGTTTAGAGGGTAAAAAATTTAAAGTTCTATCCATCATGTCCTCCTGGAATTCCCTATCACCTTCGCTTTCTGTTTTTCTACAGTACTTTTCCGCAATCTCATCATAGGTTCTCATCGTCCTTTCTATAGGGTCCATTCCTCAATCCTCTCCGATGATATCTTCTCTGATCTTCTCTATTTCTTCAGGAGTAGGTTCTCTAGGAAAATTTCTGTGTTCCTGCCCAGGTGAAGTGGTATAATAAGGCCGATTGCATCCTGGGCACCCTCTGGTCTGGAAAACTTTCTCTTCATCGATCATATCCAAGGCTTTTCTTGGTTGTTCGGAGAGGAGTTGAAGTGCTTCTTTTGTTCCCATACCTTTATCATCCATTAGTGAAGTGACGAGCTGTGCTCTTCTAAAATAGGAAAGTTCGGCTTCTTCTTTTCCATCTTTAAAAGGAAAAAGAGAGACTTCTGCTCCTGCTTCCATAGATTTTTTCACAGATGTAGCCAACTCTCCAAAATCTTCCCCTAATCCGACTATGATGTGTGCTGTGGCATTCCCTCTGCCGTATATTTCTACTGCATTGCCTAGGTATTCCCAAAACACCATGGGTGAGTAAGACGGTTTCGCCTCTGTGCGTAGAGAATCTGTAGCTGCATCTATTCCCACACCTATTCTTTCTACCGTGCCTTTGAGTGATTTTAGTGTGTCTTTTTCTAAAGGCGGTGCGGATAGAGAGATCGGTATTTCGGTGCCATTAAGTTGATCCACTACTTTCTCGATCTTTTCCTCATAGTCAGGAATATCTGGTGATTGTAGGCATATTCTTTTAAAATCCGATCCCCTGAGTCTCTCCTTGACAGATTCAAGTTCAAAAAGTGGCCAACTAACTCGTGATAACCATTTCGATTCTCCTTTAGATTGTGGACAGAAATAACATCCTCCTCTACAGCCCTCTTCACCTGCGAGCATCAGATAAGCGGTAGTAGGTTTTTCCTCAGTTTCTCCATCCTCAAGTCCGAGTTCAATCGCGGTTCCATAAGACACTCTGATCTGCATATCTATCGCCATCTCCTTTCTCTCAACCATTGTTCCGATCCGTATTTATTTTCAAGCTCTTCTGCGAGTTCTATTTCTTCTTTTTGTAACTTCTCCTTTTTTATCTTTTCCCCAAAGTAGCTCTCGTATTTATCTCTCATAATATCTATCATCTTTTCTGGGTCAGGTTTTTTCCCCGTTTCCTTTTCTATAGTTGTCACGAGATCCAAAAAGGAATCTGCTCCTTTTTTTTCGAGCTTTTTCTCATCTATTCTTAATATATCAGCTAGTTTTTCTAAGTCCGTGTCGTACATGAGAGTTCCGTGTTGTAATAACCCTTTTTTCCCTCTTCTTTGGGCACTACCAGAGATCTTTTTCCTGTTTACAAGTACATCGTTATATGGTTTAAATTTCGGTTCAAGTCCGAACTCTTTTAGTGTCTCCATTATAGGGACAAGAAGTTCTCTAAAGCTTTCTTCGATGTCCCCTTCTATCTTTTCAGTGACTACAGAATAGGTTATCTCTCCATGATAGTCGTGGAAAACAGTCCCTCCACCTGTCATCCTACGGACGTAGGGGATATCATAGTTTTCACAAGTTTGAACGTCAATGGTCTCCTCGATCGATTGAGAGTATCCTAGGGTTATAGCTGAAGGTTTAAATCTAAAGAATCGAAAGGTCGGGGGGATATCACCTTTATCAAATTTTCTCAATAAAGCTTCATCTATTGCCATCTGTTTCTCAGGACCAGCTTCGATTAGAGGAATATATCTAGCATCCATAGTTTAAGATACTTCTTTACAGTTATAATTATTTCCTTTTATGTTCCTTTTAAAAGGCTCAATTTTTCATCACTCTAAATGCATCATATTTTCTATTTTTTCTTCTTCTATTATTCAAGCAAACTTTTATTTTTTAAAGTTCCGACAATTTAGATTCTTGTGATCATAAAAAGATTAATTTTAAGTTATAGCAGTCATATGGGGATGGGTATCAAAGACAGAAGGAGTTGTAATATGAATGAGACGCAGGAGCAGAGATAGGAAATACCTTCTCACATCAGAATCGGTGACTGAAGGACACCCAGATAAGATGGCTGATAAGATCAGCGATTCTGTACTGGATGAACTGATCAGGCAGGATCCCCATTCCAGGGCTGCCTGTGAAACAATACTGACAAACGGCCTTGCTCTAGTGGCGGGTGAGATAACCAGCGAAGGATATGTTGACGTTAATGAGATAGTAAGAGAGACTATAGCCAAAATAGGTTATACCGAAACAGAGTACGGCTTTGAGGCGGAATCCTGTGGTGTGATGACAGCTCTGCACTCACAAAGTCCTGACATAGCGAGAGGTGTAGATAGGGAAGTGCAAGGTGCTGGAGATCAGGGTATAATGTTCGGTTATGCTTCTGATGAAACGAAGGAGATGATGCCGAAACCTATAGTTTTAGCCCACAAACTCTCTAAGACCCTTACCGAGGTCCGGAAAGAGGGGATTTTGAATTATCTGCGTCCTGATGGTAAGTCGCAGGTGACTCTTGAATACGAGGGCGATACTGCAAAAAGATTAAATGATGTTGTTATCGCAGCTCAACATGATCCAGGAGTTGACGAAGAGAAGTTGAGAGAAGATATAAAAAAGGAGGTTATCGACCCAGTTTGTGGTGATCTGATCGATGAAAATACTTCTTTCAACATAAATGAGACGGGTCGGTTCGTTTTAGGGGGCCCCCAAGCTGATACTGGTCTAACCGGTAGGAAGATAATTGTAGACACCTATGGAGGCCACGGAAGTCACGGTGGAGGTTGTTTTTCAGGTAAAGACCCTTCCAAAGTGGATCGGTCAGGTGCCTATATAGCTAGATATGTAGCGAAAAATATCGTTTCAGCGGGTCTAGCTGAAAAGTGCGAGATCCAATTGAGTTATGCGATAGGAGTTCCTGAGCCGACTAGTATACTTGTAAACACTTATGGAACTCATAAAATACCGGAAAAAGAGATTGAAGAACTGGTAAAAGAAAAATTTCCACTGAAACCAGGAGCTATCATCGATCATTTAAACCTGTTACGACCGATATATGAAGAAACTGCTGCTTATGGCCATTTTGGCAGGGATGAACCTGAATTTACTTGGGAAAATACAGATATGGCGCAAAAACTGTGATCTTATTTCTCGCTTCAGATAGCTTCATATACTACTCCTCCCATTATATAACAGGGTGAAAAAGATGAAAATCAATATTATTTACGACAGTAAACATGGTAATGGAGAGAAAATAGCCGAAGAGTTGATGGATATGATAAAAGAAAGAGGTTATGAGGCTCATATCTATAATGCCAAAAATACTAAACCTGATAAGGTAGGAGAGGCCGATCTTTACATTTTTGGATCTCCAACTCACTTGAGAGGGCCGTCTAGAAGAATGAGGAGGATCATCAAAAAGACCCCTTTCTCAGAGAAGGGATTAAAGTATGCCCTATTCACTACGTCGAGTAATGGCAAGGGCAAAGCAGCAAATAAAATGGAAAAGATGTTGGATGAAAAGGGTCTAAAAAAGCATGGCACAAATCTTGATTTGAGATTAAAAGGGAAAAAAGGTCCTTTGGAAGAGGGTTATAGAAACAAGATCGAGCAGTTTTGTGAAGAGTTCGCAGGTTGAGCTCTTCTTTTTCAAATAATCCTATGAGAGGAGTCCTGCTTTATTCAATTCATCTTTTATATGCTCGACTCCTTCTCTCAACTGCTCTTCGTTTTTACCACCGGTACAAACCATCCTTCCCGAACCGAACAGTAGAAGTACTACAGGTGATTCTTGCAATCTGTAAACGAGACCAGGGAACTGTTCCGGTTCGTATTCTACCCTTTCGAGACCCAATGTTATCGCCACCGAATTGAGGTTCAGATCGGTATTCAGTTCATAGGAGGCGACGATATTCTGTATCTCCGCCTTGACTTCATCGGCGGTTTCTATACCGTTCTCGTTCAAGAGTCTCTTCACTTTATCAACGCTATCTTGGGGTTCTTCAAGAGTTACTCCACCGGTACAAACCATCTTTCCACTGGAGAAGAGCAGTATAGATGTGTTAGGCTCATCCAGCTTGTAAATCAGCCCAGGGAACTTATCAGGATCGTATTCTGAATCTTCTAATGCTTCATGAACATCCCACAAATCTAGTTCTTCTCCTATCGAGGAGGAGGCTACCACATTTTCGATTGTTAGACCTTCCATATTTAATCACTCTTTTTATACCTATTAATTACCCTTATTTAAAATGAAGGGTTTTCTTTCTTATATATCTCTTGATGAGGGTATTAAAAAGGAATTAATTAAATTTTCGTTCTCCCATTTTTGAACACGGAAATAGTTTAGACTATTGACTAACTAGATATTCGACAATTTTATATATGATTTTTTCATACGCCCAACAGAATGACGGGATTAAAAGAAAGGATAGCTGGAGAAATAACCATCTCTGATGAGCCTGGCGAGATAATAAAGAAATGGAGAGAGATGTTCGACGTTTCTCAGACTAGGTTAGCTGAAGAGATGGATGTCTCGTCTTCAGTTATCAGTGATTATGAGAAGGGGAGAAGGAAACCTGGAACTCCATTGGTCAAGAGGATCGTTAAGTCTTTGATAAAGATAGATGAATCTAGAGGGGGAGATGTTATCGATCGTTTTACTAGACCAGGACAGGAAGGTATTTTGAGTAAGAACGAATTTTCAGAACCGGTTTCCTTGAAAGATCTACAAAAAGATATCGAGGGTGAGATGATATCGAGGGTTGATCGGAAGAAAGACATCTACGGTTATACAGTTATAGACAGTATGAAGGCTATATTATCTATGAAATCTTTCGATTATCTGAGTATATATGGTTGGAGTACTGAAAGGATACTTTTCTTTGAGGGAGTAGAACATGGCCGTTCTCCACTTGTAGCGATCCGCTCTACTCCGTTGAGTCCCGCTGCGATCTGCTATATAAGACCTAGAAAGGTAGATGATCTTTCGAGGAAATTGGCCGAGGTAGAAGGTATCCCCTTGATAAGGACTGATCTGGATACTGATAAATTGATAAAAAAGATGAAAAAATGGATGTGATATCACATGAAGGCGAATAACAAAGTTGGAATAAAGGGTTATGCAGGTTATGTACCCAGGTACAGGATCACCCCTGAAGAGATAGGAGACGTTTGGGGTGAAGACGGAGAGACTATGGGTAAGGGACTTAGAGTCAAGAGCAAATCAGTTCCTTCCCCTGACGAGGACGTAGTAACCATCTCCACTCAAGCCGCAAAGTGGGCCATGAAACGTGCAGATATAGAAGGCGAAGACCTAGAGGCGATCTATGTAGGTTCCGAGTCACATCCTTATGCGGTCAAACCAACAGCTACGATAGTCGCTGCTTCTCTCGCTGCTTCTCCACACATGACAGCAGCAGATTACGAGTTCGCGTGCAAGGCAGGTACCGCCGCATTTCAGACCTGCATGGGTCTAGTCAGTTCTGGCATGATAGAGAACGGGATGGCGATAGGAGCAGATACTTCTCAGGGCGCTCCAGGTGACGCACTCGAGTATACAGCTGCCGCGGGTGGAGCCGCTTATGTTATCGGTTCTAAAAATCTTCTAGCAGAGATAAAAGAAACGATCTCTTATACCACCGATACGCCTGATTTTTGGAGACGTGAAGGAGAGAAGTACCCTCAGCATGGTGGAAGATTCACGGGGAAACCGGCTTACTTCAGACACATCATGAACTGCACCGAGAATATGTTAAAGAGTACAGGAAATGAACCAGAAGATTATGATTACGCTGTTTTCCACCAGCCGAATGGAAAATTTCCTGTGAAGGCGGCTAAAAAATTGGGTTTCTCTGAAGAACAGTTGGAACCCGGACTTCTAGTCACGAATATTGGGAACACTTATTCTGGTGCAGTCCCGCTTGGTCTCGCAGCGACTCTCGATCAAACCGAACCTGGAGACAAAATATTGGTGACATCGTATGGTTCAGGTGCTGGTTCTGACAGCTTTGATATCGAGGTAACTGAAAACATCAAAAGAGCGAGGGAGAGAAACGTGCCTACGGTGGATGAAGTGATTTCGGACGAGGAATACATATCATACTCGGTTTACGCTAAATTTAGAGAAAAAATAGAAGGAGGTAGATAATTTGAGAGATGTAGTCATAATAGGTATAGGCGAAACTAACTTCGGAGAGTTGTGGGATAAATCACTAAGAGAGATAGGGATAGAAGCCGGTCTTGAGGCACTACGAGATGCGGGTGTTAGCGGTGAAGAAGTAGAGAGAATGTATATCGGAAATATGTCGGCAGGAAAATTGATCGATCAGGAACATGTGGCTCCTCTTATCGCAGATTATGCTGGATTGAGTAACATACCTTCTACAAGGATAGAATCCGGTGGTGCTTCCGGTGGGATGGCTCTTTCTGAGGCATACAAGACCGTTGCCTCTGGTATGGATGATATCGTCGTTGTAGGTGGCGCGGAAAAGATGACCGATGTGGCAGAAGAGGAGGCAAAAAGGATACTTTCATCTACGGCAGACCAGGAATGGGAAACCGTTTTCGGTGCGACATTTGACTCGCTTTATGCGATGATGGCTAGGTATCATATGGATGAATATGGGACCACGAGAGAACAATTGGCTGAAGTCGCCGTAAAGAACCATGCTAATGCATCGAAAAACCCTAATGCTCAATTCCCGAGAGAAACCAGCAAAGACTTCGTGATGGGAGCCCCAGTGGTATCTGACCCTCTAGGTATGTTCGACTGTGCCCCGTTATCTGACGGTGGAGCTGCCCTCGTACTTTGCCCAGCGGAAAGAGCAGATGAGTTCGAAGGAGAACCTATCGAGATAGTGAGCATGGGTGAAGGCGGTGATACCATGGCGGTCCACGAGCGAGAAGAAATCGGAACTATGGGATCTACGAAGAGAGCTGCCGAAAAGGCTTATGAAAGAGCTGGTATAACCGCAAAGGATATCGACTTTGCAGAGGTACACGATAATTTCACTATAACTGAGATCATGGCTATCGAGGATCTTGGTTTCTTCGAAAAGGGCGAAGGTGGTCACGCGACCGAGGAAGGAAAAACAAGACTCAATTCTGAGATTTCGGTCAATACATCTGGAGGACTCAAAGCGAAAGGTAGGCCAGTAGGTGCAGTAGGTATAAGCCAAGCTGTTGAAGCCGTCGAACAGTTGAGAGGAGACGCTGGTGAGAGACAAGTAGAAGATCCTGAATACGGTCTAACTCATAATATCGGAGGGACTGGAGCGAGTGCAGTTGTACACGTATTCAGGAGGTGGTCTTAGATGGCTATTCCAAGGTTTTGGAGAGAGATAAAGCAGCGGTATAAAGGGATAGGCGTTGAGTGTAAGAACTGCGGTGAGGTCTTTTTCCCTCCAAGAGATATCTGCCCCGAGTGTCGTCGAGAGAGCTATCAGAAGATGGAGGACTACGAGTTAGAAGGTACTGGAAAAGTTGTAACTTATACGGAGGTAAATGAACCTCATCCCGAATTTAAAGATCTTTCTCCCTACATCATGGCCATAATTGAGATGGAGGAAGGTGTTAGATTGACCGGTCATCTAGTGGATGTCGATTACGAGCAAGTCGAACGAGGTATGAAAGTAGAGGCATCGATGAGAAAACTGGGAGAGGAAAGTGAGAAAGGCCTGATATATTACGGGTATAAGTTCTGGCCGCTGAGTGAAGACGATTGAAATCAAAACCCTAAAAATTTTTCTTTTTTGATAGTAAATTTTAAAATATATCTTCTATTCTCTTTTCTGACACCATGGATGTATTCGATGCCGTTAAGGAACGTAGAAGTATAAGGAGATATGAAGGAGAACCTATAGAGAAAGAGGACATAGAGAAGATGGTGGAAGCCGCTAGATGGGCTCCATCGGCTAAAAATCTTCAACCTTGGAAACTGGTGATAGTTCAGGATCCAGAAATATTAGGAGAACTTGTCACCATCTGTCAGGGACAAGAGTTTGTGAGTGAAGCAGGAGCTTTCATCGTGGGTTTGACTAAAGATTCCAAGTGGTCAGACATCGATCTAGCCATAGCTATGGATCATCTGTCATTGGAGGCGGTCGAGCTTGGATATGGAACATGTTGGATAGGTTCTTTTGATGAAAACGAGTTAAAACGGAAGCTTGACTTTCCTGAGGGTTATGAACCTTTAGTATGCATGACCGTAGGCGTTCCCGGTAATGAACCGAAACCTCCAACCAAGAAAACAGTAGAAGAGTTGGTCGAGTGGGTGAGGGTATGAAAAGTATTCTTTGAAATATATCTAGCTATGTCTCTTCTAATTTCTTGACTAACCCTTCTCTTAGGTCGAGATCTTTGATATTAGTGTCTTCACCGACGATCGTGTTTTTTAAGACAGAGTCTTCGATTCGGCATCTTTGGAAAATAATAGAGTTCTCGATCTTCGAGTCCTTTATCTTTGTATCCTCAAGGATGGTGACATCTTCACCTATCTCTGAATCCTCTATATCACCATCTACAATTTTTCCCCTTCTTATTTCATTCTCAGCTCTAAGATATCCCTGGCGCGTTCCTACATCTGCCCAGATACCAGTGAAAGGATAAGCGTAACAGTCATATCTCTCTGAGGTCCATGAGAGAAATCTTCCTGGTTCGTCTAGGTACTTATCTTTGGAGATCCTTCCTTTCCAGTAATCGATATATTCTGTGAATATCTCATTTATGTTTTTGGGAAAGTAATAGAATGCGGTAGAAGCCATCTTCGATTTGGGTTCTTCTGGTTTCTCTTGAAAATCTTGTATCTTTTTCTTTTCATCGAAGTCTAATATTCCATAATTTTTTGCCTCTTCCAAACTTTCGACTTCGAAACAGGCGTTAACGATCCCGTTCTTCTCTGTAGCGAATTTTAGAAAATCTTTAATCTTGAAGGAATAGTAATTATCTCCGCCAATCACAAGATGATCGGTATTTTCGGTTCTTTCTAATGCGTTCATCATTCCGCCTATAGCTCCGAGTTTCTCTTCTTCTGCTTCCTGTTCTTCTATTATCAACTCATAAAGATCTTCAGATCGGTCTTTCAAGTAATCTTGAAATTGATTTTCAAATTTTTCATTAGTGGTGATGTATATCTTTTCCATCTTTGGTATCTTTTCTAGTTCATCTAGTATATAACTCAGGATCGGTTTACCTCCCAAAGGGAGTAGAGGTTTCGGCTTTTCTTTGGTGATCGGCCATAATCTTGTAGCGTATCCTCCAGCTAGTATTATCGAGTCCATACTTGTAGTTGTGTATATCGAATTAGTATAAAAGAATTGTTAGATTCGCCTTGTTTTCCAATTAGAGATCATACATCGACCTCAGGCTTTAGTTCGATCTCGGAACTCATACTTTTTGAGATAAGGCAGTTCTTCTTTGCTAGTTTCAGAGCTCTCTCAACTTTGTTCCTATCTTCTTCGTTCTTCAGCTTCACTTTAGGTTTTAATGTGATCTTTGTTATCTTACTTCCCTCATCTGTATCTTTCAACAATCCTTTAGTAATCAATTCGAAATCTTTCAGCTCCAATCTCATCTTTTCAAGAGTGGATCTTAAAGTTATAGAATAACACATGGCTAGAGAACCAACGAATGCGTCTTCGGGATTCATCATGCCTTCTTCTCCACCGAACTCAACCGGTTTGTGAAAATTACAGGCGTATCCGCAGTCCATGGTTATATTGCCGTGCTCGTTTTCTTTTTCGCTCCAGTTTACGATTGAAGTGTATTCTTGACTCATGGTTTTGCAACTATATTACAAAAATATAAACCTTGTTGTTGATTCCTAGTTAGAACTCTAATATATGAAAAACCATCAAAGATTTTAAATAACCAAGCTAATATGATATCTAATCCCGCACAAAAAAGTAGGAGATGAAAAGGGTTATAAATATCAAAGATTGATAATTAGGTTGTATCTGAATAAATATTTAGATGGGAAACTATGGCTGGGGACTCTCAAAGCGACTCTGCAAAAAAAGTATCTACCTCTAAAGGATCATTAGATGGGTCTCTGTCTAGTTCACAAGAGTCTCTAATTAGAGATCTTACAAAGAGTTCAGAAATAGACGATGACTTAGCTCATGATATGATAAATCAGGGATATAACAGTCTAGAAAGTATATACCAAGCTGAGATCGAGGAGATATCAGAGGAACTCGGTCTCGAGGAAGAAAAAATCAAAAAGATAAGAGTGGAGATGGAAGAAAACGGTAGAATAGCTGATATGTCATCGGATTCAGGAGAAGATGAATTTGAGGATTGGTTGGTCGGTGAGAACGAGGAAAATATGAAGAAAGTCGTTTGTAAGGAAGACGAAACTCCAGCTGAAGAAAATCCAGTTTCCCAAGATAAAAATACTGATTCTCTAAAAGCTTGGCTTTCAGGAGAAGAAGATTCATTCACCGAATGGCTCGAAGAAGAAACTTTTGAAGAAGAGAAAGAGGAAATAGAGGAAGAACTGAGAGAAAGAGAAAAAACATTAGAAAAAAGAGAAGAAGAGCTAAAAGAAAAAAAGCAGGAGATAGAACGGATCAAAGACAAATTCGATCAGCACATCGGAGAGATCGAAAGAGATGAATTCGATCCTGAAGAAATACTTGAGGAAAACACACAGCTTACTAGAGAGCTTGAAAATAAAGAAAAAAGACTAGAACAGTTGATGGAAGAAAAAGAATCGTTAGAAGAAGAGATCGAGGAGATAAAGAAAGGTACGGTTGCTATATTCAAGTATCTTAAATCTCACCAGAATGAAAGCCTAACTCCTCCTTCAGAGGAAAGTGTTGGCGAAATTCAAAGCGAAGAAATAGAAAGCTTAAAAGAAAAAAACGAAAGATTGAAAGAAAAGATAGAAAAGCTACAGTCGCAACCGAGTCAAGAGCGGTCTGAAGTCGTCGATGAGATGGACAACAGAGATGAGCAGATCCGAGAGCTGAAAGAGGAACTCGCACATAAAGAGGAGAAGATAAAAGACTTAAAAGAGACAGTGAAACACAAAGAGAAAGAACTCAATGAACGTGAAGATGATCTCATGCATAGGGAGCAAGTACTGAGGAAGGAGAGAAAAAAATTAGAAGCTAAGAAACAAGAGATGGAAAATACCACAGAGCAGGAACGAAAGAGACAACTAGAGGAACTGAAAAACGAGATCGAGAAAAAAGAACAGGAATTGAAAGCCAAGGAGAAATACATCGAACAGAAACAAAAAGAGATAAGAGCTAAAGAAGAAGATCTGATAGACGAGGAACTTGAAGAGCGAGAGGAGGAGATCCTTCAGGAGATAGAGCAGGAAAAATCGAAAACGGGAACTGGCAGACTTGATGATCTCCTTCTCGGCGGTATTCCTTTGGGCTCTAATGTTTCGATTTATGGTCCTCCCCATGTAGGGAAAGAAGTGATGGTGAACAGTTTTATAGGTGAAGGGTTAGAGAAAGGAGTCCCGGCTATATGGGTGATAACTGATAAAACTATCGAAGACTTGAGAGAGGAGATGAAGTTCGTCCTTCCCACATACGAAGAATATGAGATGAGAGGTCTGGTCTATTATGTAGATGCCTATTCAGCCAGCATGAATGAAGTCAGTCAGTCTGAAAAGGAAAAAGATTATGTTAAATATATAGATGAACAATCCGATGTTAAGGCTATTATCGAAGCCGTGAACAATTTTGCGGAGGAAATTAAATCAGAACATCGGTATTATAGGATGGCCTTCGAATCCGTTTCCACAATAATAGCATATCTAGATACGGAGACAACTTTTAGACTTCTTCAACCATTCACGGGTAAGAGAAAAAGAGATAAAGCGGTTTCACTTTATACCCTTGAAAAAGGCATGCATACAGATCAGGATATATCAATGCTTGGCCATATCATGGATGGTTACATAAAGTTCAAAGTCGATCAACTCAAGAATTATCTAAAAGTTGAAGGTCTAGGAGATGTACAGACCAGGGATTGGATCGAGTATTCGCACAGCAAGAGTGGCATATCGATGGGTTCGTTCTCTTTAGATACTATAAGATAGAGACTGGTTCTTATGGACTTACAAATTTTATTTGGTTTCGCTGCTAATATGATTTTATTGCCTGTACTTTCTTTGTCCCTTTTGATAGTGTATATGAATAAAAGGGAGTTTTTGGAAGATTCTGGTTTCAATAAACCTATTGTTGGTATGATAATAATAGGGTCCTTCTTCGGTGTCTTTGCAGATATACCTTTTATCGTGTTCGGGGATTCATTGCTCAATATAAATCTTGGCGGAGCTTTGATCCCGGTGATCGTCTCTGGATTTCTGATATATAAGAAAAGATTGAATCTTTTCGCTGTAGGTGGGGGGACCGCTGTAGTTTCGGTGATGGCTTTTTCTGTTTCTTGGATCGACCCTGGAAGAGGGATACTCGCTGAATTCCCCCATTATTTTTTACCTGCTCTTTTTGGTATTATTCTTTCTCTCTTATACGCTTTCCTATTTAAGAAAGATGAAACTTTTCAGATTCCCTACGCATATACCGTCGGTGTTTTAGGCACTTTGATCGGTGCAGACCTGGTTAGGATACCTGAACTGGTAGAGATGGGCGTTTTAGGTTCGCTTGGCGGTGCGGGAGCGATGGACCTAGTTTATCTTTCTGGTTTGTTCGCCGCTGTTCCGCTCATCTTTGTTTACTACTTCCGACATGATTATTCTTTACCCGATGATCCTTTGATGAGAGCGAAGAAGTGCTTAGAAGAAAGAGATTATGAAAGTAGCAAGGAAAAGATAGTTCAAGGCGTTAAAGAAGAACTCGACAAGGCTTACAAGTTACTGTCGAGGAATGCCAACCCGATGTTTTTGAAACCTTCCAAAAAACCATCGGCAGTTCTTCAGTGTTTGGGTTTCAACCCGAGAGTAGTAGACGATTACATGACTCTAAGTCGAAGTGAACCAAAAGAAGATATCGTAGAAGCTAAAAAGGACTTATTGACAGGAAGACTTTTGAACATAAGTATAAAAAACAGAGTGAGTAAAGTTTATACTAGTTTCCTGAGAAGGTTTTTAGCTTATATACTAGACCTACTCATACTTGGGATTCCCTTTTTGATATTTTTCTTGTATGCCTTTTCGACCTTCTTGATCCCTGGCTCTCCGATAAGTATCAATGAGGCTGTATTGCTGGCTATTCTCTCTCTAGCTACATCGATACAATTCATATATTTCACTTCGACTGAATGGTATTTTGGTAGAAGTTTAGGTAAGGCTGCAGTCGGTCTTAGAGTTCTTGATGATGATTTGGAACCAATAACTTTTGTTCAGAGTGCTGCTAGGAACTCTGGTCGTTATGCAGACATCGTTTTAGGTTTTTATCTGTTGAGTTTCATCTTGATATTCCGAAGTCCGGAAAAAAAGAGGATAGGGGATCACATAGCTGGTACGAGAGTAGTCAAAACTAAATAATAATTCTTATATGGGTGACCATGAAATCGAGAATCGATAGTATCTTCGAATGGATCGATGGTGATTTGGACGCTGTAGTGATTTTGAATTCTATAAAACCTCATGTGGATAAAACTTTCTTTTACGTAACAGGATTGACTAAAGGGGAATTCGAGAATTGTGGGTTGGTAATCTACCCCGACAATACGGCAGAGATGTGCGTCAGTAAACTAGAGTCTGAAAGCGCATCAAAATCTGATATCCCAATGAAGGTGATGGAAGATAGAGACGATCTTGACGAATGGTTGGAAGAAAAACTGAGCGGGGAAGAGAAGATAGGCGTTAATGCTTCAGAATTGACTTACAAGGGCTTCAAAAAGATCGAAGATTCCACCGATGCGGAGATTATAGATATTTCTGACGCTGTAGTGGAAGCAAGAAACAGGAAAGATGATAAAGAGATAGAGATTTTAGACAAAGCAGGGGATATAGCTTCTAGGGTCGCTGAAGAGATAACTGAACACATAGAGGAAGGGATGAAAGAATATGAGGTGGCGGCTGAACTCTCTTACCTGATGAGGAAAAAAGGCGCTACTGGAGATGCCTTCGAGACGATATCAGCTAGTGGACCGAACTCTGCGGAGCCGCATTATACCTCCGGAGAAAGAGAACTTCAGAAAGGAGATTTATTGGTGCTCGACTTTGGAGCGCTTTACAAAAGGTATAGATCCGATATCACCAGGACTTACATAATAGGTGAGGCCTCTGACAGACAGAAAAAGATGTACAAGACAGTCCTAAAGGCACAGGAAGCAGCCTTGGATAAGCTAGAGCCCGATGTTGAAGGTTCGGAGGTTCATAACGCTGCGAAGGAAGTTATCGATAGTACGGAATTTGAAGGCAAGTTCATCCACGGGCTAGGACACAGCATAGGTCTATCAACACATGACGGTTCAGGATTATCACCGAATGTAGACATAAAATTAGAACCCGGTATGGTGTTTACAGTAGAACCAGGGATCTATATATCAGGTTTAGGAGGCGTCAGGATAGAGGACGATATAGTGATTACCGAGGAAGGTTATGAGATGCTCACTGATGCGGACAAGAAAATGAAGATCTTATGAGGAGTTAGAGTAAAAGACAAAATATTTATATTCAACTAATGATTATCCTAAGCAAGGTGTAAACTTGGCTATAGGATTTGTACTTGTTAAAACAGCACCCGCAGCGGGACGAGAAGTGTATGATATCGTCAGAGACATGGATAGTGTCATTGAAGTCCATTCACTTTTCGGTGAATACGATCTTATACTCAAGTTACAAGCTAAGGATTTCAACACCCTCGGTCAGACAGTCGTTGATGATATAAGGTCTATAGAGGGAGTTGAAGATACTAAGACCTTGACTGGAATAGAATTTTAGGAGGAAAAATAATGTTAGACGGATGGACTTTCGCAACGGTACTTATACTAACGCTGGGCTTAGGACTATTTCTAGCCGGTATATTTACGGCATACTTTGGAAGAGGGAAGAGCAGGATGGTTGGGGCGGTACTGACCATTGTAGGTATAATAGTTTGGATAGGTTCCTATGCCGGCTATGAAATGGCAGACTTTGGAACCCATACTTTCGGAGATGTTTTGAAATACGGGCTGTTTTTCGTAGGAGCTTTCATCATAGGTGCCGTTATCGCTCTTGGTATATTTTTGGTAGCGATAATGAAAACGTAGCCCAACCGAAAAAACTATTTTACCATTCTTTTTTACCCTTGATATGGATGTAAAAATAATACTTGGAAGTAAAAGCGACTTGGAAGTAGGCGAGAAAGCGGTAGATGTTCTTGAAGAGCTCGGTATCGATTACCAGATGACTGTTTCTTCAGCCCATCGAACACCGGAGAGGACAAAAGAGCTCTGCGAAGATGCGGAAGTATTCATAACTGTTGCCGGTCTAGCAGCAGCTCTACCAGGTGTAGTGGCGGCTCACACCACGAAACCGGTCATAGGAGTCCCTGTAAGCGGTAGGATGAACCTCGATTCTTTGTTATCTATAGTTCAGATGCCTCCAGGTGTTCCAGTAGCTACAGTTGGTATGAACAGAGGAGATAACGCAGCCTTGCTAGCGGCGGAGATATTGGCTAGAACTGATGATGAGGTAAAAGAAAGTTTAGAGGAGTATAGGGAAAATAGGAGAGAAAGAGTTTATAAGGATGCTGAAGAAGTAGAAAACAAATATTGAGAGGAGATCTAGTTGAAAGATCCAAAAAGCTTTATCAGTGAAAAGGTCGAAGAAATCGACGAGGCCGAAGGAAAAGCGATAGTGGGCTGCAGCGGCGGTGTTGACAGCACCGTTTCTGCTGTCCTAGCTAGTGAAGCCCTTGGAGATGATCTTTTAGCTGTTTATGTGGATACGGGGTACATGAGAAAAAATGAAACAGAGAAGATAGATAATATCTTAGAAGAGATGGGGGTTAACCACGTAGTGATAGATGCGAGGGAAGAATTTTACGAGGCGATGGAAGGCGTTGTAGATCCAGAAAAGAAGCGCAAGACAATCGGGAACAAGTTCATAGAAGTGTTTGAAAGAGAGGCCAAGAAATTCGATGCGGATTATCTAGTTCAAGGGACTATCGCACCTGACTGGATCGAGAGCGGCGACGAGAACAGAGATACCATAAAATCGCATCACAACGTTGGAGGTCTACCAGAAGAGATGGGACTCGATCTGATCGAACCTCTTCAAGACCTTTATAAAAATGAAGTTAGAGAAGTAGCTAGAGAGTTGGGACTCTCGACAGCTGAGAAGCAACCTTTCCCCGGACCTGGCCTCGCGATAAGAGTGATAGGGGAAGCCACTCCCGAGAGAACTGAGATAGTGAGAGAAGCTTGTCATATAGTGGAAACGGAGATCAACAAGGCTGTTGATGACGGCAAGATGGAGAGACCTTGGCAGTACTTTGCAGTTCTCCTTCCTGTCAAGACAGTAGGTGTTC
>SL_8KL_010_SEDDRAFT_10000360_pt1 | contig 39093 bp, 33 predicted proteins | sample SodLakKL_010_SED_4_FD_11160 | JGI IMG/M metagenome (IMG submission 11160)
CTTGCTATATCAATGGCGGAGGGAGGGGGATTTGAACCCCCACACCTTTCGGCTTCACCGGATTTCAAGTCCGGCCCCTTACCAGATTCGGACATCCCTCCAGATTTTCTTTCCTGACGGTATAAATTTTACTATAATATTGCCTGACTGTCAAGCTATGAAGCTTGATTTGCAGGTCTTTTTTATTTAATGCCGAATTGTATAATATGACAAAATTTAATCTAACAGGCTTTTTGAAAGAGCAGCTAATGTTACTTGATTTGATATTGGTTTTGCTTTTGCTTTAGAAAATCCTGATCTAACCAGACAAACTAACTGAGGAGGAATTATAATGCTATATTATCGCAAGCTTGTTGGGGAACGTCTTTATCTTTCGCCTCTAAATATCGAAGATGCTGAAAAGTTTACAGAGTGGATAAATGATCTGGAAGCTTCGCTGAATTTAGGCAATGCTCATCAGGTAATTAATCTAGAAGATCAAAAGAAGTTCCTCGAAGAACTCAATGATAAAGACTATCACTTTGCAATTGTTGAAAAATCCCTGGATGAACTGCTAGGAAGCTGTGGTTTATTTGATATTAATCAGATTCATTCCTCGGGTGAGCTAGGAATTTTTATTGGCAATAAAAAGTACTGGGATAAAGGATATGGCAAGGAAGCAGTTAATCTGCTTTTAGATTTTGGCTTTAATATACTCAATCTCCACAATGTTATGCTCACCGTTTATGAGTATAATCCTCGGGCCGTTAAATGCTATAAAAAGGTAGGGTTTAAAGAAATCGGCCGTCGGAGAGAAGCCCGACTAGTCGGAGGAGAGCGGTTTGCTGAAATATATATGGATATTTTAGCTGAAGAATTCTCTGCCAGTTATATATTAGAAAAGGTAAATTTAAGCAAAGACTAAAAATATCCCATGTTATTAGTTAACAATTGGCTGGTTTATTTGACAAAGAAAAGGCTATCAAGTAATATAATAATGAATGTAAGCAAGTTAGATATTATCTAAAGTAAATTATAGCCTTTTATTTTGTCGAATTTAGGAGGATAAGCAAATATGCAAATTGGAATCCCCAGGTCTTTATTGTTTTTTTATTACTATCCTTTCTGGGAAGAGCTTTTTCAAGAGCTGGGAATCGAGGTAGTGGTTTCTGATAAAAACAATGAAAGGATAATGAATAAAGGAGTAAAATATTCTATTTCGGAAATCTGTGTACCGATGAAAGTATATGTAGGGCAGGTATTAGATTTGGTGGATCAGGGTGTTGATCTGGTCTATATCCCCCGAATAGTCAATATTCGCGAGGGAGTAACTCTCTGCCCTAAGTTTTTGGGTTTGCCGGATATGATAAGATATTCTCTAGAGGGGATGGAAGATAAAGTCTTAACCCACAAAATTGAACATGATAGTGATGATATCTCTGACTGGAAGGATTACAAAAAATTTCTGGAAGTCTTTGATATTAGCAAGAGAGATTTAAAAAAGGCCTTAAAAAGTGCCAGCCAGAAATGGCAGGAATATCGCAGTATGCACCGTAGAGGATTTACCAGTGACCAATTATTAGAGGATATCAAGCGCACTCCTGATACAGGAGATTTAACTATTGGTCTTTTGGGTTATGTATATAATGTTTACGATAAATTTGTTAATATGGACCTCCTGGGCAAATTACGGGAGATGAATGTAAATATAGTAACCTTTGAAATGATAGATGATGCTGTGATCCAAAAAGAGGTTGACCAATTTGCCCCCCGGAAAAAAATGTTCTGGGAATTTAGCAATAAGTTACTGGGGACGGGCTATCATTTTCTTAAATCAGATGAGATTGATGGTATAATCCACGTGACTGCCTTTGGCTGTGGGCCAGATTCTATTCTGGGCCCCTTTATTGATATTGATTCAGATGAGTATGATACCCCCTTTATGACTTTAAGAATTGATGAACAGACAGGAGAAAGTCATTTGTTAACCCGGGTAGAAGCTTTTGTAGACCTTTTAAGGCTGCAAAAAACCAAGGAAGCAAGGAAGTGTGAAAAGAAATGAAGGTAAGTTTTCCCTATATGGACACTCCAGTTTTATACTATAAATTATTGGATTTATTAGGGCACGATATAATAATGCCCCCTCGCCCCACTCAACATACAATTAATTTAGGTGTTAAATATGCTCCCGAATTTGCCTGTTTTCCCCTTAAGGTATTGATGGGGACTTATTTAGAAGTTGAGGAAATGGGAGCTGATACTATAGTTACCAGTGGTGGCCATGGCCCCTGTCGGGCTGGCTATTACGGTAAATTGCATCAAAAAATAATCGATAATGCTGGACTGGACCTTGAGATCATTGTTTTTGACGCCCCTAAGGACTGGCGCCCTTTTTTGCGCAATCTTAAAAAAATAAAACTTGACAATTCCTGGTTTAAAGTAATTAAATCCATTAGAACAGCTTATGCTCTGGCTCATTCCATGGATAGAATAGAAAANTTAATCCATAAAAATAGAGCCCATGCTGTAGATACCAGGGCTGTTTCTGATGCCTGGGAAAAGATTCAAAATCGCTATTTGGAGATTGAAAACAAAGAAGATATTGCCGAGGTAGAAGAATGGGCTCGAGATTATTTGGCTGAATTGGAATATAATTTTCCTCCGCCTAATGAGCGCTTTAAAATAGGAATAATCGGCGAGATATATGTAGTGATGGAAGGTTCCACCAATAATGACATAGAAGAGATGTTAAATGAACTGGGCTGTGAAGTAGAACGCTCTCATTATATTTCAGAGTATATTGATAGCCATTTGGTACCCTGGAAATGGCAAGATTATCAACATATTCTGGACAAGGCAGACGATTATTTGGAGATTATGATTGGTGGTCATGCTAAGCGCTCTATTGGACATATTGTTGATTATAAAGAGCGGGGTTTTGATGGCGTGATTCATCTTAAACCCTTTGGCTGTTTACCAGAATTAATCTCCCAGAGTTTACTTGATAGGGTCTCTGAAGATCTCGATATTCCAATACTTTCTCTATCTATTGATGAACAGATGGCAAAGGCTAATATGCTTACCAGGGTAGAAGCTTTTCTGGACTTGATAAAACAGAAGAAAGAGGAGGATATAGCATGAAGGATCTTTATATCGGTGTTGATATTGGTTCGGTCAGTATCAACATCGTGGGTCTTGATGATAATAAAGAGATGCAGTTTAAACTGTATCGCCGCAACCCTGGCTCCCCGGTGGAAGTAGTTAAAGAAGGACTGGCTATGTTAAATAAAAAGCTTAAGGATGAATATGAAATAGCCGGGGTAGGAGTAACGGGCAGTGGTAGACAGCTGATTGGTTATATTTTAGGGGCAGATATTATCAAAAATGAGATTACTGCCCATGCCACAGCAACTATCGAGCAGGTTCCTGATGTCAGCACAATTTTTGAAATAGGGGGGCAGGACTCCAAGCTTATAATTGTAAATAATGAAATAGTGACTGATTTTGCCATGAATACTGTCTGTGCAGCAGGAACAGGTTCTTTTCTCGACCACCAGGCTGAAAGGCTGGGGGTTGAAATTGAAGAGTTTGGTAAGCTAGCTCTCCAATCCACTAAGGATGTTAGAATTGCTGGCCGCTGTACGGTTTTTGCCGAATCAGATATGATCTCCAAGCAGCAATACGGCTTTACCAAGCCCGAGATCATTAATGGGCTCTGCGAAGCTCTGGTAAGAAATTATTTTAATAATCTAGTTAGAGGCAAAGAACTTTACCCCCGCTATGTTTTCCAGGGCGGAGTTGCCGCAAATGATGGTATTAAGGCCGCTATTGAGAAGGAAATCGACGATGAAGTTATTATCCCTGATAACCATGATGTCATGGGAGCAATAGGTATTTCTCTATTAGCTAGAGAAGAGATGAAACATAAAGATGAGCCCAGCAGCTTTAAAGGATTTTCCATCACCCATGATAATTTTGAAACCTCTAGCTTTATCTGCGAAGATTGCGCTAATGAGTGTGAAGTTATTAGGATTCAGGCCAATGGTCAAACAATTGCCATGACCGGTGACCGCTGCGGCAAGTGGGCCAACGACCCCCGCGATATAGATGTGAAAGATGAAACTTCAGCTTAAATTGTCAGCAAATACTTCTCAAGAAAATCCCCTCCCCACGGGGGTTTTTTTATTTCTGTCCTCTCAGGGATTGGTATTTTAACCTGGATAGCAGCTATAGCGCCAAATAAAACTTTGGAGTGATACGATGCTTAAAGCAGCCCAAAAAATCGAAAATAACATCAGCAAGGTAATATTAGGCAAATCTCGGGTAATAGAGCTAATGTTGGTAGCACTTTTAGCCCGGGGGCATATTCTCTTTGATGATGTTCCTGGGGTAGGCAAAACCCGGCTGGCCAATTCTCTGGCAAAGTCATTGGGAGTAGATTTTGAGAGAATACAATTCACCCCGGATTTGCAGCCTGCTGATATTACTGGTTTATATTATTATAATCAACAGAAAAACGATTTTGTTTTCCGTCCTGGCCCTGCTCACACCAACATCCTCCTGGCAGATGAGATTAACAGGGCTGTTCCTCGTACTCAGGCCAGCCTCCTGGAAGTTATGGAAGAAAGACAGATAACAGTAGAAGGAGACACTTTTTTGCTCGAGGAACCCTTTTTAGTTATAGCCACTCAGAACCCTATAGAGTTAGAGGGGACCTTTCCGCTGCCAGAAGCTCAATTAGATCGCTTTCTCTTTAAATTAAAGGTGGGATATCCCTCAGCTCAGGAAGAACTTAATATCCTTAGCCACTATCAAAAAAGTGACCCTCTGGACCAGATAAAACCAGTAATTTCCCAGTCAGAAATAATTGACCTGCAGCAAAAAGTTACCGAAATAGAAATAACGGACTTCTTGCAGCAATATATTGTAAGTCTGGTGAGGGAGACCAGAGATAAGTCTGAGATTAAATTAGGTTTAAGTCCTCGGGCAACTCTGGCAATAATGCGAGCAGCTCAGGCCAGAGCCTTATTATATGATAGAGATTATGTTATTCCTGATGATATCCAGCAAATTTTTCCCTTTGCAGCAGAGCACCGCATAATGTTATTGGAGAGAGAGGTTATTAGTGGAAAGAACAAAGAAGAGATAATCCTGCAGATATTAGAGGAGGTAGAAGTTCCAGTAGAACAGGGGGATTAACTGTTATGACAACATTGCGAAGTTGGACAATAATATTTTTGCTTTTTTTATATTTAGGCTGGCAACAGCAGAACCTCGCTTTGCAATGGGGAAGTATATTGTTTTTGGTCTTAATTTATTTAGCCTATTTTTACAGCAAATTAACCCTATTAGGCCTGGAGATAGATTTATCTCTCTCTCGCCGAAGAATTATGGCCGGTGAAGAAGTTGATTTTATCATCACCATTGAAAACTTGAAGCTATTGCCCATACTGGGCCTGGAAATTATCTGTGGTTTTTCACCTGGTCTGGAGCTGGAAAGCGGTAGGTTTTTGCGTCAGGATGCGGCAGGGCAAAAGTTATTTGAAGATACTTTTCATCTCAATTGGCTGCAGAGAGTTAAAAGAAAATATGCCCTCCAATTGAATAAAAGGGGCCGATATACTATTTCAAGAAGTCTGCTGCGGAGCAATGATTATTTTAGTTTATTCAGCAAAGAAAAAGAGTTAGATAAAACCCTGGAATTATTTGTTTACCCCCGTCTCTATCCTATAAAGACTGATATTATTGCAGAAATTAAGGCTGGAGGGACCAGGTTTTCTCAGGGTTGGATCTTAGTTGATAAAAATAACCGGGTGGGGGTGCGGGATTATCAACCTCAGGATTCCTGGAAGAATATCAATTGGAAGATTTCAGCCCGCCATCAGGGGCTTAAATCTGATATTTATCATCCCTCTCTGGAAGTCAATGTCGATCTTCTTTTAGATGTTAGAACTACCAAATATTTTTGGGGTGGCTATGCTGCTGATAAATTAGAAAAGGCTATTAATATAACAGCTTCTTTAGCGAGAAAATTATTAAAAAATGATCTGGCTACCGGGCTATTGAGCAATGGCATAGGTAGTAGTGAACAGGGTTTTTACCTGCCAGCCGACAACAACCCCAGACAATTGGAACGGATTCTCACTGAACTTGCCTGCCTGCGCCCTATTTATCGCAAAGATATAAGTGACTATAGCGGTTCTTTGTCTAACAACAGTCAAAAAATTATAATTACGGGCTTTATCTCTCCGCAGGAGCTAGAAAAAATCAGAGCAAATCTCAAGGGTAAGATTAAACTGGTTTTGGTTGGCGAGGAAAGGGAGTTGCCTCCTGCTATTAATGAAATTCCAGGTTTAAAAATATATCAGGGTAGACTTTCACAGGTGAGGGGAGAAGAAAGTTATGAACTGGTCCAGATATAAACTTAGCAGCAAAATTTTCTTTGCCGGCCTGGTCTGGCTTATCCTGCGTCACCCCTATCAACAGATAATTTACCATAATACAGGCTTATCCATCACCTGGCAACAGGAGCTTTTCTTCCTTTTCTGCCTTTTCAGTGCTGGTGTATGGGTTGAATTATACGTGGGTTGCACCTCTAGAACAAAAGAAATAATAAGTCTGCTGTTATTGTTTGGCTTTCAGCTATCAATTATTCTCTTAGCCGCCTGGCCTCCACTTATTTTTACCTCTTTAGTGATTTTAACAAATCTGATATCTTTACGGCAGAGCTTTTATCGTAGCCAGGCGGATTTGAGTGCCGAACTTCCTCGTTTGCTAAGCCTTTATCTTCTAGTACTTCTATACGCCAATTTTCGCCATATCAATGTTAATATTACCGAAATAATAATATTTTTTATCCTGCTTTTGTTCTTTAATCATTTTGCCGTCGCCGATTTTGTTCAGGAGCAAACAAAGGGTAGCAAAAATTGGCATATGGCAATTTTCTTTTTTATCTCTTCCCTTGGTTTAACCCTATTACTGATATTGATCTTTAATCTCCCCTTTCATGAACAGCTCTCAAGCTTAATGGCCGTTTTATTCCAGAGCTGGAGTAGTTTAATGGAGTATCTAGCCTATGTTATTGGGTGGCTGCTCTATCCCCTGCTTTTTGTTCTGGGACAAATTGTATCTTACCTCAGAGAGGGCTTTGGAGGAGAGAATGTTATCTGGGAGGGGGCTGAGGAATATGAGCCTCTTGAAATACAGGAAACCGTCACCAGGGAATTGCAGGAACCAGGATTTACTGGTTTTATAATTTTGTTACTCCTGTTTATACTGGCGATTTTTATTATTAAAAAGATCATTAAGAAAAGAGAAAAGGAGAGTGAAGATTATCGGGAGGAAAGAGAAAGATTGGCGGCGGCTCCTCTGTTGCGCAAACAGAGCCAGAAAATACTAAAGAAGATAAAAGATAAAATTAGCAGGAGATTTTTCCGTCCTAATTATGATTTACAAAACCCGGTGGAGAAGGTTAGATATCATTATTATCGCTTTTTAAAATTTGCCGGTGATTATCAGCCCAAACCCCCGGGTTTAACTCCCAGGGGCTATCAAACTAAGATACTTCAGGAAGAGAAATGGCAGGAGGTAGTCGAACAATTGCAGGAGTTGACTTCTATCTATGAGAAGGCCAGATATTCCCGGCGAGCTTCTGCAGCAGAAGCGGAGAAAGCCAGCCAGCTTTTACAGGAGATTAAAAATAAGGTGTCAGATAGTCAGGTTTAACCTCTTAACTGGTCTTTTTTTCTTTTTGGTTTTCCTCTGGCAACAATTGATCTTTGTATTGAAGCTGATAAAGGTCGTAATAAATTCCGCCCTTATCCAGTAATTCCTGGTGGTCGCCCATTTCTCTAATCTTGCCTTTATGCATAACTACAATCCTATCGGCATGTTGAATTGTGGAAAGACGATGGGCAATTACTATGGTGGTGCGGTTTTCAGTTAACTTATATAAGGCATCCTGGATCAACAATTCAGTCTCGGTATCAATATTGGAAGTAGCTTCATCTAAGACTAGAATATCAGGATCGAAGGCTAAAGTTCTGGCAAAAGCTATTAACTGCTTTTCTCCTGCGGAAAAAGTGGAACCCCGTTCCTGTACTTCATGTTCATAACCATTTTTCAACCGAGAGATAAATTTATGAGCATTAACATATTTAGCAGCCTGAATAATTTCTTCCTGAGAGATATCCTGTCGGTGGAGACTGATATTTTCTGCTATCGTACCGGTGAAAAGAAAGACTTCCTGCAGCACAACCCCAATATGCTGGCGCAATTCCCGACGGGGATAACTTCTAATATCCTTGCCGTCCACTGTAATCTTGCCCTGCTGGACATCATAAAATCTGCTTAAAAGCTTAATTAAAGAGGATTTGCCGGCACCGGTAGCCCCCACTAAAGCAACTGTTTCTCCGGGCTTAATAGTAAGATTAATATCCTTTAATACCCATTCTTCTTCGTCATAGCTAAACCAGACCTCCTCAAATTTAACCTTGCCCGTGAGTTTTGCAGGCAGAGGGAGCGGTTCTTCAGGGTCAGCAATCTCTTCCTCGGTATCAAGGATTTTAAAAATCCTTTCAGCCGAGGCCATGGCTGACTGGAGAGTATTATATTTTTCGGTAAGATCATTGATGGGCTGGAAAAAACGCCTGATATAATCGGTAAAGGCATAGAGCACACCAAAGCTTAAGGTAGACTGTAAGACCCGGCCTCCACCATACCAGATAAGAATAGCTAAAGCTAAGGAGTAGAGAAGATCCATCGCTGGCCGGAAGATAGCATAGACTAAAATATGGCGCATGGTGGCATCATAATAATCCTCATTTATATTACTAAACTCCTTAAACTTTCGTCGCTGCTGATTAAAAATCTGGATGATTTCAATCCCGGAAATATTTTCTGAGATAGTGGCATTTATTTTGGCCAGCCTTACTCTCACTTTGCGGTATGCTTCCCGGGCAAAGTAACGAAAGATAATGGAAACGACTATTACCAGGGGCATGATGGCAAAGGTTATTAAAGTTAACTCCACATTTAAGGCCAGCATTATAATTATAATGCCACCGAGCATAAAGATATCTTTAAAAAGGGTGACAATTACCTGGGAGTACATATCGTTTAAAGTTTCGGTATCGTTGGTAACCCGGGTTACAAGACGGCCTACGGGATTTTTATCAAAGTAGGCCAGAGACATTTGCTGTAGATGAGAAAAGATTTCCTGTCTCATATTATATATAATCTGCTGACTGGTTTTATGCAGTAAAAATACTTCTAGATAGTGAAAAATAAAGCCTGCAATCATTATTGATAATAGGAAAAGAGCAATCCTGGTAATACCAGCAAAATCCTCTTCCCGCAATTCCGCTATTTCCTCGGAAGTTAAACTTCTGGCTGGATAATTTTCTTCTCCAATTATAGCGGTAAAGTTATCTGGCTCTCCCGTTATTTCAACTCTCTCTGGATTATCAGTAAAGGTCGGTACCAAAAAGTAATGTCCTTCATATCTTATGAATTGATGGCGTTCTAAGTCTGGATATTCTTCTTCCAGCTGATTCTGGCGGACTAAATAATTCCCGTCAATCTCTAAATAATCCACCTCTTCCGAAGGGGAGTCGGGAAAACTGACCTGAGGAATATTTTGCACATTAATATGATCATCTATAGCTCGCTGTATCAGGTACGGTCGGGCCAGCTCAACCCCGGTAACGATTAACAGCAGGACAATACAGAGCAGCAGGATTTTCCAATAGGGTTTAGCATAGGATAACAATCTCTTCATTAATTTTGAATCATAGGCTTTACCAAGTTCTTCCTCTTCGCGGAAATCTCTCATCCTGCTCCTCCTTTCTAGCTATCCTCTAACTTTTCTTCCAGCAGCTGTTTTTGATAGATATCGTGATAAAGACCTTTATTTTCTAATAAAGTGTCATGAATACCTCGCTCTATAATCTTACCTTCGTCCAGGACGTATATGATATCGGCATTTTTTAAAGTTGAGATCCGATGGGCAATCAGAATAGTGGTTCGGTCTTTCATTATTGTCTCTAAATTTTGCAGTATTTTTTCTTCGGTTTTGGTATCAACGGCTGACAGGGAATCATCGAGCATCAAGATCTTAGGTCTTTTAATTAAAGCTCTGGCTAAAGCAACTCTTTGCTGCTGGCCACCTGATAAAGTGACCCCTCGTTCACCTAATATTGTGTCAAAACCATGAGGGAAGTCCATGATATTATCGTAAACACAGGCTTCTCGAGCAGCCTGTTCAATTTCAGCCCGGGGTGTCTCCGGGTCATGAAAAGCGATATTTTCTGCGATAGTAGTTGAAAAAAGAAAGTTATCCTGAGGCACATAAGCCATTTCCTGGCGCACCACTTCCAGAGGCACATGACGGATGTCAGTGTCATCAAGGAAAATTTGCTCTGGCTCAGTATTATACATCCTTAGCAGCAGGCGGGCTATGGTGGACTTTCCAGAACCAGTTCTTCCTAAAAAGGCCACGGTTTTACCTGCTTCTATGGAAAGAGAAATGTCTTCTAAGACTGCTTTTTCTTCTTTCGGATAACTAAAGGTCAAATTTTCAAAGGTTATCTTACCCTCTAACTCGGTAATATCATAGTCAGTTTCAGGGAAATTATAAATTTCCGGCTCTTCTGCAAAAATTTCGTTTATGCGGTCTAAAGAGGCGCGCCCCCGTTGAATTATATTGATGACAAAACCCAAGGCCATCATGGGCCAGGTTAACATGCCCAGATAACTGATAAAAGCCACAAAGTCTCCCAAGGAGATTGTTTGTAGTATTACCAGCCTTCCTCCATACCAGATTACCACTAAAAAGCTGAGACCGGAAAAGAAGCGTACTAAGGGTCGGAAAAGCCCCCAGGTCTTAATGAGGTTGACATTACGAAGAAAGTTTTCTTTATTACTGGTTTCAAATCTTGCGATTTCTTTTTTTTCTCTGGCAAAGGCCTTTACTACTCGGATACCAGAAAAATTTTCTTGAGCTTTATCACTTAAATCCGAAAAGGCTTCCTGTACTTTTTTGAATTTGCGGTGAATAATTTTCCCGAAGCGGACAGATACTAAAGAAATAAAGGGAAGGGGAATTAAAGCCATCAGGGTTAGACGGATATCAATAGTAAAAATCAGTATAGAGATGGTAGCTATAGTCAGCATGATGGCATCAGCCAGCATCACCACCCCGGGTCCTGTAGCCCGGCGAATGGCATTAATATCATTGGTGGCATGGGCCATTAAATCCCCGGTCTTTTGATGCTGAAAGTAATTAGGAGATAATTTTTGTAGATGATGGTATAGATCATTTCGCAAGTCCCGTTCTAATTTGCGGGCAGTCCCATTTATGTAAAGCCGCCAGAGAAATCTAAATAAAGCGGTACCGGTAGCTACCAGTATTATAAAAACAGCATATCTTACCAGACCGGCTCCATCCAACAAACCATCCTGTAAATCATCAGTAAATAAACGCAGTATTTGGGGTATAAGCAGCTGCAAAATATCAACAAGAGCTAACCACACAACCCCTAAAAGATAGCGCTTTTTATATTTTAAGAAAAAATATTTGAAATTATATTGTTGCACAGTTAAATCTCCCCTAAATTAAAAACAGTGGCAAACCGGCCTGAAAAAGGCCGGTAGTGAGAAATTATTTATCTTAATATAAATATCTCTATATTAAACGATTAAACATTAATTGCTTAAATCCTCTTTTAAAGTGGAGAAGAATTTAAAAAGATTTATTAATATCTGTTATTATGTTATAATAGCTTCAGTTAAATATATTTATTTTTGAGGTAGAGAATTATCTCTTAAGGAAATCTCATTACGGAGGTGGTTGATTTGGAGAATTTAACTCTGGCGATAATATTCACAACTTTTGCCGGACTTTCTTCTGGCCTTGGTAGCCTGCTGGCCTTTTTTACCAAAAAAACCGATACCAGATTTCTAGCTACAGCTTTGAGTTTTTCTGCCGGTGTGATGATATTTATCTCCTTTGTCGAGCTCTTCGATGAGGCCAAAGAAGACTTGCAATACATTCTTGGCGGAGATTTAGGTTTTGCCGCTACTATTGCTGCATTTTTTGTTGGGGTCCTGGTGATTTTACTTTTAGATAGGCTGATCCCGGAGGTGGATAATCCTCACCATGCTATAGATGCCAAACAATTAGAAGCTTTAAGTGAAGATGACCAGGATAAATTAGGAGAAACTTTAGCCATTAAAGATAAAGAGGAGCTACATAGGGTAGGAATGGTATCCTTTAGTGCTATTGCTCTCCATAATTTCCCGGAGGGCCTGGTAACTTTTGTAGCTACTATGGCTGATCCAGCATTAGGACTTTCTATTGCCATAGCTATAGCCTTACACAACATTCCAGAAGGTATAGCTGTTTCAATACCTATATTTTATGCAACAGGGAGTAGAGTGAAAGCTGTTTTGTATGCCTTCGGAGCCGGAGCAGCTGAACCTATAGGAGCTCTAATCGGTTATTTTCTTCTCTACCAATTACTGGATGAATTGATTTTTGGTTTAATCTTTGCCTTTGTGGCTGGAGTTATGGTCTTTATTTCAGTGGATGAACTGCTGCCGATATCACAAAAATATGGCGAGGGCCACCGAGAGATTTATGCCTTTATTTTAGGCATGTTTATCATGGCGGCGACCCTCCTTGTAGTGTAATCTATATTACTTAAAATATTCTTCAATTTTATTCATTAGCTCCGCTATTGGTAAGTCCTGAGGGCATTTATCTTCACATTGCAAACAGGAAATGCAACTGGAAGCAGACTTTTCTTTTTCAATTAACTTATCGTAGGATTCTTTGATTTCTTCATAATTATTATAAATATGGGCCTGGTTATAATAATCAAAGACCCGGGGGATGAAGACCTCTTCCGGACAGGGAGTACAATAATTGCATCCTGTACAGTCAATAGGGGCTAGTTCATTGTACTTTTCGGCGGCCTGATCAACTAGCTTTTTTTCTTCTGAATTTAACTCATTGGGGCCTGACAGCCCGGCAGCTGTGGCAATATTTTCCTTAACTTCATCCAACTTAGACATACCACTTAATACTAAAGATACTTCTGGCTGGTCCCAGAGCCACTCTAAAGCCCGGGCTGCTGGGGAAACATCTCTATTACTTCTCCTCCATAAAGCCTTGACCTCTTCTGGAGGCTCCTGGGCTAAGAGCCCACCACGGAGAGGTTCCATGATAATTACACCCAGGCCCTGCTGAGCAGCGTATTTTAAGCCCTTTTTGCCGGCCTGGTATTCCTGGTCCATGTAATTGTACTGGATTTGACAGAAATCCCAGCTGGAGGAATGATCGATGATTTCTTTAAAGAGATCGAACTCATCATGGAAGGAAAAACCAAGATAGTTAATCTTACCTTCAGCCTTTTTTTCCAGTAACCAGTCCATTATGTTTAGCTCTACCATAGTTTCCCAGCGTTCTCTGTTCAAAGTGTGTAGCAGATAAAAATCAAAGTAATCAGTCTGGAGTTTTTTGAGCTGCTGTTCCAGATAGTAATCGAGGTCTTTCTTTTCTTCAATCAGCCAGGTGGGGAGTTTGGTAGCTAAATAAAGCTCATCTCTATCCCCTCTTTCTTGCAAATATCTACCCAGAAAATTCTCGCTTTCTCCTTCATGATAACTCCAGGCAGTATCTATATAGTTAACCCCTTTTTCCAGAGCATAATCTAACATTTTGATTGTTTTTTCTTCAGCTATTTTTCCATAGTCATCGTCAATAAGGGGAAAGCGCATGGCTCCAAACCCCAGTGCTGAAACTTTTTCTGGCAAGTCTCCCATTTTGCGATAATGCATAATTTGGCCTCCTTTTAAAATGTTTAGTCCTGTTATTTTATTTAACTATAATCTATATTAATAATTAAATTATTGATCTATTTTAAGCTATCTACTTAACTGGAGAGAGTCGAGCTGTGAAGTGTCGCAATACTTCAGGTTCATAGGTAAACTCTAATCCTTTTAAATCTTCGGCATACTCTTTTATATTAATTAAAGCCTCAGCCACTACATCAAGATGATTATTGGTGTATACTCTTCTGGGAATTGTTAAACGAAGAAGCTCTAACGGTGACTCTAATTGCTCGCCTGTTTCGGCGTCTCTTCCTAAAAGAAAGGAGCCTATTTCCACTCCGCGAACACCTGCTTCCAGATAAAGTGCATTAGCTAAAGCTTGAGCAGGAAATTGATAATAAGGAATATGAGGTAGCATTTTAGCTGCATCGACAAAGACAGCATGTCCACCTGGTGGTTGCTGAACCGGGATGCCTCCAGCCGTTAACTTATCAGAAAGGTATTTGACCTGAGAGGTTCGATATTCCAGGTAATCTAACTCCAGCCCCTCCTCAAGACCGATAGCCATAGCTTCCATATCTCTACCGGCAAGACCGCCATAGGTGGGAAAACCCTCATAGGGAACTAAACGAGAGCGTATTTTATTGTAAAGCTCTTCATCATCTTTTATTCCCAAGAGTCCTCCAATATTGACGATGGCATCTTTTTTGGCGCTAAAGGTAAAGGCATCAGCATATTGAAACATCTCGCGGACAATATCTTTAAGGGAACGGTCCTGCTGCCCTTCCTCTCTTAGTTTAATAAAATAGGCATTTTCAGCAAAACGAGCTGCATCAAAAACCAGCATTATACCATGTTCCTCGGCTAGCTCAGCCACAGCCTTGATATTGGCTAAAGAAACCGGTTGCCCACCAGCGCTGTTACAGGTTATAGTGACAATGATAAAGGCTATTTTCTCTCTTGGAGTTGATTGTAAAAAATCGGCTAATTTATCAAGGGCAAAATTACCCTTAAAGGGATGATGCTTATCAGTTTTATAAGCTTCATCTATAACGAAGTTTTTGGCTTTCCCCCCGGCCAGCTCTACATGTGCCTTTGTGGTATCAAAATGCATATTATTGATTACATATTGTCCCTGAGAAATCAATAGAGGAAAAAGTACTTTCTCTGCCCCCCGGCCCTGATGAGTGGGTAAAATATATTGATGTCCAAATATCTCCTGGCCTATCTTTTTTAAATGCTGATAATTTTTACTGCCGGCATAAGATTCATCGCCTAACATCATACCAGCCCATTGTTTATCACTCATAGCTCCGGTACCACTATCGGTGATAAGATCAATATATACTTGTTCAGCATCTAAGGCAAAGAGATTGTAGCCAGCTTCTTGGAGTGCCTTTTCTCGTTCTTCTCGGGGAATCTGCTGGATCTTTTCCACCATTTTAATTTTAAAGGGTTCAGCCTGAAATGAGGACATAAAATTACCTCCTGTTGTGATATTTAGTTTAAAACAGGGCTTAATTACAGTTCAAATTAATTATACTTGTTGCTAAGGGGGAAAATCAACTAAAAAGACCACTAAACTAAAAAAAGATTTTTACAAAGGGGGCAAAATGCCGATGATGACAATAAATAAACACGATTGATATATCTGAATTTTAAATAATTTGACACCAAATTTGGAGTTAGGTATACTTAATAGTGAATATCTATGTGAAACTTTGAATTTTAAATATTTTTAGGGGGGAACTATAAATGACTACAAAAAGGCAGTCCATGGATGGTAATACAGCAGCGGCTCATGTTGCCTATGCTTTTACTGATGTGGCAGCCATTTATCCAATCACCCCATCCTCGCCGATGGCGGAGATGGTTGATGAATGGAGTGCCCATGGACGAGAAAATATTTTCGGTCAACAGGTAAAACTGACCGAGATGCAATCAGAAGGTGGTGCAGCAGGTGCTGTGCACGGGTCGTTGGCTACTGGAGCCATGACGACTACCTTTACTGCATCCCAGGGTTTACTATTGATGTTACCCAATATCTATAAGATGGCTGGGGAATTATTACCTGGAGTTTTTCATGTTAGTGCTCGGACAGTGGCAACCCAGGCTCTTTCTATTTTTGGTGATCACTCTGATGTAATGGCCTGTCGTCAGACCGGTGCTGGTATGCTGGCTTCCGGTAGTGTACAGGAGGTAATGGATTTAGCTGGTGTTGCTCATCTGGCAGCTGTTGAGTCTAGTCTACCTTTTATTCACTTTTTTGATGGTTTTAGAACTTCTCATGAGATTCAAAATATTGACGTTTTAGATTATGATGACCTGGAAGGTCTTATAGATGAAGATGCTCTGCAGGCTTTCCGTGAACAGGCCATGGCTCCTGAAGATCCGGTGACCAGGGGTACAGCGCAAAATCCTGATATTTTCTTCCAGGCTCGAGAGGCAGCCAATAAATATTACGATAAAACCCCAGACATAGTGGCAAAAAGCATGGAAAAAATTAATGAACTTACTGGTAGAGATTATAAGCCCTTTAATTATTATGGTCCCGATGATGCTGAGCGGGTAGTTATCGCCATGGGCTCTGTGACCGAAACAATTGAAGAGACCATTGATTATCTCACTGCTAAAGGAGAGAAGGTGGGAGCAATCAAGGTTCGCCTTTATCGGCCTTTCTCAGCTAAATATTTCTTTGATGTTATGCCCCAAACCGTTAAAAAGATAGCTGTTTTAGACAGAACTAAAGAACCAGGGGCAGTAGGAGAGCCTCTACATGAAGATGTAAGATCCCTTTATTACGATAGAGAAGAGTCGCCAGTTATTGTGGGAGGACGCTATGGTTTAAGCTCCAAAGAGACTAATCCCTCTCACATAAAAGCGGTTTTGGATAACCTAAAGCAAGAACAGCCTAAAAATGGATTTACCATTGGTATTAAGGATGATGTTACTAATACTTCCCTGCCTGTAACTGAAAAGATTGACACCACCCCTGAAGGCACTACTGCCTGTAAGTTTTGGGGTTTTGGTTCTGACGGGACAGTGGGAGCTAACAAAAATGCCATTAAAATAATTGGTGACAATACTGATCTCTATGCCCAGGGTTATTTCTCCTATGACTCTAAAAAATCAGGCGGAGTAACTGTTTCCAATCTTAGATTTGGAAAAGAAAAGATTAGATCTACTTACCAGATAGATCAGGCTGATTTTGTGGCCTGCCATAATGAAGCTTATGTGGATAAGTTTGATATGCACTCTGATCTTAAAGAAGGAGGAACCTTTGTTTTAAATTGCACCTGGTCAGAGGAGGAGTTGGAAGAACATCTACCAGGGAGCTTAAAAAGGTATCTAGCAGAAAATAATATTGATTTATATATAATAAATGCCTATGACCTGGCAGAGGATATAGGTCTTGGCAGCCGGATTAACATGATTATGCAGACCGTTTTCTTTAAATTAGCTGAAATCATACCGGTAGATGATGCTATAAGTTATCTCAAAGACGCAATAAAGAAAACTTATGGACACAAAGGTGATATAGTAGTTGAAATGAATTATGAAGCAGTCGACCGAGCTCTTGATGAACTGCATAAAGTTGATGTGCCTGCTGACTGGGCCGAGGTGGAAGTAGAAGAAGGTCCTGAAAACGACCGGCCTGAGTTCATTAAAGAAGTGCTGGATCCAATTGCTCGTCAGGAAGGTGATGAACTGCCTGTTAGTACCTTTAGCGGTCGGGAAAATGGTGCTTTCCCACCAGGCGTTTCTCAGTATGAAAAACGCGGTATTGCCGTTCATGTACCCAACTGGTTGGAAGACAATTGCATTCAGTGTAATCAGTGTGCTTTAGTCTGCCCCCATTCTGTTATCAGACCTTTCTTATTAAACGAAGAGGAAAAGCAGGCAGCTCCAGCCGATATGGCGACTTTAGAAGCTCGGGGACGGCAATTTGAAGACCTTGAGTATCGCATCCAGGTAAGTCCTCTTGATTGTACTGGGTGTGGGGTTTGTGTTGAGACCTGCCCTGCTCCGGAAAAAGCCCTGGAAATGGGAGATTTTGCCGAAATGGTAGAGCAGGAAAAAGAGAATTGGGAATTTGTCAGTGAAAATGTTAGCTATAAAGAAGACCTGATGAAAAAAGAATCAATAAAAGGCAGTCAGTTCCAGAAACCGTTACTTGAATTCCATGGAGCCTGTGCCGGTTGTGGTGAAACAGCCTATGCCAAACTCATCACCCAACTTTTTGGCGACAGAATGTTGATTGCCAATGCTACCGGTTGTTCTTCCATCTGGGGCGGTTCGGCGCCGACTTCAGTATATACCACTGATGAAAATGGCCATGGACCTGCCTGGGCCAATTCACTCTTTGAAGATAACGCCGAATATGGTTTTGGCATGCACCTCGGTAATGAACAATTGCGGGATAGAATTGCCATGCTGATGGAGGAAGCACTGGAAGAAGATATAGATTCAGAGTTGAAAGAACTCTTCCAGGAATGGTTAGAGGTTAAAGACCAGGGTGAAGCCTCTAAAGAGGTAGCCGAGCAACTTCGTCCTCTATTGAAAGAATATAGTGGTAATGGAGTAGTCGAAGAGATCGCCAAGCTGGAGAAGTTTTTAACCAAACGTTCCCAGTGGATCTTTGGTGGCGACGGCTGGGCTTACGATATTGGTTATGGAGGCTTAGACCATGTATTGGCCTCAGGTGAAGATATCAATGTGATGGTCTTTGATACTGAGGTTTATTCTAATACTGGAGGTCAGTCCTCTAAAGCTACCCCGGTGGGAGCTGCAGCTAAATTTGCTGCCTCTGGTAAGGAGACTCAGAAAAAAGACCTCGGACAGATGTTGATGACCTACGAATATATTTATATAGCCCAGATTTCTTTAGGAGCAAACATGAATCAGGCTATTAAGGCTATTGCTGAAGCTGAAGCCTATGATGGNCCATCCATCATAATTGCTTANTCTCCCTGCATTGCCCATGGTNTAAAAGAAGGNATGAGCTATAGTGTTAAGCAGGAAGAAAAAGCTGTGGAAAGTGGATACTGGCACCTATATCGCTTTAATCCCGAATTAAAAGAAAAGGGAGAAAATCCCTTTATACTTGATTCCAAAGAACCCACTGGTTCCATTAGAGAATACTTAAAGAGCGAGGTTCGTTTTGCTTCTCTGGAAAAATCTTTCCCTGAGATAGCCGAAAAGCTCTTTGAGCAGGCTGAAAAACAGGCTGAGCAAAAATATCAAACCTATAAGAGGTTGCAAAAGTCTTTCGAGGCTGCTGTTGAAGGTGACAATTAATAGCTAATAATTTAAAAGGAATATAAAATAAAAACCCGGCTGGAAAGAAATATATCTGGCCGGGTTTTATTTGTTTGAGTACTTGAGGTTAAACCTGGAGGTTAAACTATATGAAAGAAAGAAATAGTTATCAGGAAGTCCCCCTAAAACTTCTAGTTATTTTACAGATACTGATGACCTTTATAGCTCTGCTGTTAATTTATATTTTTCTGGAACCAGGTTTAAGTCAAATAATATTATCAGGTAGAATTATGAGAATCCAGCTTGTCTATGGCCTGCTGGCCGGGATTATACTTATAGCGCCAGTTATTTTTTATGCTTATAAATGGCCTAAAGATTTAGCTCAGTCGCTAGATATTTTGTTGCCTGTCTGTAGAAAACCCCTTTATGTTTTAGCTATTATTAGTTTTTTGGCTGGTTTAGGGGAAGAGTTTCTTTTTCGGGCCTTTTTACAGGAATTATTGGGCCTCTGGCCTGCTTCGCTGTTATTCATGCTGGCTCATGCCGGGTTCTGGGCAGCTAAACCTCATACGAAAACCAGGGTGCTTTTTGCTCCCTTTTCTTTGGGTGCAGCTCTACTTCTAGGAATATTATATTCTCAAATTGGCCTGATGGCAGCTATAACTGCCCATGCCTTTTATGATTATTTAGCTTTTTGGTTTATTAAAGAGAAGTTTGCCAGCAAAAGAGCCTAATTGCCCAGCATTATCTGTCGGACTTCATCGGCAAAATCTTCTAGCAAAGTCTCCATTTCTTCCTGAGGAGAAACTTTCTCTTGAGCCTCAGCTGCAGAAATTAAAGAAGCAGAGAGCTGGGGTTCGCCATTTTGGAAGTCTATTATTACCTGGCCAAGGTAGTTGGTATATTCATGAGCCTGAACAAAGAGAGTATCGTGGTGCCACTCTCCCTGGCTTAAGCGAGAATGGCTGTGACCATCAACAAAAAGATCTATCCCTTTCACTTCCTTTACGATATCCGTAGAAGGGTAGTTTCTGCCAAAGCCGACATGTCCTAGTGCTACAATTAAATCCACTTCTTTTTCCTGTAGATGGGCAACATATTTCTGGGCTGCTTCTACCATATCACCAAACTCAATTCCTTCGATGTTATTGGGATGAGTGGTAGAATAGGTGTCAGGTGTAGCCAGACCAAATATTCCCACTTTATAATCAGGAGTTTCTTTTATTACATAGGGTGTAAAAAGTAGATCGCCATCTTTGAAGACATTGGCTGCTACCAGAGAAAAATCCATTTTATCTTCTAACTCCAATAGTCTCTGGTAACCAAAATTGAAGTCATGATTCCCGGGGACCATCACATCATAGCCAGCGATATTCATAGTTTCAACTGTACTTCTGCCCTGCAACCTATCAGTGATGGGTCGGCCGTGGATGGTATCACCGGCATCCATAACTAAAACATTATCATAATTATTACGGTACTGTTCTACCAGGGAAGCGATAAGAGGCATCCCTAACTGACCATCTTCAAGATTGGAATTTATGCGTCCGTGAATATCATTGGTGTGAAGAATGATTAATTCCTGCGCTGCAACAGTTCCAGCTAAAATTAATATAAATATTACTGCTAGTAAAAAAAGGGATGGGATGAATCTGAGCTTATTTCTCATTTTAATCCTCCTCAAATTTGTCAATTTAATTGTGGAAAAACTTTGATATTATTATTATATATTTAATCTAATATTATTGCAATAAGTTAAGTAATATTTTCAAGATTAATGCATTATTTTTAGCAAAATAAAAGACCGCCCGCAGATGCAGGCGGTCTTAAAACTTATAATTTTTTTAGCACCGCTTAATTAATGCATTGTTTAATTAATTTAAAACGACTATTCTGCCTTCCACTTTGGGAAAGAGAGGGCTGTTATTTTGAATATATTCAATAAACATATCAGTGTCAATCATATCATGTTCATCAACTACTTCTGCCTCTTCAAACATTGCATAGTCGTCGCCTCCAGCTGCCAGAAAATCATTGGTAGCTACGGTATAAGTATCTCTAGCTCGCAGACGTTCACCGCCGACTCTCACTTCTTTTACCCTTTGGCCGACTTCGGCAGCGGGATCGAAATAAAATCTCAGGCCACTTACCTGGAGAAATTGTCCGGAAACCTCTGGATAATTGCTAACACCATGCTCTAACATCTCAATTATCTGTAACCCCGTCAATTCTAAAGTAACAACATTATTCTCAAAGGCTAAAATTTCCATAGCATCTTCTAAAGTTATAGCACCAAGGGAGGCCGAATCTCTAATGCCTCCGCCGTTATAAACGGCAATATCTGCCCCGGTATACTCTCTTATAACATCGGTAACCAGGTTACCAAGATTGGTCTCCTGGGTTCGAACATGTTCTCGTTCACCATTTAGCATAATTTCTGTCTCACCGATTTCAGTATCGAGAGCCTGCACCTGAAATCCAGCCAGGACAAAGGTTAAGACGATGGCAATTACCAGTGTTGATTTAATTAATTTTTTGTTCATATAAACCCCTCCATTTTTAGATTATAGTTCTTAAAGAGTTCTTCTAATAAATATAATTCGGGAAAAAAGAGAATTTACCTGCTTAAATTTTGCTAAATCATCTAAAGATACTCGATTAATCACCTAATCGGTCTTGCAGAATTTGCTCACTGGCTTCATCTAATAAGTCCTTAATTTCCTCGTCAGGTTCAACATCGGTGGCTTCACTACCAGAGATCAATGAAGCAGAAAATTCCGGCTCAGGGTCAGCAAGACTTGTTTTAACAACCCCTAGGTCCTTAGCATATTCATAGGCCTGGACAAAAAGAGTGTCGTGGTGCCACTCTCCTTCAGCCAGCCGCGAGTGAGAGTGACCATCAACAAAGAGATCTATGCCTTCAACTTCTTCGGCAACTTCAGTAGAAGGATGGTCACCGGCGAAACCTACGTGACCTAAGGCAACAATGAGGTCTACATCATAATCTTCTAAAACTGAGACATATTCATCAGCGGCCTCAACCATATCAGCAAATTCAATTCCTTCAATATTGTCTGGATGGGTGGTGGCATAGGTTGCTGGAGTAGCCAGGCCAAAGACTCCTACTTTATAGCCCTCCATTTCATAGACTTCATAGGGATCAAAAAGCAGCTCTCCGTTTTTAAAAACATTGGCGGCCACCAGATCAAACTCCATTTTTTCCTCTAATTCTAACAATCTTTCATAACCAAAGTTAAAATCGTGATTACCAGGAACCATGACATCATAACCGGCAGCATTCATGGTATCTACAACGGAGCTGCCTTCCAGTTGATTGGCAATAGAGCGGCCATGAATGGTATCTCCGGCATCCATTACCAACACATTATCATGTTCTTCCCGATATTCTGCTATGAGAGTGCTGATGATGGGAATTCCCATAATTGGTTCATCTTCATCTAATTCAGTTTCAATGCGGCCGTGAATATCATTGGTGTGCAAGATGACAAGGTCTTCTTCAATGGCTTGAGCGGGAATAGTAGTTGCGGCTAGAAGAAAAACCAGGACCAGAGCTATTGCCAAAAGTTTCCTGTTGGTTCTCATTTCTATTTAACCTCCCTGTTAGATTTTAAATAATTAATTTTGCTTAATCTTGCTTCATTAAATATTATACCTAAATGAAGGTCAAAATTGCAACTAAAAATAACAATTCTTATTAATAAAGCCTGGTTTTTTGACTGTAGAAAAGACCTGTGATGATTGTTTATTAAAGAATTTGATGATAAAATATAGTTAAGATAAGAGATAACATAATATAAACTACCTAAGAAAAGTTAATCAAATAAGGAGAATGTAAATGCTAGCAGCCTTTGATGAGTATCTTTTTATTAGAGTTTTTAATCTCAGCCAAAATTTACCCTGGCTGGAGGAATTAATGGTGTCGATTACTAATTTATCAGCTCCAGTATTTTTTCTAATTTATCTGGCCGGGTTTATCTTTTTAATATTAAAGCGAAGTCGGAAAATAATTCCCTATTTGCTGGCCCCAGCATTAGCTCTTTTAGCTGTGCAGATAATTCGCTATTATTATCTCCGACCCCGGCCCTTTGTCGCTTTAGAAATTGAAAGTTTGATTGAACATGCCGCTAATGGCTCTCTGCCCAGCAGGCATGCCGTTAGCGCCTTTGCCATTGCCCTGTCTATTTTGGCTATCAACAAAAAAGCTGGCAGGGTAGTTTTATTGCTGGCTTTTGTTACTGGATTATCCAGGGTGATGGTGGGAGTACATTATCCACTGGATATAATAACGGGAGCTTTACTGGCTGCGGCAATAAGCTTTAGCATCTTTGGCTATTTTTATAAATTTTCTTCCACATAATTACTGGTTATTTGCCCAATATCTTCTCCCTGAGTTACCTGCCACATCATTTTGGTATATTCATCCATATCAAATTTTATGCTCTGTAAAAGCTTAAAGACTTCAGGCTTTTCTTGTCTGAGGTCTGTTCTAGTTATGGTATGAATTTCTTCCGCCCCTCCAAAGGTTCTTTTGGAATCACCTAAAAATTCAAGCGAGAACTTTTCGAACATCCAGTGAGGTTTCCAGCCGGTAATGACTATTGGCTCCCTCCTGGCTATTGCTTTTTCAAGATTGATTAACATCTTTTCCAACCCCATTGCATCAACCCTCCAGTTGTTAAGCTTATAATCTTCCAGGGCTTCTTGAGCTGCTAGAGTTACTCCTGCCGTGGGGCCTATAGCATGGATTTTCTGCTGGAAAAATTGGCCTGATTGGCCTTTTAGCTCAGAGATAGAATCAATTTCAACATAACTTGGTACCACCAGTCCTACCCTGGCTCCCTTTAAATTTGCCCCCAGGTCGACAAAGTGCTGAGCAAACTCCTGCTGATATTTTTCGTGGGTTTTGGGTAGCCAGGCACTGACCATACCATCAAGAATTTTATCAGATATCGCATGATACATCTCAGCATAATTTAGAGGGACTAAGACTACAGATTGCTCTAATTTTTTCTCTAGAAGGTTTTTGGCGACATAGGCACTGGTGGCTTCGACCTCAGTATAAGCCAGCTTAATAAATTCAAATTGATCCATTTCATCCAATAGCTCCTGGGAAACTCTGGCCAATCTATCGGCCTGTTTTTCTATGTAATCCACAGACTCAGCCTGCTTCTGTAGTCCTTCATTTAGCTCTTGAGTTTTTGTCAGGGAAATTGTTGTTAAATTATCTACTTCAGTTAACTTGTCGGCAATATCATTTGAGCTATCTACAATCCGGGCAAAGACCTGTGATAAATTCTGCAAAGTTTCTTCCTGGGTCTTGACACCTTCTTTGGCATTCCTTACTGAATCAACTACTGTCAGAATACCATTTTGGATACTAGAGACAAGTTTTATAATATCTGAACTGGAGGACATAGAATCTTCCGCTAAACTTTTAATTTCTTGGGCAATCACATTAAAGGAATGCCCCTGTCCGCCTGCTCTAGCAGCCTCAATGGAAGCATTTAATGCCAATAGATTTGTTTCCTCTGCCAGATCGTTGATTGTTTCCGTTATTACGGTGATATTATCAGTTAATTTTTCTAAATTGGCCACTTCTTCAGTTAAATTCACCATCAGTTCTAGATTTTCAGCCATCTTGGCCTCTTGCTCCTCCATGCCTTCCTGCCCCTGTTCAATCTCCTCTTCCTGAATTTTTTTAATGATTTTTTGTGATTTTGCCACTGATGCCACAATAGACTTATTATCAGCCAGCAATTTTTGAATGGCCTGAGCATGTTCACTGGTTATTTGATTTAGTTCAGAAGTGGCTTTAGACCATTTGCTGCTAGCCGAGGAAAGGATTACGGCTAATCTCATAATTTTGCTAATTAAATTTCTGATTCTAGTGAACATTTTATCACAGCTCTGTAAAATTCCATTATTCTTTTTTTGAGAAGCATCCAGGCTAAAGGAAAGATTACCCTCACAGATAGAAGTAAGGGCTTTTTCCACTTCCTGAATATTTTTAGAATTGATATCTAACTGCTGCTCTAACTCTCTTTCATTGTTTTGGGAGTTCTTTATTTCTTTACTTGCTTTTTTATCTTTCTTACCAGCAAAAATTGCAGCACCTAAAATAAAGCCAATTAATCCCACACCAAGTACAGCTAATATTATTGGCAGGTTTTCCATCACTAAAGATTTCCCCCCTGAGAGCAAAAATAGTTTTAATCTTGATTAATTTATAGTCATGGTTGTTACTTATGCTATTCTTGTTAAATTCTTGATTACCTGCTGCAACTCACAAATTGCAAAATTAAGCACACGACTGGTGTTTTTGAAATTTTATATCATTTTATGAACTATTGCCAAAAATTATAGCTTTAAATAGTGTTTTTTAATTTTATTTTAATTTTCCTACAGGTAAACTTGTAGTTATCAAGAAATATTTAATTGTAAGATATGAAAAAACTTCTTTTCCTGACAGATAAAAATATTTCTCGCTACCGTGATTTGCTCAGTAGGAATCTGGATTTTACTCCTCTGGAGACAGACTTCTCTGCTAGAATATGCAAGGTCGACCGCTGTATTGAAAATTATAACAGCTGGCGAGAATTAGAAACAACTTTCCAGCATAATGAATGAACATGAAATTGAGAGGTGGGTAAAGATGGGGAAAATAAAGGTTGGTATATTGTTATTTAATGAAGTTGAAGTACTGGATTTTGCCGGACCCTATGAGGTTTTTTCTATTGCCAGTTATGCAGACTCAGAAGAGAAACTTTTTGCAGTGAGCACTATTGCTGAGCAGAAGAAATTGATATCTGCCCGAAATGGTCTGCAGGTGATGCCCGATAAGAGCCTGGCTGATCTTAAAGATGATGAACTTGATATTTTAATTGTGCCAGGTGGCCGAGGAGCCTCTGAAATTGAGATCAATAATTCCAAACTGATTGAGTGGTTAAAAAATCAAAGCCAGCAGGTGAAAATCATGGCCTCAGTCTGTACCGGAGCTTTTTTGTTGGCTAAAGCTGGTTTGCTCGATGGCAAAGAGGCTACAACCCACTGGAGTGCCATAGAGAGGCTGCAAAAAGACTTTCCTGAGGTAAAGGTGCAAAGTTATATCAAATATGTTGATGAAGGTAATATAGTCACCTCAGCCGGAGTGGCAGCAGGTATAGACATGTCACTATATTTATTAAAAAGACTATTTGATGAAGATTTAGCCAGTTATACCTCTAGGCGAATGGAGTTTATGGGTGAGTTTTAATAAATTAAGCTTAAGGCTATTTTAAAGAGTTTATTCTTTAAGATTTTGCTCTTTTAACCAATTCAGAAAAATCCTGTTGAACTTTTCAGGATGGGTCTCCATGGGCATATGATAAGCCCCAGAGATCGTTTTAAGTCTAGACTCAGGAAATATTTCAGCATATTCTTTTCCGCTTTCCAGCTCAACCCAGGTATCTTCTTCGCCCCAGATGAGCAATACCGGGAGATTGATATTGCGAATTTCTGCCTGGCTTAAATTATCTGCTGTTTCTGTCACATCCAGCCAGGCAGCAGCGGTACCTGAAAGCCTTAAAGGCTCAAAGTAGGCTGTTAACTCTTCTGATGTCGGTTCCCGACCATAGGCTGAAGTCAATGCTCTTTTAATAATACTCTCTCGGAAAAGAATATTGTTAATTACGAAATGAAAGCCTCTTCTCAAGGGAGCAAAGGCCAGCCAGTCTGAACCTCTGGCATCAGACTGCTCTAAAGCTGCAGCAACTAAAGTAAGAGAGGCGGTTTTTTCAGGTTTTTGGGCGGCCATGGCTGTTACAACTCCACTACCCATTGAATGACCTGTTAGATGCCAGCTGCTTTTTATAATTTGCTCCTCGTTAGCGGCTAAAGTACTGAGCAATTCCCAGAGCCAGCTGGCTCTATTCTTCGGGGTATGTTCCAAGCCGCTCTGGCGGTCACTGTAGCCAAAGGCCGGCAGGTCAACAGCTACCACCAGATAACCTGCTTCTTGTAATTGGGCTACCTGCTGATGCCAGGAAAAAGTAGATCCTCCTAAACCATGAACTAATAATATCTGCCCTTTGATCTGAGGCTCAACGGGTTTCCAAAGGCGATAATGGAGACTGATACCATCCACATCCATGATTTGACTGTTGTTATAAGGAAGCTCATCCATAACTTCAGCTGCTAACAATTTATCTGAGGCAGGTGATATTAATAGTGTAAAAACAAAGAAAATTATAAGGACAAAAGCTAGTTTAAAAAAATAGTCCGAGTTGATTTTCTTGCTCTGGTATTGGGAGAACATTTATAATCACCTACTTTTAAGTTTTTTTCAATTATATCATAGATTTTCCAGATTTGCTTTAAAAAATTTTATGTCCCAAGGAGGCATATTAATGGAGAGCAGATTAAAAAGGATAGAAAATTTTATCTTTAACAAAATGAGAGAAAGTGGTCTGCCAGCTTTGAGTTTAGCAGTAGTTAAAGAAGGAGAAATTATCTATTCTCGTGGATTTGGCCAGCGGGATAAAGCCAGCGGGAAACCTGCCACTGCCGATACCCTTTATGGTATTGGAAGTATTACTAAATCCTTTACTGCCCTGGCTGTTATGCAATTGCAGGAAAAAAACAAATTGCAGTTGACAGACCCAGTGGCAGATTATCTGGATTTTTCTATTGAACCTGGTGGTGAAACTATTACTATTGAGCATCTTTTAGCCCATACCAGCGGAATCCCAGCTCTGGCCTATGCTGAAGCAGCAATTCTCAACTCTGTAGGTGAAGATATAGCCAGTCTCCCGATTGGCGGCACTGAGGATATGTTAACTTTCATGCAGGAAAGTGATGAGTGGTGGGAATGTGAGCCTGGAGAACGCTGGTTTTATCTAAATGAAGGTTATGTGTTACTGGGGGGAATTATAGCCAGGGTTAGTGGAAAGAGTTATCAGGATTATATTAGAGAAAATATTCTTGACCCTTTAAATATGCAACGGTCTTATTTTTCTAAAGAAAAGGTTGAAAGCGATCATGATGCAGCCCAGCCTTATTTGCTCAAAAACGGTGAGGCTGCTGCTCAGAGCTACCTATATGGAGGTATTACCAGTGATGGAGGCCTTATCAGTAATGCCAGGGATATGGCTAATTATCTTAAGTTATATCTTGCCAGGCTAGCGGAAAATAAAAACGAACAAAATTGGCAGCAAGAAGTTATATCGGCCTCTTCCATACAAACAATGGCCAGACCACAGGTAGAATACCCTCACAGAGAAATATTTGCCTCAGATTTGCAGCAGGATAATCTTAAAATTTTCACTGATCTGGATTCTCCAACCAGCTATTATGGCCTGGGACTATCAATAGAGGAGGATTTCCTGGGCGTTAGAAAGATAGGCCATGGTGGCAGTGTGTTAGTAGCAACAGCTCAGCTAAGTCTTGTTCCTGCTGAGGATTTAGGTATTATTCTGTTGGCCAATGGCAGTGGCTATCCCCTAAGTCAGCTAGCAGATTATGCTCTGGCAACCTTAATGGATAAGGAGCCAGCAAGATTACCGGCCTATCGACTGGAAAAGGAACTGGAAGAGCTAAGCGGTGATTATAGTGGCTATCAGGATAACTATCAACTAAAAGTGACCCGTCAGGGGAATAGTTTAAAACTTAAAAATGTTAATGATTCCCTGGGAGCTGAAACGACTCTGTTTCCTCAACAATTATCGGCGCCAAAAAAGACTTTTTATACAATTACTGCTGGCAAGCGACTGCCGGTAGAATTTTATAATCGTGATGATGAGACTATTTTGCTTTATGGTCGTTATAAATTGAAAAAGAAATAATCTAAAAGTCGGCAGGTGATGAGAGAATGAAAACCATTGGCTTGATTGGTGGTATGAGCTGGGAGTCTACTGAGGTTTATTATCGTTATCTAAATGAAGGGGTTAAAGAGAGATTAGGTGAGCCCCATTCCTGTTCGTGCTTGCTTTACTCGGTGGATTTTGCTCAGTTTAAAGAATTGCAACACCAGGGGGATTGGGAACAACTGGGACGACTAATGGCTGAAATAGCCGGTAAGCTAGAATTAGCAGGCGCTGATTTTTTAATGATCTGTGCTAATACCATGCATAAACTTGCTGCGGAAGTTTCTCAAGCAGTTGATATACCACTACTGCATATAGCAGAGGCCACTGTTAAAGAAATTAAAAAGAAAAAGATAAAACGGGTGGCCCTGCTCGGCACCCGTTTTACCATGGAAGAAAAGTTTTATCGTCAGCGACTGGAAGAAAAAGGCGATTTAGAGGTTATTATTCCTGAGAGTAGAGCCAGGCATAAGATTCATCAGATAATCTATCAAGAACTTATCTCTGGCAAGATTTCTGCTACTTCTCGGGAAAAAATGATAAATATAATAGCTGAAATGCCAGCTATAGAGGGAGTTATTTTAGGATGTACTGAATTACCACTTTTATTGACAGATGAAGATATTGCTATTCCTATCTTTGATACCATGAAATTACATGCTAAAGCAGCTGTTGAAAAGGCCCTAAATTAACCTGGCAACCTATTCCGCACTGCTGCCAGGGAGAAGCAGATTAAGCCCAATAGCCAGCAATGCCCCCACAGCAACACCAGAAGAGAGGACGGTAGCTAAAAATTCAGGTAACTGTTCCACTATGTCTGGGCGATAATTTAAGCCCAGACCAAAACTTAGAGCAATGGACATGATAAATAACTTGCGATCATCGAGCCCCCTTTTGGTGATTATCTTGATACCTGAAGTTGCCACCATGCCAAAGAGAGCCAGGGTAGCTCCACCCAGAACAGCATTGGGCATAACGCTGACCAGAGCCCCAATCTTGGGTACAAAGCCCAGCAATAAGAGTATGACCGCCACGGCATAACCCACAACCCGGCTGCCTACTTTAGTGATCTGAATAACACCGATGTTCTGGCTGAAGGTTGTATTGGGCATAGAATTAAATATTGCAGCCAGAGCACTACCAAAGGCATCAGCCAGCATTCCCCGAGCCAGTCTATCCCGATGAATCTGACCGGTTACCGGCTCATTGGAGGTTTCGGCGATAGCTGTTAAATCACCTATAGTTTCAATGGAAGTTATAAAATAGGCCAAGACCCAGGGCAATAGATGGCCCCAGCTAAAGTCCAGGCCAAAATAGAAGGGTCTGGGGGCAGTAATCCAGCCAGCCTCAGCAACAGCTGAAAAGTCAATTATTCCCAGAGGGATTGAAACAAGGTAACCAGCTACTAAACCAATAGCTACTGAACCAATACTGACCAGACCTTTAGCAAAGCGGTTGCAGATTATAATTACAATTAAAACAAAAGAACCCAGCAGCAGATTCTGGGGGCTACCAAAGGCTTCTCCAGCACCTGCTCCCCCACCGAAATCCTGGATGCCGGCCTCTATCAAGCTCAGTCCAATCAACATAACCACTGTACCAGAGACTATTGGGGGGAATAATTTTCTAGCCTGCTTGATAAAGCGACTGATAATTGCCTCTACCGGGGAGGTTACCAGGGCCATCCCTAAAACAAGCGGAACCCCTCCGGCATTAGCAGCAGCTATGGCCATGGGAACAAAGGTAAAACTTGTTCCATGGACTCCTAATAAACCGGAGCCCAGGGGACCAAATCTGCGACATTGAATAAAAGAAGTAATCCCCGACATTATTAAGGCCATGCTGACAAAAAAACCTGTCTCGGCGGTATCTAAGCCGGCCGCTCCGGCAATAATTAAAGGGGGAGTTATTATCCCCACAAACATCGCCAGCATATGCTGGAGGCCGAGCAGAGTTGTTTCTAATAAAGGGGGGCGGTCTTCCAGAGCATAATAGGGTTTGGTCTCTTCTATGACAGCAGTCTTGTCTTCAGCCATTCTCTCATCTCCTCACAAAGTTTTTTATAATCTTGAAAAATTATTAAAATGTGCTTCATTTTAAAAATAATTATTAATTATATTCAAGAATATTGGAGTTTTTCCTGCAAAGCCACAAAATTGTAATCATGATTTTTGCTTTTTATTTGTTAATTAACTTTTTTGCTTCTTCAAAAGGAGGTAAAATGAAAGGAGATAAGATGAACTTAAATGAAGGACGATAAGATGTATTTAATATAAAAATCCCAACTACTTTTAATAAAGCAGTTGGGATTTGAATCACCAATTTATTTTTCTTAGCTATCACTAACTAATTACCAGCAGTGAAACCCACCTCTGCTGGAAGAACCCCTAAAACCTTTCATCATTCCTCTAAATCCAGAATCATCTCTTATGTCGCCTCGCTGAAATCCTCTGAAATCACTTTCATATTTCTGTTCAGCCATCTCATCCTGGAGCTCAAATAATCTATCTTCTAGTTCTACTAATTCTTCCTCAGAAGCATCGTCAATAATACTCTGGCGATATTCCTCTCTCAAAACAGAAATTTGTTCAGATAATCTTAACATTTGACGCTCAAACTCTTCCAGTTCAGCAAGTTCTTCCTCGGTTAATTCTTCATATAAATATTCTTCCTCAATATCTTCACCGGCAAAGTCACGCCGCATCATTGAACCATGTCCCCTAAAAGCCAGAGCACTGCCTGCAAACAACCCTACAACTAACAGAATAGACAGACTAACAACGAATAATCTTTTCATTTAAAATCGCCTCCATTTAAATTTTAATTTATTTTAAACCTATCTCTTTGCTCGACTATCTATATAATAAAACCTAAATATGAAGAGAATATGAATTTCAACCCAAAAAATTGAATTTCTTAAAAAATACTTGACAGGCTACCATTATGCCTATATACTTATATATATAACCATAAAACTTGTGGGGAGGTAATAGAATGACTGCAAGCAATCAGAGAGCAATCGAAATCAATGGACTAAAAAAATACTATGGTAGTGTAAAAGCAGTGGATGGAATCTCATTCTATGTCAAAAAAGGCCAGATTTTCACCCTGTTGGGCCCCAATGGGGCTGGCAAGACAACTACAATTGAAATTCTGGAAGGGCTAAAAGAGGCAGATGCCGGACAGATTGAATTCTTTGGCAGAAAGGTCGATAAAATTGGCAGCCAGGAGAAAGAAGATATAGGGGTTCTGCTCCAGAAAAACAACTATATTGAAAAAGTGAAGGTTAAAGAGATGCTAAAGATGTTTAGCTCCTTTTATAAGAAATCTCTGCCAATTAATGATATTTTAGAAAAGATCGCCCTCAAGGATAAAGAAGATGCTTTTGTAGAAAGCCTTTCAGGAGGCCAGCAGCAGCGGCTTTCAATCGGTCTGGCCCTGATCAATGACCCGAAAATACTCTATCTCGATGAACCGACAACCGGCCTTGATCCCCAGGCTCGCAGGAACCTCTGGGACCTTATCGAAGATCTAAAAAATGATGGCAAGACAATCTTCTTAACCACTCATTATATGGATGAAGCAGAAAAACTTTCAGATTACGTTTATATTATGGATCAGGGTAAGATCATTGCTGATGGTACTCCGGAGGAATTAATAGATAATCTGGGTCAGGAAAATGTAATCGACTTTGCCAGAAATGGCCTGAAAGATAATAAAATCGCAGAGCTTAAAGAAATCTACTCGAAAATAAAAATTACCCCGGAAGAGATTTCAATTTATGTCCAGGACTTATCCTCAGCTTTACCGGCTCTGATCAATTGGGCTGAAAAAGCAGACAAAAAGCTGGACAATTTAAAAATTAGACGGCCAAATCTTGAAGACGTCTTCATTGAACTAACCGGGAAGGGGCTGCGTGACTGATGCTGGCGATCAAAAATATTTTCTTAAAACATCTCAGGAAACAGCTGAGAGACAGATATTCTATCTTCTGGAATCTCGTCTTTCCCCTGGTCCTCTTAACAATTCTGGCCCTTATTTTTGGTGGTCAGACAGGTGAAGATATCAGCTTCGACATCAGCATAGCCCGGCCAGAGTCAGTCCGGGACACTTCAGAAGAAAACCAGAGCTATGCCATGATTATAGATGATGTAATTAGAAGTATAGAGGAATCAGAAGATAGCCGCTGGTTCCAGTTTCACCACCAGGATCCAGAGCAGTCAGCAGAAGAATTTATTGCCCAGGAAGAGGAGTTTCTTGAATCAGGTGACCGTCACTTAATTCTCAAGATTCCAGAGGGCAGTCTTCCAGAACCGGACCAGATTGAGATTTATCGGCAGCCAGGCAGCCAACTCTCAAATATAGCTGCCGATGTCATTAACAGCATTGTCACCGAAATAAATCGGGAAATCAACATAGCAGAGGGGAATGTCAGCAGAGAGCAGTTGATTGCAACAACCAGCCGGCAGATAGATGTCAGCTTAAGTAATGGTGAAGAAGACAGTTTTTCTATGGCTGAATACCTGGTTCCGGGGATTATTCTTTTCACCTTTTTAAGTTCCGGTGTCGAGGTGCTGGTTGGCCGGATCTCATCAATGCGGGCCCGGGGCATATTGAGAAGATACTTTGCCACTCCCTTAAAGCCTATCCAGTATTTTGCAGGTATTCTTGCTTTTATCATTGTTCTGTCAATAGTCCAGGTATTATTAATTCACGGCTGGTCAATATTTTTCTTTGATATCAATCTTGATTTATTCAATTTCGATTTTATTTTTTATATGGTCTTTGCCCTGATTGTTTCAGTATCAATGGGTTTTATGGTTCTTTCTCTGGTCAAAAGTAAAGAATCAGTGGGAGTTGTTACCCAGGCTCTGACCTACCCGATGGCTTTTCTCAGTGGTATTTTCTTTGAAGTTACCGGGATGACAGGTATCCTGGGTTTGATCGTCGCCATTAACCCGATGACCTACCTCGTTAATGGTATGCGAGATATTCTTGGGGTCTATCCCAGCCCGACTTCTGATCTATTAAACCTTATCGTGCCGGCAATCTGGATGATAGGTTCAATAGCGATTTCACTGGTCAAATTTAGCTGGAATCCTGGAGGTGATTCCTGATGTTTAAACAATATCTAAACAATACAAAAATCTTAAGCCTGGCCTTTCTCCGGGATAAAGAGACTGTCTTTTATGTCCTGGTCCTGCCATTATTATTTATGTTAATTTTTGGTTCGCTTTATAGCGACGGAGAAGGGCGGCATCAGGATAGAGTGCTCCTCTATTTTGAAGATACAGCAACAATCAGTCAGTCAGAAATAGAAGAGGTTATAGAATCCAATCAGGGGCTTAGCTATCAGCATATCAATTCAATCGAGGAAGGCGAACAGTTATTAAGAGATTACGAGGCTGAAACTCTGCTCAGAGTAAACGGAGATGGTCTGGAATTTAGCTATAATCCCGCCAGAATCCAGGATAATCCGGCCATAGAACAGCAGTCGATGGCCATTGCCAGAGAGCTGGATATCAGGAAATATAATTTGGAGACTTACCTCCAGACAGAAATTATCGATACCGGTGATTTTGCCGGCAGCAGCCAGTTCTTATCGCTTTTCCCGGGTCTAATCGCTCTGGGGCTGGCTTCATCAGGCCTTTTCGTAATCGTGGAGCTATTTATCTACCATAAGGAAAAGGGAGTCTTAAAACGGATGGCAGCCTCACCTTTAAGCAGAAACTCCTTTACTTTTGCTCTGATTTCCAGCAGAATGCCGGCATCTTTACTCAGCACAGCTCTGATTTTAGTATCCAGTAGATATATCTTTAATGTCAGCTTTAATATTAACTGGTTTCTGTTTATCCCCTATATTATAATCGGGACAGTAATTATGATGGGGCTGGGTGCCCTGATAACACTCTTTGCAACGACAGCCGATAGCGGCTTCCAGGCTGCCAGTATATTGCTGACAGTTATGATCTTTTTTTCAGGGATCTACTTCCCAATTGAATTTTTGCCATCATATTTTCAGCAGGTCAGCCGGTTTCTTCCTTTAACCTATCTGGCCAGAGGCCTGCAGCAGATTATGGGAGTCAGTCAGCTTGACCCGACCAGTCTGGCCATGGAGACAGGGGGCCTTTTAATACTCTCAATCGCATTAATCCTGGTAGTCTCTAAAAAAAGCAGCTGGGTTGCAGATTAGAGATTAAGCCTGGCAAACAATAAATAATACAGTGCAGACAGCAAGTAATTAATTAAAATAGTTATAGGCAACTACAGTCAAAAGATTTGATACAGCAATAAGGTGGTGGTAGATTTGAGCTATCAATTTAATGATAAAGATCCAATTTATATTCAGATCAAAAAGAGATTAGAAGACCAGATAGTCAATCAAGAATTAACTGAAGATGAGCAGATTCCCTCAACCACCGAGATGGTCAATTTTTACCAGGTCAACCATATAACCGTCTCTAAAGGAGTTAATCTTTTGGTAGATGAGGGTATCATTTATAAGAAAAGGGGAATTGGCATGTTTGTAGCAGAAGGTGCCCGAGAAAAACTCTTAGAAAAGAGGAGAGGAGAATTTATCGATAAATATATCATCCCAATGCTCAAAGAAGCAAATAAACTCAATATAGATAGAGAAGAACTAAAGCAGATGATTGAAGAGGTAAAGGAGGACGTTATAGACGACTTATAATTGCAAAATAGACTAAAAAATAAATATTGTTAAGCTTTATTAATTAGGGTATAATACTAATATATGACAAATTCCAGTCTTCATTAGCTCAATGATATAAGATAGCTTATATTTTTTACCATATATCCTGAGGAGGAATAATATGCATTACAGAAAGCTAGGCCGGACAGGATTAGAAGTTTCAGTTATTGCTTTTGGTGGTATTATGCTGAATGAGGTTCCTCAAGACGTTGCTAACCAGACTGTAGAGCGAGCAGTTTCTGCTGGGATTAATCTATTTGATGTTGGTCCAACCTATGGAAATGCTCAGGACATCCTGGGGCCTGCCCTTGCTCCTTACAGAGATAAAGTTTTTCTGGCCTGTAAAACTGAGCCAAACCAAACCAAAGAAGAGGTTAAAAGAGATCTGGAAAATTCTCTAAAGGTTTTACAGACTGATTATTTTGACCTATATCAGCTACATGAGGTTGTAGACAAAAATTCTCTGAAACAGGCCCTTGCTTCCGGGGGAGCTTTAGAAGCAATAATCGAGGCCAGAGAGGAAGGCTTGATTAATAATATAGGTTTTTCTGCTCACAGTGAATGGGCTGCTTTAAAACTAATGGATAGCTTTGATTTTGATACGGTGATGTTTCCGATTAACTGGAATTACTGGTTAAATGAGTCTCAGGGAAAAAAGGTTATTGCTAGAGCCAGAGAGACAGATAAAGGTATTTTAGCTATCAAAGCTCTTGCCCACCGTCGGTGGCAGGAGGATGATGAGAAACAGGATTATCATACCTGGTATAAGCCTTTATTTGATAATAGAGAGCTAGCAGAATTGGCTTTAAAATTTACTCTTTCTCAAGATATTGATACTGCTGTTCCACCGGGAGATATAAGAATGCTGGATTATAGCTTAGAGATGCTAAATAATCTGGCCGCTCCCCTGCATTTATCAAAGGAAGAGGAAAATAAATTGCGTGAGTATGCTAATAGCCACGGTGGCAAGCTTTATCCCATTCCCGACTAAACCCGACTAGATAAAAATTAATCTAATTTTTAAGGGTGGCGATATGGCTGTAAAAATAAATTTCTGAGGGGGAGATCTGGTGTCTGCTCTGGCAGCTGAATCACAGGCAATTTTACTGCTGGCTGNTTANTATCTGGCTTTTCTCACTATCATTACAGTTCTCAAGCTGATTTTTCCGCTGCGCCGGGAAGTGATTCGCAAATTCTATCATATCTTTTTTAGCTTTTCAATCTTTATCTTGCTCTATGCTTTTCAAAACTGGTTGGTGGCCCTGGTGATTATCATTTTATTTTTCCTGATAGCATTGATATATTTGACTATAGAAGAATATCTTTTGCCCTTTAGGATTGTTGATCTCGATCGCCGGGGAGACTATGTAATAAGGGAAGTCAGCCTGCAGATTATATATATTATCATAATGCAGGCAACTCTCCTGCTTGTTTTTCGCTATTATTTAAATCAGCCCTTTCATGCCGCCATCGGAGTCCTGGTCTGGGGTGTCGGGGATGCAACAGCAGCTGTAGTGGGGAAATATTATGGTAGTTTAAATTTTAATGGCCCGGTGCTTTCTCCCGCCAAGACCTTTGAAGGAACCCTCTCCTTAATAATAATCAGCTGGCTAACTGTAATATTTTTTGGAATACTTTATCATTCATCCTTAATTCCAGCTTTTTTACTGGATTATTTGCCCGGGGGAGCTGGATTGTTCTTTTATGCCCTGCTATTAGCCTTTACAGCAGGNNTGGTAGAGGCTGTTTCCCGGGCGGGGCTNGATACCATTACTACCCCTGTGGCAGTGGCCATTGTTTCCTATCTTTCATACTATTTTATTTTTTAATATTCTAGCAAATACATTTTTGGGCCTGATTTTGTGTTTTTTAACTGAGTTATATTTAATATTTTAAGGAAAGTTATATTGAACCAGGGTCAGAATAAATGGTGGGGTAAATCATGAAAAATATTAAAGATATAATTGATAGGTCAGAGGGGGAATCAACCCGGGAACAGGAAAAAATCCTGCGAGCTGCCTGGATGGTTAGCCTGCTGGCTCCCCTTTCTACCGGTATTGCCCAATACTTAGGCCGGACAACAGTGTTACTGGCTGATTTTCTTCGCCGCAGCAATGAATTTCTTGCTCTGCTCTTAGCCTGGTTCGTTTTTATAAAAGTCTGTCAGGCAGAGCAGGAAGGAGAGGAAGATAAAGCTAATAAGCTGGAGAGAATATCCAGCAGTTTCATGTCCCTGGTGATGCTCATCAGTGGAGGAGTTGTTTTTTATTCGGCGATAAGTCAGCTGCTCTCGCCTGAACCCCCGGGCTGGTTAATTCCAGGCATGCTTATTAATGGGGGAGGATTGCTGGTAAATGGTTACTTCTGGTATAAAAATTATCAGCTAAATAAAAAAAACAATACGGTCTTGATGGCCAATCAGTGGCGTTTTTATCGAGCGAAAACTCTCATGGATCTAGTGGTGCTTACCAGTCTATTAATAATTAACTTCCAGCTATTAGGAGAATTATCCTGGCTTTCTGACCCGGTGGGCTCAATTATTGTGGCGGGATTTATGTGGTTTTCTGCCAGCAGAATATATTTTGTTAGCAAAAAATAACTGCAGTTGACAATTTGTGAAAATTGTAGTATAATTCAGAAAAATAGTGGTTCAAGGAAAGGGGATGGCTTAATCATGGAGGGAGTAAAGGAAAATGTAGTTGAAATGAAAAAAGCTGATCTCTTTGCAAGAGCAGTAGCATTAATTATTGACGGTTTTATAGCTGGACTTATGGCGCTGGTACCCTTTGTTGGTTTTATAGCAAGTGCAGCCTACATGCTTTTCAAGGAAGCATTGATGTACAGGATAACAGGTGAAGATGACTGGAAAAATAAGAGCATAGGCAAAAAACTCATGAAATTGGAAGTAGTTTACCTGGAAGGTGACTTGATTGACCTGTCTGTATCTGCAAAAAGAAATCTTCCCTTAGCTATAGGCAGCATAATTGGCATAATCCCTATACTGGGCTGGGTGATTGGTCCAATTGTGGGATTGATAGTTGCAATTGTTGAGACTATCCTGGTTCTAACCGATAAATTAGGTCTTCGAATAGGTGACCGCTGGGCTAATACCCAGGTGGTCATGTCTGCTGAATTTGAAGAAGTTCAAACTGAGCCTGAAATAGAATAGATGTAAATATAAGGGATATTTTGATTTTTTTCATTTAAATATTATCCCTGAATTAATCCAGCTGAAAACTTTATCTTTTTTTTAGCGCTTTTAAACTTAAAACACCTCGTAATTTTAAAATGCGGGGTGTTATCTATGTGTTTTCAATGGAGATGAATATTGTGAATTTCCAAATTAAATCTCTAAAACTCATCAGATTATTTTAGGAAGGGAAGCTACTACAGGTGATTATATCTTGCTTAAAATATGGGGTCTGGGCTAATATATTTTGCTGGTTTACA
>SL_8KL_010_SEDDRAFT_10000361_pt1 | contig 39085 bp, 39 predicted proteins | sample SodLakKL_010_SED_4_FD_11160 | JGI IMG/M metagenome (IMG submission 11160)
AGAATTCAATTTCTCCTTTAATTCTTTTAATTCTCTAAAATATGGCCTTGCCTTTTCTGCATCATCAAAATGAGGGAGAATAGTCATTAAGCCCCTTATTTCTAAATTATCTAGCTCCCATAATTCAGGAAATACATCTAAAAAATTCCCCTTCGAAAATCCATATTTATTATCATCTCCAGCTATATTAACCTGAACTAGAACTGGAAAAATTCTATTATTTTTTCTAGCCCTTTTATTTATTTCCCTTGCTAACCTCGGGCTATCTAAAGAATGAATTAAATTACAATTTTCTAACCTGGCCAGATATTTAACTTTATTCCTCTGTAAATGTCCAATAAAATGCCAGTTGACAAAACCTGGCTCTTCCTCTTCTTTATCCAAAAGTTCTTGAACTCTACTCTCTCCAAAACTATCTATTCCTAAACTTTTTAATTTTTTTATTTTATCTAAGTCCTGATTTTTACTCACTGGTAAAATTTTAATCTCATTAAAGTCTCTTCCTGATCCTTTCAGCCGCAGATTTAATTTTATCTTTAACTTCTTTATAATTAATTACAATTTCATCTTTTTTTGAATCATTTTCTAAATTTCCTGTCATCTTAACCACCTCTGCCATAATTCAAAACCTCAGGATTTATAATTATTCTATCCCCAAGATTCAATCTTTCCACAACTAATTCTTTAGAATTGCCACCAATTATTTCTAAGTTTCTAAATTCTATTATACCACGATTATTTTCTACCAGAACCCCTCGGCCTTGAGCAGTATTAAAAACTGCACTCCTGGGTATAACTAATCCACGATAAATATTACTAATTAACTCAAAATTAATATATCTTCTGTTTAGCCAATCATCTTTAAATTTGTTAACTTCAATTAATATAACTGTTTTATCTGAATTACTTATTTTATTATTTACTCTGCCTTTTATTAAATTCCTCTTTGAGTTAGATTCATTTAAAAAAACTTGTTCTCTAATCCTATAATTATCTGCTTCTGAATTTTCCAGAATAAATGCAAAGAAGACTTTGCTATTGTTAACTATTCGATATATTGGATCCCCTGAATTTATTTCCCTACCACTAACTAGATGATCGTAATCTGATTGCAAATCCGTAAATTTATCAACTGAATATTGACTTAAATTGTCAAATTCAAACTCTCCTTCTAAGCCATCAAATCCATAACTAATTAACCCTGATTGTTTGGCGTAATAAGCTTCATTATTATTTTGATTATTAATTTTTATAACTTTCTGGCCATATGAAGCCCTTTCACCTTCTTTATAAGATAGTGTAATAACTCCATCATTATCAGCATAAATAACTTTTTCATCCCTTATAATAAGTGCTTCAGACTCTATACTATCTATAACCTCACCATATAATGCTGGCTGAAAATTTGGCCTCTGGCTATAGTAAGAAAAAATTATACCGATTAATATCATTACCAATATCAAGAGCAGCCACTTCATTTTAACTAATTTCATCAAGGATTTCTCCTTACTTTGTAAATATATGCAGCCATTCTACCAGCAGAATCTCCATCACGCCGATATGAATGAAAAAGTTCTGGTGATTCATATGTCGATAATTTACTAACAAAAATATTATTTGGAAGCACCCCTGAATCAATCAATAATTTCTTATTAGCTTCTTTTAAATCCAATCTATATTTGTCTTTTTCTTTATCAGTTTTAAAAAAATCTAATTCCATATTCCATTTGTTCTTGAATTTTTGAAATAATTCATTTCCAACCTGATAATTTTCATAATCAATTCCAGGGCCAATTACAACTTGAATATTTTCAGGATCAAGGTTATAATATCTTGTTATATCATTTAATGTATGACTGGCTATTTTATTCAAAGTACCCTTCCAGCCAGAATGAATAAGAGCAAAAATATCGTTTTCCAGATCAAGAAAATAAATAGGAAGACAATCTGCATGTATTGTTCTTATAATTGAATTAGTATCTGATGTTATAACTCCATCTGCTTTTATATTAAAATCTTTTTTTCCCATTTTATTATTTGCCCAGTGGAAAACTATACTGCTGTGGGTCTGGTCTGTTTTAATGATAGACCTCTCTGATTCATCCACCAATTTCAAAAACCCATCAAAATGATAATCCCTTAAAGTAAATATAAGTCGATAGTTTTTAATTCGTTTTTCCAGATATTTAAACTTATTAAATTCTTTTACCCTAAATATTATAGTTCGACCTCCATTTACTCATCTTCTAATAATCTATCTAATTCTTTTTTGAAAGTTTCAACATCTTTAAACTGCCTATAAACAGAGGCAAAACGCACATAAGCAACTTGATCTAAATCCTTTAATTTTTTCATAACTAACTTACCAATTTCGTCACTGGTTACCTCTTCATCCATCCTGTTTTGTAATTCTTGCTTAACTTCTAAAACCAATTGATTTAATTCCTCTGATGGAATAGATCTTTTTTCACAGGCTTTATATAAACCAGCAAGAATTTTATCTTCAGCAAACATTTCTCTAGTACCATCTTTTTTCCTAACCATTAATGGTAATTTTTCATATCTTTCATAGGTGGTAAAACGTTCCTGACATTCCAGACATTCTCTTCTACGTCTAATTGTAGTATTGTTTTCAGTAGTTCTCGAATCTATTACTTTACTATTTAGATTTGAACAAAATGGGCATTTCATTCTACCACCTCAATTAAAAATTATTAACTATTTTTCCTTAGAAATGCCGGTATATCAAGTTCATCTTCTCCGCCAACTGGCTCTAAATCAATTTCACTACTACTAAAATCTGACCTTTGCTTGCTTGCAGATTCTTCTTCAATAGATTTTGAACGATTAAAACCGGTTGCAATAACAGTTACCATAACATCTTCATCTAAATCCTGATCAATAACTGCACCTAAAATTATATTAGCATCTGGATCTGATACTTCTTTTACAATTTTAGCAGCCTCATAAGCTTCATGAATCCCCAGGTTATTCCCACCTGTTATATTAATCAAAACTCCTTGCGCTCCGTCAACCGAGGCTTCTAATAATGGAGAGTCTATAGCATTTCGGGCTGCCTCTTCTGCTCTATTTTCTCCTCTAGCAGTACCTATACCCATCAGAGCTGAACCTGCATCAGTCATTATAGTCTTAACATCGCCAAAATCAAGATTTATAATACCGGTTATTGTTATAAGATCTGAAATACCTTGAACACCCTGACGTAAAACATCATCAGCAATTTTGAAGGCATCTACAAGACTTGTTTTTTTCTCTGCAACTTCTAATAATCTATCATTAGGAATAATAATTAATGTATCGACATTATCTTCAAGTTCTTTGATTCCCTCTTCTGCATTACCCATCCTTTTTGTTCCTTCAACTGTAAAAGGTTTAGTAACTACTCCTACAGTTAATGCGCCCTGGTTTTTTGCTGCCTGAGCAACAATAGGAGCAGCACCAGTACCTGTTCCACCGCCCATGCCTGCAGTTATAAAGACCATATCTGCCCCAGAAACAGCATCTTCAATTTCTTCCCTACTCTCTTCCGCAGCCTCTCTACCAACTTCAGGATCTGCTCCTGCACCTAATCCACGGGTTAATTTTTCGCCTATTCTAATTGTAACTCCTGCGCTAGATGACATTAAAACCTGTGCATCAGTATTAATAGCTATAAATTCTACACCTTCTAAACCATCATCAATCATTCTATTAACTGCATTATTTCCTCCACCACCAACACCGACAACTTTTATATTTGCAAACTTTTCCATTTCTGTACCTATATCAAACACAAAACCTACCTCCTTTCATTTTGTAAAACTTTAAAAGAAATCATCAAAAAATGTTTTCAACTTGTTAAAGAAAGAGTTGACTATTTCTTTATTATTACGTCTATTTCTTTTTTTATTATGAGTACTACCTGATTTACTATTATCTAATGCATACAAAATTAAACCAACTCCTGTAGAGAATACTGGTGTAGGAATTCTTCCATCTTTATTAACATAGACAGGATTATCAATAACATCAGAAAATCCGCTTATGTAATCTGGCTCACCTAATCTAACCGGTAATCCAGTAATCTGAGAAGCTAAACTACAGCTTCCTTCTAATAAAGAAGCTCCTCCTGTAATAACCAAACCGGCTGGAGTCATATCTTTTGTCCCAGTTTTATTGATCTCTCTTTCAATCATTGAGAACATTTCTTCCATTCTCGGCTCAATAACCTGACAGAGATAATTTTTTGATATCTGTTGATTTTCATTTCCACTTGCTTTTAATACATCAATTTTTTTATCATCTTTAACTTCTTCGCAACTTGCCACGCCATGTAAAATTTTAATCTTCTCAGCTTCTGAAATAGGTGTTCTTAAACCAACAGCTATATCATTGCTAACATGATTACCACCAACAGGAAGAACTGAAGTATATTTAATATTGCCTTCATGGAATACTATAAAATCTGTAGTACCTCCACCAATATCTACAAGAGCTACCCCTAATTCCTTTTCATCTTTAGAAAGGACAGAATAACTTGATGCAAGTTGATCTAATACTAACTCATTAACTTCTAAACCTGCTTTCTCAACACTTTTCACCAGATTACTAATAGAAGTTGTAGAACCTTTTACAATGTGAGTTTCAACTTCCAATCTAACTCCAGACATCCCTTGCGGTTTTTTGATACCTCTTGTACCATCGATTATAAATTCTCTTGGAATCACATGGATTACTCTCTCTTCCTGAGACAGGGGAATAACCCTTGCAGCTTCCATAACCCTTTCAATATCAGATTCTTTCACTTCTTTATTGCTCCCAGTCACTGCTACAACACCATGACTATTAACAGAATTAATATGAGATCCAGCTATACCAACATATACTGAACCCACCTCAATTCCAGCCATTCTTTCAGCCTTATCAACTGCTTTGATAATTGAATTAGAAGCTTTATCAATATCAACAACTATACCTTTTCTTAAACCATCTGATGGTGAAATTCCTAATCCAACAATCTCAATCTTATCATCATCATTAATTTCAGCAATTAAAGCACATATCTTTTTTGTTCCAACATCTAACCCTGCAATTACTTTAGTCTGTGACAAACCATCAGCCTCCTTTCCCTATATGTTACAATTCAACATTAGTAAGGCAAAATCCTTTTTTATATTACAATCTATAAGTGCTATTTTTTAATAACAGGTCTTTCTGGAGCTGTTATATCTACATATTCTATTCCATCATCGTTTAACATCCCTTCATACCATGCAGATATAAGAACAATAAACTTATCTTCTAAGTTTTCTGCTGTACCAACTCTTATATCATATCCCTGTTCCATAATCATATAAATTCCAACAGGATCAAAATGAATCTCTTTAATATTTTCCCTCAATTCATCAGGGAGGATTTCAAGTTTATTTAAAAGACTAACCTGCGTTGAAGGAATTATTATATTGTTACCTGAAAAATAGTAAGGCGTATCTTTAAAAACAGGAAGATCATATCTATTATGCTCAATATTTTCAGCTATTATCCTATTGTATTTATTGTAAACTATATAATATCCATCATTTATAATTGCTGCTATAGGCCGATTATAATTTACTTGAAATATCACCTGATCAGGAAAACTTCTTGATACATCTACACTCTCAATATATGGATCAGTTTTTAAAGTATCTTTAACTAATTCAAAATCAACTGTAAATATATTTTCTCCTCTAATATCTGCTACTTTAACTTCACTCTCATCATATCCTCTAATTATAACTTCATTGATTTCAAAAAAAGATGAACCAAAAATAATTCCAATGCCAAGTGCTAAAATAACTGCTAATATTAAATATTTAATCATCCTGTTCACATCGCAAAGCATTTAAAATGTAATCTCCAATTTTAAAAACATCTCCTGCACCTACTGTTAAAATTAAATCACCTCTATTTAAAACTTTAACCAATAGGTTTGATGCCTTATCTAATGACCCAACATATTCAATATTAATATCAGGATTTTTTAACTTAATCTCCTCTACTAATTTTTTTGAGCTTATATTTTCAATTCTTGGCTGATTAGCGCTATAAATATCTACTATATAAAAAAATATATCTTGATCACTCAAGACTTTTATGAAATCATACCATAAATTCCTTGTCCTTGTAAATCTGTGTGGTTGAAAAACAAACCTTATCTGATTTGATTCCAAACTTTTTGCTGCCTTTATAACAGTCTCTAATTCACTAGGGTGATGAGCATAATCATCAATAATCTTTATATCATTAATTTCTCCTTTAAATTCAAATCTCCTTTTAACACCTTGAAAACTAGATAAACCAGCAATAATATCTTTCCAATCCAATCCAGCTTTTCTTGAAGCAGCAATTGCACCCAGGGAATTAAGAACATTATGCTCTCCAGTTAATTGCATCTTAACTTCATCAATAAATTCCCCATTAAAGTAAAGTTTATAGGCGGTAAAAAAACTATCCTGATTTATTATTTCAGCTCTATAATCACCATTTTTTAAACCATATCCAGCAACTGGTATATTTTCATCTTGATTTAATCTTCTTTTTAATAAATTATCTCTTATCCCCTTATCATCAAAACAAAGAATTGTTCCATTTTTATTAGTTTTTTTTATGAATTTATACATAGTATCATATAGTTTTTCTTCCTGTCCATAATAATCTAAATGTTCTGGCTCAATATTTGTTATAATCGATATTTCAGGATTAAAGTATAATAAAGACCCATCACTCTCATCTGCTTCAGTAATAAAGAATTCACCATTGCCAGATCTATAATTACCAGTTAGCAAATCTATATCTCCACCAACCATAATAGAAGGGTCCTTGCCTGATTTAACAAAGATATTTGCTAACATTCCTGTGGTTGTGGTTTTACCATGGCTGCCACTAACAGCAATCAATCTTTTATCTTTAGCAATTTCCGCCAGCATTTCAGCTCTTTTGTAAACTTTTATATCATTTTTTCTTGCATATCTCAACTCTGAGTTTTCTTCTGGAATTGCACTACTTATAACAACAATGTCTGCTGTTTCAACATTTTCCTTTTCATGTCCTATAGTTATTGAAGCACCCTTAGACTCCAGTTCTTTAATTTTATTATTATAAATTAGGTCAGACCCACTAACTTTTATATTAGATTCCAATAGAAAATTAGCTATAGCACTCATTGATATTCCGCCTATTCCAATAAAGTGAATCCTCTTACCTTTTAATCTATCCATTGAAATCTACTCCTTGTTATCTAAAGTGCCATCATTATGAGCTAATCTATAAGCTAATCTATAAATATTTTCTAAAGCCTCTGGTTTTCCAATCTCTTCACTAGCATGACTCATATTACTTAACATATCTTTATCATTTATTAATTCCTTTATTTTTTTAAATACAACTTCACTTTTAAGTTCATCATCTTTATAAATTATAGATGCTCCTGATTCTTCTAAAACCTTTGCATTCTTTACCTGATGATTATTGGTAGCATATGGATAAGGAATTAATATTGATGGTAAACCAAGTGCAGTTATTTCTGCTATACTAACAGCTCCGGCTCTACTTATTACAAGAGTAGCTGCTGCTAATGCATTTTCAATATCATCCATAAAAGAAGAAACAGTAACTTTTTTATCTAAATTATTATAAGAGCTAGCCTTCTTACTGATTTTTTCATAATCTTTCTCACCTGTTATATGAATTATATCAAGATTATCTAGCTCTATTAAATCATCATATATTTCCAGCATAAGTCGATTTATACTTGTTGCCCCCTGACTTCCTCCCATTACTAACAAAACATCCTTATCTTGAGATATCGAAAGTTTATTTCTTGCCTTTTGGGGACAAACCTCTAAAATCTCTTTTCTAACAGGATTCCCTGTCAAAAATAATTTGCCTTTTTTATTAAAATATTTTTCTGAATCACGATAACTCAGGGCAATTTTATCTACAAATTTAGCAGAAATTTTATTTGTTAAACCTGGTACAGAATTCTGTTCATGGATAAGAGTCTTAATACTTAATAACCAGGCGGCTAAAATAGATGCCCCAGAAACATAACCTCCTGTTCCAACAACAATATCTGGGTCTATTCTTTTTAAAATTTTTCTTGCCTTTAAAACTGCTTTAAAATTAGAGAATCCAGACTTAAAAAGGTCTGTATTTATTTTTCTAGGAAGGGGTTGAACAGGTAGGCCATAAAAAGTAATCTTTTCCTTATCTGCTATTCTTTCTTCTAAACTATTTTCACCACCTAGATAAATAACTTCTCCCCCTTCTTCTAAACATTTTTTAGCAAGTGCAACTGCAGGAAACACATGTCCACCAGTACCTCCACCTGACAAAACTAACTTCATTCTAATCTTCCTTCCAAAGGTTTACTGACTTTGCCTGGAAATATTTAATAAAATGCCAACAGCATATAATGATATCAACAATGAACTACCACCATAACTTATAAATGGTAAAGTTATACCTGTAACAGGCAGCAAAGAAGTTACAGCACTAATATTTATTAAAACCTGAATTATGATCATTGAAGTAATACCAACAGCTAATAGAGAACCAAAAAGATCTTTAGAATTTAATGATATCAACACCCCTCGATAGGCAAATAATCCAAATAATATTATAACAAAACCTGCACCAATTAATCCAAATTCTTCTCCTAAAATAGCAAATATAAAATCAGTGCCTGGTTCTGGCAAATACAAAAACTTTTGTCTGCTGTTTCCAGGTCCAACACCTGTTAATCCTCCTGAACCCAGAGCCAGTAAAGATTGAATAATATGATAGCCTGTACCTCTTGGATCTTTCCAGGGATTCAAAAATGTCTGAATCCTGTTAAGCCTATAGGGAGCTGAACTTATATAATACCACATTAGTAATATACCTGGTATTGAGAGCCCAAAAAGATGTTTGAACCTCATTCCACCAACTAATAATATAATAAATGAAAAACCAGTAATATTTACAGCTGTTCCCATATCAGGCTGCTGCATTATTAATATAGCTGCAAATACTATTATTATAACAACAGGCAAAATACCCTTTTTAAAATCCTCTATTTTTGCAGATTTCCTACTAATAAAACTAGCAATATAAATAATTAACGCTATTTTAATAGCTTCAGAAGGTTGAAAATCAAAAATTCCAAAAGATATCCATCTAGTTGCACCGCCTGCAGTTCTACCTATACCTGGAATTAAAACTGCAATTAATAAAATAAAACCTAAAGAAAGAATTAATTTAGAGTTTCTATGGTAAATATTATAATCTATCTTAGAAGCAACAAACATTATTACCAATCCCACTAGAGCAAATACAAGTTGTCTAGAAAAAAAATAGTGAGCATTACCATATATATTATAAGCCCTAACGCCACTTGCACTCATAATCATTATTAGTCCAACTAAAATTAATATAAGAGTAATTATAAAAAGAGGAAAATCAATATTAGTATATTTTTCCTCCATAATTAACACCGCCTAATCAAACTCTCTTTTTATATGTTTTATAAATTCATGACCTCTAATTTTATAACTAGGAAACATATCCCAACTTGGAGCCCCTGGTGAAAATAAAATTGTAATCTTCTCTGTAAAATTTATTGTTAATACTAAATTTTTAATAATTTTGACCGACTCTTCAATATCATCAACCACATAAAAGTTTTCATAATTTTTATCTTTAAGTTTATCCTCAATTATACTTGAAATCTCTCCAATTAAAATTGTATAATCACATTTATCTATTATTTGATTAATTAAATTATCATAATTCAAATTTCTATCTTGCCCTCCCATCAACAAAACTAATGGTTTTGAAAACGAAGAGATAGCAGCTCCAGTTGCATGAGGGTTGGTTGCCTTTGAATCATTATAAATTTGAAATCTATCATTTTCTAAAATCAATTCAAGTCTATGGGCTTCTGCTTTATAATTATTAACAACATTTTCTATTATATCAGAAGAAACGCCAAAATGATATGATATTAATGATGCAAATGCAATATTTTCGACATTATGAATACCTTTTAAAGAAATTTTAGCTATAGATAATAACTTATCTTTCTGATTATCTATAATATATATAAACTTATCGTCATAATAAATACCTTTATCAAATTCACAATTTTTATTGCTAACATAAAAAATTTTAGAATCAATAGAATTATTTAAAGCAAGTACTTTATTATCATCATAATTTAATATAGCAATATCTTCTTCAGTCTGATTTTTAAATATAGCTGCTTTTGAATTAAAATAACTTTCTTCAGAAATATGCCAATCAAGATGATCCGGCGAATAATTAATAAAGGCAGCTACCTTAGGTTTAAATTCTTTTATAAATCTTAATTGAAATGAGCTCAATTCAACTACTAATATATCATCTTTATTTAAAATATCTACTGTACCAATTAAAGGTCTCCCAATATTCCCAGCAGTAATTATATTTTCACTTAGGCCCTTAGTTAATATTTCACTTAAAATGGAGGTTGTTGTTGTTTTCCCATTGGTGCCGGTAATAGCTATGATTTCAGACTCAATAAAATAAAATGCTAATTCAACCTCACTAATTATTGGGATATTATTTTTCTCAGCTTCCTTTATTAAGATATGATTTTCCGGAATCCCTGGGCTTACAACAACAAGACCAACTTCTCTTAATTTAGATTTATCTTTCTCCAAAGAAATTAAACCTGGATTTTCTTTAGCAATTCTTAATATTTCAGGTAAGTATTGCCATTCTTTATCATCAAATAACTTCATACTATTCACTTTGTTAATCAAAAAATTAATAAGAGCTTTACCAGTTAAACCTCCAGAACCAATAATTGCTACATCCAATTTTCTTAAATCATCGATATCCACAAACTCACACCTTTACAATAAATTCTATATTAATGGTAATGAAGCTATTAGAGCTATTCCAGAAAATAAAATTTGTAATATAATAAATCTCATTGTTACCTTAACTTCTGGCCAGCCTTTTAATTCGAAATGATGATGAATCGGAGCCATTTTAAATATTCTTTTGCCCTTAGTTATTTTAAAATAACTCACCTGCAAAATCACAGATAGAGTTACTATAACAAAAACTCCTCCAATAAATATAAGATATAAAGAAGTTCCTGTCAGTAAAGATATTATTGCTAAAAAACTTCCTAAAAATAATGAACCTGTATCTCCCATAAAAATTTGAGCTGGGTTTACGTTATACCATAAAAACCCAAGACAACTTGATGCAGTTATAACTAAAATAGGAATCAATTGATAATAGCCTAAAAAATATATAATAGGTATAAATGCCAGGCAGGAAATAGTAAATAAACCTCCTGCAAGACCGTCCAGACCATCGCTTAAATTAACTGCATTGCTGGTAGCAGGCATTAATATTAATGAAAATGGTATCACTAATAAGCCTAGACTAATATTGTTTGCTGTAAATGGTATATATAAGTCTGTCAAATTATTATAATATAATAATATACCAATCACTAATCCTATAAATAATTGAATAAAAAATTTAGTTTTTGCTCTTAAACCTAAGGATTCAGCCCCTTTAATATTTAAAATATCATCAACAAAACCTAAAAGACCATTGGTTATAATTGCTAATAACAAAATCATTATTTCTGTTGACCAGTCTAAAAATATAACTACTGATATAATTACTATAACAAGTATTAAAGCCCCTCCCATTGTAGGAACTCCTTCTTTTGAATAATGACTCTCTGGACCTTCTTTTCTTATCTGCTGACCAAAACTAAACCTTTTTAATTTCCTTATGAAATAGGGCATTATCAAAACTGTTAAAAAAAATGGAATTATAAATAAAATTAAATCACCCATCTATCCACCATACTCCAGTAATAAGTCAACAATCTCTTCCATTTCAAGAGCACGAGAACCTTTCACAAGTATAGCATCACCAGATCTCATTATTTTATTGATAAAATAAGCTGCATCTTCATTACTATCATATATATATATGCTCTGCTCTGCCATCCCAGCTTCAGAAGCACCCTCAGCAATAATTTCTCCCATGCTTCCAACACCAACTAATACATCTACCCCATTTTTATAGAGGTATTTACCAATTTCTTTATGAGCAGCATTTTCAATTCTACCTAATTCAAGCATTGCTCCTAAAACAGCTATCTTTCTGCTACCATCAATATTTATTAAAGAATCAATCCCAGCTTTCATAGATAAAGGGTTTGCATTATAAGAATCATTAATTATTCTAATACCATCGATCTTTCTAATCTCCTGTCGCAATTCAGTAACTTCAATATCTTTAATACCATTTTTAATCGAATCCCAACTAACATCCATTGCTCTTGCTACAGCAATAGCAGCTAAAGCATTATAAATATTATGTTCTCCAGCTCGATCCATTTCAAGTATATAATTGTTATCTCCCTCATGTACCCGAAATCTGGATTCTTCTCCATTCTTTATATATTCAATCTGATCAGCATAATAATCTACATTTTTATCTTTTAAACTTATAGTTATTTTATTTAAATCAGCAAATTTATTAACCATCTCTCTTATATGCTTATCATCATAATTTAATACTGCTATTCCATCTGGATTTAAACCAATTAATAATTCCTCTTTAGCCCTAGCAATATTTTCAACTGTTTTAAGATTTTCTAAATGAGCAGGGCCTATATTTGTAATAATTCCAACATCAGGTTTAGCAATTTCAGCAAGCCTTGAAATATCTCCTTTATGCCTCATAGCCATTTCTAAAATTGCTATATCTTCATTGCCATCTAATTCAAGAAGAGATAAAGGCAGGCCATATTCATTATTATAATTACCTTTGCTTTTCAAAACTTTTTTTTCTTCACCTAAAATACTGGCTATTATATCTTTAGTAGTAGTTTTACCAGCACTTCCTGTAATACCAATCACTTTTAATGACTTAATTTTATCCCTTATATATGAAGCTAAATCCTGCAAAGCTCTTGTTGTATCACGGACTAAAATTATTGCTAATCCTGAATAAGGCTTTATAGATCTTGAGGTAATAACTATCTTCGCACCATTATCAACAGCTTCAGGAATAAAATTATGACCATCATTATTTTCTCCAATTATCGCAAAAAATAAATCACCTGGTTTCACCCTTCTGCTATCAATAGACATATTATTTACTATCTGGTCTGGATTACCCTGAAGAATTTTGCCGTCAACAGCTTCAACAATCTCTTTCAATTTAAGTGAGAGCATTATTTCCCTCCACTCCTTTGGTTTAGTGCTTGGGAAGCAACTTTTCTATCATCAAAATCAATAATTTTATCTGCAAACTCCTGATAAGTTTCATGACCTTTCCCAAATATAATAATTATATCATCTTTTTCTGCTTCCATAATTGCTTTATTAATAGCTTTACCCCTATCTACAATTTTATTATACTTGGCTTCAGGATATTTAGCTTTAATACCAGTTTCAATATCTTCAATAATTTTAACAGGATCTTCAGATCTCGGATTATCCGAAGTTAAAATAATTTCATCAGCTAATTCATAACCTATTATTCCCATCTCAGGTCTTTTCTCTTTATCTCTATCCCCGCCACATCCAAAAACTGCAATAACTTTTTTTTCTTTAAATTCATTTATTGAATTTAATACATTTTTAATGCCGGCAGGTGTATGGGCATAATCAACTAAAACAACTATATCTGTTTTGTTTTTAACATATTCAAATCTTCCTGGAACCCCTTTAAATTGATTGACCGCCTCAACTATTTTATCAAAATCAATCCCATAGCCTAATAAAATTGCTATAGCAGATAAACAATTATAAATATTGAATTTACCTGACATATTAAGATTAAACTGCTTATTATTTAACTTAAATACAATTTTATCCTGATATAAATTAACATCCTCCGCTTTATAATCTGAACCATTTTTAATTGAAAAACTAAACTTATTAAAATTCGCTTAAGTTTTCAAAAGCTTTTTCTAATCTAACATCATCAATATTATAGTAGACTTTACCATCAGATTTAAGATGTTCTAATAATTTCAGCTTAGAATTTAAATAATTTTTGAAATCCTCATGGAAGTCTAAATGATCTCTGCTAATATTAGTAAAAGCTATCGAAGAAAAACTAAGACCTTGGACTCTGCCTAAAGATAAAGCATGTGAAGATACTTCCATCACAACCTTCTTGCATCCTTTCTTATGCATCCTGGCCAGGCCTCTATAGATATCATCCGCCTCAGGTGTTGTCCTTACAGCATCATAACCTTTTTCACCATCATATATTTCAATTGTTCCTAATAAACCTGTCTTAATACCTAAATACTCTAAAAATGATTTGATCATGTAAGTAGTTGTCGTTTTGCCATTGGTACCAGTAATACCTATTAAATCCATTTCATCTTCTGGATGCTCAAATAATTCAGCAGCAACTAATCCTAAAATTTCTGCTGGATTATCTGTTCTAAAATATAATGCATCTTTTTTAAGATTAGATGGAAACTCTTTAATAATAAATACTCTTGATCCATTTTCATAAGCATCATCTATAAATTTATGGCCATCTGTTTTAAAACCTGCTCTGGCAAGAAAGATTTTATTTCTGTCAGCTTTTCTAGAATCATGAACAATATCACTAACTAGATGCTCACTATCACCATATTTTTCAACTAAAAAGTTGCACCTATCAAATAATTCTAAAGCCTGCAATTATATTCCTCCATTCTTATACAAATTCTTCTATTTTATATTTATAGAAGAAAAGATATCAATTCTCTCTCCAGGTGAAGGATTCTGTGACTGAACTGAACCAGAAATTATGCCATTAGTTTTAAATCCAAATCTCCAGGCTCTCTGTTCAGCTTTATGAGCAGAAAGACCTCTCAAATCAGGAACTACAACTTTTTTTGACTCATAATATTCATTATCCAGATACAATCTAACAGTTGATTCTTCATTAATTATTGTTCCTGGCAAAGGAGTTTGAGCAAGAATTTTTTCTCCTTCTCCTATCAGTTTAACATTTAAATCTCTATTTCTCAATGCTTCTTCAATATGCTTTGGGTCTCTATCTTTATAGTTTTCTATAGTAATATTCTTTTCTGGTATATTTATATCTGGAAAAGGTTGATTTGCTGTNGATATATCTAAATGTCTTACCAGGTTTTCAGCCAACGAATTAAATACTGGCACAACATTTTCACTGGCATAATAATTTTCATCCTCTAAATCATAGAGAACTATATATATTAATAATTCCGGATTATCTCCTGGGATCAAGCCAACAAAAGAGGTGTCATATCTATCTTCTTCCCCATAGTGCCTTGAAGTACCTGTTTTCCCTCCGACTAAATATCCATCAATACCTGCTGAACTTCCTGTTCCTGTAGCTACAGCATTTATCATTAAATCTATTACTTTATTTGCNGTATCTTCAGAAATAACCTGTCTAATCTTCTTTGGCTCTATAATCTCTTCTTCTGCCTCTTCTTTATTATAAATTCTATCAATAAGTCTTGGTTCATATAAATAACCTCCATTAGCAACTGCAGCTACTGCTGTAGCTAACTGTATTGGAGTCGTAGTTAGACCATGACCAAAAGACATTGTAGCCTGTTCAATATCAGTATATTGTCCTGGAACTAAAATTCCTGAAGCCTCACCAGGAAACTGAACACCAGTCTTATTTCCAAAATTAAAAGATCTTAATCCATCTAAATATTCATCTGAATCTATACTTAATCCCATCTTTACAAAACCAGGATTACTAGAGTTAGCAAAAATATCCCTGAAACTTTGCCAACCATGACCACCCCGTCGCCAACTATGAATTCTTTCTCTACCAACATTAACATGTCCAGGATCACTAAAATAATCATTCATGTCATAATAACCATTTTCTAAAGCAAGAGCTGCAGTAAATATCTTAAAAATTGACCCTGGTTCAAAACTATCCTGTACTGCTTTATTTCTCCAATTATTTTGAGTATATTCACTAAAATAATTAGGGTTAAAATCCGGTTTATTAGCCAGGGCAAGTATTGAACCATCTTCAGGCCGCATTACTACAATCGACCCCCCAGAGATATCATGCCTTTCTTTAGCTCTCTCTAATTCCCTTTCAGCATAATATTGGGTAACCTCATCAATCGTTAAAAATATATCATTACCTTCCTGAGGAGGAATATAATCCATAATACCATCAGGTATAGATCTACCTACTGCATCCTGCTCCTGAAGTGTTCTCCCTGGAACACCTGTTAATTCATTATTATATGATAATTCAATTCCTTCAAGACCGTAATTATCAATGCCAGCAAAACCAACTACTTGGCCTGCTAAATTGTCTTGAGGATACAACCTTTCATCTTCATAAATATATGAAATGCCTGGTAAATTCATTTCTTCAACTTCTCTATATTGTTCTTCTGTTACTTTTCTTTCTATGTAAACTAGAAAAGAGTCTCTTTTTAACCTTCTTCTTATATTAACTTCATCAATAGACAAAACCCCCGCTAATAGCGAAGCTACATTTGCGGGGTCATTAATTTGTCTGGGAAAGCAATGACTGTTTTGCTCTTTTTATTAACAGCTAATTCTTTACCATTAAGATCATATATATTGCCTCTATTAGTTTCTAGGCTTAAATCCCTAACTCTTTGATTTAAAGCCATAGAACCATAGTAATCATTTTGTAAGACTTGAATCCAGACAAGTCTCCCGATCAAAATCATTAATAATACTAATAAAAATATAAAAAACAATTTTATTCTTTCTTTAATTATAACATGATATTTGTCCGCCATTTTAATACCACCTATTCTAAAGTAGCAGCCCTAACATTTTGAACTCCATGCCAAAATGATGATAACCAGTCAGATTGATTATTGCTAGCATAATGAATCTCGCTTTCAGCAGGTCCATCTCTTAATGCAAGCCTGGTTACACTTTCTGCCTCAACCATTCCTAAATCTTCTTTAGCAATTCTTTCAATTCGATTTAAAGAAGTTTTGCTTGACAAATCAAGTATCAATTCTCTATTCTCAGACTGCAACTCAGATAAATTATTCTCTAAGACTTCTAATTGATAATTTAAATGAACTAATCTAAGCGACTGGCTAATTATTAAAGTAATTGGCAAAATAATAATTATAAATAAAATTAAAATGGTTATGCCTGCCTTCTTTTTCTGTTTACTGCTTGAGTAATCTTTTTTTCTTGAATAATTAGTTCCTGTACTACTAAATTGGTTTGACATTAGTCCAGACCCCCTCCCAAATTTTTAAAGTCAAATACTTTCAGCCACCCTTAACTTCGCAGACCGTGCCCTTCTATTCTTCTCGATCTCCTCATCATCTGCTGTTATCGGACTTCTTGTTATTACCTTCAAAGTCTTCTCCTTTTCACATCTACAGACCGGAATTTCAGGTGGACAGATACATTCTCTAGCTGCATCTCTAAAACTATGTTTAACAAGTCTATCTTCTAATGAATGAAAGGATATTATACAGGCTCTTCCTCCTTTATTTAATATAGAAGGTATCAGCTCTAATATCTTCTCTAATTCGTTTAATTCCTGGTTTGTTTCTATTCTAATAGCCTGAAAAGTTCTTCTGGCAGGATGCCCCCCTGAACTCCTTGCAGATGCTGGAATAGCCATTTTAATGACATCTACTAAATCCTGAGTTGTCTTTATTGGCTTCTTTTTTCTTTCTCTAACAATAAATTCAGCAATCCTGCTGGCCCATCTCTCTTCTCCATATTTATAAATGATGTCATTTAACTTATCAACAGAATAATTGTTAACAATTTTATAAGCAGTTAATTTTTGAGTTTTATCCATTCTCATATCTAATGGAGCTTCTTTATTATAACTAAATCCTCTTTCAGCATCATCCAATTGAGGTGATGAAACACCTAAATCTAAAACTAATCCATCTATACCTGAAATTTCTAATCTTGATAATATATCTTTAATAGCTGTAAAGCTTTCATGAAAAAGTTTAGTCTTGTCTTTAGGCAATAAATCTTTGCAATAATCAATAGCTTTTAAATCTTTATCTGTCCCAATCAAAAGTCCATCCCCACAATTTATTTTATTTGCAATTGCCTTTGAATGTCCTCCACGGCCTAAAGTTCCGTCGAAATAAATACCATCTGGATTTATATTTAAATATTCAATTGTCTTCTCTAATAAAACTGGATTATGCTCTGACATAATATTTCCACCTTATACTAATATTATATACCTAGATCTTCCATTGTAGCAGCAATATCTTCATGTGATTCTTCTGCTTCTATCATAAATTCATCCCATTTTTCTTTAGACCATAATTCTATTCTATTGGCTAAACCGATTATGACTATCTCTTTATTTAAATCTGCATAATCCCTTAAATTTTGAGGAAGACTAATTCTGCCCTGTTTATCAAGATTTGATTGATCAGCACCTGAAAAGAAAAATCTAGTAAAACTCCGGGCATTTTTACTTGTTATAGGAAGTTCTTTTAACTTACTTTCTAAAATCTTCCACTCTTCAATTGGGTATAGAAATAGGCAATTATCTAATCCACGGGTAATTACAAAATCACCATCAAGGGTTTCTCTAAACTTAGCCGGCATTGTAACCCGGCCCTTTTTATCCATATTATGAACAAACTCTCCCATAAACATACCTATTTCACCCCCAAATCTACCACTTTGACCCACAATATACCACTCTCATACTTACTTATTCTTCTTCGAGCAAAAAACTCCTTTTTTATTTAGGGTTTTTTTACAAAAAAATTCCCCTTTTTCAAGGGGAATGATTAAAAAGTCCTATTTAGTATCAAAAATATTCTCTTTTCTATAAAGCTCAAGCACCTAAAGTATCTTTATTACTAATATATTTAAAGTTATAACTTTAAAAAAGCCATTAAAACTTGAGATAGACTTGAACCAATATCTCCCCAGTACCAACCCAGTACCAACCCAGTACCAACCCAGTCCTGAATCGCAGCTGGCCTATTAGCTACTCTTTTCCTGGTTGAACTTAATATATTGTTTTTCAAAAATAATTATGAAAGTTCTCCTAAAATATAAAATTATAGCTTAATTGAGCATATCCTAAATTAAGCTATAATAATAATCATGATATTTCAATAAGTTTCTTTAATAGATCTGAATAATCTATTCCACTTGACTCCCACATCCTGGCATACATGCTTTTAGGAGTAAAACCTGGCATAGTATTGATTTCATTAATAAAAATATTATTTTCATTATCTAAGAAAAAATCAATCCTTGCCAGCCCGCTACAATTTAGCAACTGAAAAGTTTTCTCAGCTAAATAACGAACCTCTTCTGCTAATTCACTATCTAAATCAGCTGGAGTCATTAAGACAGTATTATCGGAAAAATACTTGGCATCATAATCATAAAAATCATTAGCAGGTATAATCTCACCAGGTTTAGAAGAAATACAGCCTTCGTCAGTTTCAAGCAGAGAACATTCAATTTCCCTGCCCTCAACCGCTGCTTCTACTAAAATTCTATTATCATATTTAAAAGCAAGGTCAATAGCCAGACCAACTTCAGCTTCACTGGTCACCCTGCTGATGCCTATACTGGATCCTAAATTAGCAGGTTTAACAAATAATGGATATGAAATTTTTTCAGTTATCTTTCTCTTAATCTCTAAAACCTGTTCATCACCAGATTTTGCCCATTCCTTTTCTGAAATAGTTATGTATTCAGTCTGGGGTAGATTATACTTATTAATTATATTTTTAGAATAAATCTTATCCATAGAAACTGCTGAGGCAGCTGTTCCAGCCCCAATATAAGGAATATCGAGAATATCAAAAAAGCCCTGGATTTTTCCGTCCTCACCAAATGGACCATGCATCAAAGGAAAAATTAAATCAATTCCTTCAGGAAAGTTATTAACTAAACTGGCAAAAACAGTTTGAAACTTAGATTTAATAATATTTGAATTATCAATCCCACCTTCAATAACTTTCTTAGAAGTCTCTAAATCAATCCAGTATCCCTCTTTATTAATTAAGATTGGAATAACTTCAAACTCAGTATTTAATAATTCTTTATAAACAGACTTTGCAGACATAATCGATACTTCATGTTCTGCAGACTTACCACCAAAAATTAGACCTATTTTTCTATAATCCATTAAATATTCTTTCCCTTAAAATAATCAATTTTCATAACTTCTCTAACCTTTTTCATTGTCTCTTCACCTTCAGTTTTGCTTTTCTGTACCAGATAATAAAATTTCTCTAATCATTTCTGGCTTATCTAAATATTTCTCTCTTCTTTCTCTCATTGGATCTAAGAATTTATTAATTTTTGTAGCCAGTTTACCTTTGCAATCAACACAGCCGATTGTACCCTGTCTACAATTAGTTTCTACTTCATCTACTTCTTCAGTATTAAAAGCATCATGATAATGAAAAACAGTACAGATATCAGGATTACCAGGGTCAGTTGCCCTAATTCTGCCAGGATCAGTAACAGCTGTCATCACTTTTGATTTAACCTCTTCTTCAGTATCAGCAAGGAAAATTGCATTATTTAAACTCTTACTCATCTTAGCTTTCCCATCCAGTCCCATTAAACGTGGAAATTTACTGATTTTTGGCTCAGGAACTGGAAATACCTCCCCATATAAATTATTAAATTTCCTGACAATCTTCCTTGTCTGTTCAATATGAGGCAACTGATCTTCACCAACTGGTACTAAATTAGCCCTACAGAAAGTTATATCTGCAGCCTGGCTAACAGGGTATCCAATAAATCCATAGGTCATATCCTTATAATTATACTGATCAGCTTCAGCTTTTATAGTTGGATTCCTCTCTAATTGATTCATTGTAACTAACATCGAATAAAAGACAGTAAGTTCAGCAATCTCAGGTACTAAAGACTGAATAAAAATTGTAGCTTTGTCAGGATCAATACCTGCTGCAAGATAATCTAAAGCAACCTGCCTGACATCTTTTCTGATTTTAGAAGGATTATCAAAATTTGTCGTTAAAGCCTGGACATCAGCTATAATAACAAAAGTATCATATTCATCCTGTAAATCTATTCTGTTCTGCAAGCTACCAACATAATGTCCTAAATGCAATTTGCCTGTTGGTCTATCTCCAGTCAAAATTCTTTTTTCATTACTTGACATAATTCCACCTCTTTTATTTTAATACTAATACAAAAAATTATACCATGAAATAATTCCTCTAACAAGACATAATTAAATATCTAAATCTCCGACTTCTTCAGCATTATTAAAAATAAATTCTTTTCTTAATGAAGTATCTTTCCCCATTAATCGGGTAAATATGTCATCTGCCTTTAAAGAGTCTTCTATCTCAATTTTCATTAATTTCCGATTAGCAGGATCCATTGTGGTTTTCCACAATTGATCAGGATTCATCTCACCTAAACCTTTATACTGCTGCAAAGAAAAGTTTTTATTTTTATATTTATTCTTAATTTCTAATAGCTCTTTTTCGCTATAAAGATATTCTTCCTTACTTCCAATTTTTACTCTATAAATTGGTGGTTTTGCTAGATATATATGACCNTTTTTGATGATTTCTTCCATATACCGATAAAACAATGTCAAAATCAAAGTTCCGATATGAGCACCATCTACATCTGCATCAGTCATTATAATAATCTTATGATATCTAAGTTTATCCAGATTAAAATCTTCACCAATCCCTGTTCCCAGGGCTGAGATTATTGAAATAATTTCATCATTATTTAAAACTTTGTCAATCCTTGCTCTTTCTACATTTAAAATTTTACCTTTTAAAGGTAATATAGCCTGGAACTCTCTATTTCTTCCCTGTTTTGCCGAACCACCGGCAGAATCTCCCTCAACTAAAAACAATTCACTATTTTCAGGCTTCCTACTTGAGCAGTCAGCAAGTTTTACTGGCAGATTTTTTCTTACCATCGAATTTTTCTTCCGGCTTAATTCTCTTGCTTTCTTAGAGGCCTGTCTGGCTCTAATTGCTGCCAATGCTTTATTAACAATTGCTTTACCTACATCGCTATTATGATTTAAAAACCTTGTTAAGTAATCATAATAGACTGAATCAATCTTACTTTTAATATCACTATTACCTAATTTATTTTTAGTCTGACCCTCAAACTGGGGCTCAGGCAGTCTTACACTAACAATAGCGGTAAGGCCTTCTCTTAAATCGCTCCCGGTTAATGACGGGTCGGTTTTATTTAAGATATTATTTTTTTCTGCAAAAATATTTATAGCTCTAGTCAGAGCAGTTTTAAACCCAGTTACATGATAACCGCCTTCATCAGTTTTAATATTATTAGCATAACTAAAAATTCTTTCATTAAAGTTTTCGTTATATTGAAAGGCAATTTCAAATTGATAATTCTTATTTTGATGCTCAAAATAAACTATTTTCTCATGCAAACAGCTATGATGTTGATTTAAATGTTCAATAAATTCTTCTATGCCACCATCATAAGAATAGGTCACTTTCTTATTATCATTATTACGTTTATCTTTTAATGATAAAGAAAGACCTTTATTCAAAAAAGCAGATTCCTGTAAACGGCCTGACAATGTATCAAAATTATAAGTCATAGTTGTAAAAATACTTGAATCTGGCATAAAAGTAATTTTTGTACCACTCTTATCACATGGGCCAACTTTTGTAATTGTCGAATCTTTCTTGCCCTGTTTATATCTCTGAATATATTCATTCCCCTGCCAGCAGGTTCTTATTTCAAGCCATTCAGAAAGGGCATTAACTACTGATACTCCAACTCCATGGAGACCACCAGAAAAGGAATAACTTTGATTATTAAATTTACCCCCTGCATGAAGAGTTGTCATAATAATCTCTAAGGCTGGCAGCCCATTAGAATGATGCTTATCAACAGGGATGCCTCTTCCTTCATCTTCAACTGTTATACTTCCATCTTTATTTATAAAAACATTAATTGCATCTCCATAGCCAGCCAGGAATTCATCAATGCTATTATCGACAACTTCCCAGACTAAATGATGCAAGCCCTTTGTTCCTGTGCTTCCGATATACATTCCTGGTCTTTTACGTACTGCATCAAGACCTTCTAACACTTCTATATTTTTTGCAGTATAATTTGGCGATTGTCCAGACATATATTCACCTTTCCTTTCTTAAAAGCTTTACAAACTATATTATAACAAAAATACATTAGTTTGACCAATCTTGCAAAAAGGCTATAGTTTAGTATATAATAAATTCTGTAGATAATAAGTATAAAATATAAAGGAGTTTATAAAATGACAGATGAAATAATACCAATTTCCATAGAAGAAAAAATGAAAGAATCCTATTTAAATTACTCTTTAAGCGTTATAGTAGGTAGAGCATTGCCTGACGTCAGAGACGGCCTAAAACCGGTACACAGACGCTTATTATACGGTGCCTATGAGTTAGGCCTTGTCTCAGATAAACCCCATAAAAAATCAGCTAGAATTATCGGTGAAGTTTTAGGTAAATTCCACCCCCATGGTGATAATGCTTTATATAATGCCATGGTACGAATGGCCCAGGACTTCAATCAAAGATATCCCTTAATAGATGGCCATGGCAATTATGGTTCTATCGATGGAGATAGTGCTGCTGCCATGCGTTACACAGAAGCAAGACTTAGTTCATTGAGTATAGAATTATTAAAAGATTTAAAGTTTAATACAGTTGATTATAAAGATAACTTTGATAATACCTTAAAAGAGCCTAAAGTTTTACCAACTGCTTTTCCTCAGCTTCTAGTTAATGGCTCCAGTGGTATTGCAGTCGGAATGAGTACCGACATACCACCTCATAACTTAGGTGAAGTTATTGATGCAACTATTGCTTTAATTAATAATAAAGGATTAAATATTGAAGAATTATTAGAGTACATACCTGGACCAGATTTTCCGACCGGTGGTCAAATCATCGGTGAAAATAATATTAAAGAAGCCTATAAAAATGGTAATAGCAGCCTAAAAGTTAGAGGTAAAATAAATAAAGAATCGAATAAATTAATTATAACTGAAATCCCATACCAGATTAATAAAACAAAATTAATAAGTGAAATAACAGATCAGATTGAAAAAGAAAATTTAAGAAATATAACAGATATTAGAGATGAGTCTGACCAACATGGAATTAGAATTGTTTTAAATACTAAAACCGGTTCAGATTTTAGTATTATAAAAAATAGATTATTTAAATATACCTCTTTAATGACTAATATTCGGGTTAATATGCTTGCCCTGTTAGAGAACAAACCAATTGTTATGAATCTAAAAGATATTCTGGTTAATTTTATTAAATTCAGAAGAAAAACAGTTAAAACAAGAATCCAAAATTTATTAGAAAGAGATAATGAAAAACTAAAAATTATGGANGGCATTATTATAGCTTTAGATTTTTTAGATAAAGTAATATATATAATCAGAGGTTCAAAATCAAAATCTGAAGCTATAAATAGATTGTCTAATGAATTAGATATCACAAAAAAACAGGCCAATGCAATTATGGAAATGCAATTACAGAGACTGGTTAGAATTCAGCAAGAAGAACTCAAGAATGATCATGATACAATAAAAGGACAGATAGAAAATTATAAAGAAATATTAAATAATACTCAAAAATTAGATGATGTAATTATTAATGAACTACAAGAAATAAAAAAGACCCATAGCGACCAGAGAAGAACCCAAATTATTAAAGATGAAAATAAAGCTACAATAGAAAAAGAAGATTTAATAAAAGAAAAGGAATATATTATTTCAATATCAGCTCAAGGACTAATAAAAAAATCTTTAGACAAAGAAAATATTAGAACTGCCAAAGATGATTTTATAATAGATCTTTTCAATTTAAAAAGTTTTGATGATCTATTATTTTTCACAAAGGAAGGCCAGGTTTATCGACTCCCAGTTCATGATATACCTGAACATCATGGTTTGTCAACTGGCGACCCTATTGAAAATTATTTTAGTTTACCTCCAAATGAAAATTTAATTAAGACATTACCTTTAAATAATAAAATCAAAGATAATAATATAATTATTTTAACTTCACAGGGTAAGATCAAGGCGACTCAAGGAAAAGAATATATTAGCAATGCCTCTAAAATCAAAGCAATTAATTTAGAAAAAAATGATTCGGTTAAAGAGGTTTTCTCAGGAAAATTAAATAATGATATTTTAATTGGAATAAATGCTGGAAAGTTTATTAGATTTAATGGAAGTGAGATTTCAGCTACCGGCAGAAATACAAAAGGTTATAATGCAATAAAATTTGAACAAAATCAAAAAATAATTTTTGCTGATATAATAAAAGACCAAACTGAACTAATAATGCTTGGCGAAAACAATCGCATTGCAAAAGTAGGTTTAGAATCCATAAAAACTCAAAAGAGATATGGCAAAGGCAATCAAATCATGCATAAAAATTATGATATTCTATCTGCAATTATCTGTCTGGAAAACAGTCGAATATATGTAAAGGATAATGAAGAAAACAGTGATATTTTAGAAGCTCAAAATCTTTCAAGGTTTACTAAATTACCTGTTAACAGAACTGAAGAATGGCCTATTAATTTGAGTAACAAGATATCTCAAATAGCTAGAATAATAAATATCTAATCTAAAATAGTAAACAAAACCCCATCTTATATAATCTAAAAGATGGGGTACTCAAATTATTTATTTAGCAAAAACATGATTTCCTATTTGAACAGTTTTCTCCCTGCTATTTAACCACCATAAAGTTCTTGCTGTCACTGGATTATAAAAATAGTAAGCCCCATTACTTGGGTCTTCACCCTCTAAAGCTTTTAAAGCTGCCTTATACGATTTTTCAGTAGGTTTCATATCATAATACCCATCATCAATTGCAATAAATTGACCTTCTTGAAAAATAACTTCTTCTATCGTATCAGGAAATTCATCACTTAATACTCTATTTATTACTACAGCTCCAACTGCTATCTGCCCCTCTAATGGTTCACCTCTAGCTTCACCGCTAATAATTCTGGTCAACATTTCTATTTCTTTATCATTAATATCAATAAAAATATCTTGCCTATCTATTTCATTTTTAAAAACATCAAAATCATGATCATCTATCTGGTCATCTCGATCTATTTCAATTTCTCTTGATTCAGTTTGTTCTCTATCTCTAGAACCTAAAAACAACTGACTTAAAATAATTAATGTAACTGCAACACCAGCACCTTTTATAAGATCATTACCAGCTAAACCATCTGCTTTAACGGATTCACTAAAAAACATATCCAACCCAAAAACAAAAGTCATTAATAGAATAATTATAAGCAGGCAGCTAGTATATTTATTTTTTGATTTTGCCACCTGCAACCCTCCTCTATTTTACATTGTAAGACTTAATAAACTTATTAAAGCAACTGCTCCGATATATAACATATAATTAGTACTCTGTCTTTCTAATGCCCGAATTTGTTCTTGACTGTCAGCCTGGTCTTCTTCTAAACTTGTCAATCTATTATCCATCGAATCAAGTCTACTAGTAATATTCATTTGGAAATCCTCAATATCATCAGGAACTTCTGCAACAGCTGTTTCTTCTAAATCCATATACTTTTCATCTAAATCATCTAATCTGGCTTCAAGATTCTCTACTTCATCTTCAATAGCCCGCAAACTTGCTATTTCATCAATCATTTGAGCTACTTCTCTATCTATCTCATCTAATGACTCATAAAACTCAGCCATTTCCTCTCCATGAATTAAAACCTCTTCTTCTAATTCATCAATCCTTTCTGAGAAAAGATCCATATCAGCTGCAACATCAACTAATTCATCTCTAAATTCTAATGAAAGCTCCCTCAAAATATCAATATCTTCTTCACCAACTTCTGTATCACCAACATGAATATCTTCTAATAAATTGGCTATTACTTCAGCTAGTTCATACCTTGAAACCCTATTAGAGCCTGCAAATGTATCATCATCATATAATGAAATATATCCTCTTTCTACAAGAACTTTTACATTCTCATATGCCCAGTGATCTTCAGGCACATCTTCAATATCAACAGCACCAACATTCATTGTAAACGCAAAAACAAGCAAAATTATACCAAATGTCACTATAGCCTTTTTCACTGCTATTTTTCCTCCTCTAATTGAATTTGTTCAATTCTTAAATCTATTTCTTCTCCATCTCCACTTAAAGCAACTACATCAAATATCTCCAAACCTAATTCATTATAATTCAAATCTTTATTATCTAATCTAAAAACAATTTTAGCTAATCCACCAGAATTAATATCTGCAGGTAATTCTTCATTAAATGAAAAATAATCTGAAGTAATATCTTCTGGACCAGCCCAGGCCATTAATCTACCATCTCTAACAAAAGCTGTACCTCTAGTATTGTAAATAGGAGAAATTTTTTCATCATTATATCTTAACTTAAATTCAATATCTTCAATATCATCTAGATAACTTCCTTTTATCTTTAAAGTTAAATATTCTACTTCTTCTGAAGACCTTTCAGCAAGTAAATATATAGTTGGTGATGTTGCCGGTATATTAACTCTTTCCCTTAATGTTCTCGTATATCCATCCTGACCTCTTATTTGGACAGCAAAAGGAAAAACACCTTCAACATCTAATGGAACAACTTTCCAATCAATTGTTAACTTCTCTCCTGGTCTAATCATACCAGCATTTTTATTCGGTTTTTCATATCTAGCAAAATCCAATCCTGGAGGTAATATCATCTCACTTTCAAAACCATAAAATGTTGCTCCACCAACATTCTCAACTTCAGCCCTAATGGTATAGGGAATAGGATATAAATCTCCCTCCCTTAAAACCATCTCTTCTACTGAAAATAAACTTGCTTCTAACTCAGCAGGAGCTATAACTCTCAATTGCCTTTCTGCAACATTTGAGTCTGTATTATCTGCATCAACTTCAACCTCAAAATTCAACATATCTGGCAAATCATCTGTTGTAGCTCTGACACTCCAGCTAACCTGAGTAACTTCGGTTTCCTCTAAATCCCCTAAGTCCCTTTCTATATCATCTGAGGTTAGTTGCTCTGGTAAATTTAAACGTGCCACTACATTCTCAGCAGTTATTTCTGCAGTGTTTTCTATATATGCAACAACAGGAAACTCTGGATTCCTTTCAGAGAATGCAAATTCTGAAGGAGAAGTAACTCCTAAAGATAATAGACCAGGAACCATTGATATACCAGCCAAACCATAATTAGTTGAATATGTTAGCGTTTCTCCAGGTTCAATATCAATTGGATCCCAAAACATTGCAATTGCACTATCTATCTCAAATTCTCCCTCCCTAACAAACTCTTCACCAGGATTAAAATTAAAGTCCCAGGCACCATCTGCTAAACTCCCCCAGTTAGACATATATACCCTATCTGGTGTATCAACAGATTCACCTATAAATGTACCTTGAGATGTTACCTGAGGATCTGTTAAGCTATCAAAAGATTGATAAAAACTCGGTAAATCATCTCCTTCTAACATTGTATCTGTAGTAATTGCTTGGTCCCTAATTCTAAAAGGAGCCCCATCATTTTCTCCTAACATTGTATCAAGCATTATCCTCACGCCAACTGATTTACTTTCATCAGTTATATTTGTCATATTATATTCAATTCTTGCTGTATCATAAAGACCAGTAGTTGAACTTCTTTCAAACATTAAGTTCTGTTCAACTTCTAGACCGCCTAACTCAAATATGGTTATTATCGAATCACCAACTACTTGAGGTTCTTCAATTAATTCACCATAATTTTCTCCCTGTCCTGCTCTTCTTTCAGTTTCACCACCAAAAACATAATTATCACCATCAATTTTAAAAGTTGTATAAGATGGCCAGGGTTGAGGCCTACCATATATCATAGGTTTATTTTCATCATCATCTCGAGCAGGATCACCACCTGTAGTTTCAACAGCAAACCTTCCCATAGCATTCTCTGATTGATTTACTACTATTGCGATATATTCATTTTCTAATCTTAAATTGCCATGTTCATCCTCTCTTTCGACAAGGTCAATCTCTTCTTCTGCTAAAACTGGACTTGTTAATAAAACTAACAATAATAGCATCAAGATTGCCTTAACAAAAAGAGTAGTTTTATCTTTCATAAAAAGAGGCACCTCTTTCCAAAGTGTTATTCAAATCTTAAATCTAATAAATCTACATCTATAACTGGATTATCTCTTTCATCAACATCAAAAACAACTTCTATTTCCATAATATATGATCTATTATAAGATCTAAATGACCAACCTCTTTCAACTGTTGATTGGGCATTTCTATCCATGCTATCAATACCTGAGCTCTCAATGATTGATACTGATTGAACTTCTCCATCTTCAGAAACATTTGCCTCAACTAAAACTCTTCCAGTTGCAGCACCACCAACAAGATCCTTCGGATAAACTGGTAAAGGAGATTGTTGTATTAATTCCCCTGGTTCTGGTGGAGACTCTTCAGCCTGAGTTTCAGAGGAATCATTAGCATCCTGTTCTTCTTCTGAAACCTCTTCTGTATCTTCTTCTACTACCTCGGCTTCCTGTTCTTCAGGCTCTGGTTCAGGTTCAGGCTCAGGTTCAGGCTCTTCTTCAGGTTCTTCTGTAGTTTCTTCAATTTCTAGTTCAGATTCATCTGCTGTAACAATTTCTTCTTCTGACTCAGGTTCAGTATCTTCTTCAGGTTCGGTTTCCTGCTCAATTTCAGTTTCTTCTTCAAGTTCATCTTCTGGTTCAGGTTCAATATCTGGTTCCGTTTCTTCCTCAGGTTCAGTTTCCTGCTCTATTTCCGTTTCTTCTTCAGGCTCGTCTTCAGGCTCCGACTCCTCCTCAGGTTCAGGGTCAGGATCTGGTTCTGGTTCTGGTTCTGGATCTGGTTCATCAGCTGCTTCAGGTTCATCAGGCATTGGCTGAAAATCAACAACCTGAATAAATTCAAAATCTCTCTGATCAGAACCATCACTGGCTAAACTTCCACTTAAACCTCCCCATGGAACTAAATAAAATATTAGCAAGTGAGCTATTAAAGAGATTGTAATAAATATATATAACCTATCTTTATTATCGTTATTAAAATTCATACTATCCACTCCGGATTACAAGTTTTATTTAAAGACCGGATATTAAGAGTCTCTTTCTGCAGCAAGTGCTAAATCATAAAAACCTGCAGATCTTAAACTATCCATAACAGTAATTACATGCTGATATTTAGTGTCCCTATCTGCATTTATTATAGTAACTCGATTAGAATTTTCTTCATATAACTCAGCAACTCTAGCTGTTAAATTTTCTACTGATAATTGTTCCCCTTCTAAATAAAATTGTCCATCTTCACTTATATCTACAACTATATTCTCCTGTGATTGTTCAGTAACCGTCTCAGCTGTAGGTAATTGCATCTCTAAACCTTCAGGAGTAGTTCTAAATGAAGTAAATAACATAAAGAAAACCAGTAAAAAGAATATAACATCTATTAGGGGAAGAATATTTATAGAACTTTTTTTACTTAGAGTAGGTTTGAACATTTCTTTCCCTCCTGGTTGTATATCTGCTATTACGATCATCATTATTAATAATATCCATGATTTCAACCATACTTTGATTTAATCTATGGGCTTTTCTTTCAACTATATTTGAAAAATAAGAATAAAATATAGCAGTTGGAATAGCAATAATTAATCCAATAGCCGTACTAATTAACGCCGCTGCGATTCCTCCACTAACCTGGGCAGGGTTACCAACTCCAGCAGTAGCACCTAAGATATTAAAACTACTAATTATTCCTAGAACAGTACCTAAAAGACCTAATAATGGTGATACCATTGCAACTACATCTAAAATGGGCAGATGTTTTTCCATTTTTTTGATCTCATTTTCCCCAACTATTTGTAATAAATCTCTAATTCTTTCTGGGTCTTCTGAATAATGTTTAACTGCTGTTGATAGCATTTTTACTGAAGGCCCTCTTTTACCTTTTAACTGATTTAATGCTGCCATAGTATCTCCTTCTTCAAGTAACATTTCAACTTTTTTAATAAGTCTAGTATTTACACTTTTATATCTAGCAAAAAATAACGTCTTCTCAATAATAACAGCCAAACTAAAAATAGATGCAATTAATAATGGTAATGCTGTTGGACCACCTAATGATAATATGTTCCAGATTTCTCTCATAATAATCACTCCTTAATAATCTAAATAAAAAATTATTGTTTTTAAATTAAATTCTATCTAAATAAACTATCCATAACCTACTCACTACTAATTAAAATTCTACAAAGATTGCTCAATTCCTTTTTATTTTAACAACTATCTTTAAATTAAACTAATTATTTGCGATAATTAAGAAAATATGGCTATATTAAAGTAAAAGCAAAGAGTTCTCTACCCTTTGCAATTAAATATTATAATTTTTAAAATCCAGGCCTAACCAATAAAAATAAAATAACTAATATAAATAAAACTAAATATAAATCAAAATCCAGATTTTTAATATCCCAAAAAACACCTTCATACTTACCTGCATATATATAACATGTTAGATCTTCAAAAGAATTAATATTTTCTATAGTTTCTTTTGCACCTTCTATTCTTTCTTTAGAACTCTCTTCTTTCGTAAATCCTAAAATTATATTTATTTTTGCAAATTGTAAATATACCTTTTTTAAAAATTTAAGCAATTTACTACTTTCTTGTTTTTCTTTAAATATTGCACTATCATTTCCCCCTTCTTCTCTATCAACTAATTTTTTTATAGATTCACTTATTTTAAATAAAATACTTGGTGCATTAACCTGGAGATCATTTATTTTCTCATCAAATATCCATAGGAATGATTCACTAATAATAATCAAAAATTTATAAATAGGTGTAAAGATAAGATATTGAATACTTAACCAGCCAGGGAGTTTCCAGTTATAAATACTAAAATACTTAAATACAATAAATAATACTATCCCTATTACAATAGCCCTTAACGATGCAGAAATAAAATACATTGTATATAAATCTATCTCAAGAATATTTGCCCCACCTGAATAATTAAAGCCAGGTCCAGATAATGCAATAAAACTTTCATATATTCTTTCTGGGATAATGCCTGTTAAAAATACTAAAAAAGAAATTAAACTAAAAGGAATTATACCCATCATTGAAAATTCATTGCTTTTTATATTTTTACTTGATTTAGACTCTTTACCTAAAAATAAATAGTAAAATAACTTAGAAAAATATAAAACAGTAATTGAACTGGTCACAGTAAAAATTATTTCAGCATAATTAATAATAAAATTATAATCTAATTTATATGCTTCATAAATAGCCTCATGCAATAAATTTTTACTAATAAAACCATTAAAACCTGGTAAACCAATAATCCCAAACATACCTACTAAAAAAGCCACCATTGTTATAGGCATTTTTTTCCACAGACCACCATGATTAAAAATATTAAGATCATGAGACTTCAAATAGATATAACCTACAATCATAAATAGTCCACTTTTAAATAGAGCGTGACTAATAACGTGGTACATTGCCGATTCTACGCCAATGCTACCAGCTATACCGAGATAAGCAGCAGAGCCAATCCCTGTTAAAATAAACCCGATTTGACTAACACTACTATATGCAAGAATTGTTTTCATATTTTTTTGAAAAACAGCTAAAGAAGCCCCCACAAACATTGTTATAGCTCCAAGAATAATAATTAACTGTCCAAAAAATTCTAGCAACTCTTGATTAGCAGGAATAGCTGGAGAAATAACATAATTAAAAGTAACTATTATACCATATACTCCTGTTTTTATCATAATACCAGAAAGCAAAGCACTGGCAGGTGTTGGAGCAACAGGGTGAGCAAGAGGCAACCAAATATGTACTGGAAACATACCTGCTTTAACTCCAAAACCTAGGAGTAATGAGAAACCAATAAAATATCCAATTCTTCCTGACAAATCAATATTATCAGCAATCTCAGTAAATACCATTGTACCGGCCTGGTTATAAACTAAAAATATCCCCATTAAGATAGCTAATCCACCAGCAACTGCCATAAATAAATATATTTTAGCTGCATTTAATGCCTCTTCATCCTGATTATGAACTATTAATATATATGAAGTAATTGACATTATTTCAAAAAAGACAAATAATGTAAAGAGATCGCCACTAAAAATCGTTCCTAAAGTACCCCCAAGAGTAAATAACCAGCCTGCATAAAAGCGATTTTGAAATTTTTCTCCAGCCATATATTTCTTTGCATATACAGTTGATAAAAACCATATTCCAGTAATTAAAAGTGCAAATATAGCATCAAATCTTGTTACAGCTAAATAAAGTCCTCTTTCCATCACGTTTGCTATCTTATAGCTAAAATAACCTGTACCTGAACTTAAATAAATTATTATTAGAGTCTGTATAAAGACTACAAATGTAACAGAGATCATAAAATTACTTCTTTTATCTTCATTATTTCTAAACTTATATATAAATATTGTAGCTAAAAATGGTGTTAATAATGTAAGTAAAAGTATACTTTCTAATGTTAAGCTTGAAGCCATTAGAACTTCCTCCTTAAACAACTTAATATAATACTAAAATTTAACTGATTAATGAAAAGACTATCCTGTTTATATAATTAATTGGATATGACGGGAAGATTCCAATCAAAAGTATCAAGGCCGCTAAAGTTATTAATGGCAGAATTATTTTAAATCCTAACCTTTTGAACTCCCAATTATAACCTAACTCTTCATCGCCTCCAAAGAATGATTGTATAATTATTGGCAAATAATAAACACCATTTAATAACGAACTCAAAATGATTATAACTAAATATAAAGGCTTTTCAGCTTCTAATGTTCCCATTGCAATCGTCCATTTGCTCATAAATCCATTCAAAGGTGGTATTCCAACCATTGCCAGAGCCGACAGAGAAAATAAAATCATAGTAAAAGGATATTTTCTGCCTGCGCCCTGAAAATCAATAATATTTTCAGCTCCAGTATATATAATAATAACTCCTACAGTTAAAAATAACAATGTCTTAATAATTGAATGATTAATTATATGTAAAATTCCACCTGTTAGACCACTCTCAGTTGCCAGTGCAATTCCTAAAAATATATATCCAATTTGTGCAACACTTGAATATGCCAGCATTCGTTTTATTTTAGTCTGTCCAATCGCAAATAATGAACCAAAAATAATTGCAATACCAGCCATTATTACTGTAATATTAGCCAGATTAGTCTGTTCAAAGAAATTAATTGATAAAACCTTATAAAAAACTTTAATAAAAACAACAATATATGCTTTGCCAACTATACCTGCCATAATAGCAGTGGATATTGTTGGTGCAGAATAATAAGCATCTGGAAGCCATATATGTAATGGAAATAAAGCAGATTTCATTGCCAGACCAAAAAACATAAATAACATAGCCATACTGCTAGCAGCCGGATACATTCCTGCCAGTTCAATTAATTCCATACCAGCTAGATCCATATTTAAGTACCCTGTCAAAAGATATATTAGTCCTATTGAAAACAAAACTGAAGACGAGCCTACTGCAGTTAAAAACAGATATTTAATACTTGCAAAAACAGTATCTCTATTTTCATTTATAGAAATAAGTGCGACGGTAGTTAATGCAGATATTTCAATAAAAACAAACATATTAAATAAATCATTAGTTAAAATTAAACCACTCAATGATGCTTGAAGCATGAAAGCTAAAGTAAAATACCAGCCTCTTAAATGTTTACTAATTTCAGCCCTAATCTTTTTTTGATTATATATATAAACAACAAAGAACATTCCTGAAACAAGTAGCAACATTAAAGCTTCTAATTCACCAAATATAAATTCTATTCCTTTATCAGGAGTCCAACCTCCAAAATGATAATATTCCACCCCTAAGGAGTTAACTCTTAATATTGTAATTATTGAAAGGGCAAATACTATTCCAGAAACTCCAATGGCAAAGATTGAAAATCTCTTAAATTTAAATTGGTCTAAAACTGGACTAATAAAAGCTGATATTAACAAAACCAAAACAACTAAAACCCCTGGATGGACTCCTAACATTCTCTTTCACTCCTGACAACATAGATCTCTTCAACATTTATAGTACCATAATGCTGATAAACTTTTATAATAATTGCAAGGGCAAATGCTGTAACACTAACTGATACAACAATTCCTGTCAACATTAAACCACTTGGCACTGGGTTTACAGTTAAAGCTTCACTCCCGGCTTCAACAATAGGCGAGCCACCATCAGAAACAAAACCTACAGCAACAAAAAAGAAAAATATCGCACTATCCATAACATTTAAGCCAATTACTTTTTTGATTAAATTTGGATGAGTAAGTAAAATATAAAATCCAATTAAAAACAAAACAATAGAAGCAAAATAATAAATATTGGGATGAACAACTATATCTATCAATGTAAATCCTCACCACCAAGACTATCAAATAAAGCAACAATTGTACTTGCAACCTTTACACCAATAGCTATATTTAATAATGCAATAAAGCCTCCACTGAACAATCTACCAGGTGTACCTGCAGGAAAAATTGGTAAGTTACTCAAAAATGGTTGTCCATATATAAATGCTGAAATACCCACTATTATATAAATTAATGCCCCGCCACTCTCAATTAAAGTAGAGGTTCTGTGAGAAAACTTTCTTTCCTGCATAGAAATACCATAAGTTAGTGAGAGCAAAACGAAACCAGCTCCAACCACAGTTCCTCCAGAAAATCCACCTCCTGGAGATAAATGAACATGTACAATTAAATAAAGCCCAAAAAGAGTTATAAATGGCAACATAAACCTTGTTATAATACTAACAATTGTATCCCTAAACTTCATCCTTAACATCTCCAGACTCTCTATTATTATCTATAAGAGTTGCGAAAATACCAGCTATTGCTGCAAATAACACAGTAGTTTCTAGTAATGTATCAAATGCGCGATAATCAGTAATAATAGATGAAACTACATTTTGAGAACCTGTTTCTTCTACAGCTCTATTCACAATCTCAGTTTGTGAAAGTTTATTACCTGGATTCTCAGGATCTCCAAATGTAGGCATATCCATTACAACAGAATATATACCAAAACCTAAAGTCACTAATAATACAATAGCAATTAAATGCTTCATTTTTCCAGCCTCCCTGTTTTACTAATAGCTGCAACAAGCAAAACAGTAGTAACTCCTGCACCTAAAGCTGCCTCAGTAATAGCAACATCAGGTGCCCTCATCTGCTGCCAGAGTAACGACATAATTAAATTATAAACAGCAAATAATATAACAGCACTTAATAAATCTTTTATTTTAGCAACTGATATAACTACAACAATTAGTGTTAATATCAAAACAAAATGGAATAAATTAATCATAATTTTCTTCCTCCCTGCTAAAGGGAACATAATCATCAGATATTTCCCTGGTTTCAAAGGCTGCCAATGCTATAGCATGAGCTGCAGTTGGATTTGTTATCCACACAAATAACACCAAAATAGCTAATTTAAGTGAAAAAATTGTTAAACCATTTAGTAGAATTAAACCAAACATCACAAGGCTTATACCTAATGTATCACATTTGGTACTTGCATGCATTCTCGTATAAACATCAGGCATTCTTAACAGCCCAATAGTACCAACTGCAAAGAAAAATACACCTGTAAAAATAGAAATATAAGAAATCACTTCAACTACTATCATAATATAATCACCATTTTCTTAATCATGAGATAGTTCCTTTTTCTAGATACTTAGCAACTGAAATGCTTGCAATAAAGCTAATTAAAGCATATACCAGAGCAATGTCAACAAAATAGTGTTCTGAAAAAATAATTGCAAATAATACCATTATAGAAACTGTTTTAGTTCCAATAACATTAATAACAATAATTCTATCCAGTGATGACGGACCTATAATCCCTCTAATTAATGATAGAAAAATTAACATCCCTAAAAGCAGACTGGCAAATATTAAAATATTATTACTCATAGTTTACAATCCCCTTCTCTTCTATCTCACACATTAAATCCTCCATATACCAGCCAGATACATTGTGAGCAGCGTCACTTGTCAATGCATGCACAACCAATTCATCATCAACCATATAAACACTGATAGTTCCAGGTGTCAGGGTAATAGTGTTGGCATAAAGAACTCTGCTGATTTTTTTCTCTGGTTTCAGTCTAATACAAATAAATGTTGGCTCAATAGGCATTTTAGGAGATAGTACAATTTTTGCGACATCAATATTTGCTAAAACCATTTCAATTATAAATTTATAAAAATAATGAACTATCTTTAAAATATTTTTTCTAGTAATAAAAAAAGCCTGTATGTCACTTAACATAAAATGTCCCCAGTATGTAGTTATCAAGAAAGATAATAAAATACCAACAATGAGCTGTTGCCAATCAAAACTTCCTGTTAAAATAATCCAGAAAATGATTAAAGCAACAGCCCATCTTAACCTTATCTTTCTCTGGAGATAACTACTTATAACTGCAATATTTCTTCTTAAAGAAAGCAGTATTCTCTCCATTAATTATCCCTCTTTTAATATAAGAATGAAAAACCGGCAACTCCCATTGCAGCTACTCCTAATCCAATTAAAATAACAGGAGCTAACTTAAAAATATCGCTGGCTTCAGAAATCCTCATCTGTTCTTTTAAAGTTGCAATAAGAACAAATGCAAAATAAAAACCAACAGCATTTGCAAATGCTGTTACCATCATATCACTAAAAACTAAATTTCTTTCTAGCATAATCCATTGAAAACCAACCAGTGCAGGCATAAACAGAAATAGTTTTGGCAAACCATAATAATCACCATTAAGTTCTCCCAAATACTGCAAAATAATTATTATCCCTAATGAAACTAAGAAAAATACCCAGACTGCTAAAAACTCAAATTCAATACCTATAGAATCAACAATAATCCAACCAAAAATTCCAGCAAATAAAATTGCAAAAGCAAATTTTACACCCTTTGTTAAAGATGGTCTTACCCTATCTGTTTCTACAAGAGAGACCAGAACCCCCAGAGAATATACTAATACTAAATTAACTGGCAAAATATTCTCAAGAAACAATCCAAATGTCTCATTCATTACTATCGCCTCCCTCTAAAGCAAATAATTCTGCATCAACTTTATCTAGACTCAACAAAAATCTAAATAAAATCCAGACCGCACCTAAGAAAATAAATCCACCTGCAGAACCCCCAAGAGCACTTAAAGGAGCAAAACCAATTTCATATAACTCAAAACCTAAAATTGAACCAAATCCAAGTAACTCTCTTAAAAATGCAACTAAAATTATAGTTATAAAGAAAATATTGATTCTCTTCCAAAACTGAGATAAAGAAACATTATCCTTACAACTATAATAAGTAAGTGGTGTAACACCTATTAAAAGAATATATAAACCAGAATATTGATAAACATTTGGATATAAAAAAGCAACTAACAAATAAGCTATATAACTAAATGATACACCAAAAGCCGAATAAACAATCCAGTGTGCATCAGCTAATACCTCAGCTTTTATTAATCTTGAAACGAGCCTGGAAATCAAAGAAACTATTATTAAAACAACTGTAACTACAATCGCCGTTTGAATATTCCTGCTTCCACCTATAATAGGGAGCAGGCCCAATAAAACGACCTGCTCAAATATATTATCAAATTTAGGCATCTAATAATCCCGCCTTTCATTATTATTTAGTAGCATTATTTAACACTTCCTCTAGTGCTTCTATAAAACCTGCACTACTTCCAGTTGCACCAGAAACTGTATCTATATCCGCTGACTGAGCTGATTTTGCTGCCTCTATTAAATCATCAAAGGCAGGCTCAGCTATGCTTTCTGTCTCAGCATGGCTTATTACCTCTATAGATTCTATCGCACCATCTTCTATAACAACTTCTATCTCTATATC